>Ga0079224_100010394_pt1 | contig 12771 bp, 10 predicted proteins | sample Stecom2015_FD_80414 | JGI IMG/M metagenome (GOLD analysis project Ga0079224, IMG submission 80414) | Agricultural soil microbial communities from Utah to study Nitrogen management - Steer compost 2015 | ecosystem: Environmental > Terrestrial > Soil > Agricultural land | place: USA: Utah...
GACGCTAATTCTCAAGTTTATAGTATAAGGAGAAGCGCTACAGGAAGAACCAGTCAGCAGCCTACATTTCAACAAACGGTATTTTGGAGACTGTCCACGTGACTTACATCGTCTTTCTCTTAAAATTGCCAAAAATCCACCAAAATAATGGCGATATAATTCCTCGTGGCTTATCTTGCGGAAAGCATCGGCTTGAACTTAGTTTCGTCAAGCTCTTCAAATGAACTAAACTATAAACCCATTTATTAACAATGGCCATTATCCATCTTTGTCCTACTTTAAGGAGACACCCTGTTTTTTTATTAATCCTTTTAATTCTTGCCACCGCTTTTGATTCGCGCTCGCAGTCTATGAACAAAGAAACCTTTACCGTTACGATGGTTCCTTCTGAAAATGGATCCTATACCATCAGTCCTAAAGTACCTGAAAACGGCCAGGTTGAGGCCGGAACCGTATTGACCGTAAAAGCGAAGGCTGGCGCCGGCTATGCCCTAGATGCGATTTACTACACGGTCAAAGGAGGCATGTGGGGAACCACCAGTTATGAACACTTCTCCTCTCCGATGAAAATCACGGTGGACAAAGACATGGCAGTGGGTGCCACCTTTGTGGAGAAATCATTGGTGAAGGACATTAAAGTTACCCACGACGTGGTTTTTGCACAACCAGGCGTAAAGCCTTTGAAATATGATGTTTACTCTCCCAAAGGTGCGCGCAATTTGCCGGGCATTGTCATTGTCCACGGCGGAGGCTGGTCTTCCAACAATGAGGACATCATGCGGGGATTGGCGCGGGAGCTGATCAAGGGAGGACGCTATGTGGTGTTTAGCATTGACTACAGGTGGATCAATCAGCTGGATGGCGATCAGCAACCAAACTATATGCACCACCTGATAGAAGACGTAATGGGTGCCATCGCACACATCCAAGAACATGCTGCGAAGTATGGCCTTGACCCTACCCGTCTCGCACTTACTGGAGACAGCGCAGGGGGACACTTAGCGGGGGCTGGAGCACTTTTTTCGCCAATGATTGGTGACGGGGGTTTTGGCGACCGGCCGGGGGTCTATGAATATTTACCCACTTATATGCCATCAGGCAAAGCTCTGAACCAAGTGAGGGAGGAAACTACCCAAGCCGTCAAGGCGGTGGCACCGAGTTATGGTGTCTATGATGCGAAAAACTTTGCCAACTTCCTTGAACAGAAGGACGAAGCCTATCATCACGCCGTGTCTCCAGCCAAACACATACCCCCAGTCACTGAGCGGGCAGTGCCACATTTCATTGTACGAGGAACAAAGGATTTCTTAATCACGCATGAAATGATCCAGTCTGACGTGGATCTTCTGAAGGCGGCAGGCCAGCGGGTGGAGTATATACAAGTGGAAGATGCCCATCATGCATTCTTTGACTGGAAGCCAGATGCACAAACGAGGGCTACTTTCGCTAAATACGGTATACAATATGCCGAGGCAATGCGGGAATTCTTTGACAGTGTGTTCTATTAAAATCATTAATCAGGGCTGCCATCCGTTCTTGTTTTAATGAAGCCAAATCCATCAACACCCTCATTAAAAGACAGTTAGATGAATTATATTCTAGTAGGAATTGAAGAGGATCTCATAATTTCTTTGGCTCGACCATTAGAAACCCGACGACGATGAAACACCTATTTTTGGCTTTTTTATTACTCACCCAACTAGCAGGGATCTGTCCAAGTCAACCCTTAAATTCCCTGCAGCCGATCGTGATCAGCCTGAGCCAGAAGGAAGGCATATCGTTGCAAAACAATGGACGAGGGATGCTGGAAATTATCATTTCAGACAGCGACATCCAGAAGTTAAAGGAAAGAGGTTATGTCATGTACAGTGATTTGGGAGCGAAAGCGGATGGCGAGACGGATGACCTAGACGCCATTGTTGCCACACATGCGCTTGCGAACAAGGAGAATTTGCCAGTAAAAGCAGACGATGCGGCAAGGTATTATATCGGAGGAAAAGCCCGGACAGCAATTATACAAACAGACACAGATTTTGGTAATGCCACCTTCCTTATAGATGACACCGATGTGGAGGACCGAACAAGGAATGTATTTGAGGTAACTTCAACCTTACAACCTTACCAATTGACAGGCCTATCTTCGCTTAAAAGAAATCAAACGAAAATCGATACCCCTCTCCCCCGTGCTTCCTTGATCACAGTAAGCGATGCGCAGGTACGGCGGTACATCCGCTATGGCCCTAACCAGAATGAAGGCTCTCCCCAAACCGACATCTTTATGGTTGACAATGAAGGTAATATTGATATGGATGCTCCGATTATCTGGGATTTTGATCAAATCACGGAAATAACCGCCATACCTATTGACGAACAAAAACTCACCATACAAGGTGGAAAGTTTGTTACGCTTGCCAATCAGGCGGAATCAAAGTACACCTATTACGGCCGTGGCATTGCCATCCGACGCTCTAATGTTCTTGTTGATGACCTGGAACATCGGGTTAGGGGTGAAGGCGAACAGGGTGCTCCCTATAGCGGATTTCTTAATATTCGGGACTGTTCTGATGTAACCATCAGGAACACGGTTTTGACCGCACGAAAAACCTATCGAACCATAGGGTCTGCCGGTGTTCCAGTATCTATGGGAAGTTACGATATATCGATTACGCGGGCACTGAACGTTACCTTTGAACACTGTAGCCAAACCAATGATATTAATGATCCCACCTACTGGGGCATTATGGGATCGAACTTCTCAAAGAACCTCGTTTTGGACCATTGCAGCTTTTCCCGGTTTGATGCCCATATGGGGGTGGCCAATGCGACCATACGAAACTCTGAACTGGGGCATATGGGCGTGAACGCGATCGGAACAGGCACCTTTTTGATCGAAAACAGCACCCTCTATGGAAGGAATTTGATCAACCTCAGACCTGATTATGGCAGTACCTGGGAAGGTGAGCTTATCATCCGCAATTCCAAATTTGTGCCCGCTGGTGGCAGGACCGTCACACCACATCTGATCGGAGGATCAAATGCTGGTCTGCATGATTTCGGCTATCAAACCTATATGCCAGAACAAATCCTCATTGAAAACCTGCACATTGTGGATTCAAACCATCCTGAGGGGTATGAAGGTCCAGCCATCTTTGCTGATTTCAATCCGAAAATGACGGATGAGTCCTACCAAGAAGTTTATCCTCAAGTAAGAACCACAAAAGTAATTTTAAATAATGTAACCACGGACAGCGGCAAAGAGCTCAGGTTAAGCGATAACACTTTTCTGTTTAAAGATGTAGAAGTACAACGTAAATAGCAGACAGTAGCTGTCGTCTGAAAGGTATTTGGCCGCAACTCAGGGACTGGCAGTACACTCGCAAAGCTCCCAGCGCTCGACGTCGGCCGTTCGGTATTCGGGCAAGGTCTCTTCATGCATATAAATAATCTCCAGTTGATGGATGGATTGATCGGGATGGGCAGAGTTCCATTCGTTTAACAAGAAGTTGCACAAATACGGTCTCACCTGGCTGTTGCTCTTCATAATGATGTTCTCCCCGTACTTTCTCCAGCGGTCATTCTTTACCAGATCTGCCACGCGGGCAGGTTTGTCATAATCTACGGCCGCGCCCTTTCGCAGAAGATCAATCATTCTACCGTCCTCCGTTGTCCCTTGGTAGATAAACCACCCATCATTCTTGAAGACGGTTGGCGCAAACATGGCCCAGTGCTGCTCCAGCTTAAAGAGGTAGCCGATCCACAGCAAGCTGTCCGGAATGATCTTTCGTCCCACCGTACCCATGTTCCATGCTAACACATACAAAAGACTGAGCCCGACAATGATTTCAGACGCTAAGGCGGGCTTGAGTCTCCGCCTGCTTTTGTTTTTTCTAAAATTTGGAAACCGAAAAAAAAGCTTCCCCAAGTTCTCCGTTAATGGCTCGATACGTATGGACACCTTCGGCCATAACTTATCCATTACCGACGAAGGCAAGAGTCCTACCATCATCACGATGCTGATAGCGGTAAATAAGCCAGCATTTAATGTAGCAAAAATGCCTAACTGTAACAACACTGTGCCGACAATCACTAGCATTCGTAACCAAGCATGATAGAAGGGGACGAATAATAACAAAGGCAAAATCAGTTCGACATAATAAACACCAGCGGTCATCGCCTTCAGCAACTCGTAGTGAGGATACATCCATTCGCCAATCGGCCTTACAATTTGATCAATGCTCAAGGCATAATAGATCGCGGTGAATTCCGACCGCCATTCTTCGGAGCTTTTTAGGAGTGCTGAAAAATAGTAAAGAAAGACAATCTGACATAGATAGGCCAAGCCCGCAAACGATATAAAGGAAAAGGTTTTTCGAGGGGGGGGGTGGCGCTGCGCATCAATGGAAAGCAAATAGCCCCAGGGAAGAAAAATTGCCCAGAACAAAAGCATGCGAAGTAAATGATCTCCAGCCTGCATGATGAGCGGCGTCCGGTTATGTACAGAAATTAAAAATATCCAGACAATGACGGTAAAAAGTCGGGTCCTATACCCTACCAATAAACAGAATACGGAGATGATATTTAGGAGAAACCATATCGACTGGATGTAGTAGTTGTCGCTAGTGGTCAATAAAGAAAAGTAGAAAGGGTTCCAATGAAATTGATAAAGTGCTTCCACCGGCAAAACTCCAAATCCTGTATAAAAAGCTTTTAAGTCTGCAGAGCGAAAAATTAAATCCATCAATAAGATCAACGAAAGAGTAATCCTGAGCAGAGCCAAGGCCCTCAAATCTAGCCGGTAAACCGATCTTACACTTTGGATCAAAAAATCTTCACGCACAATATGGTGAGATAGGTTGGAGGATAAATTACTTTAATCTAACCGGATTGTAAAAACAGATGAGCAAAAGATCCATAAAAAGATCTTTCGCTCATTCTTTCTACAAACTCAAGTAGGCTCAACCGCCAGTCGTAGAGCCCGTAGTACCAGTAGTTGTACCGGTAGTGCCTGTGGTAGTACCAGTAGTGCCTGTGGTAGTACCCGTGGTTGTCCCGGTAGTCGTGCCTGTGGTTGTCCCGGTTGTAGTACCCGTAGTCGTGCCAGTAGTAGTACCTGTGGTTGTGCCGGTAGTAGTACCCGTAGTCGTTCCGGTCGTCGTACCCGTAGTAGTCCCGGTTGTGGTTCCAGTAGTGGTGGTTCCAGTCGTAGTGCCTGTTGTCGTTCCGGTAGTGGTTCCAGTGGTAGTACCTGTGGTGGTTCCAGTAGTACCCGTAGTCGTACCCCCGTCATTATTGTTCTCGCCACCGCATGACGCCGCTCCTAGAAAAGCCACTACTCCGAATACTGCGCAATATTTGGCGACGGACGTCAACCATGTGAACTTACTTTCTTTCTTGTAATTCATACCTTTTTCCATTTAGTGTTTGATAAGAGACCTTCCAATCTAACATTGTACCAACTTAAATTTCACCATTTGAATTATTTACAGCATCAACATCGCATGAACAGAAACGGAAAGAATGAAAATTATGAATAATCATTTCCACAAAGCATGGAAGACCCTAATGACTAAAGGAAAGACCGTCTTCCAAGCGCTATCGGGGGTTAGAGTAGAGCGTGTCTGAAGGCAACTAGGCTGGGTAACTGTTGCCTGAAATCCACAATAGCGCCTCATTTTTTTCCCAACCTGGTGAGATGGACTTGGCTTCGCTTATTCCCAAATACCCAGCCAGTCGAAACTATTTGAACGCATAATTTACAGGAAGCCAGCAACATAATCCCACCAGGTGCTTTGATCAAGCTATTCCCACAGCAATTGGCGGTTGGATTGTCTATAAAGTAATACCCAAGGTCAAACTGACCTCTTTAGGCAAAACCACATTTAAATAGCATTAGAATAAATGGTACAAATATTAGAATACACCGAAGGAAATATAATCGCAGCTAAAGCAAGTAAAACCTTAGTATCCTCGGACTATTACAAACTTCTTCCTCTATTCGTCCACAGGCTAAAACAGTACTCCCACATTCGACTTTATTTGGATGTCACTGATCTTGAAGGCTTGGCTTTGGAGGAACTTCGTGAAGATATGGAATTTAACACAGGCCTCGCCAGTGCATTTGACAAAGTAGCTTTATTGGGAAAAAAGAACAATGCCCCATGGATGAACGGCCTATCTAAATATTTCATTTCAGCAGAAATAGAATGGTACAATAGCAGAGAAAAACATGAAGCCATCGAATGGCTGACGACAAACCGACAAACCGAAGAGGATTTTTTGAAGGCCAAAGAGCCTGCCGCAGCGGTTATGCTTCGGTGATCTTCAACCTACAGGTCTCGATCAAAAAGCTAATGCCTCGAAGGCAATAGCTTTTTTGCTTTTACCCCATCCTTTTGTCGGAAACTAAATGTCCTATGCTTGCCACCACTGTGGAGCACCTTCCCTCAAATTTCATTGTAGAAACCTTTTTGTTTGATATTTTGAGGTAAATGGAACAGTAAATGATCAACATCCGACAAGTCCATAATGATGTCAAACCTAGCTCAACGATTTTATCATGATGATTCCAACTCGCCTTTCCGCTCTTCCCATTGCTGTCTGCGGCTTCGCAATGTCATTAGTCATATTCTCCAGCTGCGACAGCAAAAACCAGCAGGAAACAAGTACTGAGACTATCAGTTCTGAGAAAAGCAGGTATGCGCGAATTTTCGAACCTCTCCCTGCAGAGGCGGAAGCCCCTGCTGACAACCCTATGACTGAGGAAAAAGTAGACCTTGGCCATATGCTCTTTTTTGAGAATCGGCTGTCCCGATCGGGAATTATTTCTTGTAATTCCTGTCACGTGGTGGGAGCGGCAGGCGTGGACCACCGCGCTCTAGCCATGGGCGATTCAGGGCGGGTCGGACCCCGAAACAGTCCTACGGTGTATAACGCTGCCTTTCTCCAGTCACAGTTTTGGGACGGTCGGGCAACAACTTTGGAAGAGCAAGCTGTAGGTCCTATTCAAGCCCACGTGGAAATGGACCTGACGCCCGATGAAGCAATGAGCAGGTTGGACGAGAGTGGCTACCGGGCTTATTTTGAAAAGGCCTTTCCCGAAGAAGAAGATCCTTTCACTTTTGATAACTTAGCCAAAGCCATTGCCAGCTTCGAAAGAACGTTAATTACACCAGGAGCTCCTTTTGACCGATTTTTGGAAGGTGAAGAAGACGCGTTGAATGAGATAGAAAAGGCAGGGCTGGATTTGTTCATGCAGAGTGGCTGCATGGGTTGCCACAACGGGCCACTTTTAGGAGGTAACAGTTTTATGCCTTTCACCCACGCCAGCAACCAGGGAGGCGAGGACACTGGACTGCATGCACTCACCGGCGATGAAGCGGATATGTATGTCTTCCGGGTGGCGCCGCTCCGGAATGTGGAGTTTACCTATCCGTATTTTCATGACGGTTCTGCAAAAACGTTAGAAGAAGCAGTATCCGTCATGGGATCAAGCCAGCTAAACCGGGAATTCACGGAAGAGGAGGTTGGCCGGATCGTGGCCTTTCTCAAATCACTGAGCGGGGAATTCCCTATGGTAACGCATCCCCGTCTACCAAGGTAGCGACCGGACGGGCAAGAAAACAGGGGGCGTGGTGGAAAGGTTTTATCCCCACGGCGCCATCCATTCAAAATTTTAAGTCGAAAAAGAAGCAGCCAAGCCCGGCCCGCTATAGGACGCGATTAAGCATAGATTCCAAAAAGGGAACCCAGCTTTTTCCTTCATCCGAGCTCACCTCTCCTATTTGGTGCCACTGACCTTGGGTAGTTAAATGAGCGGTATATCGGTATATATGACCAGAGGAGTGAAACCGCCAAATCATTTTATCTTCCAGGACCTCTACATAGGCGCTCATCTGCACCCCGCCGCTGGTAAATGCGTGAAGATTATATTGTGAATGAAGCACATCATATCCGAAAAACGCCAAATTCTGAAAGAGGGTGTCCCCCGCAAGCCTCACGTTTTCGTTGATCAAAAACATGGTGCCTTCAAGTTGGGGCTCAAATGCTAATTGGTGGGTTACCTCCTGCCTCCTCCCGTCTTGACCGAGCAGAAAGGCGGTTCCCTCCCATTCTCCAGACAACCACTTTAATGCCTCCATTTTCTGGTGTACTATAGGAAGCGGATTTCCTTGTTGGGCAACCGCTGACAAACTGCTCATGCCAATCAAAAAGGCAACAAAGCCGCGCACCATGTTATACTTTCCCATGTATCAACACTTTCTATCGGGTTACACTGATGATTTATACCGAAAACCTTTAAATATACCATTCTATTTTCATCTATCTATCAAAGTACAACATTAAAAAACGTTATTATTGCATGCGAACCAAAAAACATATCCTCCATAGGAATTTCCTAGAAATTTGCTGTTACTATCACACCCTACTTATATTTGCCAGCCAGATGTCCTTGCAGGTACAAGCCTGTATTAGAAAACCCGATTTGCCCTCTTGTTGCCAAAACCAGCTAACACCCACTCGATGCAAAAAGAAATCCTGATCGATTTAGTAACCAAGCGAATGCCTTATGGCAAGTACAAAGGAAGTTTGATCTGTGATATTCCGGAGCATTATTTGGTTTGGATGCACAAGCAGGGCTTTCCGCCCGGCAAGTTGGGAATCTGGCTGCATACCTTGTACGAAATAAAACTCAATGGCCTAGATGACATTCTCCGAACCTTAAAAAAGAATTTCTCCACCCAAACCGGCTGATCATTGGAGTAGCCCCCTTTCCACTTGGCTGATCAGTCGTGACTTGTAATTCGCGTTTTGACAAAATTGATAGTGCTTTTTCCCGTTTAGCCGTCGAGGATTCCACCCACACAAAAAACGGATCCGTCATTAAACCTTTTCTGTAATTTGCTGTCCTACCATTATACATGAGATCAAAGCTTTCAGCACTTTAAACAGAATTATGTTACGGTCACCTCTAATTTTAATTTTATTTCTATTCCTACCAGAAATCGCATTTGCACAAAACGTCCTCAGTGGCACAGTTGTGGACAAAGCGACCAAAACATCGCTTCCCGGAGCCTACGTGTTTTTTAAGACCGAAGATGGTGAGACCATCTCAGCCACCGTTACAGATAATACTGGGTACTTTGAAATGGATGAACCGAGCGAAAACACCTTTGTGTTAGAACTCAGCTATATTGGATATGAAACTTATTCAAGGACCTTCGCAGATGTAACAGGAAACAGTTTGGGAACGATTGAACTGGAAGAGGAAGGTGCCTTACTGGACGCATATGTTTTGGAGAGCACGGTGTTAACTGGAGAAGTAAGAGGAGACACTGTTGCCTTCAATGCCAGTGCATTTAAAACCCGCCCAGAGGCTGAGGCCAATGACCTGATCAGAAAAATGCCAGGCGTCGTGATGAATGGCGGAACTATCGAGGTGCAGGGAGAGACGGTGGGGAAAGTGCTGGTGGATGGCGAACCGTTCTTTGGTGATGATCCCGCCATGGCCATGCAAAACATCCCTGTAGCCATCATCGACAGGATTGAGTTTTTGGATCAAAAAACAGATCAGGCTATTTTGACGGGATTCGATGACGGCGAAACCATCAAAACCATCAACATTATCACCAAAAAAGAGGTGCGTGGCGGCAAATTTGGCAAATTTTATGGTGGATATGGAACGGATGACAACTACCTGTTGGGTGGCAATATCAACTTCTTTAAAGGATCAAGAAGATTAACCGTCCTCGGCCTCAGCAACAACATCAACCAACAGAATTTTTCGGCTGACGATCTTTCCGGCGCATTCGGAGAGGGAGGTGGTGGCAGCCGTGGCGGTGGCGGCCGAAATAGTGGCAATGCCCTTACCACCTGGGAACGGCCGGGCATCACGACGACCAACTCTATCGGCTTAAATTTCTCTGACAAATTTGATAACGGGAAAGCAAAAATTACCGGAAGTTATTTTTTTAACGACAGCAAAAACTATCTGAACAGGAATTCGTCCAGAGAATACATCCTGCCCAGTGACAGTTTGCAGCTTTACCAAGAAGATCGGAACGAGGACAACCACACGCAGAGGCACAGGATAGACCTGCGGTTGGATTATGATTTTAACGAACGGCATGCATTGATCTGGCGACCCAATATCTCCTTTTTCCAGAGGCAGTCCACCGACGTCGTCAACGCCAGAAACTTGTTTGACAGCAACACGCCTATCAGCGAAACGCTCAACACGACCCGATCCACTTCCGAATCCATCCGGTTCAACAACGATCTTACCTATGCCTATAAATTCAACAAAGTAGGCCGAACCATTTCGACGAGTGTTTCCACCCGTCTCAACAATTCGGACAATCAACGGCTTCTGACATCTGCCAACAGAAACTTCCAAAACGGAAACTTGGATAGTCTTATCCAGCAAACCAACAATATCGGAAACAGCTTTAATTATGAACTGGAAGTAGAGTACACCGAACCTCTTGGGAAGTACGCCCAGCTAAGTCTGGAGTATGAGGTTGGCAATGATCTGTCCAAAAACAATCAGGAGGTGCTTCAGAGAGAAATGGAAGCAACCGGTTTTAAGCTGGACAGCACGCTGAGCAACGAATTTGAAAACTCTTATCTACAGCATGAAATCGGCTTAGGCTTTAGACTGAACAAGGAAAAGTTGCGGATTTTCTCCTCCGTAGATTATGAGATCTCAAAACTGAATAGCGACCGCTTGTTTCCCGGCTATGAGAATACAAAAAGAAGCTTTGCGAATATCGTCCCCCGCATGACTTTGGATTATGAATTTACCGAAGAAACCAACCTCCGGATCGGCTACCGTACGCGTACCGATGCCCCTTCTGTCCGTCAGTTGCAGGAAGTCATTGACAACAGAAACCCCTTACAGATATCCACCGGAAATCCCGATCTCGAACAAGAGTATGAACACAGTCTTTTTTCCAGGTTCAGAAAGATAAATCCAGAGACTTCAAGGTCCTTCTTTATGTTCCTCTCGGGATCCATGCGAAACAACTACCTGGGCAACTCTACTTTTATTGCAACGAAAGATACTTTGATACAGGGGGACGTAATGCTTCGGCAAGGGGGGCAGTTTAGCAGGCCCGTCAACCTCGATAACTTTTGGAATGCCAGAACCTATTTATCCTGGGGCTTTCCATTGTCCTTTATGAAGAGTAATCTTAACTTAAATACCAGTGCGAGTATCAGCAACCAGCCTGGAATGGTTAACGGCTCCTTGAATAGAAACAGAAATATTGGCTTGGGACAAGGAATAGGACTCAGCAGCAACGTGGGTGAGCACTTGGATTTCAACATCTCCACGCGCGGTAATTACAACATCGTAAGAAGTAGCCTTCAGGAATCGTTGAACAACAATTACTACAGCCAAGTCACCCGATTGGACCTGTACTGGAATTTTGCCCATAACTTCTACCTCGGCTCCAATGTCAACAATACGTTCTATAACGGTTTAGGTGAGGATTTCGACCAATCCTATTGGCTGATGAACGTGGATTTTGGCTACCGTTTCCTTCCGGAAAGAAAAGGAGAATTAAAATTAACCGTATTTGACTTGCTCAATCAAAATACCAGCATCCAAAGAAACGTGACGGATATCTATATAGAAAACGAACGTACCCAAGTATTGAAGCAGTTCTTTATGCTGACCTTCACCTATAACCTGAGGGCTTTTGGCAGCCAAATGCCCGGTAACCAGATGTAGATGAGAGAAAGATAAACGGTTCCTGAGGAAGACAACCTTACCCATAATTAAATAGACAGCTCAGGCTGTCTATTTTTTTTTGAAACTTTGTTGCATAAAGCGAGTAAAAGCAATAATATTGCATTTAGATTTCATATTGTTTATGAAGAAAGCCCGACTTCTTATTTTCTTTTTGTTTGTGATGTCCTATCAAAACGCCTACCCGTTGGACTCCTGCCAATTAACGTTGCGGGGCAAGGTGCTACATGACGAGAACAACCAGCCGATCGCTCATGCCTATATCTGGATTGTAGAACTCGGACAAGGAGCTATTTCAGACGAAAAGGGAAATTTCCGCATAGATGAACTTTGTCCCGGAATTTACACCGTAAAAGTGACCTATTTGGGACATCAGGAAGAAGAAAAAACTATAAACCTGATCAGGAATACCAACATCACCTTCAGAATGGTAGCAGAGGATCTCTTGCTGGAAGGAGTGGAAATCCATGGTCATCGGGACGCCGTGATTACCACCAGCACCATTTCCTCCATTAGCGGAACTGCGCTGGATGAAAGCAGAGGTAAAAATCTGGGGGAAATGCTGAAACGCATCGCCGGCGTGACCACCTTCTCTACGGGCACCAATATTGCCAAGCCAGTGATTCATGGCTTACACAGCAACCGGATCATGATCCTTAACAATGGTGTCAAGCAGGAAGGGCAGCAATGGGGTGCCGAACATGCCCCGGAAATCGACCCGTTCATGGCAGATGAAATTGCAGTCGTGAAAGGCGCAGAAACGGTCAGGTTTGGCCCTGAAGCCATGGGCGGGGTAATCGTGGTCAACCCTAAATCCCTACCAACCACTGGTGGGCTTTCAGGTACAGTTAACCTGGTGGGGGCTACTAATGGAGGGTCCGGCTCGGCAGCTGTTGAATTGAGTGGGGGCTCAGACAAAATAAAAGGCTTAGGATACCGCGTCCAATCTTCGGGAAAGTATGGAGGCGACGTGTCATCACCCCGTTATTACCATTTCAATACCGGTAACTGGGAGCACAATC
>Ga0079224_100010395_pt1 | contig 12771 bp, 7 predicted proteins | sample Stecom2015_FD_80414 | JGI IMG/M metagenome (GOLD analysis project Ga0079224, IMG submission 80414) | Agricultural soil microbial communities from Utah to study Nitrogen management - Steer compost 2015 | ecosystem: Environmental > Terrestrial > Soil > Agricultural land | place: USA: Utah...
AAGCGACCCACGTCGACCAAGGGGACGTCGGCTGCTTCGAACAGGTCGCGGCCGGTCACCTCTCCGGGCTCGCAGGCCCGGTCCACTTCGCCCAAGAAGACGAAGACCCCCGTCTCGCGGCCGCCCACCCGCTCCCCAGGCACCAAGGCCCCCGTGCGGACCTCGAAGAGCGCCCCCCGCGCCCCGGCGCCTTCCGCCGACGAAACCTTCGAGGACGTCCCGGTCGAGCCGGTCCGCCGTCGCCGCCGCACCGTGGCCACGCCGACCGGGCGCCGGCGCATCAAGACCCATCGCCCGGCACCTCACGCCAGCTCCCCGAAGTCCGTGGGCGAGACGCAGCAGGCCGCGGACGAGGCCTCTGACCTCGCCGAGCTCCCGACCCAGACCGCACGTGCCGGGACCGCGCGCGAGGGCCGGACCCTCCCCATCGAGATCGATCCCGAACGCATCGAGCAGTCGCTGCGCAAGCTCGCCGGGGAGCTTTCCACCTGGGCGCGGCGGGGTCGCTACACCAAGGTGCGCTTCCGCTTCCGGGGCAAGCCGCTGCTGCCCGACCTCCCGCTGGCCGCGGTGGTGGCCGCGGAGGGACTGACCTTCTACTGGGGCGGCATCCTCCGGGCGCTGCTCATGAACGTGGCGGGCGGCTCGCTCCTGGACGTGGAGCTCATCCACGACGCCGAGAAGGAGATCCAGTCCGGCAAGGAGGCCCTGCTGAGCGGGGACCTGGACACCGCGCTCGCCCACTATCGGCGCGCGGTGGCGATGCAGCCGGAGGGGGCGCAGGCCCACCTGAACCTGGGCGTGGCGTTGAAGCTCCGCGGTGAGCGCGAGGAGGCTTCGACGGCGCTGAAGCGGGCTCAGGAGCTCGATCCCGAGGGTCCTGTCGGGGCGGAGGCCAAGCGCCTGCTCGAGCGCCTCTGAGGCGGCCGGGAAAGGCCTCCAACTGCGTTGACGGGAGGGGGCCGAGGGGGTACGAAACCTTGATCTTCCGGCGGGTTAGGGCGACTGACCGCGCGCCCCCGCCATCCGACCGCACCCCTTCCCAGGACCTGCCCACAGATGGCCGACGACACCAAGAGCCCCCCCGCGCCCCCTTCGGGCGGCAGCGGCGCGCTCATCCCCGTCAACATCGAAGACGAGATGCGCAAGTCGTATCTCGACTACTCGATGAGCGTGATCATCGGGCGCGCGCTCCCCGACGTGCGCGACGGCCTCAAGCCGGTCCATCGCCGCATCCTGTACGCGATGAACGACCTCGCGAACTACCACAACCGCGCCTACAAGAAGAGCGCGCGCGTGGTGGGCGACGTCATCGGTAAGTACCACCCGCACGGTGATTCCGCGGTCTACGAGGCGATGGTGCGCCTCGCGCAGCCGTGGAGCCTGCGCTACCTGCTGGTGGACGGGCAGGGGAACTTCGGAAGCGTCGACGGCGATTCGGCCGCGGCCATGCGCTACACCGAGGTCCGGATGGACCGCCTGGCAGAAGAGCTGCTGGCGGACATCGACAAGCAGACTGTGGACTTCGGGCCCAACTACGACGACTCGACCACCGAGCCGCTCGTGCTGCCCTGCCGGTTCCCGAACCTCCTGGTGAACGGGGCCACCGGCATCGCGGTCGGCATGACCACCAACATCCCGCCCCACAACATGGGCGAGGTGCTGGACGCCACCGTCCACCTCATCGACAACCCGGACGCGACCGTCGCCGACCTCATGCAGTTCGTGCCCGGGCCGGACTTCCCCACCGCAGGCCTCGTGATGGGCCGCGAGGGCATCCGCCGTGCGTACGAGACGGGCCGCGGTCAGATCATCATGCGCGGCCGCGCCACCGTGGAGGAGACCCGGAAGGGCGATCGCGAGTCGATCGTCATCACCGAGATCCCCTACCAGGTGAACAAGGCGCGTCTCATCGAGAAGATCGCTGATCTCGTGCGGGAGAAGCGCCTCGAGGGCATCTCCGACGTACGCGACGAGAGCGACCGCGAGGGCATGCGCATCGTCATCGACCTGAAGCGCGATGCGGTGGCGGAGGTCGTCCTCAACAACCTCTACCAGATGACCCAGCTGCAATCGACGTTCGGCATCATCCTGCTGGCCATCGATCGCGGCGCGCCCCGGACCCTGTCGCTTCGGGACATGATCGAGCGCTTCGTCGCCCACCGCCGCGACGTCGTGACCCGCCGCACCCGCTTCGAACTGCGCCGCGCCAAGGATCGGCTGCACATCGTCGAGGGCCTGCTGGTCGCGCAGGATCTCATCGACCACGTCATCACCATCATCCGCCGCAGCCGCGACGTGGACGAGGCCCGGTGGGGCCTGATGCACGTGCTCTCACCCGAGCTCTACGAGCGGGAGCGTTTCGCCGAGCTGCCGCGCATCGATCTGGAGAAGGCCCGCTCCCAGATGGCCGCGCTCGTCGAGCGGGCGCAGGGCGAGGTCCCGACCTACGCTTCCCTCTCTCACGACTACACGGGCGCGGGGTTCAGCGAGCTGCAGGCCAAGAGCATCCTCGAGATGCGTCTGCAGCGCCTGACGGGCCTCGAGCGCGAGGAGCTCTTCAAGGAGCTCATCAGCCTGCTGCGCGACATCGCCCGGCTGGAGGACATCCTCGCCAACGAGTCGAGCCTCCTCAACGTCATCAAGGCCGAGCTCCAGGAGATCCGCGAGCGCTACGCCGATGCACGCCGGACCGAGCTCATGGGCTCGGTGGATGAGATCACCAGCGAGGACCTCATCGCCGAGGAGACCATGGTGGTCACCATGAGCCACGCAGGCTACGTGAAGCGCAGCCCTCTGGCCGAGTACCGGAGCCAGCGTCGCGGCGGCCGCGGCAAGACCGGCGTCAAGATGCGCGAGGAGGACTTCGTCACCGACCTCTTCGTGGCCAGCACCCACGCCTACGTGATGCCCATCACGACCAAGGGCAAGCTCTACTGGCTCAAGGTCCACCAGATCCCGCAGGCGGGTCGCACGGCCCGTGGCAAGGCCATCGTGAACCTGGTGCAGTTCGACCAGGACGAGAAGCTCGCGTCCATCGTGGTCACCCGCGAGTTCACCGAGAACCGCTACGTGTTCTTCGTCACCCGCAAGGGCGTGGTGAAGAAGACCGACCTGACCGCCTTCAGCAACGTGCGGCGCGGCGGCATCATCGCGCTCGGCATCGACGAGAGCGACGCGCTGGTCGGGGTGAAGATCACCGACGGCGACCAGGACATCCTGCTCTCCACCGCGAAGGGCATGAGCATCCGCTTCCACGAGAGCGAGGTGCGCAGCATGGGCCGCACCGCGTTCGGCGTGAAGGGCATCACCCTCGACCCGGGGGATGAGGTCGTGGGCGTCGAGCTGGTGGACGCCGGCAGCACGCTGCTGACCGTGACCGAGAACGGCTACGGCAAGCGCACCGAGGCCTCCGAGTACCGGGTCCAGGGCCGCGGCGGGAAGGGCATCATCGACATCAAGACCACCGAGCGGAACGGTCGCGTCGCAGCCCTCGCGCAGGTGAAGGACAACGACGAGGTGATGCTGGTCACCAACGGCGGGATGCTCATCCGCATGAAGGCGGGGGAGATCTCCGTCATCGGCCGCAACACCCAGGGCGTGCGCCTCATCAGCCTGGAGAGCGCCGACGAGAAGGTCGCCGGACTCTCGCGTCTGCCCGAGGAGAGCGAGGACGAGGAGAGCGGGGAGCTGCCTGAGGACGCCACCGTCGTCGCGGGCCTCGCGGGTGAGCCCCAGGTCTCCGAGACCAAGGAGCTGCCCCCCGCCGCCGCCGATGCCGCGGAAGAAGCCTCGGCGGACGAGCCCGCTGCCGACGCGGCCTCCGGGAACGGCGCGGACGCCGACACCCCGGAGGAGTGAGAACCGGGGGAGGGATGGCGCTCCCCGCACAGGCCGAAGGCCTCCGGGGAGCCTGAAGACCGGGCGCTGGATCGGCCCCTTCCCGGAATCGGCAGGGGGGGGCCGTGGTTGTCCGGACATGGCCCTCCGACCCCGCCTCCGACGTTGGCCCCAGCAGCTCTGGTCCTACTTCCGTGCCCCGGACGTCTCGTGGGCCCGCAAGGGCCTGATGGTGCTGGGGGCGCTCTACCTCTTCACGCCCCTGGACCTGATCCCGGACGCGCTGCCCCTCATCGGCTGGCTGGACGACGTGGGCGTGCTGGCGTTGATCGCCATGTGGCTGTGGAAGGACGTGGAGCGCCACGCCTCCGCCCCGGTGGCCGTCCGCAGCTGACCCCGCGCCCGGATCCCGGCCCGCGCATCGGTCCGCGGACCCCGGCGATCTCCGCACTTGACGGCAGGGGCGATTGACCGCATAACTCGCGCCCCGCAGTTCGCGTTGGTCGAGAGACGCCTAGGTAGCTCAGTTGGTAGAGCAGGGGATTGAAAATCCCCGTGTCGGCGGTTCGATTCCGTCCCTGGGCACTCCTCTCCCCGCACTGCACGTTCCACCAGCGCATGTGCGATCGGGATGTCGTCGCGCACCGTCCGCATGCCCGTGGGTCGGCAGTCGCTGCGTGCGCGCTTCGCGCCCTCAGGAGATCCCCATTGCTGGAAGTTGCCGTTCGATCCGATCCCGCGTGAGCCCGGGAGTTCGCAGGGGTTCGGTCAGACCTGAGGGTTGATCTAGGATGGGCGCGACATGTCTCACCCCGATCACGATCCGAACGCACCGCTGCCCCCGCCGGTGCCCACCCCGCCCCGGGGTGAGACCCCGATCGTGGACGCGGCGTCGGTCGAAGAGCTCCTGCGGCTGCAGGACCAGGTGCCCGATCTCGTCCGCGAGCGCTACGAGCGGTTCATTGCGGTGCTGGGCGTGGAGATCGTGGGCCTGGACACCTACGCCTCGCGTCATGGCGATGTCGCTGCGAAGCGACTGAAGGACCGGGTCCGCGAGCTCGCGCAGCCGATCCTCACCGTCACGAAGGCGCAGGTGCTCGCGGCCATCGGTGACGGCGGGCGGTTTGCCTATCCCACCGCGGAGGCCGCGGTCATCGCGGCGGGACAGCTCCAGCGCGCGGTGCGGCAGGTGAACCTGCGAAGGGGCGCCGACGAGGAGACCATCGAGCTGCGCATCGGCGTTCACTGCGGACCGGCCCTGGTGAACGAGGACACCGGTCGGGTCTACGGGGACACCATCGACGCTGTCGTCCGGCTGACCGCCAAGGCCGGAGCGCGACAGATCCTCATCTCCGAGGCGGTCCGCGGGCATCTCATCGGACGGCACCTGCTCGAGCCGCTGGGGACCCTGGAGCTGCAGGGGCAGTCCCGGGAGCTCGCGCTCTTCAGCGTCGCCTGGGATGTGCCGGCAGAAGCCGGAAGTGGGAACGACGTCCCGCCGGAACTGGATGCGCGCTACGTCCTGAAGGCCCGGTTGGGAAGCACCGGCCGCTCCTCGGTGTGGCACGCCCACGATGTGGTGCGTGACCAGGACGTGGCCATCAAGGTCCTCCACGCCCCCCAGGCCCTCTCCGCGGGAGAGCGCGAGCGGCTGGCGGATGAGATCGAAGCGGCCACGCGCCTCGAACACCCGAACCTCGTGCGTATCGAGGACTGCTCCATCCACTCCGGCGCCTCCGGCTACGTGGTGATGGAGTTGATCCCCGGCGGGACCACCCTGCGCGAGCGCCTCGAGGAAGGACGCTTCAGTCCGCACGTGGCGGCCCTCATCCTCCACGAGGTCGCCGAGGCGATCGCGGCGGCACATGCCGCGGGCATGCTCCACCGGGACCTGCGCCCGGAGAACGTGCTGCTCTCCGAAGATGGGGCGCTGAAGGTCACCGAACTTGGGATGGCGCTCGACGATGCTCAGCGGCGCAGTCCCGAAGGCGCGGCGCTGGCGGGCTCACCGGCCTATCTCTCGCCCGAGCAGGTGCGCGGCGATCCGGCGCTTCCGGCGAGCGACGTCTTCTCCCTCGGCATCGTGCTCTACGAGCTGCTCACCGGGCAGTTGCCCTTCGTCGGCGCCTCCCCCTCCACGGTCATGTTCCGGATCGTCGAAGGTCGCTACAGCCCGCCCGAAGGGCTCGATCCGGCGTTGGGCGGCGTGTTGCGTCGCTGCCTCGAGGTGGATCCCTCCGCCCGCTTCGCGGACGCGGCAGAGCTCCGTGATGCGCTCCGGCGCGTCCTGCACCAGCGCGGGGTCTCCGATCCGGGAGCGGCGTTGGCGACGGTCCTGGTGTCCGGCGAGGACGCCGATCGCGAGGCCGTGGAGCCCGCATCCGGACTGCATGGAGTCTCCGCTGCCCGGGGCCCCGCGTTCTGGACCCGCACGAGGGGAGGCCTCGCGGCAGCGGCGGTGGTGGTCATCCTGCTGGGGATCGGTCTGTTGCGCCCGGGCGACGCGACGGACCCTGCAGCGCTCGCCGCCGCCGGCCCCGAGGAGCGAATGGAAGAAGGGCTCGACCTGAGCGATGCGCCCGCGTCTGCCTCGGCCTTCAACGACGCGCTGGCCGCAGACGCGCTCGCGGCCCAGGAAGAGGCGGAGGAGGCCGCACGCTTGAAGGCCAGCCGCCTGCAGGAAGAGGAAGAGGCGCGGCTTCGCGAGCTCGCCCGATTCGAGGGCGAGCTTCGCGAGGAGGCAGAGGCGGAGGGGGCGGACGACGATGGTGCCACCCGACTGGCCTCCGGATCCTCAGATGGATCCACGGCGCCTGCCGTTGCCACTGCCCGACCGCAGCCCACCGAGACGGCCCGGCGGACCCGGCGACGGAGAGCGTCGGCGCCAGTCGCTCCCCGCACCGGAACGGTCAAGCTGAGCGTGACCGGTTGGGCGGACATCGTGGTCAACGGCAAGTCGTATGGACGCTTCCCCCAGGTGAGCTCGCTCACGCTCCCCGAAGGCGCCCACACGCTCGAGCTGCTCAACCCTCACCGTGAGCCGTACCGCAAGCGCATCCGCGTGACGGCCGGCAAGGAGGTGGCACATCGTGCCGAACTCGTCGCGCGTCCCTAGCGCCCTGGGGCTCTGCCTGTTCGTCCTCTCGTCTCTGCTCGCGGCCCCCGCCTCGGCCCAGACCTCCGCGTCACTGGACGCAGCGGTTCGCGACTTCGAGTTCGCGGAGTTCGAGAAGGCCCGGGATGCACTCGCCCCCATCGCCGAGGATCCCGAGCGTGCGCCCGAAGAGCGGGCCCGGGCCCGGACGTACCTGGCGGCAACCGAACACGCCCTGGGGGACGTGGAGGCGGCGCGTGCCCACTTGAGCATCCTCTTCCGGGAGTCGCCGGACGTCCGGCTCGATCCGGGGCTGTTCCTCCCGGAGCTGGTGCGGCTTGCCGAAGAGGTCCGGGACGAGGTCGCCCTGCAACGCTCCCTCCTCGAACCCCGAGTGGATCTCGCGGAGCCCCCTCACGTGGCGTTCGCCTTCCTTCCGTTCGGGACGGGCCAGTTCGCGAACGGCCAGACCACCAAGGGGTTCGCGTTCCTCGCGGGAGAGGCGCTGCTCTTCGGCGTCTCCACGTTCCTCTATTCGCAGTTCTCGGGGCTCAAGGAGGTCGACCACGGGTTCCTGAGGGGCGGGGAGTTCTCCGATCCCGAGGCCGCGCGCCGACTCCAGCTCGGGTACTTCGCAACCTTCTGGGCGGGCATGGCGCTCAATGTCGGCGGCGTGGTGGACGCACTGATGTCCCGACAGACCTCCGCGCAGATGGCCCGGGCTGCGGGTGCGCCGCCTCCCTTCCCGACCGTTCACGAGCGCCGCCCGTGAGGCGTGGCGACCACCTGGAATCGACGCCTGGAGTGATCCGATGATCCGCAACTCGAACGTCGTGAGGACCGCGCTGGCGCTGGCCGTGGTCACCCTGATGGGCGCGGGGTGCTTCTGGCTGGAGCCCATTGCGCCGTATGACCCGGATGCCGGTGAGAACCCCGGGAGGCCGGATGGCGGCGGGCCCCCGGATGGGGGGGGCGATCCCGACGCGGGAGTTCCACCCCTGGATTGCGGACCGGAGACGCCGGTCCCCGCGGGCGCGAACCTGGACGTTTCTCCGGGGGAGGCGCGGGCCTGGATGTACCTCCAACCGGGGAACACGTTGTTCCCCGACGCCGAGGGCCTCCGGTTGCAGCTCTCCGAGCCCCGCTCAGAGAAGGTCCCGGTGGAGGTGCGCTCGAGCGCAGTGGACGTCGTCGAACCGGAGAGTGAGTGGGTCTGTATCCCTGCCGGCGAATCGGAGGTGACGGTGGCGCTCGCGGCGCGGGCGACCGGGTCCGCGCAGCTCGACGTCGTGATGGACGGGGCGGTGGTCCATTCCCTCGAGGTGATCGTCGTCGATGGTCTGCCGACCTTCTCGCTGAATCCGGCAAACGGGTACTACAACCCGGGGGACGTCGCGCACCTCTCCCTCCGCCTCTCCCATCCCAGCCCTGAACCGGTCACGGTGACGGCGACGTTTCCAGCGACCGGCGACACCTACGGGCCCTTTGAGTTCCCTCCCGGAGCCATGGAGCTGACCGAGTCATTCGAGCTCCCCCCCGCCCCCTCTGTGGAGGTTCGCCTCGACTCGCCCGAACTTGACGGGTCGGTCTTCGGCGAATACCGCCGCGTGGGTTCGCATCTGCTGCTCAGTGAGCTGCTGATGGATCCGCACAACGGTTTCATCGAGCTCTACAACCCCACGGATGAGCCCATCTCGCTGCAGGACGAGCAGCTCGTGGTGCACGCCGGAGGGGACTCCCATCTGGTCCTGACCACCTTCCAGTTCAATCACGCCGTGGCGCCCCGCTCATACCTCCTCGTCACCTGGGGCTCCTGGTCGAATGGGGTGAACCTGGAAATTGTCCCGCCCCCCGCGCTTGTGAACGGGCGTCGCCTTTACCTGGGGCGGGTGCATCAGCACGGAAAGTCGATGGCGTCGGTCATCGACGCCGTCCACTGGCGGCATCCCTGGTCCTATGGCGCCAGCAGTCTCGAGCGCAAAGCGTGGGAGGACGCCACCTCCGAGGACATGATGCCCGGGGGGCGCTACGCCGACGTGGGCAATGCGCACGACACGTACGCGGCGGGCGTCCCGGAACTCGATTCGTTGAGTGACTTCGTGGTCAGGGACACGCCCGCGCCCCAACACGCACTGAGCGGCCCGGAGTCCTTCTTCACGCCGAGCGCTCCGTGATGTTCCACGGGGGCAACCCGGGCCCGGTTGCTCCCGCTGCGGCGCCGTCACCGTCGGGGGCTCAGCGCAGCTGCAGCAGCGCCTCCTGAATGCGGGCGAAGAGGGGGCGCTCGCCCCACAACTCATCGAAGAGCCGGACCACGTCCCTGGCCGACACGTTCTGACCGTGGGCCGCGTCGTTCCGTAAGCGGGCCGCGATGCGGAGGCGATCGAGCTGGTCCCTCTCCGACAGCGCCACCAGGGCGCTCCAACCTGCTTCCAGGGACGCCTCCCGCAGAGATCGCAGGGCGAAGACCGACTCGCCCAGCGTGGGCGGATGGAGGTGCTCCTTCCACCAGCGCCGGGCCTCTTTTCCCCGGAAGAGAAGCTGCTCCAGGCCGTCGTCGCCGAATGCCGCGCGAAGGGGCGGAAGGGCGGCCTCCAGCAACAGCCTCCGACACAGCTCAATCTCGAGCGCCCGGGTGTAGCCGATGGCCGCCGAGGCGATGTCGAAGCGGGTCTGCTGCTGCGCGAGCTGATGGACGCTGTCGGCGGAGGCGAGCGCGAGCTGGCTTCCGGGGTCCAGCTGTGACCAGAGGCCTGGGTGACGGTCCCGGAGGCGCCGGATGGAGGCCTGGATGGGCTGGGGGGCCACCGTCTCCGGGGCCCTCCAGTAGCTCACGGCCGGAGGGAAGAGCTCCCCAACCGGACGCGCGTCCACCAGCACCGGCCAGTCCCAGCGATGCGCGGCATAGGGGTCGACCCGGCCGAAGGAGGAGCGGATGAACGCACCGTCACGCAGCTCCACCTCGGCCATCTCCGCGAGGGCGGTGAGGGTGGGCTCCTGCTGCCAGTGGACCACGCGGATGTCCCGGACGCGGAACCACAGGGGGATCGCGTGCTCGCTCTCCCCGTAATAGGGCGGGGCCTGCCTCAGCTCGACCTCCGGCAGCGGACCGAGATGGATCCGGTCGATGCGCAGGGCATGCAGGGAGCTGAAGTTGGTGACGTAGAGCACCCGCTCCACCTCCCGTGACAGCCGCTCATGGGTGACGGTGGGCAGCACCTCCTGGATGGCGCGTTTGCCCACGTAGAGCCGGCCCCACCACGTCCACTTCCGGTCCTCGGGGGCGAGGCGGAGGCTCTCCACGTGGGCCGCGATGGTCTCGGGCTTCACCACGGGATTCCAGACGGCCAGCAGCGCGAGCCTGGACTCATCCATGGACAGCCACCTCCCACCTGATGACTGCGCGACGGTCGGTCGGAGCCGTCAGCGGGACCTGCGGCGGATGGGGCTCGCACCGCCTCGACGCACGTGGGTACCTGATGGGGGGCAGCTCCATGGATCCTCCGGGGAGAGGTCGGGATGGGGACGACGTCCGCTGCGGCGTGTCAGTAGGGGTACTCGCGCAGGATGCCGCGCACGCGCGCCTCCAGCGGTTCTTCGGAGATGCGGCGGGGCAGGAAGTGGGGAGACGGGCCCTGCTCGAGCGCCTTCAACGGGGCCTCCAGAGGTGCCCCTGCAGCCCACGCGGCATCGAGATCCGCGAGCAGCTCCCACACCTTCTCGCCGCTCAGACGCTCCCGCAGCTCCCGCGCCCGGACCACCGTACCGAGAGCGTCATGTCCCCGCGCCGCGAGGCGGAGGGCGCTGGCGACCACGTGGGAGGGCGCGAGGCCCCGATCCTCGCCGATCCGCTCGAGCTGCTCGATGGCCGGACGCAGCTGCGCCTCATTCGGCTCGGGGTTGCACAGCCCGATCTCCAGCTGCGCCCGGGCGAGCGCCAGCTCGACGAACGCCCGTGAGGTGAGATCCAGAAAGGGGGCCGTCAGCACCTCATCGACGCGCGGCAACAGCGCATCCAGCGCCCGCTCATCCCCGCGGATGCCCTGGACGCGGAGCAGCTCGCTGAGGGCGAAGGTGGACTCCTCGGCGAGCAGTCCGTCCAGCCAGGCATCGACAACGCGCTCCAACAGCGACGCGGCCTCGTCGTAGCGGCGGAGGCGTGCGAGGGCCCGGCCCACCGCGCCCCACAGGCGCAACCCTCCGCGCTCACAGTGCAGCAGCGGGGGCGCCTGCTCCCGGGCCTTCTCGAGCACCTCCTCCAGGTTCGGCTCGCCGCTCTCGGTGATCGACTGGAGGACGTGGGCCAGCATGGTGTAGCGCACCAGCGCGTGCGTCTGGCGCAGCACCTCGTCCGAGGGCCACGGAAGCGGCGCCTGCGCGCCATGGTGCCGCTGGGCCACCTGGCGGGCGAAGGCGGCCATTTCGCGATGTTCTGCGGCCTCGTCGCCCAGCGCCTTCTCGAGCTGTTCGGCGGTGCGGGCCACCCCGGTCCAACCCAGCAGGGGGCGCCCCGGCCGGAGCGCGAGGCGGTAGAGCGCCCGGGCGCTCGCGCGGGCCTTCCGGGGATCCCTCAGCGTGTCCGGGAGCACGTCTCCGAGCCCCGGGAAGACCTTGGCCACGGCCTCCTCGAGGGTCTCGGCACCGAGGATCTCCAGCTGCCCGTCGACCACCTCCTGCGCCTCCTCGAGCTGGAGGGCGGGAACCAACACCCGGCGGACGCCGAGCGCATTGCCCATCACCACGCGGAGCTTGGCGGAGAGCCCTTCCACGGGCGCCAACGTTCCATCGGTGCGGAGCACCGCGGTGGAGGTGAGATCCTCGGGAACGCGGCGATCGGCCAGGAGGGACGCGGCGGACAGCGCGAAGGGGAGCCCGAAGGATTCTCCATCGAGCAGCGTCTGGTTCGTGGGTCCTCCATAGAGCAGCACCCCCACCCACGACTCCCGCCGCAGCAGCGCCTGGGGGCGGGTGAGCTGGGGCAGATCCCGGAAGACCCGCCCGAAGGCGTGCTGCATGGCCCCCATGGCCCGCATTCCGAACGCCAGCTCGGCGCCGAAGCGGGTGGGCAGTGGGGTCAGCCGGGCGAGGCCCCCTTCCGGACAGGCGCCGGCGCGCACCGTGAGCAGGAGCACCTCCCCGAGTTCGGTCGAGGGGGGACGCGCACAGCCCAGCGCGTGGGCGCGGCGCTCCAGCTCGGGCTCGTGTGGCCAGAGCCAGGGATGCTGGCCGAGCGCCGCCGCGAGCTCACGTCGCTCCCAGCGACTCAGTCGCTCCTGAACCAGGAGTTCGCGAAGGGACCGGACCGGCATCGCTCAGTCCGCGCTCAGCCGACCCCACCAGGCCTCGGGATCCGTGGAGGCCACCGCCGCAAGATGGGCGTCATCCGTCCAACCGGGGAGCATGCTCCACAGCGAGTGATGCACCGCTGCGTGGCGGTCCAGTCCCTTCAGGGCGCGGCGCAGGGCGTCGGGGGCCTCGGTGCCTCCCAGGACGAACTGCACCGACTCCAGCCGATCCCGCTCCTGCACCCACTCCCGGGCCCGCTCCCGGGCCTCCGGAGCACCGCTGAGGATGGCCTCCTCCAGCGCACCGAAGGCGACGCGCAGCAGGCTCGAGGTGGCGATGGCTTCGGCCACCACCTCCTCCCGCAGTGCAAGCGGTTGCGCCTGCAACCATGCCCTTCCCGAAGGTCCCGGAAGACGCATGGCCAGCAGCTGATCCAGGCTCAGCGTCCCGGTCTTTCCCGGCGTCCACAGTCTCCCGAGCATCCCCACCGCGGCCACCCGCGAGAGCACCGACGGCGACGTCGCGAGGGCCTCGTACGCCTGCTGCAGCCA
>Ga0079224_100010396_pt1 | contig 12771 bp, 12 predicted proteins | sample Stecom2015_FD_80414 | JGI IMG/M metagenome (GOLD analysis project Ga0079224, IMG submission 80414) | Agricultural soil microbial communities from Utah to study Nitrogen management - Steer compost 2015 | ecosystem: Environmental > Terrestrial > Soil > Agricultural land | place: USA: Utah...
CGTGCGCAGGCGCGACTGCGCCTCGGCGCGCGGCATCGTGATCGCGTGGTGCAGCTTGGCGACGAGGTCGTTCGGATCGTGCGGATTCGTCAGCACCGCGCCGTGCAGCTCGGCGGCGGCGCCCGCGAACTCCGACAACACGAGCACGCCGCTGCCGCCGGTGAGTCCCTGCGCGGCCACGTACTCCTTCGCGACCAGGTTCAGGCCGTCGCGCAGCGGCGTGACCCACATCACGTCGGCCATCGCGTACCACGCGACCACCTCCTCGAAGGGCAGCGCACGGAAGAAGAACTGCACCGGCATCCAGCCGACGCGCGAGAAGCGACCCTTGATCCGGCCGACGGCCTGCTCGATCTGCGTCTGCAGCGTATCGTAGATCTTCATCTCGCGCGCCGCCGGAACGCAGACCGCGCACAGCGATACCTTGCCGTGCAACTCGGGATGCGTCTCGAGGAGGCTCTCGAAGGCAAGCAGCTTCTCGAGCGTTCCCTTCGTATAGTCGAGCCGCTCGACCGAAAGGATCACCTGCGTGCCGGCGAGGCTGCGACGCAGCTCGGCCGTCCGCGACCGGACCCGCGACTCGTCGAGAATGCGCTCGACCCGATCGACGTCCAGCCCGACCGGATGCGCGCCCAGGCCGATGCGCCGCCCGTTGACCTCGATCGCCGTTGTCACTTCGTCGAGACCGACGGCGCACCCGTAGGTGAGGAAACGCGGCGCGCAGCTCTTCTGCGAGAGGATCGTCACCGGCGCGACGCCTCGCGCGACGTCGATGAAATTCTCGGCCTGCCGCGGAATGTGAAAGCCGACGTAGTCGCACTGAAGCAGGCTGCCGACGATGTCGCGGCGCCACGGAAGCACGTTGAACAGATCGGCCGAAGGGAAGTACGTGTGATGGAAGAAGGCGATCCGCACGTCGGGCCGCAAGTCCCGCAGGAACGCCGGAACCATCCAGAGGTTGTAGTCGTGCAGCCATACCAGGGCACCTTCGGCCGCTTCGGCCGCGGTGCGCTCGGCGAAGCGCCGGTTGACCTCGAGATAGACGTTCCAGTCCTCCTCGGAGAAGGAGGCGCGTTCCCAGAACGTGTGCAGCGTCGGCCAGAACGCTTCCTTCGAGAAGCGCTTGTAGAACGTATCGACCTGCTCCTTCGTGAGCTCGACGCACGCGGCCGTGAGCCGCGGGTAGCGGGCACGGTCCACCTCGGTGTGCACCTCGAACGGCTCGTCCTTCCCGGATTCACGCGTCGACCAGGCGACCCACGAGCCTTTCTGGCCCTTGCCGAAGAACGAGAGCAGCGTCGGGATGATGCCGTTGGGCGACGAAGGGCGCCGGCGCACGATGCGGCCGTTCTCGACGACTTCGTCGTAGGGCAACCGGTGATAGACGATCACGAGCTCGGCCTTGCCGGGCCCTTCGGCGTCGCGGACGGCACTGCGAGAACCCTGGGAACCGAGCAGACCGAAGTGCTCGATCGCGTCCAGGATTCCGCCGCACCCGGCATGCGGTGAATGCAGCACACGCGCACGACCGCGCGTGGCCGCCAGCAGCGCCGGCTCGGACCCGCCGACGCACACGCCGCGGAATCCGCACTCGAACATCGCGAGGTCGTTCAGCGTGTCGCCGGCGACGAGCACCGACTCCGGATCGACGCCGAGATGGCGTACCAGCGCACGGATCGTGCTGCCCTTGTTCACGCCGCGCGGAAGGATATCGAGATAGCGATCCGCCGAGTGGAGAACGTCGCACCCGAGCTCACGAGCCCGCGTCTCGATCGCCGGAGTGACGGCCTCGGCGCGACAGAAGTACGAGCAGCGTCGCTGCTGCGGAACCTCCTGGCGCTGCAGCCCCTCGAATCCCGCCATCGCCTCGGCGACCGGACGCTCCCCGGGCCAGCGGACGTCGATGTCGGACTGCAGCGGCTGCACCGCCTGTTGCGTGGAACCGTGGACCACGGTCCCGCCCACGTCGCAGATGATGAAATCGGGAGTGGGGATCGTCGGATCGGACAGCACGGGAAGCACGGCCTCGAGTCCACGGCCGGTCACGAAGACGAGCTGGATCTCCGGATGCGTGCTGAGAAGTTGGTACAGGCGCTGACGGTCGTCTGGTTCACCTGCGAGCAGGGTGCCATCGAGATCCGTGGCCAAGAGCATGCGCTGTTCTCCCTCCGAAAAGCGGGATGCGCCGCAGTGCGACGGCTTCCCGTACAGGCCAGGATGGCGAGCGGGCGGGACCGGCGCGAAAGCGCTGATCGCTTCGGTGTACTTCGGCTGCTTCGGCCCGCAAGCGCCTCGATCGCCGCGAAAGCCATCGGCTGCGCGGCCAGGACGGGGACCATGGCCTGGGGGCAGTGCCCGCCCTCGCGGCGGGAACGGGGCGTCTGCGCGAACCCGTTCCGCCACGCTGCAGGCTCAGGCGACGAAAGCGTCGTCGCAGCGCGATGAGACCGCGCCAAGCAAAGCCTGCGTTCCCGCGCGGTGCACGGAAGGCGCAACCTTAATCGATTCAGGACATCTTTGCCAGCGCGCCTCGCGGCCCTCGATGGCCGATGCGCGCTACGACCACATCCCGTCCGCCGGCGACGCGCCCGCGCTATCGAATCGGCTTCGTGCCCTTGCAGTCCGCGCCGAGCCAGCGCCCCGAGTGCGCCAGCTGCATTTCCTGGGGCCCGTCGGGCGTCTCGGTCGTGATCGTCATTTCGGTCTCGTAGCGCTTCGAAGTCATGTTCCAGATGCGCCCGCTTCCCGTGCTCGTGCCGTCGGGACCCTTGCAGGTGAACGTGAACTTCGCCTCGCTCCGCGACACGGGCGTGATCTTGTGCGTGCACTCCTCGTCGGGTTCGTCCGACTCGAAGGGATCGCGCGCCGCCTCCTCGGGCGTGAGGCACTCCAGCTGCGGTTCTCCGGACAGGGCCAGGGGTTGCGCGCCCATCGCCTGCTCCATCTGCTTGCGCTCTTCGGGACTCATCGCCGCCATCGCGGCCCGCATCTGTTCCTGCATCTGCGCGAGCGCCCCCTTCATGTCGACCTTGATCTCCCAGAGGCCCGGCTCGCGCTGCGGCAGCTTCTGGGACCAGGCGTCGGTGAACCCCAGACCGAGAGCGAGAGCGACGACGACAGTGGCGATTCCCGAATGGCGCTTCAATGCAATCTCCTGGAGGACGATCGAAATCGGAAAGCCGGAGTGTGCCGTGACTCGCGCCGTGTCGCCTGCGATGAAGATCACTTGTCGTATCGGCGCGAGCCCGGTGCCGGAAGTCAGGACGACCCGAGCACGTCCTGCCATTCGGGATGACGGGCAATCTGCGCCTTGGCGAACGGACAGAGCGGCACGATCCTATGCTTCTCGCTGCGCGCGTCTTCGACGGCGCGCTGCACGAGCGCCTGTCCTACGCCACGACCGCGCAGCGTATCGGGCACACCCGTGTGGTCGATGATCAGCGTGTGCTCGCCCGCACGGGAATAGGTCATCTCCGCCTCGGCACCGTCGAGTCGAACGACGTAACGACCCCTGTTCGGCGTCTCTTCGCGCGTGACGACGAGTTGCGCTTCGCGATCGGGCATGACGCTTCTCCGCAAACGATTTCGACTCTCGTCGTTCGCGCTCGACGCGGCCGCCGAGTCGACGAGGACATTCTAGATACCCGATGCGCGGGCGCCGTCCGTACCGCATTCCACCCGTCGCGGATTGTTTCCATGTGGAAACTCATCTTCCTGTTTGCCTGGATTTTTCCGTCAATGTGTCACGAATAGAATGAATTCGTGCCGAACAACGACACGCGACATCGACAAAAGGAGAGCTCATGAACACCTTCTTCAAACTTGCCGCACCCGCGGCTTTCGCCCTCACCGCCCTCTCGGTCCAGGCGCAGACGATCGAAACCGACTATCCGCGCGCAGTACCCGCAGGGCCGGTGGCCGCGACGGTGGCCCCGCTGGCGCCGACGGCCGAAGGAGTCGACCGGACTGCGCTCGTTCTGATCCAATCGAACGCCGAAGGTCCGCGAATCGATCCTGCCTACGCAGACGACGAGCGCTCCCTGACGCGCAGCGAGGTCCAGGCCGACGCCAAGGTTCACGTGCAGTGGAATGCACCGGACGCCCGGTCCTGACGAGTCGAGTGCGCTCCAGGCGCCCGGCCCGAGCCGGGCGCTCGTCAATCCTCGGGATGCATCGCCTCGGACGCGAGGACGAAGCGATGCCCCAGCTTCTCCTGCTTCGTGCAAAGGTAGCGGTGGTTCACCGCGTTGTGACCGGCGACGAGACCGATGCGTTCGACGATGCGGATGCCGGTCGACTCCAGTGACCGGACCTTTGCCGGGTTGTTCGTCATCAGCCGAAGGGTATCGACACCGAGGTGCTCGAGCATCGGCTTGCAGATTTCATAGCTGCGCAGATCCGGCGCGAAGCCGAGCGCGAGGTTCGCCTGCACCGTGTCGGCGCCGGCGTCCTGCAGACCGTACGCGCGGATCTTGTTGATCAGCCCGATGCCGCGCCCTTCCTGGCGCAGGTACAGCACCAGCCCGCGTCCCTGCGCGGCGATCCGCTTCAGCGCTTCGTGCAATTGCGCGCCGCAATCGCAGCGCAGGCTGGACAGCGCATCGCCCGTCAGGCACTCCGAGTGCACGCGCGCGAGCACCGGAGCGCCATCGGCGATGTCGCCCAGCGTCAGCGCGAGATGCTCGCGGCCGTCGTCTTGGTCGACGAAGCCGTGCAGCCGAAATTCGGCCCACCGCGTGGGAAGCGCGCAGGATCCCGCGTATCGGATACCGGACGAACGCTCGCCCGGCTCCCTCCGCACGTCGGAACCCGCGTCGCGCTTCTCCTCGCCTGCGAGCATGGCGTCGCTCACCCGAACAGCTTGTTCGCGATCTCGGCGATGTGCCGGCCCTGGTAGTGCGCGCCGGCCAGCTCGTTCTCCGAAGGTTGGCGCGAGCCGTCGCCTCCAGCGATCGTCGATGCCCCGTACGGGCTGCCCCCGACGACTTCGTCGAGCGTCATCTGGCCCTGGTAGCTGTAGGGCAGGCCGACGGTGATCATCCCGAAGTGCATCAGGTTGGTGAGGATCGAGAACAGCGTCATTTCCTGGCCGCCGTGCTGCGTGGCGGTCGACGTGAACGCGCCGCCGACCTTGCCGTTCAGCGCGCCGCGCGCCCACAGGCCGCCGGCCTGGTCGAGGAAGTTCGCCATCTGCGAAGCCATACGCCCGAAGCGCGTGCCGGTGCCGACGATGATCGCGTCGTAGTCGGCGAGCTGCTCGACCTTCGCGATCGGCGCTTCCTGGTCGAGCTTGTAGTGCGAAGCCTTCGCCACGTCCTCCGGGACGAGCTCCGGAACCCGCAGGATGTCGACCTTCGCACCGGCTTCGCGAGCGCCTTCGGCGACGGCCTTCGCCATCGTCTCGATGTGGCCGTACGACGAATAGTAGAGAACCAAAACCTTTGCCATTTGCCTGCTCCTGTTCGAAAAAAAGGACGGGGATGGACGCTCGGCTTGCCGAGCGCTCGGAACGATCGCGAGCACGGATCCCGACGAGCCCGCACTGCCGGTTTCGTCGAGAACGAGATCAGTCGACGAGCACGAGCGCGGCGTCTTCGAAGGCGGTCATCCGCAGCTCGTCCTCGTCGCGACCCGCTGCGCCATCACGCGCTTCGAGCACGGTGCGACTGACGTCGATCTGGCGGCGGTGTTCCGCCGCGACTCGAGAATAGCGCGGCAACGATACGGCGATTAGACGGGCAAGATCGAACTCAACGTTTCCGTCCGGAAACGACAAGGCGGACGACCAGCGAGGCCGGCGCGTGCGACACCGCCATGAAGATCGTTTTCCACAGTAAACGGTTCATCCACCCGCACGTCGTTTATCGCTCGATCGTTTCCCCGTAGTCTTCATTCACCGCAACACGGAAACGAGAGGAAACGCCATGAACCGCATTCACCCACTCGGCATCGCCGCGGCTCTCGCCCTTGCCGCGATCGGCAGCCCGGCACAGACGATCGAGACGGACTACCCGCTCGTCGGCGGTACCGCCATCGCCGCAGAGCGCGTGATCGATTCCCGCGACCTGCAACCGGTCGAGCCGGCGCTCGTCCAATCGAACGCGGAAGGACCGAAGGTCATCGCAGGCCAGCGCGATGCGCAGGTCTCGAACGAGCCGGTGCGCACCGAAGCGCAGGTTCGCTTCCTGCGTGCGCCGGATGTCGATCCGGTCTGAACGACCCGGGCAAGGACAGGGACGAAAGTCGCGCCCCGTGCAGCGTCCTGCGCGGGGCGTATCGTCGGGACGGCGCACGCGCGCACGAGGGACGGGCGCACGAAAGGAGATGAAATGGGTCTGCTCGTAGACGGAAAGTGGCTCGACCAGTGGTACGACACGGCGAGCACGGGCGGGCGCTTCGTGCGCAGCGAAGCGCAATTTCGCAACTGGATCACCGCCGATGGCCGTCCGGGTCCGAGCGGCGAAGGCGGCTTCCCCGCCGAAGCCGGCCGCTATCACCTGTACGTGTCGCTCGCCTGTCCTTGGGCGCATCGCACGCTGATCTTTCGCGCGCTGAAGGGACTCGGCGAATCGATCGGGGTATCGGTCGTCCATCCGCAGATGGCGGAGAACGGATGGACGTTCGAGCCCGCGCCGGGCGTCGTCCCGGATCCCGGCGGCGCGCAATACCTGTACGAGGTCTATCTGCGCGCGAAGCGCGACTACAGCGGCCGAGTCACGGTGCCGGTCCTGTGGGACTCGAAGCGCGCGACGATCGTCAGCAACGAGTCGTCCGAGATCGTGCGGATGCTGAACAGCGCGTTCGACGGGATCGGAGCGAAGGCCGGCGACTACGCGCCGGCGGAACGCCTGCCCGAGATCGACGCGATCAATGCACGCATCTACGACACCGTGAACAACGGCGTGTACAAGGCCGGCTTCGCCACGGAGCAGCACGTGTACGAACGCGAGGTGGCGGCGCTGTTCCGATCGCTGGACGAACTCGAGTCGCGCCTGTCGGGACGGCGCTACCTGCTGGGTGATCGCATCACCGAATCGGACTGGAGGCTGTTCACGACCCTGGTCCGCTTCGATGCCGTCTATCACGGCCACTTCAAATGCAACCTGCGGCGTCTCGTCGACTACCCGAAGCTCTGGGCGTACACGCGAGAGTTGTATCAGTGGCCCGGCGTGGCGGATACGGTGAACTTCGCGCACATCCAGCAGCACTACTACCGCAGCCATCCGACGATCAATCCGAACGGAATCGTTCCGCTGGGTCCGATCGTCGACTGGAGCGAGCCGCACGGGCGCGGTGCGTGATGCCGCAGCGCCCGATCGCCGCCTCGCTCAGCGCATCGAGAACAGCTCCTGATGGAAGCGCTCGGCCACCGGAAAGCCATGGCTGGCCAGATCGACACGGAGCGCCTCGCCGAATCCGGACGGGCCGCAGAACCAGAAGCTCGCGTCGCGCCAGTCGGGCACGGCAGCACGGATGCGCTCGCCGGTCAGCCGCCCGTCGCGCGGGTCGTGAAGGACATGCAGACGCACGCCTGCCGCCTCCGCGTCGGCCCGAAGCCTGGACAGGGCTTCCTCGCTGTAGTCGGCCGTGGTGTGAAACAGATCGATCTCCTGCGAAAGCGGCTTCGTCGGAAGCGCCTGTCGCCGCATCGCGAGCTCCTTCATCCGCGCGATGAAGGGCGTGATGCCGATGCCGCCGCCAATCCACACCTGTCGCGGACAATCATCGTCGAAGGTGAAGCAACCGTAGGGACCTTCGACCTTCACCGGCCGGCCGACATGGAGGGTCTCGGGCAAACGTCGCGTGAAGTCGCCCAGCTCCTTGGCCACGAAGGTGAGTCGAGGCTCGATCGCATTCCACCCCGAGGCGATCGTGAACGGATGAGCACCCTCGGTTTCATGCGTCGTCACGAACGCGAACTGGCCCGCCTCGTGTCCGGGCCATCCCTTCGGAACCTCGATCTCGCCTTCGAGCACGCGAAGCTCCGGATAGTAGTGCAGCCGCGTGATCGTTCCGTCCACCTTGCGGCGGGCGCCGACCCGGCGCAGCAGCACCAGGATCGCGGCCCAGGATCCATACGCCAGCACAACGGCCATGGCCAAGCCGAGCGGCGAAGCCCAGTAGCCGAAGGTCATCAGCACCAGGGAGTGGAAGACCAGCACCAGATAGACGGGCGCAAGCAGGCGGTGCGTCTTGTAGAAAACGTGATACGGAATGCGTCGGATGAGCGCCGCCGCGATCAGCAACACCGCGGCATAGAAGGCCCACTCGCCGATGCTCTCCGCGAGACTCCGCTGCTCGAGCAGGAACTGCTCGATCGGGTTGTCGACGGGCGGCCGCGGGCCGCGTTGCGGTCGTTCGAGCCACCCCAGACCGACGGCCCATTTCGGACCCTTTGCCCACAGCCAGTGCACGATGGCCACGACCAGCGCGCCGATGCCGAGCCACTTGTGGAGCCGGTACATCTTGTCGAGGCCGCCGAGCCATCGTTCCGGCCAACGTGGCCGCAGCGCGAGAATCATCGCGATGCTCATGCACGCCATGGCAAGGATGCCGCTGTACTGGACCACCGACCGGCGCAACGCCAGGAAATTCGAGGGTTGCAGGGCCGAAGGATCTGCCATGAGCCAGAGGGCGCTGAGCAGGGCCAGCACCCCCCAGAACGCCGCCTTGATGCGCTTCATTCGATTCTCATTCCTCGGCTCGGAACCCCCGATGCGGCTGTGAGGCGAAACGTCGACGTTAGTCGACGAAGACCGGTTTCGCATTGACCGGAATCAGGCGACTCCGGCTCGCAGCTCCTTCCGCTGCGCGTCTCGGCGGACGCCGGCACCGATCGGCACCGGCTCCTTGGAGCAGGCCCTGCTCCTCGTCGACGACGCTGGTTTCCAGACACCTCCGCCTGAGACCAACGCATGCCCGACCATCACCTCCCGCGGCTGGCTCGCCTCGAGCGACACCACGGGTGGCACGGGATCCACAACTACGGGCGACGCTAGATAGCGCACGCGCACACGTCGTGCCAGCCCGGACCGCATCCGTTAAGCACCTTTCGTTCTAGTGGTTTGTCCGGACGCAACCGGACGACTCGATCCGTCAAATGACGGATTCGCGTGCCGTTCGACGAGAACAGAATCGGGCGTGCCGACTCGGCCCGTTCGATACGAGATCACCGAAGCGGGCTGCGGTCGGCGCAAGAACCGGAGAACCTTCGAATGCGTGTATCGGCTGCCCCCAGAGGTACGAGGCGCGTTTGCGTCTTGGATGCGAATCGCGTTGCGCGCAACCCATATCGATGGCTGTTGAGTTGCGCTTGCGTGCTCATGGTCGCGTTGAGCGGTTGCGCGAGCGTGCCGAATCCGTCGGGTGTCGCGACAGTTGCACATAACCCGGCTACGCCCGGGCCAGTGCACGGTGTCGGCGTCGAGGGTCACGACATCGTGGCGATGTCGGATCAGATGATGCGCGACATGCTGGCGACGCCGCAGCTGGTCCAACGCGACGCTGCGGGACGAGCGCCCCGCGTCATCATCGACTCACAGTACTTCGCCAACGACTCGTCGCAGCCGATCAATCGCAACCTCATTACGGATCGTTTGCGCGTGAGCTTGAACCGTGCGGCCGCCGGCCGCATGACCTTTGTAGGTCGGCAATACGCGCAAATGGTCGAACAGGAGCGCCAGATCAAGCGCGACGGCAAGCTCGACGTCGGGACACGCGGTCTCACCCGGGCGGCAATGGGGGCGGATTACCGGTTGGGCGGGCGAATCGCCTCGATCGATCAGCGTTCGCCTGCGACCGGACTGATCCAGCGCTACACACAGATCACGTTCGAGCTCATCGATCTCGAGAGCAGCGAGATCGTATGGAGTGGCATTTACGAATTCGCCCGCAGCGCCGCGGACGATGTCATGTACCGATAACGTTCGGGAGGAACAGCCGATGAAACGCGGACTTTACGCCTGCACGACACTGGCGCTTTCGATTGCGCTTGCGGGATGCGAGACGTTCGAGGTGGCTGGCGATCCCGAGACGACGGAGTCGGCCAAGGCATTCGCTGCACAACACGACGAACGGCTGCGCCCGTTCCTCGTCTCGCTGTACGTCGGCGGTGAGTGGAACGCCGTGCTCTCTTTCGAGCAGCTGGGACTTGCGGCAATGCAACTCGGCTACTTCAAGCTCGCCGCACATAGCTTCGATGAGGCGATCAACCGAGTCGAGGCCATTTACGCCGACGATCCGAATGCCGCGAAGGCACGCTCCGTCTTCAACGAAGAACGCGTCAAGGACTTCAAGGGGGAACCGTACGAACGGGCAATGCTGTACTACTACCGGGGAGTGCTCTATGCGCAGGAAGGCGACTACCAGAACGCGCGCGCGGCGTTCCTGGCGGCCGATCGGCACGACACACTCAGTTCCGCCGAGGATCAGGCGTTTGCCGGTGACTTCGGGATGATGAAGTACCTGGCCGGCTGGGCCTCGTACTGCGACAACGATCCGGGCCGCGGCCAGCAACTGGTGAAGGAGGCAAAAGGGGTCGACGAGCGGGTCAGGGTCCTGCCGGACAAGCCGGTTTCGCATATCGCACTCGTCGATTCGGGTCCTGCGCCGATCAAGTACGGCGCGGGCAAGTACAACGAGTTGCTGAAGTTCCAAAGCGGCGGCGACGTTGAAACCAACGTGCACATCGTTGGATCGAATGGAGCGAAGGTAGATGAACCGTTCCTGCCGATCGGCGATCTCGCCTATCAGGCGTCCACGCGTGGCGGTCGAGAAGTCGACGCGATCCTCGCCGGCAAGGCCACTTTCAAGGACGCAGCCGGGGCGCTGAGCAACACCGCGATGGCGGTGGGCTCGACGATGACCATGTTGGGGGTGAGCTCGGGCGACAACAACATGGCGAACGCCGGTCTGGCAGGCATGCTCCTTAGCCTGGTTGCGGCCGCCGCGGAAGCCTCGGCGAATCCGGCGGCGGATACACGCGCATGGCAGTCGCTGCCTGGAGCGGTGCTCTTGGCGGCTGCACCGTCCGAACCCGGTCCATGGCAGATCGAAACGGCTGCGGGAATCAAGCAGCCGTTTGCGGTTGATGCGAAGCACGGCGCGTGCTCGATCAAGTGGGGCCGGACCGTATCGGCGCTGACCAAAGAGCATGGCGGCGTAGTGTCATCGGCGGCGACGACCAGCCATGAAGAAGGCCGCGAAGAACGCAACAGACTCTTTCGGACAAACCTGCAGTCACTGCAAGTCGCTGGAGCGCGATGATGCTTCGGAACGGTGACATTCTGCGCATGGTGCGAGCGGTGGCCGGAGCCACGTTGTTCACCGGGCTCGCAGGCTGCTATCCGCTGAACGGCCCTACCCCTGTCGTTGCCCAGTGTTCGACCCCAATGTTCGGTACCGACGCGCGTCCGGGGGCCGCTCTCGTGGGACAGCACTATGGGATGCAGATGTCGCCCTTGCCGCTGAATAGCGTTCAGTACGACTCGAGCGAAACGGCGCATGCGATGGCCGTGCAGCAGCTGTACGCCGAGCGCACCGCAACGAATTCCGTCCGAGTGACGGCACGATTCGTCTCGTGCATGGATCGACCACAAGTGGTTCGGATGCGTACGACTTTTCTGCGGCAGAGCCAGGCGTCTGCGGAAGAACCCACGACCTGGAAGACGGTACACCTGACTCCACGGGGGCTCGCTCAGTATGAAGAACTGTCCGTCTCGCCAGATGCTCACTTCTACCTGATCGAGGTCGCTCGATGACCACACGATATCGGGTGATCGCCGTGGCAACTTCGGTGGGGCTTGTTGCGGCCTCGCACGCACAGTATCGGGAAAACCAGCCTCAGGTTCTCGCGCCTGCACCGACGCCAACGCCGCAGAAGAAGCTGGATCCGGCACACGAGCTCGGACCCGCCTATGCAAGAGCCGGGCGTCCACGCATCGTCCTGTACTGGAACGATGAACTGACAGACCAGGCGTCGGCTACGCGTGCCGACGTAGCCGAAAGCCGGTTCGACGCCCGGGCGGGAGTAAGCGACTTTTCCGAGACGGCAAGGTCGGTCTATGCGCGCGATGTGCTGGTTCGTGAGCGGCGCACGAGCGCCTTTACCCCGCGCGATGCCGCTTTGGTCGTCCAGGCCTTCACCGCGGAGTTTTCCCGGGCCGGAGTCCACTTCGTCGATCGGTCGCTGATCATTCGATCGACCGCGGTGCGCAAGCACCGCACTGGCGCCGATCCACAGCTCATTGAGTCAGACGCCCTTGCCCAGCACGCAGATCTCCTCATGGAGGTCGTGCAGGTGCCCGATGTCAATGCTGCGCTCGGCTATGCATTCGACATCCGAGTGAAGAATCTGAAGCGGTCGATGCAGATCGCTTCGGCGTATAGCCTGGGAGTACCTCCACAGGAGGTCTTGCCGACGCAATGGGTCGCAACGGAACAAGGCTACGAGCTTCAGCAAGTGGGCGAAAGGCCGGTCGCCGGGTCGGCCGCCGACGTCGGTAAGGCCGTTGCGCACGACGCAATGGCGGGGTTGTCGCAGGCGCTGCGTGCACAATGAAGGGCCCGCTTAGGGCTGATCGAATGAATACGGGGGTCGGCCGCGACCGGGTCATCCGGCCGCGGGTGCCGAGCTGCGACCCGTGAGCGCCAGGTTTGGCACCACCCTCTGCGTCACAAGCGAAATGCGGGGGCTTACCGAAGTTTGGTAAGCCATTGTTTCGTTGGTGGGCCCCCCGGGAGTCGAACCCGGCACCAACGGATTATGAGTCC
>Ga0079224_100010397_pt1 | contig 12770 bp, 12 predicted proteins | sample Stecom2015_FD_80414 | JGI IMG/M metagenome (GOLD analysis project Ga0079224, IMG submission 80414) | Agricultural soil microbial communities from Utah to study Nitrogen management - Steer compost 2015 | ecosystem: Environmental > Terrestrial > Soil > Agricultural land | place: USA: Utah...
CGTTTTTTGCTCCACAAATGGATTGAAATTTCTATCTACCTCAACGGTGGGATTGGACGCATTTTTATTTTTGTAATCGTACGGGGTGTCCAAATTTGTATCGTATTCAAAATCAAGTACTGGGGCAATATCGAACTGACCCAGACTATGATTTACAGAGGATCGCAAAATGGCATAGAGCGTATGTTCATCATCAAATTTGATTTCTGTTTTAGTAGGGTGTATGTTGATGTCGATGGATTTTGGATCTACTGTCAGATTCAAAAAATACGCAGGTTGATTGCCATCCCTCAACAATCCGTCGTATGCGGCATTGATGGCGTGGTTCAGATAGGCACTTTTGATAAATCGGTTATTGACAAAAAAGAATTGTTCTGCCCTTGATTTTTTGGAAAATTCAGGCTTCCCAACAAATCCTGATATTTTCAAGACTTCGGTAGTTTCTTCTACTGGCACTAGTTTTTCATTCGTCTTGCCTCCAAAAATATTGACGATACGTTGTCGTATTTTGCTCTCCGGTAGATGAAATACTTCACTTCCATTGTGAAACATGGAAAACGAAATATTAGGATGCGCCAAAGCCACGCGATGGAATTCATCAATGATATGGCGTGTTTCTACCGTATTGGATTTTAAGAAATTACGTCGCGCAGGAATGTTGAAAAATAGATTTTTGACAGAAATGGCAGTTCCTTTTGGTGTCACTACCACATCTTGAGAGGTGACATCGCTGCCTTCAATGGTTATTTGTGTGCCAAGCTCCTCGTGTTCTTGCTTGGTCTTGAGCTCCACATGGGCGATTGCAGCGATACTTGCCAATGCCTCGCCACGAAATCCCTTTGTATTCAGACTGAATAAATCTTCAGCAGTTCTTATTTTGGAAGTGGCGTGTCGTTCAAAACTCAAACGGGCATCCGTGGCACTCATACCCTTTCCATTATCAATCACTTGAATTAGGGTTTTGCCAGCATCCTTGATAATCAGTTTTATCAACGTGGCATCCGCATCAATGGCATTTTCCAACAATTCCTTGACCACCGAAGCCGGCCGTTGCACGACTTCTCCTGCTGCTATTTGATTGGCAACATGGTCCGGTAAAAGTTGAATAATATCTGCCATTAGCCGTTAGGAAAGAATATGGATAAATCAAAACCGATGATTAAAAGAAAAATGAAGACCAAAATTCCAACGATGATCAAGATTCTACGGTTTGCAGATTTGTCATGCGTATTTTTATAATCGTCCCAAGCATTTTGAAACTTTCCTTTGAGGTTGGTGGTCTCGACGGTTTTTCGATAGTGGTCAAATTTATGTTTAATTTCAAAAGGATTGCCTTCACCATCCAGGTAACGTGGTGTGTAATTAAATTTTTTGTTGGTTCGTGTCTTGAAAATTCCCATCATTTCTAATTTTAATAGTTATCCAAAAGACACCAAAACACAATTATCATACCTAAAATCAGAATTAAAACCAGTAACCTGGATGATGCTTTTCCTCGACGTCCCAATACATGTTTTGCATCACGCCGTTTCGAGTCAAAAGATTCCTTGATAGGGCTTTCCTGGTCCTTAAGATGCCGAGGTGTATAACTGAATCGTTTGTTTTTGCGCTGTTTGAATAAACTCACTCGTTTGAAACCTTAACCGTCTTCAAATGTACTGAAAATACAAGGGAAAAACCACCTTTGGTCTACTAAAAATTGTTAACACGAAGAAGACTGAAAACCGCATATTGAAGACTGCAAACTGAAGACTGAGTACTTAAAGACTCAATTCCTTCTAAGTGCAGCCATTTTGATTGCCGCTATTGCAGCTTCCACTCCTTTATTGCCATGTTTTCCTCCAGAACGGTCTATGGCTTGTTGCATGGTAGTATCGGTAAGGACACAAAAGATAACCGGAGTATCATGAAGTACGTTCAAATCCTTGATGCCTTGTGAAACCGCCTCGCAGACAAAATCAAAATGCTTGGTATCGCCCTGAATGACACTGCCGATGGCAATCACGGCATCCATCTGTTGATCCAACATTTTCTTGCACCCATAAATCAATTCAAAACTGCCTGGCACTTGCCAATGGAGAATGTTTTTTTCAGAAACACCATGTTCCAAAAGTGTTTCAAACGCACCTTTATAAAGATTATCAGTGATTGAACCGTTCCACTCTGAAACAACAATCCCAAACCGAAAGTCCTTCGCATTTGGGATTGTAGCTTTATCGTAAGCCGATAAATTTTGGTTTTTTGTAGCCATCTTACAAGCTTGCTTCCGCTTTTCCGATGAAGACATCAATACTGGATGCTTCAGCAGAATTTGGGAATTCTTCTTTTATTTTTTTATAATTATCCAATGCGTTTTGGGTTTTGCCCAATTTCATGGCAACATTTGCAGCTTTGAACAAATACATTGGTGTCGTATAGTCATTAGTTTTCATTGAAGCGGCTTGATTATAATAATCCAACGCTTCTTCTGGTTGGTTCAATTGCATAAAAGCATCACCAATACCACCTTTAGCAATTGGTCCCAGCATCATATCATCACTTGAAAATTCACCTAGATATTTTACTGCGTTTTGATAGTCTTTTAAATTCAGATAGGCCATACCCGCATAGTAATTGGCAAGATTTCCTGCCGGTGTACCGCTGTATTCCTGAGCGATATCAACCATTCCGAACTTCCCGTTGCCACCATTCAATGCCAATGTATAAAGAGAATCTTTTGCAGTCCCAGCAACTGCCTGATCGAAATATTGTTGTGCTTGGAACATTTCGTTCATGGCCTCTCCGGCCTTTGGCTCCGCCACAAATTTGTTGTATCCCAGATATCCTAAAACCAAAAGTACAACAGCACTCACGGCAATCATAATGGTGTTCTGATTTTTAACCGCCCACTCCTCAGTTCTGGTCGCCTTGTCATCCAAGGTATTGAAAACCTCAGCCGTGGTGGAATTTTGTTCTATTGCTTCTGTTTTTTCTTCTTTGGTTCTAGGCTTGCTCGCCTTCTTCCTATACGTTGCCATATCTTCGCTATTTGTGCGCCGCAAAAATAAAATTTTTATTGGTATTTAAAAGGTAAAATATTTGTTATTTTTCAATAATTTGCACATCCTTATACTTAAAGGTCAAATACAACCCACAATAGTCCAATTCCCTATGGTTTTAAATACGCTTTCACTTGTCAATTATAAAAATTTTGAGAGCCAATCCTTTACGTTTGACAACAAGATAAACTGCTTTGTGGGACAAAATGGTGTAGGGAAAACCAATGTGTTGGATGCCATCTATCATTTGGCTTTTGGGAAAAGTTACTTCAATCCGATCGCTACCCAAAACATTAGACACGATGAAGACTTTTTCGTCATCGACGGGATGTTTGAAAAAGAAGAACGCAGTGAGAAAATCATTGTATCCTTAAAAAAGGGACAAAAGAAAATCATCAAAAGGAATGGGAAAGCGTATGAGAAATTTAGCGACCATGTTGGTTTTATCCCGTTGGTTATCATTTCGCCCACAGACCGGGATTTGATTATTGAAGGCAGTGAAACAAGACGAAAATTCATAGACAGCGTCATTTCGCAAGGCGATAGGCTGTACCTCAATAATCTCATCAATTACAATAAAGTTTTGATGCAGCGCAACGCACTATTGAAATATTTTGCGCTCAATAATACGTTCAATGCTCAGACGCTGCATGTATATAATGAACAGCTGGACACGTATGGCACGCAAATTTTCAATACGCGAAAGGCTTTTTTGGAAACTTTCATCCCTATTTTCAAACTGCGCTATGATGCCATCAGCAACCGGCAGGAACAGGTCAGTTTGAGTTATAAAAGTGATTTGTTTGAAGGCGCATTGAATCAATTGCTAAAGGAAAATATCAATAAGGATAAAGGTTTGCAATATACCAGCGTCGGAATCCATAAAGACGATTTGAATTTTGAAATCGAGTCGTTCCCAATCAAGAAATTCGGAAGCCAAGGACAGCAGAAATCATTTTTGGTCGCATTGAAATTGGCGCAATTCGATTTTATAAAACAACAAAATGGTGTGCCGCCTATTTTGCTTTTGGACGATATTTTTGATAAATTGGATGAAAATCGGGTGGCACAAATAATCGAACTGGTCGATGATGAACAATTTGGACAACTTTTCATCAGCGATACGCATGCTGAACGCACCGAAAATGTGGTGAAGCAAATTCACCAATCATATAAAATTTTTAAATTATGAAAAAAGTTATTTCAATAGCACTTCTAATGATTGCGTTTAATTGTTCCAATAATCCAGCAAACTTCATCGAACATTTGAATGGGTATTGGGAAATAGAAGAAGTGACCCTCCCCGATGGGTCCACGCGCGAATACACCTTTAATGGAACGATTGATTTTTTGCACATTAATGACAGCCTTACTGGGTATCGAAAAAAATTAAAGCCCAGTTTTGACGGAAGCTTTTCAACCTCAGATGATCAAGAAACATTAAAAGTCATGATTGAGAATGACAGCTTGAACATGTATTACAAAACGCCCTATGCCGAATGGAAGGAAACGGTCCTGAAAGCGACAGAGAAGGTGTTGATAATAGAAAATCAGCACAAAATTCGGTATACTTATAAACGATATGAACCTATTGTTATTGAATAATCAAATTTAAAATGGCCAAACGCAATAAAGACCACCTTTCCATTAGTGACATTATAAAAGAATTTGTGGACGCCAACCATTTACAACCTGGATTGGATAAAATAAACGTGCAAGACGCATGGGCTGATATAATGGGAAATGGCGTGAACAATTATACAACCGCCCTCCTATTGGAACGTGACACACTATATGTTCAATTAAGCTCGAGTGTTTTAAGAGAAGAATTGAGTTATGGTAAGGAAAAAATCATCCACATGCTAAACGAATCCATCGGGAAAGCTGTCATCAAGAAATTGGTGCTACGGTAATACAATTGTCTTCCAACCACTTTATAATTGAGTTTCTATTTTATAATTATCTGATTTAAACCAGAATAACAATCCAAGATCTGCTCTATAATTCCAAATAAGAATTTTAACAAAATATTAAGTCAGTTACAATTTATACCCTATATTTGTTTAATTATATAATCAATTTAATATTTATTACAATGAGTAAAGGAACAGTAAAATTTTTCAATGATGCCAAAGGATTTGGTTTTATTGTTGAGGAAGGCTCTAAAAAAGAACATTTTGTGCACATCTCTGGATTGATCGACGAAATTCGCGAAGGCGATGAGGTTGAATTTGATCTACAGGAAGGAAAAAAAGGATTAAACGCAGTAAACGTAAAAGTAATTTAGCATATACGCATTAACTTTTTTAAATGTAAAGCCCTGCAATTTCAAAGTTGCAGGGCTTTTTTACTTCCTATATAAACTGCTTTTGGATTATTGTTTGATGATTTTAATCGTACTCATTCCAGCCTTTGAAGACACTGACATGAAATAGATTCCAGCGGCAAAATTGCTAATGTCAATATTTCTTTCTGTTTGCATAAACTTCAGATCGATATTTTTAATTAAATGTCCATTGATATCAAAAATCTCAGCTTTCAACAAATCAATCATGGCGGTTTTCTTCAGAATGAATGTTCCATTTGACGGATTAGGATAAATTTGGATACTATTATTGATGTTTTCAGATTCCGAAACAGACAACACCGCCGAACAATTATAAATTATAAGTTCATCAATATACCAACCTTCATTTCCGTTACATCCATCCGTTCCTAATTCAAACCTAAATTGAACCGTGGAGTTGGCCATAACCCCCAAAGCAGAAAGATTGATGACGCTCTGGCCCCAGCTTCCAAGTAAAGACCCACCATCTGTGCCTGTAAAAGCCTCTTGTCCTTGCATTGGATTATCATTATCTTCTTCAATCGGATTGATAATATCATTATAAGGATTTTCCAAAAATGCACTTGCAGGTAAAAGGGTCCAAAGGCCTCCATTGAGCCTATACTTAATATTCCCACCATCCCAATTGGCTTCGGTAGCCACATAATGATTGAAAGCCATATCAAAAGTGCCAGTCGTTATGTTAGGAATGATAATGATTGGACTCTCAAGTTGAATGATGCCATTTTCCAAATCAGAAGTACAATTTCCGTTGATTGGGTCGATGCCAAAAATTGCCGTTCCCTCTCTTCCCATGGGCAATGAAGAAGCGATGGCCCAATCACGAGATTGCCATGTCGAGCTATTTGTCGGCAATTGATTTACGGACCAACCATCCATGCCAGTTTCCCAATCTTCATAAAACAGCGGATTGGTAACGGAAGCTTCGCACAAATCGGGAGTAGCCGCAAGTATAGGTTCATATCCGCAGGCTTCTGGATTGATTCTCAATTCCACAGCTAAAATTGCGTTGGTGACACTTTGAAGATCAGACGCAGTCAGTATTTGTCCAGACAAACCAGCTGGTAAATTGGTTGTCGAAAGCCCTTGTAAATTGATTCCCATCAAATCTGAACAAGCAGCTTCTAGAGCATCAGCCAAATTCGTGAAATCACTTGTTGGAGTCAAATAGACATTCTGTGCACGCCAAAAAATATGGGCAGCTTTGGTAAATCCCAACCCAGAAATCACCTGTCCGTTATATGCACCACCATCTACCAATAGCGCATAGGCATGATTGGGAATGCCAGAATTGCTATGCACACCTCCAGAATCAAATTCACCACATCGATATTGTCCATCGGTTACCTTACCCGGATCGCCATTGCACGGTGGATTCCACATATCGCGAATGGCGCCACCGAACGCCGTGGCATCTTCTCCAATTTTCCAACGTGTCGAATTACATGCTGGGGTTGTTCTTATGGCTAAATTTTCAGATGCATCTTCATAGTTGTTTAAAATATCAACTGTTTCTCCCCAAATATCAGAATAGGATTCGTTGATGGCTCCCGATTGATAGGCATAAATGAGTCCACTTGTATATTGGGTGTAAGCATGTCCCCATTCATGTGCAATAACATCATCAGAAGCAGTACCATTGCAATAATTGGCTGTAGCTCCGTTCCAATTGGCATTCGGACAGTCGATATTTGGATTGTTATTGATGGTTCTCATTTGGGCATCTGCTCCATTATATGAAATATGTGCAAAAGCATTCTTGAAAAAGTTATACACATGCCCAGATGCCTGCACTTCATTTTGCTGCCAGATTGTAAGTGTTCCGGGCAACGCATCTCCTTCTTCCCATACCAGATTTCCAGTATTGCCTTCATAAACCTTTCTGTTCATGGCATGTGCAATTCCTGTAAACTGTTCGACAAGCGCACCGGTATGTGCATTGATATATAAGAACTCTCTTACGTCAAGTTCATTGGTCACTTCAACCTCATAAACCAAGAAATGCGATGTCACATGCCCTTGAATCAAACCCTTAGGAAATACATATAGTTTGTTCGAATTGATGAAAGTCTGATTGCCGGAATGATTCAAACCTTGTTCTGCAAGCTTCGTTAAAGCAATCATATTCGCCTGATTTGCCGAAACTGAGGGAATAGGATTCAATTTTGAAATTTTTGGAATATAATTTCCATTGATAGCTGTCAACTTGTTATTAGCGTCAAAATGAAAACGCAATTGACCATCAAAAACAGGCACATCCTCATAAAATTGTTTAAGAATAACATGTTTCAATCCATAATTATCTGTATTGATAATATCGAATTGCAAGGTTTGCTCGACAGACTGTATATCGTATATCTCCTTATAGTCATTTAAAAAGGAAAATGCTTTCTGTTTCAGGGTTGTTCCATCCAAACCCAGTGCGTTTCCTGCTGGAAACCTTACAAATTCCGCCAGGTCATTAGTTCTGTTGATGGTAACGACAGCATTGGTTTCATTTTTTAACTTATTGATGGCTTTTAAGGTTTCTTGGGCACTGGAATTAAAACCAATAAGGAACAAGCAAATTAAAACATTCGAAAATAATTTCATAAATCTGATTTAAAGATGTCAAATGTAGTGAAAAATTAAAGCTGTATTCTAATAATACATTTAAAAAAAAAGCCCGAAACGTTAACGTTTCGGGCCTTGATGTGTTTTTAAGACCGTTTAAAACTGCTCTCTCCCAGAAAAGTGAAAAGCGCCTTCAATGGCGGCATTCTCGTCACTGTCACTTCCGTGCACGGCATTTTCACCTATGGAAGCCGCATATAACTTACGGATGGTACCTTCCGCTGCATCCGCTGGATTTGTCGCACCGATCAAGGTTCTAAAATCCTCCACTGCGTTTTCTTTTTCCAAAATAGCGGCAACAATCGGTCCCCGTGTCATATATTCTACCAACTCTCCATAAAATGGTCTCTCTTTATGTATTGCATAAAATGTTTTTGCATCATCAGTCGTCATGTGGGTCAGTTTCAACGCGACAATTCTAAATCCTGAAGCGTTGATTTTTTCTAATATTGCACCAACGTGTCCTTTTTCAACCGCATCTGGCTTAAGCATGGTAAATGTTCTATTTGTTGCCATTTTTTTATTTTAAATTTTGTGCAAAAGTAATGCATTTCTTAACAAAAACAAGTGCCATCAATATTAAAAAATTGTATCTTCGCCCCTTATGACAGCCCAGGATATTTCAAAAATCAAGGAATTACTTTCATCTCCAAAACGCATTGTAATCGTGCCGCATAAAAATCCAGACGGCGATGCTATTGGCTCAAGTCTTGGTCTTTACATCTACCTAAAGAAATTGCAACAGCAAGTTACCATCATCGCTCCAAATGATTATCCCGAATTTTTAAAATGGCTTCCCGAAGAACCTAGCATTCTTAAATTTGAATCCCAAAAAACAGAATGTCTTGATCTGATTGAAAATGCCGAAATTATCTTCACGTTGGATTTTAATGCCTTAAGCCGCACTGGCGACATGGAACTTCCGCTTCTCGAGTCTGAAGCCGACAAGATAATGATTGACCACCATCAACAGCCAGATGACTATGCTCTTTATATGTATTCTGATACCAGCATGTCGTCCACTTGTGAAATGGTTTTCAACTTTATAGAAATGATGGGTGATGACCAATTGATAGACCCAACTATCGCCACCTGTCTTTATACGGGAATCATGACAGACACCGGCTCGTTTCGTTATCCATCCACCACTGGCAGGACGCATCATGTCATTGCAAATTTAATGGACAAAGGCGCCAACAATGCCGCAATACACAATGCCGTATATGACACAAACTCTCCCGATCGTTTGAATTTGTTGGGCTGTGCGTTGAAAAATTTAAAGGTGCTACCCGAATTCCGAACCGTTTACATTACGTTATCCCAGGAAGAGCTGAACTCATTCAATTTCAAAAAAGGCGACACGGAAGGTTTTGTAAACTACGGTCTATCCATTGAAAATATCATTTTTGCGGCCATTTTTATCGAACATAAACAAGAAGGAATTACAAAGATATCGCTGAGGAGCAAAGGAGACTTTTCGGTCAACGAATTTGCACGGGCACATTTTAATGGAGGCGGACATAACAACGCAGCCGGTGGTAAAAGTGACTTGAATTTAAGAGATACAATTGAAAAATTTATCACTATATTGCCTAGCTATAAAAATGCCTTAAATTCATGAAACAACCTATCATCTTACTGCTTATCATCTTGGGAATGATAAGCTGCAAATCTCCAGAAGCGCGAAAGCCTATTTCCCATAAAACAGGCTCTTTCATCAATGCTTCGGTAGAGCGAAATATCAAACTCAATCAAAAGGAAAAAGAGAAAATTGAGCAAATCATAGAAAAAGATACCATGAATGACTACATCGCTTCGGAAAGCGGTTTTTGGTATACCTACGAGACGAAAGTAGAAAAAGACACCATCACTGCGGATTTTGGTGATGTTGTAAATTTCGATTACAACGTCAAATCCTTGACTGGAGAAATTATTTACTCCGATGAAGATATCCAACCAAGAAATTATATTATGGACAAGGAAGAATTGTTCACTGGCCTTCGTGAGGGTTTAAAACTCATGAAACCAGGTGAGACAGTGACCTTTTTATTTCCTTCCCAAAAAGCATACGGTTATTATGGTGACACCAATAGGATTGGTACCAGTGTCCCGCTCATATGTGAAGTAACCGTAAATTCAATAACTCAAACCCAAAACGATTAAACATTATGAAATTGATGACCAAAACAATTCAATTTTTTGCGCTGTTCATGCTTTTGACAGCTGCCGCTTGCCAAGACAAATATCCCGATTTGGAAGATGGCCTTTATGCGGAAATCATTACCAACAAGGGAACCATGGTTCTGGAGCTTGAATACGAAAAAGCTCCCATTACGGTTGCAAACTTTGTATCGCTTGCTGAAGGCACAAACACACTTGTGGACAGTACGTATAAAGGAAAAAAATACTACAACGGGCTGACCTTCCACAGAATCATTGACGAATTCATGATTCAAGGTGGAGACCCAACTGGCACAGGTTCTGGAAGTCCAGGATATAAATTCAACAATGAGATTTCAGAAGAGTTGAAACATGACAAGGTTGGAACCTTGTCCATGGCAAATTCTGGCCCAAATACCAACGGAAGCCAGTTTTTCATCACAGAAAAAGAAACACCCTTTTTAGACGGTGCTTATAATGTATTCGGATATTTAGTAGTTGGTGAAGATGTGTTGCACACACTAGCTGGTGTTGAAACCACAAAACCGGGTGATAAGCCAGTAGAACCTGTGGTAATGCAGGAAGTGAACATCATCCGTAAAGGAAAGGACGCCAAGGATTTTGATGCACCAAAAGTATTTGAGAACCATTTTGCCGAGGCTGAAAAAGCTGAAAAAGAACGTGTTGCCAAAATGGAAGAAGAAAAACGTATCATGGAAGAAAAATCAGCCGCCGCAGCAGTTGAAATCAAAAAACTCTTGGACGACTATGAAAGCAAGGCAAAAACACTGCCTTCTGGTTTAAAAGTGTACATGATTACAAAAACGGATGGCGCAAGTCTTAAAGAAGGTGACAATGTTAAGGTCAATTATGAAGGTTATTTTAAAGATGGACAATTATTTGACAGTAATGTGAAGGAAGTTGCAGAGCAATACGGAAAAATGGATCAAAGACGTGCGGACGCCAACGGCTATGCACCAATGCCAATGCCAATCAAATCGGATGCCCAAATGATCACCGGGTTTAAAGAGGCTGCAAAACTTTTAAAAGTTGGAGAAAAAGCATATTTCTATTTACCGTCGCATTTGGCTTATGGTGAGCGTGGTTACGGCCCTGCAATTGCACCAAACACCGACTTGATTTTCATTTTGGAAATGGTTGAAATCACAAAATAATCAAGAATAAAATAATATCAAAAAAAAGCCTTTCCAGATGGAAAGGCTTTTTAATTTTACTTCTTTGGAATATGTTTTAAAATCTCCAGAACAAATTCCCAATATTTTTGTACGGATGAAATCTGTGCCCGTTCATCTGGCGAGTGTGCACCTTTGATATTTGGTCCAAAACTTATCATATCCATGTTTGGATAGTTTTGACCCAAAATACCGCATTCCAAACCTGCATGACAAGCCGCAACATGGGGTTCGCTTTGATTCAATTCCTTATAAATTTTTGTCAGAACTTTCAAAATTGGAGAATCCATATTTGGACTCCAACCTGGATAATCCCCAGAAAATTCCACTTCGCACCCAGTCAATTCAAATGTTGCGCGCAAAGCATTGGCCAAATCCAATTTTGAACTTTCCACAGAAGAACGGGTCAAACAATTGATTTGGATATCACCATCTTTCACTGTCACTTTTGCAATATTATTGGACGTTTCCACCAAATTTGGAATATCCGCACTCATGCGATATACGCCATTGCAGGCGGCATACAGTGCTCGTGTCAACCCTTCTTGAACGCCCAAATCCAGAATGTGTTTCGGCGTTTCAACCTTAGAAACCTCAATTTTTAAATTTGATTCCATTGTTTTCAATTCTGCTTTGATCGTTTCTGCCAATTCCTTCATTTCCAATTCAAAGACTTCTTCATTCATCGCATCAATGGCGACGATGGCATTGCTTTCCCTTGGGATGGCATTTCTCAAACTTCCGCCATCAATCTCGGCAATACGCAATCCGAAATTCTCAAAACCATCAAATAACAAACGGTTCATAAGCTTATTGGCATTTCCCAAGCCTCTGTGGATATCCATTCCCGAATGTCCTCCTTGAAGACCTTTAACGGTGATTTTATAGCCAATTTTAAACTCCGGTGTTTCTTCCAACTCATACGTTCTTCTTGCAGTCACATCAATGCCTCCAGCACATCCTACGCCGATTTCGTCATCCTCCTCCGTATCGAGATTCAGAAGAATTTCTCCTTGCAATATACCCCCTTCCAAGCCCATGGCGCCTGTCATGCCTGTTTCTTCATCTATGGTAAAGAGTGCCTCAATGGCTGGATGTTCGATCTCTTTGCTTTCCAGAATCGCCATGATTGTGGCAACTCCAAGACCATTATCAGCACCCAAAGTCGTGCCTCTTGCCCTAACCCAATCGCCATCCACATACATACCTATTCCCTGTGTATCAAAATCGAAATCGGTATCATTGTTTTTTTGGTGCACCATATCCAGATGCGATTGCATAACCACTGGTTTTCTGTCTTCCATTCCTTTTGTGGCAGGTTTTCTGATAATGACGTTGCCTACTTTATCTTCAATGGTTTCCAAACCCAAATTCTTTCCAAAATCCTTCATGAATGCAATAACGCGTTCTTCTTTTTTA
>Ga0079224_100010398_pt1 | contig 12768 bp, 10 predicted proteins | sample Stecom2015_FD_80414 | JGI IMG/M metagenome (GOLD analysis project Ga0079224, IMG submission 80414) | Agricultural soil microbial communities from Utah to study Nitrogen management - Steer compost 2015 | ecosystem: Environmental > Terrestrial > Soil > Agricultural land | place: USA: Utah...
AGGTACTTGTTTTCACCCCGCTTGCCGCCGTCTTCCCGGTCTTCGGCGACTTGGAATTCCTCCGGTATTTCAAACTTCGGAAGCAACACATCGCGATACAGGGAATACGGCTCGACTTTGTCGGTTACCTCCTGGATGTTGAGGATGGCTTCCGGAAGGTCAGCAAACACCTTCTTCATCTCCTCGCCGGATTTAAAGTAATACTCCTCGTTGGGGAGACCATAGCGAAAGCCACGCCCACGCCCTTTGGGCGTAGCGAGCTTTTCGCCATCCTTCACACACAGCAGGATGTCGTGCGCGTGGGCATCCGCTTTGTCAATGTAATAGGTGTTGTTCGTGGCCACGATTTTCACATCGTGTTTGGCGGCCAGGTTAACGAGGCTCTCATTTACCCGGTCCTCGTCCTCCTGGCCATGCCGCATCACTTCGATGTAGAAATCGGCGCCGAAGGTGTTTTTCCACCAAACCAAGGCTTCCTCGGCCTGGTTTTCCCCCATGTTGAGCAATTTGTTGGGAATCTCGCCATACAGGTTGCCCGATAAGACGATGATATTTTCCTTGTACTCCTCCACGATGGCCCGGTCGATCCGCGGGACGTAGTAAAACCCCTTCGTATAAGCGATCGAGGCCATTTTAGCCAGGTTGTGGTAGCCTGCCTTGTTTTTCGCCAGAAAAACCACTTGGTATCCGTTGTCCTTCCGCGTCTTGTCACTGTGGTCATCACAAACAAAGAATTCGCAACCTACGATGGGCTTGATGATGGTTTCGGTGGGTGTTTCGCCAGCTTCGATGGCTGCCTTGTTCTTAGCCTCGGCCGCCTTGTTGTGATTGAGGACAGCGCTGACGAACTGGAACGCACCCATCATGTTGCCGTGGTCGGTGATGGCCACGGCAGGCATTTTGTGGGCGGCCGCGGCCTTGACCAAGCTGCCCACGGATATGGTAGACTGCAACACGGAAAATTGGGTATGGTTGTGCAGGTGAACAAAATCCACTGCCGCCATATCCCGCTTGTTGGCTTCCAGATCTTGCGTGGGAATGGCCGTTCCCTGCTCTTTCCGCTGCCGCTTTCGGATTTCATCCGATGCCGCCTTGAGGTTCACATGCGTGAGGCCGATGGGCGCTATGGGCTGTGGATTGCGATTGCGGAACTCGATGAAGTAGCCGGTGTCTACCTGCAATTCGGCAGGTGTGAACACCTCCCGTTTAATCAATTCGAGGAAACAGCGGGAGGTCGCCTCCACGTCGGCCGTGGCGTTATGCGCTTCGGCGAAAGGCGTCCCGAAAAGGTACTGGTGCAGCTCGGTAAGGTTGGGCAACTTGAATTTGCCGCCGCGGCCTCCGGGGATCCGCAGCAACTCGGCCGTCACCTCCGTACAGGTGTCGAGCACAGGTAGCTGGGCCATCGGCGATGCAATACCTGCCCGATGGAATTCACACCCCATGATGTTGATGTCGAAGCCGATATTCTGGCCAACGACGAACTTGGCTTTGGCAAGGGCGGCATTGAACTTATGAAGCACGTCGGCCAACGGTTTCCCCTGTTCCTCCGCCAGTTCGGTACTGATGCCGTGGATCCGCTCGGCATCGAACGGAATATTGAATCCCTCGGGTTTAATCAGGTAGCTCGCATGTTCAATCAGCCCGCCCATGGCATCGTGTAGCTGCCAAGCGATCTGTATACAGCGGGGCCAGTTATCTGTGTCGGTAATCGGTGCATCCCAGCGTTTGGGGAGCCCGGTCGTTTCGGTGTCAAAAATCAAATACATCGCAAGCCTCAAAAAAACCCAAACAAACTTATGTTTTTTTGATGGGAAAGCCTAATGCCTCGCGAGCACGGACGGCATTAGGCTTCCAAGTCGCTGTAGATGATGCGGGTTAGATTTTCCACATCTCCCCGACGGGCCGTCGCGCTTATTTTGGGAATGCCGCGTTTGCTTTTACTTCTTCGATCTGGAGGGTATGCCGGGCGGTATGACCGGCAATGAACAGCATGGAATGGTAGCTGTCTACCGGCCCGAAGGGCGAGTCACTGATGTGGCTGCGCAAGTCATCTACCGATACGTCCTTCAGGTACGAAAGGATCACTTTCCGTTGCGCGCGGAAGTCGGCCATCGCTGTCTTCACATCGGTATAACTTCCTTCGCCGATTAGCGCTGCCGGCGCTTCGGCCTTCCGGCTTCGGTCTATAATGCCGTCAATAAGCTGTTGGTCCGTTACGGTTACTTCCGATTTCCGTTCAGGATTTGCCGGCTTATCAAGCGCTTCCTTAGCCATGTCGAAAAGCATTTTCTCCGTCTTGATGATGTGTTCCACACATTGGCTGACCGACCATTGGTCATCCGAAGGCTTAAACTGCAACTGTTCGTTACTTAGTCCCTTCAATTGTTTTTTCAGCTGATTTTCCGTCTGCTGGTAATAATCCAACAGGAACTCCTTTTCGTCTTGTACGGACTTGATAACGCTTTCGTTACGCTTTGCCCCGTCGGAAACGACCGTGGGATGCGTAAAGGAAACTGCCATGAAGGCAGCGCCTAAAATCAATAATTTTTTCATATCGCTGCGTATTGTTTGGTTCAAATTTAGCGAAAGTAAGGGATAAGACGTAGGGGCAGTTGCGACATTGATGGGTGATGTTTACGACAAAAAAACACTATTTTCGGAGCTCCAATCAGAACGAAAATGAAAATTACCCACACGGAAATCTATCGGCTCAGCATCTCGATGGAGCCCTTCGTTATCGCCACGGGTACCATGGATTACGCGCAGAATACATTTATCCGTATCCATACGGATCAAGGCGTTTATGGCGTTGGCGAATGTTCGGCCTTTCCGATGATCGTTGGTGAAACGCAAGATACCTGTCTGGTACTCGCACGCGATTTTGCACGGCTGTGGAAAGGAAAGGACCCGTTGGCCATTCCACAGCGGCTCGCCGAAATCGACGCCTTCGTGGCCCGCAACTCCACCATCAAAAGCGCCTTTGACATGGCTCTGTTTGACTTGGCCGCTAAACATGCCGAAACGCCGCTTTACCGCTTTCTGGGGGGCGAAGTGCGCGATATCGTTACCGATATCACGGTGGGTATTGGAAGCCCTGCGGAAATGGCGGCCAAAGCCAAAGCCCTCCAACGTCAGGGTGCGACGGTACTTAAAGTGAAATTGGGAAAAGAGCCCACTGAAGATATTGAGCGACTCCGCGCCATCAGGGAACGGGTGGGGGCGGCCCTTACCATCCGGGTAGATGCCAACCAGGGGTGGAGCTACGATGCGGCGGTTGCCGCCCTCCGCGGGCTGCAGCCGTTTGGTATCCAATTCTGTGAGCAGCCGATGCGGAGCTACGACGACCACCTGCTGCCCCGCTTGCGCAAGGAAACCAGCATCCCCATCATGGCCGATGAAAGTTGCTACGACCACCGCGATGCCGTGCGGCTGTCCACCCATAACGCCTGCGACTACATCAACATCAAATTTTCCAAATCCGGCGGCATTGCCGAAGCACTGCGGATACAGCAGACCGCCGCGAGCTACGGTGTCACCTGCATGATCGGCGGTATGCTGGAGAGCCGCCTTGCCCTTTCCGCCAAAGTGCATTTTGCCTACGCTGCGCCCAACGTTCAGTTCTTCGATTTGGACACCTGTTTGCTTGGTCACCTCAAAGATCCGGTGGTAGGCGGTGTTCGGTTCAATGGCTACCGCCTATCGTTGCCCGAACAGCCGGGTATCGGTGCGGATATCGATGATGCGTTCTTGGCGAAATGTGAACACTGGAAGGTCTAACGGCTTAGTCACCTTTGCTCTTCTAACTTCATGCCGAAAGTCATACCTTTGTGTCGGATAATAAATAAGCGAATTATATTAACAGACACGATATGAGCGAAGCGAAAGGACCTATTTCCCAGTTTATCGAAAAGAATTACCTGCATTTCAATGCCGCTGCACTGGTTGATGCGGCCAAAGGTTATGAAGCTCACCTCGATGCGGGCGGCAAGATGATGATTACCCTGGCAGGTGCAATGAGTACGGCCGAACTGGGTATTTCACTGGCCGAGATGATCCGGCAGGATAAGGTGTCCATCATCAGCTGCACCGGCGCCAACCTCGAAGAGGATATCATGAACCTCGTTGCCCATTCGCACTATAAACGAGTGCCCCATTACCGCGACCTCAGTCCGCAGGATGAGTGGGAACTGCTCGAAAACCATTACAACCGCGTAACCGATACCTGTATCCCCGAAGAAGAAGCATTCCGCCGCATACAGCAGCATATCCATAAAATATGGAAAGATGCAGAAGCTGCCGGTGAACGCTACTTCCCGCATGAGTACATGTACAAAATGCTCAATAGCGGTGTGCTACAGCAGTATTACGAAATCGACCCGAAGAACTCCTGGATGCTGGCCGCGGCCGAAAAGAACCTCCCGATCGTCGTGCCGGGATGGGAAGACAGCACCATGGGCAATATTTTCGCCTCCTATGTCATCAAAGGCGAGCTGAAAGCATCGACCATGAAAAGTGGCATCGAATACATGGCCTACCTTTCCGATTGGTATATCAAAAACTCCGGTGGCAAAGGCGTCGGGTTTTTCCAGATTGCCGGAGGTATCGCCGGTGACTTCCCGATTTGCGTCGTCCCCATGCTATACCAGGATTTGGAGATGGAGAATATACCATTCTGGAGTTATTTCTGCCAAATTTCAGATTCCACGACCTCTTACGGCTCGTACTCCGGTGCCGTGCCGAATGAGAAAATTACCTGGGGCAAGCTGGACATCAACACGCCGAAATTCATTATCGAATCGGATGCGACCATCGTTGCCCCCCTCGTTTTTGCGTGGGTACTGGGGCAATAGTTTGATTGATGATGTGCTGGTTTGCTTTTTACTGATTTGAAGGTTATCATAAACACCAACAACCCGATAGCGCTCCGTTACCTCATGACGGAAACGGTTTTCGATGTCGAGGATGAGGCCGTGAATGCCGTAAGAGAGGCATTGGTCGATCCTCGACAAGCCGTGCCCGTTCAAAAGCCCGTACCGAAGTTGCAATTTTCGTTTTATGGCCAAAATAAGCGGTCATATTTATTCTTAACCGACGAAAAACAGCACGAATGGATGTCGGACCCGGCAATGGAGGCATTCGTAAAAACGTTGGCGGCACTGAAGCTTACCATAGATGATGTGGCCGTCCTTAATTTGGCCAAGTTAAAGGAACTGCCGTCGGTCGACGACCTTATATTATTTTTCAAACCGAAAGTAATGGTTAACCTCGGCACCTCTCTTAACTGGCCGGAACACGACCGTGTGACGATATTCCACACTTATGGCTTCGATGCCATGCTCGCTGATGCCGAAAAAAAACGTGCTTTTTGGACCACCATTAAACAATTATTGACATGACGCCATTGGTCTTCGCTACCAACAATGCCCACAAGCTCGAAGAAGTCCGTGCCGTGTTGGGCAACCGGTTCCCGCTCCGTACGCTGGCCGATATCGGATGTACGGAAGATATCCCCGAAACGGGCGACACATTCGAGGCAAACGCCTCCCAGAAAAGCACCTACCTTTACGAAAAGTACCGGTGTGACTGCTTTGCCGACGACTCCGGCCTCGAAGTCATGGCATTGGGCAACGAGCCAGGGGTGTATTCCGCCCGTTATTCGGGCAGCCGCGATATGGAAAAGAATATCGACCTGTTGCTGCAGCGGTTGGGAGACCGGACCGACCGCAATGCGCGTTTCCGGACAGTGATTTCGCTCCGGATAGGGGATGAAGAGTATTTCTTCGAAGGGACGGTGGAAGGTACCATTGGTTACCAACGCCAGGGCAACGGAGGTTTCGGCTATGACCCGCTCTTTACGCCGCTGGGCTATCAGAAAACATTTGCACAGATGGCTTCCGATGAAAAAAATGCAATCAGCCACCGCGCCATCGCCGTCGCCAAACTGGCCGAATTTCTGACTGCCCGGTATTAACGGTCGCGCCCCGCATAAGCTTCAGCTCATGCTCGCATAATCGTTTTAGCTTTTTCTTGGTGATTATTGCCGATAATTTTATATTTGGTGCAGATCGTGCTGATGGGCATGGTGGGTAAACTGGATATAAGCAAAAATTACTAAGTAGACCAAGTTTGAATGATTTCTTATCAGATTAAAACGAACCCGACCGTATACGATGCGATTGTGGTGGGTTCGGGCGCAGGTGGCGGCATGGCGGGGTATGTACTGGCCAATGCCGGGCTCAACGTTTTGATGTTGGAGGCGGGCCCTTTTTTCGACCCGGCAAAAGATGCTATGCAGTTGCGGTGGCCTTGGGAGTCGCCCAGGAGAGGTGCGAGTACTGTTCGCCCATTCGGCGATTTCGATGCCGCCTATGGCGGTTGGGAACTGGATGGGGAACCGTATACTCACGCGGCGGGCACTTCATTTGATTGGTTCAGGGCGCGGATGCTGGGAGGCCGCACCAACCACTGGGGCCGTATCTCGCTGCGTATGGGACCGGATGATTTTCAACCGACAGACGGCGTTACCGAACCATGGCCCATTACGTATGATGAGATAAAACCTTATTACGACCGCATCGACCGGATGATCGGCATCTATGGTACGGTTGAAGGCATTCGCAACGAGCCAGATGGCATCTTCCTCAAGCCACCCAAACCAAGGCTCAATGAACTGTACATCAAGCAGGGCGCAAAAAAGGCCGGCGTTCCGGTCATCGCTGGCCGTGGCGCTGTACTTACCGAAGCACTGCCGGGCGTGGATGGGCGCGGAACCTGCTTCTACTGTGGCCAATGTGGCCGTGCATGCCGTGTATATGGCGATTTTTCGTCGTCATCCTGCCTGGTCATACCGGCCATGAAAACGGGTAATCTCACGGTCATAGACAATGCCATGGTACGCGAAGTATTAACCGACGAAGAAGGCCAAGCCACCGGGGTCTCTTACGTGGATACGCGCGACCTGCAAGAGCATGCGGTGCGCGGTAAGTTGGTGGTATTGGGAGCGAGTGCGTGCGAAAGTGCACGCCTCATGCTGAATTCCAAGTCGGCCGCGCATCCGGGTGGCTTGGGCAACAGCAGCGGCCTAGTGGGGCGCTATCTGCACGATTCTACCGGGGCGAGTGCCGGCGGATTCCTCCCACAGTTGCTCGATCGGAAACGCTACAATGAAGACGGTGTTGGCAGTGTGCATATCTATTCGCCATGGTGGGGGGATAACAAAAAGCTCAGCTTCCCACGGGGATACCATATCGAATACGGCGGCGGGCTGCATATGCCCTCCTATGGATTTTTGGATTGGGTCCCCGGCGTTAATCACCTGGTACCCACCAAAGATGGCGCACAGCGTGAGCAGGGCGGCTATGGCGCAGCCCTCAAAGACGACTATCGGCGCTTCTACGGTGCCAATGTGGGTATGGCTGGAAGGGGCACCGCGTTGGCCCGGTATGACAACTACTGCGAAATCGACCCCACGCGTGTCGATAAGTACGGTATACCCGTACTTCGCTTCCATTACAAATGGGCCAATGAAGAAGTCGAACAAGCTAAACACATGCAAGAAACATTCCGCGAAATACTGCATGAAATGGGAGCGATCGTGACATCACCATTTCCCGGACCGGAAACGTCGTATGGACTGGAAGCCCCCGGAAAAATCATCCACGAGGGTGGTACCACAAGGATGGGCAACGACCCGAAGAAGTCGGTGCTGAACAAGTGGGGGCAATCACACGACTGCAAGAACGTATTCGTGGTAGACGCAGGTCCGTTCGTGCAACAGGGCGACAAAAACCTCACCTGGACCATCCTGGCCCTGTCTATGCGGACCGCAGAGTACATTTTGGAACAACGCAATAAATTGAATATCGGATAACAACATAAGGTTATGAACAGAAGAGATACCCTGAAGGCGCTCGGCCTTGCTGCCGCAACAGGTGGGGCGCTGATGCTCGGCTCCTGCAATCGGGGCACCACAAAGAATGGTGCCGCACACGCCGGCAGGCAGCAGCTCCCCGGCGTGACGGACGTCGAGCACGAACGCAACACCAAGCTGGCGGAAATGCAATTTTTTTCGGCTCATGAACTGGCCACGATTGGCGTGTTGGCCGATATCATCATCCCAGCCGATGACGTCTCCGGAAGCGCCACAGATGCGGGCGTTCCCGATTTCATCGAATTCATGGTTAAAGATATCCCCAGCTACCGGACCCCCATGCGGGGTGGCCTCAAGTGGTTGGATGTGCAATGCCAGCGGCGGTATGGCAACGTATTTGCCGAGTGCGAACCCGACCAGCAGTTGCAATTAGTAGACGAGATCGCCTACCCCGCCAAGGCCAAACCCGAAATGGCGCAGGGTGTGGCTTTTTTTGACTTGATGCGCAACCTCACTGCGTCCGGTTTTTTCACTAGCGAGATTGGCGTGAAGGACATCGGTTACACGGGAAATAAGCCCGGGGTGTGGGACGGCGTACCACCAGATGTGCTCGAAACCTATGGTTTCGAAAGCGCGTGGGGTTAATCAACAAGCATTTGCATATCATCGCTAGTTTGGCTAAGTTTGAGTAAAAATAAAAAGCCATGAACTCGATACTGGTCCCCACCGATTTTTCGGAAAATGCATTCGTTGCTGCCGCATACGCATGCGCCCTGGCTGATGCCACTAAGCAAAAAGTACAGTTGCTCCATGTATATATCGCCCTATACTCGGGCTTCTCCGAAGAGGGCAACAGCGTGAAGCAAATCAAGTGGGCGGAGACCGAATCGGCCGCAGCGATGAAAAAGTTGCTTGAGGGGTTGAACAGCCAGTTCCCCCATGTCGATATCGAAGGCGAATGTATTAAGGGTTTCATGATCGATGTGGTAACCGAAAAGCTCAAGAAAAACGAAAATTCGTTGGTCGTGATGGGAACCAAAGGGGCGACCAACATTACGGAGAGTATTCTCGGTAGCACGACCTACGAAGTTATCAAGAAATCGCCCGTGCCGGTGATGGTCGTCCCCATCGATACGCCCGATTTTTCGTTTAAGCGGATTGGTTTTTTCACAGCATATAATGACCATGAGCTCGATGCATTGATGGCATTGCAGCGGGCCACACGGCTAAAGCCCCATTTGTCGATGCTTCACTTTTATAAGAAAGGCGACAGCAAGCCCGACAAGGAGCTTGCGCGCTGGCAACGGAAGGTAGAGGCTGCATTCCCAGACTGGCCCGTGTCTTGTAAGGCAATGCCCGTGGAGAAGGTCGATATCAATGCGGTTACCCAGGAAGCAAATGCCGATGGGTTGGACCTGCTCGTGTTCGCCAGACCCCATAAATCATTCTTCGAGAAAATCTTCAGGCCCAGCCTTACCAAGGCCATCGCCAATTACCCCACCATCCCGTCCCTGTTCATCAGAACTTAAGGCCGACCATCCCGTAAATCCAAACTTGTGTAATAAAGAAGGGTTCCCGGCATCACCGTTTGAGGCTACGATAGGTACCTTTGTTGTTACGGAAGATCGGTAACCTTCTTTTTTGAAAAATTTGCAAAAAAGACAGGTTTCTTTTATGTATTTTGCGGCAAAAACCATTTAGAGCGTAGAAAAAGACCCGGTTTATGGCCATTATCTCCATTGTACTCAGCATTGTCGCGATTGTATTACTCATCACCAAACTCAAACTCCATCCTTTCCTGTCCCTGCTGCTGGTCAGTATCGTCATGGGATTAGCCAGCGGTATGGAGCCTGAGGGTATCATTACAGCCATCCAAGATGGCTTTGGCGGAACCATCGGTAAGATCGGCCTGATCATTATCCTTGGTATCTTAATCGGTGCATTCCTGGAAAAATCTGGCGGCGCCATGGTGCTTGCCAATAGCATGCTAGCATTTATCGGAAAGAAGCGGGTCATTACCGCCATGGGGATCATCGGTTATGTCATCTCAATACCGGTTTTTGCCGATAGCAGCTTCGTATTACTTTCGGCGCTGAATAAAAGCCTGACCAAAAAAGCGGGACTTTCGCTGGCTGGAACTGCAGTGGCATTGGGGTTGGGATTGTCTTGCACCCATGCTTTAGTACCGCCTACGCCCGGACCGATTGCCGCTGCAGGCATTCTCGGTGCCGACCTCGGTATCGTGATGGGCTTAGGTATGATCGTGGCGGGTGTCACGTTAGCCGCAGGATTACTTTTCGCCCACAAAGTAGCGGCAAAGGTGTTCGTCGATCCGGGTGAAATCGAAGAGGAAGCCGGTGTTACCGATGCCCATCGACCAAGTTTGCTCAGTTCGTCACTCCCTATCATAGTGCCCATATTGCTGATTGTCGGTAAGTCGTTTTCCATATACTTGGCTGCAGAAGGGTGGCAGGTATACCTCGGCAACGTGCTCGCCTTCTTCGGTGAGCCGGTCATTGCACTGCTGGTGGGCTTTGCACTGTGTTTGTTTCTTCCGAAAAAGCTCGACAAAAAGATGCTTTCTGCCGACGGTTGGGTCAATGAGGCGCTAACGGATTCGGCGACGATCATCATGGTTACCGGGGCTGGCGGTATTTTCGGCACCGTGTTGCAAAATTCGGGCGTAGCAGCCACATTAGGCGACCTCCTCACGTCATCTAACCTGGGGATTTTGCTTCCTTTCCTGCTGGCCGCATCCTTGAAAAGCGCCCAAGGTTCTTCTACGGTGGCGTTGATTACCGCGGCATCAGTTACCGCGCCACTGATGGAGGCGTTGGGTTTTGTGAGCGATCTGGACAAAGCCCTGGTGGTCATCGCGATAGGTGCCGGGTCTTTGGTGGTTTCGCATGTGAACGATAGCTTCTTCTGGGTGTTTACCCAAATGACCAAAATGGAAGTGAAAATCGGTTACAAGCTGCACACCACCGGCACACTTGTTATCGGCTGCACAGCCATGGCGACGGTGTATGTGATGTTCTGGTTGCTACATTAATCACAACCCATTCGCCCGTGCCGTAATTTCAGCGATATCGAGCACTTCCACTTCTTGCTCCTTGTCTTTTGCTTTCACGCCGTCGCGCAGCATGGTCATACAGAACGGGCAGGCGGCAGCAATGATTTCAGGTCGTGTCTCCAGGGCCTCTTCCGCCCGTTCCACGTTGATGTCTTTGTTGCCCGGCTCCGGTTCCTTGAATAACTGTGCGCCGCCCGCGCCGCAACAGAGGCCGTTGCTGCGGCAACGTTTCATCTCCACCAGTTGAGCATCCAGGCGCTCCAGTACTTTACGGGGTGCTTCGTACACACCGTTGCCCCGCCCCAGGTAGCAGGGGTCGTGGTAGGTAATGCGCCGCCCGCTGAAGGACTCACCGCCTGCCGCTTTCAGCTTTCCGTCGTCAATTAACTGCTGTATCAATTCGGTATGGTGAATCACTTGATAGCGACCACCGAGTGGGGGGTATTCGTTTTTGATGGTATTGAAACAATGGGGACAAGCTGTAACGATTTTCGTCACGGCATAGCCGTCGAGCACCTGTATGTTGGCAATCGCCTGCATCTGGAAGAGAAATTCATTTCCTGCCCGTTTCGCCGGGTCACCCGTGCAGCTTTCTTCCGTGCCGAGTACAGCGTACCGTATGCCCACATGATGTAAAATCTTGCAGATATCGCGCGTGATGCGTTGCGCGCGGTCATCGAAGCTGCCGGCACAGCCCACCCAGAAAAGGATGTCGGCCGTCTCACCCTTAGCGGCCAGTTCGGCCATTGTTGGTATTTTCATAGCAGTTTGTTTTTCATCACATCGACCCCCGCCAATTTGCCCGGTCGGCCTGTGCATATTTCCATGGCGCACCGTTATTTTCCACGTTGTTAAACATCGTATTCAGGCTTGTGGGTGCTTGCGACTCTTCCATCACGGCGTAACGCCGCAGCTCGATGATAATCTCCAATGGGTTGATGTTTACGGGGCAGGCTTCCACACATGCGTTGCAGGTGGTGCAAGCCCATATTTCCTCGCGGGTAATGTAGTCGTCGAGGAGAGATTTGCCATCATCGGCCCCACCGTTGTGTTTACGGATGTTTTCACCCACTTCCACCATCCGGTCGCGCGTGTCCATCATGATCTTTCGGGGCGACAGTAACTTGCCGGTTATGTTGGCAGGACAAACCGAGGTGCACCGCCCGCATTCGGTACACGTGTATGCCTCCAGCAAGTTCTTCCAGGTCAGGTCCTGTACGTCCTTGGCGCCGAACCGTGCCGGTATCTCCGTTTCGGTAGGCGAAAATGAAGGGTCGAGCATGGCCTTCACCTCGTTGGTTACGCTGTCCATATTGGTAAAGCGGCCCTTGGGGTATAGGTTCGAAAAATACGTGTTCGGAAATGCAAGCAGTATGTGCAGGTGTTTGGAGTAGGGGAGGTAGTTTAAGAAAACCAGTACACCCACAATATGGAACCACCAGCATCCGCGCTCGATCGCAATTAGTGATGACACGTTATCCGGAAGCCATGCCAGCAGCCATCCGCTTACCGGAAACGCGCCGGCCTGCGTGTAATGGGCTGCACCCAACAGTTGCAGTTTATGGTCAGCTGCATTCATGGTGAGGAAGGCAGCCATCAGCAGGATTTCTGCGATGAGGATAAGGTTGGCATCGGTGCGCGGCCAGGGCGTCATTTCCACGCCACGGAAGCGCTTTACACGGGCTATGTTGCGCCGGGCGAGGAAAATCGCGCATCCCACCAGCACGGCGAGTGCAAGCCCTTCGAAAGCCGCAATAAGGAATGCGTAAAAACGGCCTAGTCCGGCAAAAGCACGGCGCGTGCCGAACAGACCGTCGAAGAC
>Ga0079224_100010399_pt1 | contig 12767 bp, 9 predicted proteins | sample Stecom2015_FD_80414 | JGI IMG/M metagenome (GOLD analysis project Ga0079224, IMG submission 80414) | Agricultural soil microbial communities from Utah to study Nitrogen management - Steer compost 2015 | ecosystem: Environmental > Terrestrial > Soil > Agricultural land | place: USA: Utah...
GCCTGTCGACGTCGGCGCCGCCGCTCAGCAATCCCACCGAGCCGGTGAACGATCCGACGTACGTGCAACCGCCCCGGCGCCCGAGTCCGGCGCACCTCGGAGGCTACAGCTCGATCGGGTTTCCGATGATCGTCGTTCCGATGGGCTTCGGCGAGCAAGGCCTGCCGTCTGGAATCACGTTCATGGGACGCCCGTACTCGGAGGCGCAGCTCATCGGCTACGGCTTCGATTACGAGCAGGAAACGCGCCTGCGGCGACCGTCGCCGTTGGTGCCGCCTCTCTGACCCGACCGTCGAACGAAGGTCGTGCAGCTCGCCGGGAGCTGCACGACCTGCTCACGGCCTCGAGGGCGACGTCTCGGTCGGCGCTCAGCGAATCGCGATCGGATTGCCCGGCGAGCCCGTCGCGCCCTTCAGCGGCAGCGGCGCGAAGAAGAACGCGAACTCGTATACGCGGTCGCGCGCGAGCGCGTCGGTCACGAGGTTCTCGAACTGGTAGATGCCGTTCCGCGTGACGAGAGTCTGATGGACCGGCGCCGCTTGCGAGGGATCCGCGCCCGGCGAGACGTCGATGCCCCAGTTGTCCGCGCCGACCATCACGACCTTGCGCTCGACGAAGAACTCTGCGCCCGCGACGCCGAGTCCCGGCGGGCTGCCGAGATAGCGGGCGTTGTCCCGCATCCACAGCGAGCCCCAACCCGTATGGAGCAGCACGACGTCGCCCTCGCGAATCTCGACGTTCTGCCGGCGGAGCGCCCCCTCGAGATCCGCGACCGTGATCTCGTAGCCGCCTTCGAGCTGCTCGACGCCCTTGTAGCCCGCGACGTCGATCAGCACGCCGCGCGTGACGATCGGGCCGACGTTCTCGATGCCGAGGCGCGCGAGCCCCTCCGCGCGCACGAAGTCCTGAGCACGGTTGCCGTTGTAGAGCGTGTCGCCGATGCCGACGTGGCCCAGCCCGTCGAACTGCGTCCCGATCTGGCCGAGCTCGCCCCTGACGATCTCGTCGCGATACACGAACTGGGTCGCCCCGGATGGCCCGAACGCCTGCGGAATGCGGAGCGAGAAGAGCCGCGTCCCGAACATCGGCATGCCGGGCTCGTACGTGCGCTCTAGCGGGTACACGACGCCGTCGCGGATCAGTGCCGCCGCCTCGAGCACCTTCGCGGGCGTGAGCCGGTTAGCCGCGCCGCGCTGATCGTCCGGGCCCCACTCGGACGGATACCAGCGGTCTTGCTGCGCGCGAGCGCCGCCGGCGGCGAGCGTCGCGGCGGCGGTCAACAGAACGGTCCCGATCGAGAGCGTACGACGCATCGCTACCTCCGGTGACGAGCTCGGGTGGAGAAGCCGGAGCGCTGCGGCGCGCCCCTTCGGCGGGATTCTACTCCGGCCCCGTCGGCTCGAATCGAGCCGGCGTATACTTCGAACGGTCACCGTTGCGGCGCGAGAGGAGGGGGATATGTCGACTCGCCGGGACTTCTTGGCAGGATGCGGCGCGCTCGCCGCGGCACTCGGGCTCGCGCCGCGCGCGTCGGCGCAAGGGGAGCCGACCGCGGGCTTGATCTTCCCGCCGCTCGATTATCCGATCCCGCCCGACGCGAAACGGCTCTTCCCGAGCGGCGTGCGCTTCATCGGCAACGGCGTCGGGTTGCCGGGCGGAATGACGATCGAGGGCTACGAGGAAGCGATCCCGCGCGTGATTCCGCGCGCGGAGGAGCTCGCGGAGCGGGGCGCCGATCTGATCTCCGTCTTCGGCTCCTCGATCACGTTCTACAAAGGCGCGGCGTTCAACCAGGAGCTGACGGACAAGGTCACCGCGGCGACGGGGTTGCCGGCGACGACGCAGAGCAACGGCCTCGTCGACGGGTTGCGGCACGTGAACGCGCGCCGCGTGGCGGTCGCGACGGCGTACACGGACGAGGTCACCGAGCGGCTGAAGATCTTCCTCGAGGAGCACGGCTTCACGGTCGTCGCCGCGCGCGGGCTCGGCTACGTTCGGATACCGGAAGGCGCCGCGACCGAGCCGATCCTGCACGAGCTCGGCGTCGCCGCGTACGAGCGCTCGAACAAGGCCGACGCGCTCGTGATGTCGTGCGGTGCACTGCGCACGCTCGACGTGATCGTGCCGCTCGAGACCGCGATCCGCGCGCCGGTCGTCTCCTCGACGCCGCACGGTCTGTGGCACTGCGCGCGGCTGCTCGGCGTCGACGCGCGCGTCGAAGGGTTCGGCATGGTCATGGCCGCCTGATCAGCGTGAAATTCCCGGGCGCGCGTCATGCGCGCCCGCCGCGAGCCTCAATCGGCTTGCGAAAAGAAATCAGAATTCGTATTCTCATCTAGTGTTCGCCCCGCGCGAGCCGGCGGCGAAAGCGCATGCGTCAGCCGCTGCCGTTCTGGCGATCGCGGCGACCACCTTCGAAGGGGAACAATTGCGACAAGGGAGATTTCCCGTGATCGACTACACCCTGCCGTCCGCGATCGCCCGAGCGCCGCGACGCAAGACCCGTATTTCCCTCGCGATCGCCGCCGCTCTCGGCGCCGCGCCGAGCGTGCTGCTCGCGCAGAGCGCGATCGAGGAGGTGATCGTCACCGGCACCCGCATCCAGCAGACGGGTATGCAGACGCCGACGCCTGTCACCGTCGTGAACGCGGGCGAGCTCGACTCGATGGCCGCCGGCACGATGATCGAGGCCGTCAGCCAGTTGCCCCAGTTCTACGGCAACGAGACTCCGAACTCGAACGAGGGGTGGTTCACCCGCGGCGGGTACGGCAACCTGAACCTGCGCGGCCTCGGCATCAACCGGACGCTGACGCTCTTGAGCGGTCGGCGGATGATCTCCTCGACGGCGTTCGGCGGCGTCGACATCAACGTCTTCCCGGAGGCGATGATCGAGCGCGTCGAAACCGTCACCGGCGGCGCCTCGGCGGCTTACGGCACCGATGCGGTCGCGGGTGTCGTGAACTTCATTCTCGACACCGATTTCACGGGCTTCAGGACGCATCTGCAGGGCGGCGCGACGTCGGAGGGGGACGGGGACAACTACGAGGTGTCGATCGCCTTCGGCACCGAGATCGGCGAGCGCGGCCACGTGCTCGTCTCGGCCGAGACGTTCGACCAGGACGGCATCTTCAGCTACGAGGGCCGCGACTGGTACAAGGCTTGGGGCACGGTGCCCGACGCGAACGGCGTGCTGCGGATCCGCCCGAACGTCGTCTCGCGCAACTCCACGTTCGACGGCATGATCATCGCGCCGGGCTCGTCCCTGCACGGGCTCGCATTCCGGCCGGACGGCTCCTACGCGCCGTACCAGACGAGCGACACATCCTTCGGTCCGCTCGGCGCGCCGCCGGCACGGCAGTCGGTCGCGAGCGGCGGCAGCGGGGACGACCTCGGCGGCGAGGTCGCCACGTTGATGCCGGACGTCGAGCGCGACAGCGTGTTCGCGTATTTCGACTGGGACTTCTCGGACAACCTGACCGTCTTCGCCCAGGCGATCCGCGGCACGAACTCGACGAACCGCTTCAACGCGCCGCGAGGGTCGCTGCAAGGCACGCCGACCGCGATCACGATCTTCCAGGACAACGCGTTCCTGCCCGAGGAGATCCGGCAAACGATGATTGCCGAGAACCTCGAGTCGTTCACGTTCAGGCGGATGGGCAGCCGCGAGGATATCGGCGGCGACATCCGCTTGTGGGACGACAGCGAGATGACGTCGTTGACCGCCGGCTTCAGGCTGGCGTTGAACGGAGGCGGCGCATTCGACGGCTGGACGGTCGACGGCTACTTCCAGCGCGGCGAGAACGAGCGCAAGTGGTACCAGAAGGGCTTGCGCGTCGATCGGATCCATGCCGCCGTCGACGCCGTGCAGTCCGGTAACGACGTCGTCTGCCGGACGACGCTCTTCTCCGACTATTTCGGCGACTGCCGGCCGTTGAACCTGTTCGGCCGCGGCAACGCGTCGGCGGACGCGATCGACTGGGTCGTCGGCAACGATCCGGGCGAGGCCATCACGACGCCGCTGTTCTTCGCCGATACCGGCTTCGCGCTCGGGATGACGGACTCCTATATCGCGGACGAGGCGAAGGTGAACATCACGACCATGGACCAGAACCTGTTCGAGCTGACCGCGAACGGGCAGATCGCCGAGGGCTGGGCCGGCCCGATCTCGCTCGCGCTCGGCGTCTCGTATCGTGAGGAGGAGATCCTCCAGATCGTCCGCGACTCGACGAACCGCTCCTCCGACCACGAGACGGGACACCCGGTGCTCTGCAACGCGGATCCGCTCGCCGTGCAGATCGGGCTCCGCGGCGTGAGCGGGCCGGACTGCGCGAACACGGTCGGCGTGCAGTATTCGAAGGTATCGAACATCAAAGGCGAAGGCGACGTGAAGGAGGTCTTTGCGGAGACGTACATTCCGGTCGTCGCGGACCGGCCGGCGATGCAGCTGATGACGCTCGGGCTCTCGTCGCGCTGGGCGGACTACTCGGGCGCCGGCGACGTCACCGCCTGGAAGGCGGGCATCGACATGCAGATTGTCGAGCCGTTCCGGTTCCGGGCGACGAAATCGCGCGACGTCCGCGCCGCGAACCTGTCGGAGCGCTTCGACAAGACGGGCGGCATCGCCACGATCACGGATCCCCGCTACGGCGAGACCTACAATGTCACGCGATTCTCCGGCGGCAACCCGGACGTCCTCCCGGAGGAGGCCGACACGCTGACGGCCGGCTTCATCTATCAGCCGAGCGCGGTCGACGGCTTGTCGCTGTCGTTCGACTGGTACGAGGTCGATATCGCCGGCGCGATCGGCCAGCTCGGCCCGGATGCGGTCATCCAACGGTGCGAGGAAGGCGCGGTCGAGCTCTGTCAGCGCGTCACGCGTAACCCCGCGGACGATCGAATCATTCTCGTCGGCGACGTGTTCATCAACATCGATCAGGCGCGGGTCCGCGGCCGCGATCTCGAGGTCGCGTATCTCCGCGACGTCTCGTGGTTCGGCAGCGGCAGCCAATCGCTCGGCGTCCGGCTCTTCGCTTCCTGGCTCGACGAGAACTCGCAGACGCTCGCCGGCACCCGCAAGATCGACCGGGCGGGGCAGACCGGCATCGAGCAGTCGACCGGCATGGCGTACGAGCTGCCGGATTTCAAGGCGACCGTGAACGCGACGCTGACGACGGGGCCGTTCTCGGTGTTTCTCCAGGGTCGCTACATCGGCAGCGGCGTGATGGAGAACGCGCTCGTCGAAGGCGTGAACATCGAAGACAACTCGGTCGACTCCGCGTTCTACACGGATCTCAGGGTCTCCTGGACGCGGGAGATGCAAGGCGGGACGACGCTCGAGATCTTCGGCAACGTCACGAACCTGTTCGACGAGGATCCACCGGTCACGCCGTACTGGGACGCCTTCCTCGGCTATTCCCGACAGGCGAATCCGGGTCTGTTCGACGTGCTCGGCAGGAATTACGTCGCGGGTGTGCGCGTCAGTTTCTAGCCCGGGCCGCGCGACGGCCTCGTCCGCTCGTCTTCGCGGCGCCGCCGCGGACGAGGTCGTCGTAACCGGACACGAGCCGGAAAGCTCTGGCCAGATTCTCGACGAACAGCGCCTGGCCCATGAAGATCGGACCGGGCCTGTTGATGATCGTGTTGTTGATCGTGCTCAGGAACACTTGCGTCGCGAACCGCACGTTCATCTCTTCCTGCTCGGTCAGTGGCCGGCGTGCCTCTTTCGACATCCGCTTGACGAACGACGTCGCGAAATCCCGTCCGAGGTCGCGCAGCGGCTGCCAGAAGTCCGGGTCCTGAATGCTGCGGATCAGCGCCGCGCGCCAGAAGCGGCGCCGGCGCCAGTAGTAGTTCACCGCGTCCTCGATCACGTCGTGGATCCAGGTCTCCTCGGGCAGCGTCTCGAACAGCTTGTCGCGGACACGCTTGCGCTCCTCGACGTGCTGGGCGATCAGCGCGTCGAAAAACTCGTCCTTGCTCTTGAAGCGGGCATAGAACGCTCCGACGGAGTAGCCCGCGGCCTGGGCGAGCTCGGCTACCGTGATCGAGTCGAACTCGCGGTCGTTCAGCAGCTTGAACGCCGTGGAGACCAGCGATTCGTACGTCCTTCGCGCCCGCTTCTGCTTGATGCGCTGACTCGCAGCGGGCGTCCCGTTCGGCTGACTCATGATTCCGTTCTCGAGATGCGCGTCGGGCGAGGCCGCCCGAGCGTGCGGCGATTGTATACCGGATGGCGGCGGCGGCAGCGGCGGCGCGGACCGCGAACGGAGGTGGCACCGTGAGAATGACGCTCGCGCTCGGGCTCGCGATCGTGTGGACACTCTCCGGTTGCGGAGGCGGGGAGAACGGTGCCGCGAGCGCCGTCGGCGAGGACAAGCGGGGAGACGAGCCGTCCGCCGCACGGCGTCCGAACATCGTGCTGATCGTCGCCGACGACCTCGGCTATTCGGATCTCGGCGTGTTCGGCAGCGAGATCCCGACGCCGAACATCGACGCGCTCGCGCGCGGGGGCACGATGCTGACGCAGTTCTACACGAGCATGACGTGCTCGCCGACGCGCTCGATGCTCTTCTCCGGCACCGACAACCACGTCGCCGGTCTCGGCGTGATGGGCCGGGCGACGAACCCGGCCCAGCGCGGCCAGCCGGGTTACGAGGGCTACCTGAACGAGCGGGTCGTCAGCCTCGCCGAGCTACTCCGCGACGCGGGCTACCGCACGTACATGACGGGCAAGTGGCACCTCGGCGCCGAGGTCGAGAACGGCCCGGCCGCCCGCGGGTTCGATCGCTCGTTCGTCTCGATCGACGGGGCCGCGCATCTCGGGGGACTGTCGTGGAACGGGCCCGGCCTCGCGCCGTACAGGGACGGCGAAGCGCTCGTGACGGTCGGCGACGATTTCTACTCGACGCGGTTCTACACCGAGCGGATGATCGACTACATCGAGGAGGGCCGCGCGAGCGACGGAGACGCGCCGTTCTTCGCGTACCTCGCCTATACGGCGCCGCACTGGCCGTTGCAGGCGCCGCCCGAGTCGATCGCGAGGTTCTCCGGCTGGTACGACGACGGCTGGGAAGCGCTCTACCGGCGACGGCTCGAGCGCGCGAAAGAGCTCGGTCTCGCTCCGAACGACTTCGCGGGCATCCCGCCGATCGAAGGGGAGCCGGCGTGGGAGGAGCTCACCGAGGACGAGCGGCGCACCGAGGCGCGCAAGATGGAGATCTACGCCGCGATGGTCAGCGACCTCGACGAGTACGTCGGCCGCTTCGTCGCGTATCTCGAGTCGATCGGCGAGCTCGACGACACGTTCGTCTTCTTCATGTCGGACAACGGCCCCGAAGGCTTGCGCCGCGACTTGCTGCCGCCGCTGAGCCGCTGGGTCGAGACCTGCTGCGACAACTCCTACGAGAACCTAGGCGCCGGCGACTCCTACGTGATGTACGGGCCGAGCTGGGCGCGGGCGGGCTCGGTCCCGTTCCGCGGCGCGAAGCAGACCGCGTGGGAGGCCGGCATTCGCGTGCCGGCGTTTGCGCGCTGGCCGAGCGGCGTGCGCGACGGCGCGCGGAGCGACGCGCTCACAACGGTGATGGACGTGCTGCCGACGCTCGTCGAGCTCGCGGGCGGCGAGCTGCCGCAGGGCGCCTATCGGGGCCGGTCCGTGGCGCCGCTGCTCGGCGCTTCGCTGCTGCCGCTCCTCGCGGGCACCACCGACCGCGTGCACCCGCCCGATCACTACGTTGGCTGGGAGCTCTTCGGCCACCGGGCCGTGCGCCAGGGCGACTGGAAGATCGTCTGGGACGCGCGCGACGGTCCCAATGCCCGCTGGCAGCTGTTCGATCTCGCGAGCGATCCGGGCGAGCAGCGCGACTCGAGCGCGGCCGAGCCCGAGCGCTTCGCCGCGATGCTCGCGCTCTGGGACCGCTACGTGCAGGAAAACGGCGTGATTCTCGCTGCGCCCTCGAGCGACTGAGCCTGCGCTCAGTCGGCAGGCTCGATCCGCAGCACCGCGCCGTCCTCGGCGTGGTCGATCACGAGGTACAAAAGCTCGTCCGGGCCTTGCCGCACGTCGCGGACGCGCTGCCGCAGGTCCGTCAGCAGCGGCTCGCGGCGCAGCTCCTCCATGTTCTCGTTGAACAGGATGCGCTGGAGCTGCCCGGTGCCCGGAATCTCGCCGTAGCGCATGCCGCCGACGAACACGTCGCCCTTCCATTTCGCGAGCCGGTCGCCGGTATAGAACGCGAGGCCGGACGTCGAGATCGACGGCACCCAGAACACGCGCGGCGGCTCGAAGCCGTCGTGCGTCGGGACGTTGCGTTCGTGCTGCCACGGCCCCGGATACGTCCGGCCGAAGCTCACGATCGGCCAGCCGTAGTTCGCGCCGGGCCGGAGCACGTTGAGCTCGTCGCCGCCGTTCGGGCCCATCTCGAGCTCCCAGAGCTCGCCCGTGGCCGGATGAACGGCGAGCCCGAGCGGGCTGCGGTGGCCGAGCGTATAGATCTCCGGACGGTAGCCCGCGCGGCCCGCGAACGGGTTGTCGTCCGGCACGCTGCCGTCGTCGCGCAGCCGGAGCACCTTGCCGGCGAGGCTGCCGGGATCCTGAGCGCCTTCGCCCATGCTGCCGTGCGTCGTGACGTAGAGCATGCCGTCCGGGCCGAACGCGAGGCGCGAGATGCTGGCCGTGTCCTCGGTCACGAAGACGTCCTCCGTGCCGACGAGCGCGCGGCCGTCGAAGCGCGCCCGTGCGACCGCCAGACCGGCGAGCTCCTCGTCGAGCGGCTTCGTGTAGCTCAGATAGACGAGGCGGTTCTCGGCGAAGCGCGGATGCAGCGCGACGTCGAGTAGCCCCGACAAGCCGACCGCGCGGATCTCCGGCACGCCGGGCACCGGCGCCGGGACGAGCTTGCCGTCGCGGATCAGCCGCAGGCGACCGGCGTTGCGCTCCGTCACGAGCATCCCGCCGTCCGGCAGGAACGCGAGGCTCCACGGATTCTCGAGCCCGCGCGCGACGACGACGACGCGGATGTTCTGGCCTTCCGCGGTGCGGTACTCGACCGGCTCGGACGGCAGCGGCGGCACCTCGATGCCTTGCGGCGCGACCGGAATGCCGTTGCGCATCGGCACGCTCCGCTGCGCGGCGAGCGGCGCGGCCGCGAGCCCGAGCGCGACGAGCGCGGCCGTTCGGCTGATCCGTATCATCGCGAACCCTCCTTCAGCTTTGCATGCCCCAGCGCCGCACGGTGCGGGACTCGATCGCCTTGAAGACCACGTTCTCGACGAACAGCCCGAACAGGATCACGGTCAGAAGGCCCGCGAACACGTCCGGGATCAGGAGCTGATTCTTGCGCTCGAAGATATACCAGCCGAGGCCGCCGGAGCCCGAGCTGACCCCGAACACGAGCTCGGCGGCGATCAGCGTGCGCCAGGCGAACGCCCAGCCGACTTTGAGGCCGGTCAGGATGCTCGGGAACGCGCCGGGGATCAGGATCTTCAGCACGTAGCCGGCGGGCGAGAGGCCGTAGTTCTGCCCGACCATCCGCAGCGTCGGCGAGAGTGCCCGGAAGCCCGCGAACGTGTTCAGCGCGACGGCCCAGAGCACCGCGTGGACGAGCACGAAGATCACGCTGTCGTCGCCGAGCCCGAACCAGATCATCGCGAGCGGCAAGAGCGCGATCGACGGCAGCGGATTGAACATCGCCGTCAGCGTCTCGAGCAGATCCGCGCCGATGCGCGTCGCGCTCGCGAACGCGGTCAGGAGCGCCGCGATCGCGAGGCCGGCGGCATAACCCTGGAACAGCAGCGACAGCGTGTAGGCGGCCGCGCGCGGCAGCTCGCCGGATACGAGCGACGACCCCCAGGCCGCGAGCGTCGCGCCGAACGTCGGGAAGAGCAGCGGGTTGTCGAGCGCGCGAGCGTAGATCTCCCACGCGAGCGCGAGCAGGGCGAGCAGCACGGCTTTCCTGAGCGCGCCGCTCGCGTAGAGCCGGCTCGCGAGCGACAACGGCTGCGGCCGCACGTCGATCGTCGCGGCGGGCACCGGGTGCCGCACCTCGGGGCGCCGGGGCACGCCAGCGGCGGAGGTCGCTTCAGCCATGGTTTTCCCCCTCGTCGTCCGCCTGCTCGACCACGCGGTCGAACAGGATTCGCTGGATCCGCGCGGAGAGGAGCTCGCCGTCCGCGCCGCGCTCGTCGGTGCCCGCGCTGTTCAGCTCCGCCTTCGCGCGGCCCGGAGGCGCCGACAGGAGCAGGATGCGGCTGCCGACGCGAATCGCCTCCGGGATCGAATGCGTGATGAACAGCAGCGTGAAGCGCGCATCCTCCCAGAGCGACAGGAGCTCTTCCTGCATCCGCTCGCGCGTCAGCGCGTCGAGCGCCGCGAACGGCTCGTCCATTAGCAGGATCGCGGGCTCCATCGCGAGCGCGCGGGCGATCGCTACGCGTTGCTTCATGCCGCCCGAGAGCGTGTGCGGATAGGCGTCCGCGAACTGCGTGAGGCCGACCTTGGCGATGAAGTGCATCGCGCGCTCGATCGCCTCGTTGCGCGGCAGCTTGCCGCTCGCCGTCAACGCGAACACGATGTTGTCGCGGACGGTCTTCCACGGCAACAGCTGATCGAACTCCTGGAACACGAGCGCGCGGTCCGGTCCGGGCTTCCGGATGACCGCGCCGTCGAGCAGGATCTCGCCCTCGACCGGTTGCAGGTAGCCGCCGACGGCCTTCAACAGGGTCGACTTGCCGCACCCGGACGGTCCGAGCACGACGAAGCGCTCGGAACGGAGCACGTCGAAGCTCACGCGGTACGTCGCGGTGACGAGCTGCTCCGCGGTGCGGTATTGCAGCGTGACGCCGCGGACGGACAACAGAGGTGCGGCGGCCGCGGCGTCGTTCATCGGCAGGCCCTCCGACGGCCGGCTCCGTCAGGAGCCGGGCGCCTCGTGAATCTCGGGGAAGAAGAGCTCGCGCCAGTCGCCCGGCCGGTTCGTGATCGAGCCGATGTCGTGCATGAATTGCGCGTAGCGAAGCACGTTCTCGGGCGTCGTCGTGAACTTGATCGCCGGATCCTCGAGCATCGCGACGAGCTCGTCGACGGTGAATCCGCCGCCTTCCGTCTCGAGCAGCAGCTCGGCGGCCGCGCGGGTGTCGCGGCGGATCAGCTCGTGCGCTTCCTCGAGCGCGGCGAGCACGGCGCCGTAAAGCGTCGGGTTGCGCTCGCGGAAGCGCGCGGTCGTCGACAGCATCGTGAACGTCGTCGAGCCGCCGAGCACGTCGTCCGTCGTCATGATCGTACGGACGCGGGGATCGGCGATCTCGCGCTGATGGAACGGCGGCGACGTGAAATGGGCGTTGATGTCCCCGGAGCCCGACAAGAGCGCGATCGCGCCGTCGGGGTGGCTGCGGGTCACTGTGTAACGATCGAAGCGGAACACTTCGTCCGGGCCGTAGCGCTCGCGCGCGTACATCTGCATCACGATCGCCGGGATCGACACCTTCGGCGCGGTGACGGCGATCTTGTCCGTCTCGGTCAGGTCTTCGAGCGACCGCAAGTGCTCGGCGCGCGTGTTCAGGTACATCGGCAGCGATGTCATCGCCGCGGCGCCGCGCACGTCGACCGACTGTCGGGTTCGATCCCACAGCGTGATGAACGCGGGCGGACCGGCCGCGATGAAATCGACGGAGCCGGCGAGCAGGGCGTCGTTCACGACGGCCGGGCCGCCGATCTCGATCCAGCGCACGGTCGCATCCTCGAGCCCCGCGGCTCGGGCGTGCTTCTCGATCAAGCCGTGCTCCCGCATTACCAGGAGAGGCAGGAAACCGACCCCGCCCGCGCCGAGCGGGATGCGTACCTGATTCTCGGGCGCGCTGCCGCCGCACGAGACGAGCGCGGCGAGGAGCGTTACGAGGAGCAGCTTGGCGGCGGCGCGGGGCACGGCCGTCTACCTGCTCGCGGCGGTACGAGCGGACGGCGGCGGAGTCGTCGCCCGAGCGAGCTCGCCCGCGTCCGCGAGCTCGTCGATCCGCCAGGACTGCTCGATCAACGCTTCCACTTGCTCGGCCGGAAGCGCGAGCACCGCTTGATCGCGGAACTTCTCCTCGAGGTCGGCGTTCGTCAACGGCCGATGCACGTTGCCGAGCGATTGCTCGACGAACTTCTCGAGCACGGTGCCGTCAGCGAGCTCCACTTCGATCCGCACCTGGTCCTCGGTGACCGACGGGTCCGCGGTCGCGGTCGTTCGCTCGCGGACGTGCGCGATCGCGGGATCGCGCACGGCCTCGTCCGTGAACTCCTGCAAGCCGCCCTTGCCGCGAACGAGCCCGATCGCCGCGGCATGGTAGATCGAGTACTTGCTCTCGAGCGCGCGGCGGAGGTCGCGCTTGTTGCAGAGGTCGAGCACGAGCGGCGCGACCCGCAGCCGCACGGCCACGATCGAGCGCGGATCCGGCGCGTGCTCGCGCTTCAGCTGGCTGCAGCCGTCGATCGTCGGATGGACGACGAGCCCGCACGCATACGGCTTGTAGGCGTTCGCGCGCAGGTCGAAGTCGCGGCCGAGACCGTCGGTGATCTTCGCGAGGTCGTAGCTGGCCGCGGTCACCGCGGCGAAACCGCGCGGGCCTTCGAGCGCCCGCTCGCCGGCGGTGAAGTCGTTCCGTGCGAGGAGCGCGGCCGTGTAGCCGTTCTGCGCTGCCCGGCCGGGCTGGAAGGATTTCGCCATCGAGCCGTACATCTCGCGAATGCCCGCGGCCTGGGTCGCGGCGAGGCCGAACGACCAGACCGC
>Ga0079224_100010400_pt1 | contig 12765 bp, 9 predicted proteins | sample Stecom2015_FD_80414 | JGI IMG/M metagenome (GOLD analysis project Ga0079224, IMG submission 80414) | Agricultural soil microbial communities from Utah to study Nitrogen management - Steer compost 2015 | ecosystem: Environmental > Terrestrial > Soil > Agricultural land | place: USA: Utah...
CTGGAGTCAAGATAACGCTCTGCTCATAAGGCGTCGGCCCATTTTGCGACCACTCTCCGAATTCATCGACGTAAAATGCATTTGGGCCTGCGATCACTACATGCTCTCTCTTATATTCAGCGATGTTTCCATCTTCTTGGATGTTGGTCACATTAAACAGTCCGCGGATCGCTCCCGTGTGCAACTCATAGGGCTCGACAGTCTCCGTATGGAAGACCAGTTCACCTGTCTCCGGATCTGCTACTTTTGGTTTGCTCTTATCGATATAGCTGTACCTGAAGTCAAAAAGCCCGTCCGACTCCGCTTGCCAGCCACTGTCGGTACGGTAGACATGTCCCGAACCAGTTCGAAATAGTGTGATAGTCCTCACCACTCGGATGCCCCAAGGATAGAGGATACTTTTCACTTGGATGACCTCATGGCCCGTTCTGCCAAGCATAATGTCAAACCGAGCTTGACTGGTATTAGCAACTGCCGCCCTCGGACTCAACCAGTTGCTGAAAGTACTTGCTCCATAGCCTGTAAAATCAATCTTGGAGAGCGGCACTCCTCTTTTCTTGAGGATGTGTGGGGTGGCCTCATCAGTAAAAAACTCTCCGTTAAAGATCCTGGTCACGCTTCTTCCCAGCGTGCTGGCGTTGGCAGGCTGGCCGTTCATTGCTAAGACATTAGCTAGCTGCACGGTGAATCCCTTAAACATCGGACTGTCTGGACCGGCGCCGACCATTGCATCTTTTCCATAGTCCTTAGCAATTGCCCGGATCTGAATCCCGCCGACGAGATCGTTTGGAAAACTCGGATTAACCAGATTAAGCTCGGGCTTCTGGGATTCCCTCGGCTCGTCATGGGAAAGCTCCGCAAGTGCCTTTATACCAAAAGGAAGAGTGAAATAAGCATCGACCGGGGTCTTCTTGTTTTTGTATTCCTCAAGCGTATAGTTTACGAGGGGCTTTGGAGCAAAGGGAACCTGTCCAGCATGATAGTTCGCGATTCGGGTAGCCCCGCCGTCGTTTGGGTAATAGTTGAAAAACAAGGGAGGATCTCCGAGCACGTTGTTTCCGGGAGCTGTCAGGTTGTAAACCGGTTCCCAGGCCACTTGTGGCAGCATAAACAGCCGGGCTGCCGAGCTCCGAACTACTACCTCCATTCCTTCCACTCCAAACATCTGGTTAGATGACTGCTCGATGTGAGCGATGTTCTCCCCGTTTGCGACTGCGACACCAGTCCTTACTCGGGTGAACAAAGGGGGGCCTAAGCTGACTCCCATTTGGTTGGCATTTGAACTGACGTCCAAAAGCGCAAAAAACTCAGCGGTATACTTCTGAGCGTGAGGGGCCAGTCGATCTTCATAGGGAGGCAAGGGCCTGTTGATGACCGCCGCTCTGCTCATTGCTTTGGCAGTTTTGGTCTCCTGTACATCTGCGCTAGCCGTGATCGCACTCTGCCAGCCGACAGCAATACCCAATCCACTTCCAGCACCTTGCTGCTCGTTGGTTTCGTTGCCGAAATGAAAGCTTACCTTGACCTTATCCGTCTTGTCATCCACTGGCTCCTGTGAGATCTGACAAACCAGCCAGCTAATGATTCCGGCAATACCCTCTTTACCTCCTCCTCTCTGCAACCTCCTCAGATAGGTGAGGTTGGCCAAATACGGATCTGGCAGCGTGGGCAGATAACCTAAGAGACCAAATACAAGGATAGTCTGACTTTTGATGATGCGCTTCCAGTCAGGAGTACAGGTCCCGAACACCATCGCTCCGTTTACGGGGGTGACTGTGAACAAGGCATTTTCCAGAGCTAATGCCAAGCTCTTAAATTTTGGAACCTTGTCATGTGGTATCTTATTGTCCCATAAGATATTATCATCGATCAGATAAAGCAGATTTTTATCTTCAAATCCCGCTAGGATCAAGAGACTGTCTTTGGTTTTCACGCCCACTGGCAAGCCATTGACCATGACGGGTCGATCCAGATGGAGCGTGGCATTGACGGTAGTGACCAGTAACTCTATGCCTTCTGCTAATGAATTATATAGCAAGGAAGTCTTCTTAGCCAAAGACACACTCAAGCTCGTCCCATGCTCGTTCTTCTCATCTTTCCAATGATCGAATTCCTGAAAAGCGCCTTCGCCCTCTCCTCCCAGATCCGTCACCCCGATACGTCCCGGGTCGACCAAGAAGAGAGGCTGCTGAAGTTTTAGATTTTTTGCCTGCAGTCCTTGCCAGGTACATTTGAGTCCAGCTTTTCCTTCCAGCAGATATCCGCCGACACCTGCTGCCTCCAGGGGATTCGATACATCCAGCTCAGCGGCGGGGATTGCCCAGGACGCGGCTTTCAGAGGGGCACCCTCCGAAAATTCGACGAGCGGGCTTTTCTGCGTAGCCGGTTTGATCTCCGGCTGATCACTCGACATCGGTATCAGCAGCCGACTGACCTGAGTATGGTAGCTAGGAGCTGCATTCTTTTGCTGAAAAACAAACTTCTGCCCATAGAGCGTCGCATCCCCTGCGCCTAAGGCGGCTATTTGCGCCTTGGTGCTGCCAGTAAATGAAAATGCAAACTTGTCCGGAGTTTTTACTTCGACACCCAAGCCATCTTTCCCATATTTCTTATCTGTGGCTGTTACGGCAGGATTCTGACCCAAATCCAGCGAAACCTGTACGCCGGTCTGAGCTCCCAAGACCAGTTTGCCAGCTTGGAGTACGGGATTTTGGCTAAGTTGAATATTGCCAGAGGTCACCTTCAAACCTGCGTAACGGTTTGTCGGAGCGTTGCTGGCCAGCATATCCGCCCTGATCCACACACTCCCGGCAACGATCTTATATTCTTTCGTCACATCGGACGGCGGTGCGTCAACGGTCTGGAGGAGTCTGGACCGAAACTCTGCTTGAAAAAGCATAACCGGAAGCGGGCTGTTTTGCTGATAAAGTCCCAACAGTTTGACCACTTTATAAAAATCAATCAGTACCAATCTCCCGTCTTCCCTGACTAGTGGTCCGATGGTCTTTTCCACCTTGGCGCCGGCAGCCCATGCGGGCACACTGGTCTTGATCTGGGTGGTGCGCACCGGGACATCCCGTACAAATGGCTTTAAGGTCGGCTCGATCCTAATCTTGTCAGCTGCCTTTACCTTCTCTGATGTCTTGGGCTTTTTGACTTTTTCAGCATTTTCTTCCGCCTGGATCTTTTCCACCGTCTCCCGGATTTTTTCCATCTGCGCAGGCTTGATTCGCTCTTTTGCAAAAAGCTGGGACCGCTCAAAACTGAACGACTCAGGCTTTACAGTTAAATCCTCGGATACGAGCAGACTGTTGGCGAATAAGGGAAGTCCCTCTTTCCAAAGTTTGTCGTCTTGGGCATCGTCTAGCTGCAGGTGTCCAAATACCTCAGCGATCAAAGCACTTAATTGGTCCTTTTCCATGTAATAAAAAATTGAGAGTTGAAACAGGTGCTATTTTTCAATTAGGAACTGACGGCCGCAGGCACAAAAAATCTATCACGATATCGATTGAAAATCGAAAAACAGGAAGCCAATCTAAATAAAAAACATGTGAATGACTAAGGAAAAATATTCACAATCTATTGAAAATCTTACTCTTAATAATAGTTGCGGCAACAACCATTCGTTTAAAATTGGATTGGTTCAAAAAAATAATTGATGAATAATATTAACCACTTCCTACCTCAGCTTCCATCCGATCATTAATCCATTCGCGATACATTTTCCCACCGGTAACCGAAGTTGGCAAATGGCAGGTCGCCGCGCCCAAATCGCGGCTGGGGGAGCGAAACGTAGACAAAATCCTCTTTTTTTGCTTAGATTGATTCCAAATAATGCTACTTTTGCGCAAAGGAGAATATCTACCCATGACTGCTGACACCCTCGCTCTAAATACCTCCGGAAAAATTCTCGAGATAATGCCCTCCCCGCTCAAGATCAATCTGATGGAGCTCGGATTCCTGCCTGGTAAAAGAATCACGCTCCAGCATCTAGCCCCGTCCGGTGGCCCGATGGCCTTTCAGATGGATGACACTCTCTTGGCGCTTCGCAAGTCAGAAGCTGCCTTGATCCGCGTAGAACAGATTTAATTTCATGGCAGAGACAACCATTTCCCCGAAAACCCTTACCCCGCAGATAGCGCTTGTCGGAAATCCGAACGTCGGTAAGTCTACGATATTCAATTACCTGACCGGTCTCAATCAGAAGATCGGAAATTATCCGGGTGTGACTGTGGATAAAAAATCCGGTTCAGTACAAATCGACGGGGAAACGTTTGAAATCCTCGATTTGCCGGGTACACACAGCCTCTTCCCAAATTCAGAAGACGAGATCATCGCCCACCGGGTGCTCAACCATACCCATCTGGAAGCCAGACCAGACCATGTATTGATGGTCATCGATTCGTCTCAACTCTCCAGAGGTCTCTTCCTCGCCACGCAGCTGATTGATCTGGGAGTCGACTTGGCGATCATCCTGAACATGGCCGATTTGGCCAAAAAGAATAGCGTGGAGATCAAAACTTACCAGCTTTTCAAATCGCTCGGAGTTCCGATTCTGTCCACCGACGCGCGCAATCAACAAGGACTGGACGAAGTTAAAAAACTCATCAGTCAGCGAAATTTCTGTAAGGCGCCCACCTTTGTTGATATCCAACAAGTGGTTCCCGCCGATATGCTCGATCAGGTTCTGCAGAGATTCGAGCTTGAAAACTCCTATCAGGCCTACCAGATGATCCGCTTTGGCACCAAAGACAAAGCAATCTCCCCCGCTGACCGGGAATGGCTTGAGGGCCTGACGGCTACCTCCGGCTTTGATCTGGAAGAGGCACAACTCGAAGAAACTAAGATCCGATATCGAAAGATCACAGAGATCGTCACCGGTGCGGTAAGCAAGAAGACCGAACCAAAACCGAAGTCGAAACTCGACAGGATCTTCTTGCATCCGATCCTGGGGTATGTCGTTTTCGTCAGTATCCTTCTGTTGATTTTCCAGACAATCTTTACCTGGGCCTCCTATCCGATGGATCTGATCGACGGCTTGTTTGCTGATATCAGCAGCCGGATTGCCGGAGCACTTCCCGACGGTCCGCTCACTCGTCTCCTGGCCGAAGGAGTCATCCCGGGAATCGGCGGCGTAGTGATCTTTATTCCACAGATTGCGATGTTATTCGGCTTTCTGGCGATCTTGGAGGATACCGGCTATATGTCAAGGGTAGTGTTCTTGATGGATCGCTGGATGCGGCCGTTCGGCCTTCACGGCAAGAGCATTGTTCCGCTCGTATCCGGCGTCGCTTGCGCAATTCCCGGTGTGATGGCTGCCCGAAATATCTCCAACTGGAAAGAAAAAATGATTACTATCCTCATCACGCCGCTGATGAGTTGCTCGGCGAGATTGCCGGTGTATGTTATTCTGATTGGCCTGGTGGTTCCCAATGAGACAATCATGGGCTTCATCAACCTACAAGCACTTGCCTTGCTGGGCTTATATCTATTGGGTGTAATCGCGGTATTTGCAACAGCTTTTCTGTTAAAACTTATCTTGAAGACCAACGAGAAGAGTTTTCTGCTAGCCGAGCTCCCTCCCTTTCGTTTGCCACGCTGGAGCGATGTAGGTATTACCATGTTTGAAAAGTCGAAAACCTTTGTAATGGAAGCCGGAAAAGTCATCCTGGCCATATCCATTGTACTTTGGGTGTTGGCATCCTATGGACCGCCATCTAGGATGGATCAAATTCGACTTGAAGGAGAAGCCCGACTCGAGAACGTCACCGACGAAGCTCAAATTGCGGAGATCGAAGCAGAAACCAGCTCTCATCTGCTCGAGAATTCCTTTATTGGAATTATGGGAAGAGCCATAGAGCCGGCCATCAAGCCTCTCGGCTATGACTGGAAGATCGGAATTGCTTTGATTACTTCTTTCGCGGCCCGGGAGGTTTTTGTCTCGACCATGGCCACTATCTACAGTATCGGTGGAGATTTGGAGGACGAGCTGACCATCCGCGAAAAACTCGCTCAGCAGATCAACGGGAACACGGGAGGAAAGACCTTTAACCTAGCTACGTCTTTCTCATTGATGGTATTCTATGCATTTGCGATGCAGTGCATGAGTACGGTGGCAATCGTGAAGCGGGAAACCAAGGGATGGAAGTGGCCGCTCATCCAAACTGCCTACATGACTGTCTTGGCCTATGTCAGTGCACTGATCACCTATCAAATCCTCTCTTAATCATGTGGCAGGAAATCGGCGTCGGTCTTCTCGTATTAGTAGCGCTCGCCTATTTGGCGAGAAAATACTTTTTCAAACCTAAAAAACAGGCAGGCTGCGATAAATGCGCAAAACCATAAAAAAACCGGGAGTTCGAAGGAATTCCCGGTTTTTTTCTACTTTCCGACAATGAGTAAAATCGCCCAACAGAGTATCCAAACCACCATTTTTTCCTATATCGGCGTGGTCTTGGGATATATCAATGTTCTCTGGCTGTACCCTCATGCCTTGGACGCTACCGAGTTGGGCACCTTCCGGACGATCCAGGATTTGGGGTTGCTCTTCGTGCCTTTTGCCCAGTTGGGAGTCGGGCACGGGATCACCCGATTTTTCCCAAAGCTCGAAGACAATCATTCTGCCTTTCTCTCCTACAGCCTTGCCTTTTCCTTTTTGGGATTTGTAGCGGTCAGCATGATATTCTTTGGATTCCAAGATCAGCTTATCGGTTTGTTCGCCACCAATTCGCCGGAAGTGATCAACTTCCTCGGCGTGGTGCTACTGATTACGCTGTTTGCGTTGCTGAGCAGTGTCTTGGATGCTTACAGCCGGTCCTATCTTAAGATCGCCATCCCGACGTTTTTCCGGGAGGTATTCCTAAGGTTGCTCACCGCAGTCTTGGTGGGGATTTATTTACTGAAATGGATCACTTTTGAGCAAGTGATGCAAGGCTTAGTCCTCGTCTATGGCCTAGCCTTGTTTGGCGTATTGACCTACTTGATCTGGTTGGGGAAAATCCGGCTCGATTTCAACTGGAACCACTTTCCCGAAGGATTTAGATCTTCTTTTATTCGCTTCAGTCTCGTGACCTTTCTTGCCACCGCTGCCTCCACTCTGATCATGAAGATCGACAGCATCATGGTCAGTTCGATGGTCAGCCTGGAGGCTAACGCAATCTATTCGATTGCTTTCTATATGGCTCTGGTCGTGGAGCTGCCGAGAAGAGCGATCTCTCAGGTGGCTATGCCGGTCATTGCGGAGCATTTCGCAAAAGACCAGATTCAGGCTATCAACGGGCTCTATCGACAGATCTCAAACCGGCAACTCTACATCTGTCTGCTGCTCTTCGCATTGATTTGGTGCAATATTGATAGCATCTACCACTTTGTGCCCAACCGGGAGATCTATCAGGCCGGCAAATGGGTCGTCTTTTATATAGCGCTCGGAAAAATCTTCGATGTAGCCTTCTCCGTCAACAGTGAGATATTGGTCTTCTCCCGGTATTACAGATTCAACCTGGTGCTGACTATCGCCATGAGCATCTTGATCGTGGGAGTGAACTACTGGCTCATTCCGATCTTCGGCATAGAAGGCGCTGCCATGGGGTCGGCAGCTGTGATGCTTTCCTTCAACTTAGTAAAATACGTCTTCCTGAAGTTTCGACTTCATCTGGACCCATTCAGCTGGGAAACCTTAAAGATTCTCTTGGTTGGATTAGTTGCTTTTTCGGCGATGTTTTTCGTCACAGATGTCATCACTCCCATACTTCTGATTGTATTCAAGTCCATCTTGGTAGTGGGACTTTTTGTGGGAATGTCCTGGCTCCTGGGTGTGGGAAAAGAGGAATGGAGCTGGCTGAGAGCAAGAATAAAAAAGTCCGGGCCTTAGAGTGTTACAAACCTCCGTACTGACAAGATTTGAGCTGCCTTAAATCCGCAAACTTCCACTGTTATCCTGCGTTTTGTGCGAGGCCCCGCTTACACGGGGTGAGGCCTGTTTTTGGAGAGGGCTTTACTCGTAATCGTAATTAAATTGTGAAGTTTGAACAAGTCGGCGACCCGGACACCACAAATATACGTGATCGAAACCTTAGTGTTTGCCAATATCGATCAGAAAAAACTTCTATTGCACCAGATACCACCCATCAAAAGGAGATAGACGCATATGGTCCCAAATTTAATTTTTCGCGCAATGATTTTGATCCTCTTCATAATGAGTATTTTAAGTCTCCGCTCATCAAAATCAGAATTTTATTTTGCAAAAATCTTAATAGATTTTACGTCTTCAACTTAACTTTGCACCGCAAACCTCGGTTACTATGTACCTGATTAAGAAATTGATTGTTTGTCTCGATCAGACTCCACTCGATCAGACCCTGATCGAACATGCTGCATTTATTGCTAAAGTCAATCAGACGAAGAAGATCTACTTCACCAACGTCATCAAGAATCTTTCGATCCCGAAAGAAGTCCTGGAAGAATTTCCCAACCTGATCGAAAACATGGTCAATGAGAGGAAGGAAGCGATGGAAAAGATGGTGAACGAATTTTTTCCGGAGATCAAAGGACTAGCGATTAGCTATGTGGTCAAAGAAGGCAACCTCTCCAAAAAAGTTCTCAAGCTGGCAGAAGAAAAGTCTGCCGACATGATCTTGATCGGACGCAAGGTCGATCTGCCCGGCACCGGAGTCGCTTCCCAGCGACTTGCAAGGAGAGCCAGTTGCTCTCTGTTGATCGTTCCGGAAGGGTCCAAACCGAAACTCACCAAGCTTCTAGTCCCGAGTGATTTCTCCGATTATTCCAAAGACGCTTTGGAGGAAGCCATCATGATCGCTGGCAGGCATGGCGGCAACGCTGAGATCGTTTGTCAAAATGTCTTCACAGTTCCCTCCGGCTATCACTTTACAGGCAAGAGCTACGAGGAATTTACCGAGATCATGAAGATGCATGCCGAGATCAACTACCGCAAGTTTATCCGGAAGATCGATACCAAGGGCATCAAGATTACCCCCATCTACACCAAGGATGACGATGATGATCCGGTACAGGAGATCGTATCCAAAGCATTGGAGATTGAGGCCGATGCGATCGTGATCGGAGCAAAAGGCCGGACGGCAGCCACCGCACTCTTCATAGGGAGCATGGCAGAGCGGCTGATCCAGTTCAACGACAGCCTGCCCCTACTGGTGACCCGTCCCAAGGGCAAAAACGCGGGGATCTTGGATTATATTCTCGAGATCTGATCCTTCTCACTACCTCAAAAGAGTCAGGTTTCTGACTCTTTTTTTATTTATTTAAACTATCATTCATCCGGTAAGTCTAATCACCCGAGAATGAACCAAACAGATCAACAAATACTGGAACAGATCAGCTCACCCTTCACAAGGGAGCTAGGCTTCAGGCAATTGATCGAGACCTACCAGCGAAAGGTCTACCATGTCATCCGCCGAATGGTCATTATCCATGAGGATGCAGATGACCTTACCCAAAACACCTTCATCAAAGCTTTCCGCAGCCTCGACAGATTCGAGGGTAATTCCTCTCTGTTCACTTGGCTGTACAGGATCGCGACCAATGAGGCGCTGAGCTTTCTGGAGAAGAAGAAAAAGCGGTATTTCTTTTCCATGGATGATCACCATGAAAAAATGGAATCCTACCTCGACCAGCCCGGCAACTTGAATGGTGACGAGATTCAAATCCGTCTTCAAAAGGCCCTTTTAAAACTCCCGGAGAAACAAAGACTTGTCTTTCATCTGAAATATCAGGAAGAACTGACCTATGAGCAGATGTCCGAGATCACGGGTACCAGCGTCGGCGCCCTGAAAGCCAGCTATCATCATGCAGTTAAAAAAATAGAACAATCTGTACTCTCTGAATAAACTTTACCACTTCACCCAAGTCTAACTTATCATGAATCGCCTTCCAAAACTCAAAGATCTCGATCCTCCCCAGGGCTATTTTGATCGCCTGCCTCAGCAGATCTTGGACAAAGCAAAATCCCGAAAATCCTTTGCCTGGACACGATATGCAGCCGCAGCCGTCTTACTAATCGGCTTGGGGATCACTTGGCAGCTGGATCGATTTGCTGTGGATCAGCCGCTCTCGACCGAAGAGGAAGCTAATCTCTATATCGAAAGCCAACTGTGGAGCGCAGAGGACGTCCTAAGTCTATCAGACGATCCCAATGCGCTGCTCGACCAAATTATTGAAGAAGAATGGACCGCAACCGGAGAGCTGTGGCCAGATGATGAACTAGACTGGTTTTAATTGACTATGAAAAATCTAAAATATATCTCCTTAATCCTCTTTCTGATCTTGGGGTTCAACGCCCTGGCGCAGAAACCGCCCGTGGATAGAGAAAAACTCCAGGCGGCAAGAATCGCCTTTATCACGACGCGTATCGATCTCAAACCAGAGCAGGCTGAGAAGTTCTGGCCCATCTTCAACAAGTACGATGACTTGAGAGAGAAAACAATGCGTGAGATTTCCAAGCTCGGCAAAGACACCGAAACTATCAGCGAAGAAGATGCGAAGTCCAGGATTCAAAAACGACTGCGGCTGCAAGGTGAATTGCTAAAAGAAGAGCAGGCCTTTGTAAATGAAGCCTCCAAGGTATTATCCTCCAAGCAAGTACTGATGCTGTCTAACGTCGCCAGGGATTTCAACCGGTATCTCTACCAGCGAGGCAGGGAACGAAGGTAAAAAGGCTTGAATAGTGGGGATTTTGGGATTTGTGATCGAAACCTAGCTTCAGTGAGCCTCCGGGTTGTCTTCAAGTGCCAAAACCCTAGAACAAGCCTTCTTCTAAGCGCATGTGCTTTAGAAAAAAAAATCCTTTGAGGTTTCGACCACCTCAAAGGATTCAAAAACCTGAAAACTGCCACTGCGAATTCTCTATTGTTTCTTCAGCAAATCTCTGATTTCTTCGAGCAGCTTTTCGGTATGAGTCGGCTCAGGTGGAGCAGTTGGCGCCGGAGCTTCCTCTTTCTTCCTGTTCAATGTGTTGATTCCTTTGATTGCCATGAAGATCACAAAGGCAATGATGGTAAAATCAACCACATTTTGAATAAACATACCATAGTTGAGTGTCACTGCGGCCACGGTCTCGCCGGCGGCATCTACCGTCTCGTCTTTCAACACGAGCTTCAACTGCTTGAAGTCCACCCCGCCGATCAGTAAGCCCAGCGGAGGCATTATAACGTCGTTGACGAAAGACGAAACAATCTTTCCAAAAGCTCCACCGATGATCACACCGACGGCAAGGTCAATCACATTGCCTTTAACCGCGAACTCTTTAAACTCTTTCAATAATCCCATAAAGTGTCAGTTTGGTTGAAGTATTCCTTGAATATTCTGAAAATTACGGTCTTGTGCAACAGTCGCTCTGTATTTCGTTCTGGTTCAACGCAAAAAACTCAGCAGCCTTTGAAACTTTGAACCAAGCGGATCAATTTTTCCTTAACCTTGCAACAAAATTACCCTGAATGAAAACCCCTATTGCCCCGCAAATCCCCCAAATTTTAAAGACCCACGGTCACCAACGAGTCGACAATTACTACTGGATGAATGATCGGGACAATCCCGAAGTGATCGCCTACCTCGAAGCTGAGAACGCTTACACCAAAGCGGTGATGAAGCCGACGGAAGAGTTTCAAAAAGGATTGTTTGACGAGATGAAAGGCCGGATCAAAGAAGATGACTCAACGGTGCCATACTTTAAGTCGGGATATTATTGGTATGTCCGGTACGAGAAGGGCGACGAATATCCTATCTATTGTCGAAAAAAAGGAGCCTTGCACGGTACCGAAGAGATCATCCTCAATGTCAACGAACTCGCAAAGGACAAAGCATTTTATCAAGTCGGTGGCACTTCAGCCACCCCGGATCAAAAGATACTGGCCTTCGCAGCGGACGAGGTCGGACGACGCATCTACACCATCTGGTTTAAGAATCTCGAAACCGGAGAAATCTATCCTGACTCGATTCCCGAAGTAACCGGGAATTTCGTCTGGGCCGCCGATAATAAGACGCTCTTCTACTCCAAGCAGGATCCTGAGACACTCCGCTCCCATCGCATCTACAAGCACCAGCTCGGAACGGACAATGCGTTGGATCAACTGATCTTCGAAGAGGAGGATGAGGAGTTTTCCTGCATGGTACACAAGTCCAAGACTGAGGAATACCTTTTTATCCATTCGGAAAGCACAATTTCTTCAGAGATGAGATTCTTGCGGTCGGATAATCCCGACGGCGAATTTCAGATTTTGCAGGAAAGAGTTCCTTTCTTGGAGTACGCCGCGGATCACTTTCAAGATTATTTCTGGATCAAGACCAATGACAATGCCCAGAACTTCAAGCTGGTCAAAGCCCCCATCGCCAATCCCGGCAAGGATAACTGGATAGAAGTCATTGGGCATCGGCCTGAGGTATTGCTAGAGGATTTCGATCTTTTTTCCAGGTATCTCGTCACACAGGAGCGCTCCACCGGGTTGACCCAGATCCAAATCATGCCTTGGGAAGGAGAGCATTTTGCTCTTCAGTTTGACGACGAAACTTACACGGCCTGGATCAGCACCAATCCGGAGTTCGACACGGATCTGCTCCGATTTGGCTACAACTCCCTTGTCACACCGAGCTCGGTTTTTGACTTTGACCTGGTATCAAAGGAAAAAACACTGCTCAAGCAGCAGGAAGTTGTCGGAGGACATGACCCCGCGCTCTATCACTCCGAGCGAATCTGGGCGAAAGCTGAAGATGGAACAGTTGTACCGATTTCAGATCGGA
>Ga0079224_100010401_pt1 | contig 12765 bp, 13 predicted proteins | sample Stecom2015_FD_80414 | JGI IMG/M metagenome (GOLD analysis project Ga0079224, IMG submission 80414) | Agricultural soil microbial communities from Utah to study Nitrogen management - Steer compost 2015 | ecosystem: Environmental > Terrestrial > Soil > Agricultural land | place: USA: Utah...
GGCGTATCCATCGTGAAAAAGGGGCTTCCGTTCGGTGGTACCGTAAGCTATGCCTTAGAAGAAGAGTCGGACGCGTATGCCCGGAATATCGAGATTGTAAACGGAGCGTTCTACTTCGATTATGTTTCTGCTGACGTGGTGATCCCGTCGATACATCTCGGGATCCCAGGGGTACACAACGTGGAGAATGCTATAGCATCGGTGACCGTGGCGTTAAAGCTTGGTATTGAGCCTTCGAAAATTAAGGCTGCGCTGTCTTCCTTCCGCGGCGCTAAACGGCGGTTTGAGTATATCGTGAAGAAACCGGATGCCATCTATATTGACGACTACGCACACCACCCTGAGGAGTTGCGTGCATTCCTGACGTCTATGCGGAAGCTTTATCCAGCAAAGAAGTTAACGGTCGTCTTCCAGCCGCATCTCTTCAGCCGGACACGCGATTTTGTGGACGGCTTTGCCGAGGTGCTGGCGTTTGCAGACGAGTTGTTGCTAATGGATATTTACCCTGCCCGGGAGCTGCCAATTGACGGCGTGACGTCGGCATGGTTGTTAGAGAAGGTAAAGCTGGCCAAGAAACGCTTGGTTTCTCCGGAGGAAGTGCTGGAAATTGTCCGGTCAGAGCGTCCGGAGCTGGTAGTTACCGTTGGCGCCGGAGATATTGATAGGTTGGTTAAACCGCTTAAAGAGATCATGGAGCATGCTTAAAGCGATTCGTAACATACCGTGGAATATTGTCGGCTACGTATGCCTGGGGTTGGTGGCGCTGGCCGGTGTGGGTATGTTAATGAGCCTCGTGAAGAAGAAAGATGTGACGCAGGCATGTGTATCCATGAAAGTGATGATCCAAGGCAAGGAAGCCTTCATCGACCAGCACGACATTTCGGATCTGGTAAAGGCGAAATTCGGACGGGTGGTAGGAAAGCCGCTGAAAGACATCCCCATTGATAAGATGGAAAAGGCGTTGCTGGAACTGCCGTATGTTGCGGCAGCGGAGATATATGCCGACATGGATGGTGTACTGCAGGTGTCAGTTCAGCAACGTGAAGTGATCTTGCGGGTCATAAATAAAGTAGGGCAGGAATATTACATAGATACAAAGGGAGCAAAGGTGCCCGTCACGTTAAAATATGTGCCGCACGTTCTGATAGCGAACGGCAATATCGCGGAGGGATACCAGAACGCGCTCGATACGGTGCAGACGAAGCTTGTAAAGGACTTGATGAAAATCGTGGAGCACGTTAAGGGTGATCCTTTATGGAGCAACCAGATCGTGCAGCTTTATGTGAACAGCAATCGGGACATTGAGATCGTTCCACGTGTAGGGTCACAGGAGCTGATCTTGGGCAACGCAGACAAGCTTGGGGAGAAGTTGGAAAGATTAGTCGTGTTTTACAAGAATATTCTGCCTAAGGTGGGGACGGAGGCATATCAAAAGGTAAATGTAAAATACGACGACCAGATTATCTGTGAGCGCAAAGAGGGATGGCTGCTCGATAGCTTACAGATGAATATGAAAATGAATTAAGTAATACAGTAATATACAGCAATAAATACACAGCATATGAAACCAAGATTAGCAGAAAATGAAAAAGAGAATCCAATTATTGTGGGATTGGATATCGGTACAACAAAGATTTGTGTAACAGTCGGTCGTCGGAGCGGTACGAATAAGATTGAACTGTTGGGTGTAGGTAAAGCAGAATCTTCGGGTGTGAACCGCGGCGTCGTTGCGAATATTCAGAAGACAGTAAGCAGCATCCGGGAGGCGGTTTCCATTGCTGAATCGCAATCGAATGTAGATATCAAAGTCGTCAACGTCGGGATTGCCGGTCAGCACATAAAAAGTATTCAGCACCGCGGTATATTGACTAAGCGTGATTACGATGAGGTGGGCAGGCTGGATGTCGAACAGCTGATTTCGGACATGTACAAGCTCGTGCTTCCTCCGGGAGAGGAGATCATCCATGTGCTGCCGCAGGAGTTTACGATTGACAACGAGCCCGGTATTAAAGAACCTATCGGTATGGCGGGTCGCCGTGTGGAGGCTAACTTCCATATTATTTCGGGGCGTGTAACCGATATCCGCAATATCAAACGCTGTGTAGATAACGCAGATCTTGAAGTGTCGTCTTTGGTTTTGGAACCTCTAGCATCATCTGAGGCTGTGTTAGATGAAGAGGAAAAAACTGCTGGTGTCGTCTTGGTAGACATCGGTGGCGGTACCACAGACGTCGCTATTTTTCACGAAGGTATTATACGGCACACGGCTGTTATCCCGCTAGGTGGAAACATCGTGACGGAAGATATTAAACAAGGCTGTTCTGTATTACGTAATCAGGCGGAGCAATTAAAAGTACGGTATGGTTCGGCATTGGCCGATGAAAACAAGGATAATGAGGTGATCTGTGTCCCCGGTATCCGTGGCCGTGAGGCGAAAGAGATATCGGTAAAGAATCTCGCGTACATTATTCAGGCCCGTATGGAGGAGATCATAGAGCATGTGTATTACGAAATTAAATCGTCCGGATACGAGGATAAGCTTATCGCTGGTATTGTGATCACCGGAGGAGGAGCGCAGTTAAAGCATCTGGTTCAGCTTGTTGAGTATATTACCGGTATAGGTTGCCGCATCGGTTATCCGAACGAGTATCTTGCAAAAACGGAAATGTTAAACCGGCAGGCACTGGAAGAACTGAAGAGCCCGATGTATGCGACGTCGATTGGATTATTAATAAAGGGAGTGCAGGCTATTGAAGACGACGAGGCGACGCAGCAGGAAGTTGTTTCGAAGAGGACGACGAAGGAGAAAGTGACAGAAATTGCGGAAGAGAAGCGGAAAAAAGAGAGCTGGTTTACTAAAATTCTCTCTGATTTTATCCGGGACGACGCCGGAATTGACGACGATACGTTTATCGGGAAGAAGTAAGTTTTCCACAATGTTTAAATTTTCCACATTCTAACAAATGTGGAAAACTCTTGTTGAGTTTTTGGTATTATTACATTTGAATTGTTGAACCTAATGGGGGTTTTCTAAGTGGTTTAGCAACAGTTAAATAGGGTTATTTTATGTCGATACAATTTGAAATGTTAAAGGAGCAATCTTCAATAATTAAGGTTATTGGAGTAGGTGGAGGCGGTGGCAATGCCGTAAACCACATGTACAAGCAAGGAATTAGCGGGGTAGATTTCATCGTTTGTAACACAGATGCACAAGCGTTAGAGTTGAGTCCTATTCCGAACAAGGTACAGTTAGGGGTGAGTTTGACGGAAGGAATGGGCGCTGGAGCAGATCCTGACGTTGGCGAGAATTCGGCTATTGAAAGTATTGAAGACATCAAGCGTATGTTAGGTACGAACACCAAGATGTTGTTCATTACAGCGGGAATGGGTGGTGGTACCGGTACGGGAGCCAGTCCTGTGCTGGCTAAGGCGGCGAAGGAACTGGGTATCTTAACTGTGGCTATCGTTACAACTCCATTTACTTTCGAAGGTAAGCGTCGACGCTCGCAGGCGGAAGAAGGCCTTGAAGAGTTGCGTAAGTATGTAGATTCTTACCTCGTAATTTCAAACGACCGATTGCGCGAGATATTTGGTAATCTGACAATGACTGCTGCTTTTGCAAAAGCAGATGATATTTTGACGACCGCCGCCAAAGGTATTGCTGAAATCATTACGATCCCCGGATATGTAAACGTGGATTTTAAAGACGTTCGTACCGTGATGAACGACAGCGGGGTTGCGATCATGGGTAACGCTGTTGCCAAAGGCGATAACCGTGCTATCGAGGCCGTGACAGGAGCGTTGGCGTCGCCGTTGTTGAAGGACAACGAAATTGAAGGTGCACGTTACATTCTATTAAATATTACCTCGGGCAAGAAGGAGGTTACGATGGACGAGGTAGCTATTGTTACTGATTATATTCAGGAAAAAGCCGGATTGTCTGCCGACCTTATCTGGGGTAACTGTATCGACGAAAAATTAGAAGACGAGTTGTCTGTAACCATCATTGCCACCGGTTTTCAGACAGCGGAGGAGCGCGTGAAAGAAAAGGAAAAAGAAAAAATCGCTCTCCCTTTAACTCCCGAGCCTGTTGCCAATCAATTTGTGAAGCCTGTCGTTCAAAATCAGTTCGTAGCTACACAGGAACCGTCTACGCCGGCTGCTGCGCCGACGTATATTAAACCGGTGCAGAATACAGTAATCGCGTCGCCGACTGTATCGTCAACGCCTCAGGTGGATTTATTTACGTCGCCCAAGCCTATTCACTCGGCAGTAACGAAAAGCGAGGAGCCTCATGTTATCCGGCATACGTTAAGCTTTGATGAGCCGGAGCAGGCAGAGACGCAGGAAAATGTGGGCGGATTTGAGCTGAAGACGTCGCCGTCTATGTTTGAATTCAAGCTTCCGTCTGTTTTTGATGCTTACGAGGATAAAAAGGAGGAGGCTCCGAGTACGGCAAGTGTCGAGTCCAAGGATATGGAGGAAACGGTTAACGCAGAGTTTGCTGCTGAACCGAAGGAAATAGATTTTGAAGACCAACTGATGAAGACCAAAGAGCGTATCTTGCGCTTGAAAGAGCTGAGTATGAAGCTGAAGTCTAGCAATGGTCTTCAGGAGCTGGAGAATGAGCCGGCTTATAAAAGACGTCAGAAGTCCTTAGAGGATGTGCCGCATTCATCGCAGTCGCAGGTTTCGAGATTTACATTGTCCTTCGATGATGGAGAGACCGAAATCCGCCCTAATAACTCTTTTTTACACGACAACGTCGATTGATCTTAATCCGTTCATGGTGTGTAACCATGAAAGAGCAGGATTTTATAAAAAAAGACAGCTTTTGCTGTCTTTTTTTATAAAAGTTTTTTTTCTTGGCAAAGAATGCTAATTTTATGAGTGATTGGATATTAATAAATTATAAAACTTAAATCACTTCAATTATGGCTAATTTTGACAAGTTTCAGGAGCTTAAGGCGCTCGTAGATGGATTGGAAACCGATGCCGTCAAATTCTTTACGAAGGGGAACAGTGCCGCCGGAACGCGTGTCCGGAAGGGGCTGCAGGATATTAAGAATTTATCTCAGGAGCTGCGTTTAAACATACAGGACCTGAAAAATAAAAAATAAATGTGTTCTGCAGAACGTACAGAAATTAGCCCGAGAAGGGCTTTTTTTGTGGCTTATTGTGCTGTTTGCTGCTCGGGATCAGCGGGCAGACGTAAGCTAGCTATTTCTTTTGACACCCCCAGCGGCCCGCCGGATCGTTTGCAGAAACCTGCTAAATTAGCTATGTTTACGAAGAAAACAATCCGTTAATATATGTCAGTAAAACTAAATAATCCGATATGGATAATGAGTTCTGCCTACGACAAGCTGTCGTTGGACGAGCTGATTGCGACGTCGACATCAGTAGGAGCTCAGGGAATTGATCTATGTGTGTTTAGGAAAGACGGTACCAGAGAAGACCATACTGCAACCCACCTTTCTTACGAAGGATTTTCTGTAGACGATGGTAAGCGCCTGATCGATAAATTTAACGCGAATGGACTTAAGCTATCGGTGGGTGCTTTCGAAAATATGATCGGCGGCGATCCGGCTGAGCGGGTTAAGAACCAGAATCATCTCTTGCGTCTTATTCGTATAGCACACTTATTGGGTGGCGACAGCAACGATGTGAAAGTGGGCACTTTCGTGGGTTATAATCATGAGCTGGGTAATGAACTGGATGGTTTTCAGAAAAATCTGGAAGAGTATAAGCGGGTATTTGAGCCGATTGTGCATTATGCTGAAGATCTGGGGGTGACAATTGTTTACGAAAATTGCCCGATGGAAGGCTGGCGATCCTCCCGTTATACATCTACGTACAACAATCTGCCCGCTGTTCTGGCTGCGCGGAAGTTGATGTACGCGCTGATACCGAGCCCTGCTCATGGCGAAATTTATGATCCGTCGCACGATATCTGGCAAAATACAGATCCTGTTGAAGTCATGAAGCAGATGGATATTAACCGGTTAAAGCGAATTCATGTAAAAACCACACGGAACTTATCAACGAAGGCGCGTATAGAGTGGGGAGGTATGTACCCTATGCAGCATGTGGATGCGCAGCTGGCCGAACACGCCGGCGTGGATATACCCAAACACGACTGGGATCGGCATCATTACGAAGCGATGCTGCCGGGATTCGGCGGTACAGACAACATGGACTGGAATAGGTTTGTTGACGTGTTGCACAGCAGGGGATTCGATGGTCCGTTTGAAATTGAAAACGAAGCCCGGAATTCAAAAGATACCGGCAACTTGGTAGCTACGACGCAGGGGTTTGCAAATTGTATACGGTTTTTAGCGCCGTTACTATGGGAACTTGACGTGGAAAGGGGATATGCGTATAAGCCTACTCATGAATTGCGGCACCCGTCGGTTCAGGATATTCCTGAAGTAACCATGGAGCAATTGGTGTAGCGGGCGCGGCTGATAGCAGGGGGCGAAGGGGGCGAAGAGCTTATGTATTAGCTCTTGTCACTCTTCACTATGTAGTTGATATAACTGGATAAGGTCGGGTAGGTTGTGGACGCCCAGTTTCTCGAATACGCGGCTTTTATAGGTGCTTACAGTGGACGAGCTGAGATCCATTAACGTCGCTACTTCCTGGATGCTTAGTCCTTTTATAAGGAGTTTTGCGACGTCCATCTCTCTATTGGATAGTTTGTGAAGCGGATTGCTCTCGTCGAAGGAAGATTTGCTTGTCGTTAGCTTTTGTACGTAAAGTTCCTTTACCGCTTCAGACATGTACTTTCCCCGTGTTAAGATGCTTTGGATGGCATTCTTCAGCTCAGACATCGCGGTATTTTTGTTAAGATATCCGCAAGCTCCGGCGTTTATGTACCGTAGTGCATATAGGTTTTCTTCGTAAGATGAAAAGATAAGGATTTTAATCTGCGGTTGTACGGTTAGGATTTCTTTGACCACCTTGATGTTATTTCCGCCCGGCATATTGATGTCCAACAGAAGCAGGTCTATAGCCTCTTCCGTTACAAGTGAATATACTTCATCGTAGGTTTGAGCTTGTAGGACCGTCGCGTCGTGGATACATTCTTTGATAATTACAGATGCACCTAACCGAACAATACTATGGTCGTCTGCGATTAAAACTCTTTTCATGTATGGGCGGATTATTTTTTTAAGGTTAACGAGATTATAGATTTTTAACAAAGATATAAAAAAGTCGATCAAAGAAATGTCATGAACAATTCAACGAAAATATTGTTATCCGTACAAATACGGGGATCGGATGGTCCGACGTGACGACCTATGGAAAAAATCGTTTTATCTGTTTTTTGTAAAAAAAATAATATATTTAGGTTTAATTGTCATTTTTGTAATGATTGTTTTAAATAGTAAATTATGGGTTTTCTAAAAGAATTTAAAGAATTCGCGATGCGCGGGAGCGTGGTCGATTTAGCCGTCGGTGTGGTTATCGGCGGAGCGTTTGGAAAGATTGTAACTTCATTGGTGGATGACGTTATCATGCCGCCGATTGGCTACCTGACCGGAGGTATTGACTTTTCCAACATGAGATACGTCTTGACCGAAGCTAACGAAGCAGCGGGGACAGCGGAAGTAGCTATCAACTACGGTAACTTTATCAATGTTATCATTCAATTCTTGATCATCGCATTCTGTATATTCCTTGTTATCAAAGGTATTAATTCTTTGAAACGGAAGGAGGAGGCTGCGCCCGAAGCGCCTGCTGCACCGTCGAAGGAAGAAGTATTGCTAGCGGAAATCCGGGATATCTTACGGAGCAAGTAACGGGTTTTGTGCTCGATATTGCTTGTTTGTCTATTCTGCTCAGAGGAGCGCTGTAGGCAAGCAAGCATTTTTTATTATAATTTTAAAAGAATACTTGTTTATTTTTTAAGGAAACTGTATTTTTGCATTCCCTTTATAGGGGACAGATTGATTAAAAATATTAAACAAGCATAATAGCGTCATGAAAAGAACATTTCAGCCTTCGCAGAGAAAAAGAAGAAATAAGCACGGCTTTAGAGAGCGTATGAGTTCAGCTAACGGTAGAAGAGTATTAGCGTCTCGTAGAGCTAAAGGAAGAAAACGTCTTACTGTATCAGACGAATATCGTCACAAAGGATAGTATCTGTTGCCGGTGACTCGTTCAAGCTGTTGAGCCGGCTTTTTGGTCACCATGAACGATTATACATTTTCAAAGGAAGAACGGTTATGTAGCAAAAGGCTTATTGATAGTCTTTTTCATAACGGTTCTTCTTTTGTCATATATCCCTACCGCGTTGTCTTTTTGTCGATCGCTCCAGAGCCAACCTCCCGGGTGCCTGTTCAATCTATAATTTCGGTTTCTAAAAGAAAGTTCAGGAAAGCTGTCGACAGGAATTATATCAAACGGCGTGTAAGAGAAGCCTATCGTTTACAAAAGTCGGGGCTCGGCCGTTTTCTTCAGGAACATTCTTTACATTTGTTGGTAGCCTTCCAATATGTAGGTAAGGACAGAAATATTCCGTACCAGCAGTTACATCGGGGCATGGCTGGCGCTTTGGAGAAGTTGATGAATGAGACTACTAAAATTTATTTGGGAAAAGATCGTTAAATGGCCTCTTCAGACGCTGTTTGTGTTGGTCATCCGGTTTTATCAGATTTTTATTTCGCCTTTTTTGGGGGCCAACTGCCGGTATACGCCGTCGTGTTCGCAATACGGTAAGGAGGCTATCCTGAAATACGGTCCATTTAAGGGAGGGCTGATGGCCATCCGACGTATATTGCGATGCCACCCTTGGGGCGGGCACGGACATGATCCGGTTCCTTAATAATTATGAAAGATTGTTATATTCTACATATTGAAACTGCGACGCCTACGTGTTCTGTCGCACTGAGTAAAAATGGTATTGTTCTGGGAGCGGTTGAAGCCGACGAACCAAATGTACATGCCAGCCATCTCACGTCTTTTATCGGCAAAGTAACGGCTGATGCCGGCGTGACGCTGAATGCGCTTAGTGCTGTGGCGGTGAGTATGGGCCCCGGTTCCTACACAGGGCTGCGTATAGGTGTGTCAGCAGCAAAAGGTCTCTGCTATGGTCTGGAGATACCCCTCATTGCGATTAACACCTTAGAGGCCATGGTTTATGGTTATATAGGGAGCCGGAATATCCCAAAAGAAAATCCCATCCTGGTGCCGATGATCGATGCCCGCCGTATGGAGGTGTATATGGCAACCTATGACCATCATGGAAGCCCCCTCGGAGAAACCGCTGCGGAGATTATCGATGAACACTCTTTTTCGGACGGTAAGCATTATGTATTGTTTGGGAGCGGGGCGGATAAGTTCAAAGTGCTTTTCGAGGATTCTCCTCGCGTAACCGTAGATCCGTTGTTTCGGAATTCCGCGTCTTTCATGGCGGCGCCGGCATTTCGGCGGTTTACGGAACAGCGTTTCGAGGATATTGCTTATTTTGAGCCGTATTATCTAAAAGATTTTGTGGCCACCACGCCCAAAAAACGTTCTTAGCATTGATCAAACAGTATGCCGGCGGGATTGGTATTTCTCCGGTCTCTGATGCAAAAAAGACGAAGCAACCTACGGTATGATACGATAGATTGCCTCGTCCTTGTGTTCTCTTATGTGTATTGACGGCTACGCCATGCTGTTGGAAATGCATGGATTGCCCGGAGATGCTTTACTTTTTCTCCTTAGCCTTCTTTTCTTTATATTCTTTATTCAGTGCGTCGATGACCTGTGCCGTAATATCGAGTTTCTTGTCTACATAAAGAACTGTAGGGTTCGACTTCGAGTACGTTAATACCAAAGTATATCCGTTTTCTTCGGCATGTTTCTTCAGGTATTCAGTAATGGTGTTATAGACGTTATTAAACTCTGTCGATTCATCCTGCGCTATAGAAGCGGAAGCGTTTTGATCCAGTCGTCCTAACTCATCCTGCTTGCGGGCAAGTTTTTCTTCTGTTGCCTGCCGCTCGGAAGCACTCATTGTGGCAGCTTTCTGTTGGTATTCGGCCACCTCACGCTGAAACGCCTGACCTTTCGATTGCAGGTCGCTTTGTGCCTTCTTTACCTTGGCCTCTAGCTTTGCTCTGATGTCTTTAAAGTATTCGTATTTTTCAGACAGCGTGTCGGAATTGACGTATACAATCTTTTCTTCCTTTTGGGCAGAGGCGGTGGAGGCTAATGTCGAATCGCTGGAGGCGGTATTATTTCCCGCTGTCTTGGCGTTCTGATTACAAGAGACAGCAGCGACAGCTAATACCAGCCCTAAAGACACTTTCGATAATGTTGGAAACAGTTTATTCATTCTTCTATAGTTTTCTAGTTTATCTATTTAAAGAACAAACCTAATATAAAAAAATTAAATTTCGTAGTTCTTGCGTAATTCTGTCGAAAAAATGCGTTTTACGGTAAATCCGGCGAACAGTTTTCCTGTCGTTAGGGGCAACTCTTATTTGATTTTTAGCGAAAAAAATCGTATTTTTGAATGTTAAACAATACTCATTTTAATTTAATTTCATGAGCGAAGAAAAGAAGAATACATCGACGTATTCGGCTGATAATATCCAAGTGTTGGAAGGGTTAGAAGCTGTACGTAAGAGGCCTTCCATGTACATTGGTGACACCGGTGTAAAGGGTTTGCATCACTTAGTATATGAGGTTGTTGATAACTCGATTGACGAAGCTGTTGCCGGTTACTGTAACGATATTGTAGTCACCATTCACGAAGATAATTCAATCTCCGTAAAAGATAACGGACGGGGAATTCCGACAGGAATTAATAAGAAAGAAAATAAGTCTGCGTTAGAGCTGGTCATGACGGTTCTGCACGCGGGGGGTAAGTTTGATAAGGATACCTACAAAGTATCCGGGGGGCTTCATGGCGTTGGGGTATCCTGTGTGAATGCGCTCTCGACACACCTTTCTGCGGTCGTGCACCGCGAGGGAAAGATTTTTCAGCAGGAGTATGAGAAAGGTAAGCCGCTATACAATGTTAAAGAGATTGGAGAAAGCGATATTACCGGTACGATCGTGACATTCCATCCCGATCCGGAGATCTTTACCATGACTACGGTCTATAATTACGATACACTGGCGAACCGTCTGCGCGAACTGGCATTTTTAAATAAAGGCGTGCGGCTAACGCTGACGGACGAGCGCGAAATGAACGAAGACGGTACGTTTAAGTCTGATGAATATTATTCAGAAGGCGGGCTGCAGGAATTTGTCAAATTCTTGGACGGCACCCGTCAGCCGTTAATTCCGGATCCTATCTACGTGGAAGGGATTAAGCAGGGAATTCCTGTTGAGCTTGCATTGCAATACAACGACACCTACTCGGAGAATGTACACTCCTATGTAAATAATATCAATACAATTGAGGGCGGAACACATGTTGCCGGGTTCAGACGTGGTTTGACGCGTACGCTGAAAGCTTATGCAGACAAATCGGGCCTGCTTAAAAACCTAAAGGTGGATATTACGGGCGACGATTTCCGTGAAGGGCTGACGGCGGTTGTATCGGTGAAAGTGGCGGAGCCTCAATTTGAGGGGCAGACTAAGACTAAGCTGGGAAACAACGAAGTGATGGGAGCGGTGGACATCGCTGTCGGCGAGATTTTGGGCGTTTACCTCGAAGAAAACCCGCGCGAAGCAAAAGCGATCGTACAGAAGGTTATTATTGCCGCGCAGGCGCGTGCTGCGGCACGCAAGGCAAGAGAGCTTGTGCAGCGGAAGACCGTCATGGGCGGGTCGGGCCTTCCCGGAAAGCTGGCAGATTGCTCCGACAACGATCCGGAAAAATGTGAGATTTTCTTTGTCGAGGGAGACTCTGCGGGTGGAACCGCTAAACAGGGGCGCGACCGCCGTTTCCAGGCGATTATGCCTTTGAGAGGTAAAATCCTCAACGTGGAAAAGGCTATGGAGCACAAGATTTACGAAAATGAGGAAATCAAAAATATGTTTACCGCACTCGGCGTGAGTGTTGGTACGGCAGAAGACTCGAAAGCGCTTAATCTGGAGAAACTCCGCTACCACAAAATTATTATCATGACGGATGCTGATGTCGACGGTTCCCACATAGCGACCCTGATCCTGACATTCTATTTCCGCTATATGAAAGAGCTTATTGAAAAAGGCTATGTATATATCGCTACGCCTCCCCTTTATCAGGTAAAGAAAGGCAAGGAGTTTGAATATGCATGGAATGAAGACCAGCGTCTCGCGGCTATACAAAGACTAAAAGGCGGTGGCAAGGAGGACTCGGTGAGCGTACAGCGTTACAAGGGTCTTGGAGAGATGAATGCGGAACAGCTTTGGCAGACAACGATGGATCCTGAGCATCGTACGTTGCGTCAGGTAACCATCCAGAACGCTGCAGAGTGCGACCGTATCTTCTCGATGCTGATGGGCGATGAAGTGGCGCCACGTAGGGAATTTATTGAGAAGAATGCCCGCTACGCGAAGATCGATGCGTAACCCCAGCGGCTTACGTTGAGCAAAGGGAGTCCGTCGTTTACGGAAATATCCGGCCTGCTGACCGTCGCCGTATGTCGGACACGTTCGGGCAACGAAAAGATCGAAACTTCGGAAAAAAAGATCCCAACCGAAATCAGGTTGGGATCTTTTTTGTAACTTGTAGTAGGCTTAATAGAATTCGCTATGTCAAATATTGATTTCATACAGGAAGAAAAAGCGGCAGACATCGGCAACTTTTTGGTTGGCCGCCTGCTGCCATTTCGGCAA
>Ga0079224_100010402_pt1 | contig 12764 bp, 11 predicted proteins | sample Stecom2015_FD_80414 | JGI IMG/M metagenome (GOLD analysis project Ga0079224, IMG submission 80414) | Agricultural soil microbial communities from Utah to study Nitrogen management - Steer compost 2015 | ecosystem: Environmental > Terrestrial > Soil > Agricultural land | place: USA: Utah...
CACAGCAAGGGCGTGATCGAGCGCGTGCGCTCGATCAAGCGCCAGTACCCGTCGATCGAGATCATCGCCGGCAACGTCGCCACCGCGGACGCCGCGCGCGCGCTGGTCGACGCGGGCGCCGACGCGGTCAAGGTCGGCATCGGGCCGGGCTCGATCTGCACGACGCGCATCGTCGCCGGCGTCGGCGTGCCGCAGATCACCGCGATCAGCGACGTGTCCGCTGCGCTCGAAGGCAGCGGCGTGCCGATGATTGCCGACGGCGGAATCCGCTACTCGGGCGACCTCGCCAAGGCGATCGCCGCGGGCGCCGACGCGGTGATGCTCGGCTCGATGTTCGCCGGCACCGAGGAGGCACCCGGCGAAGTCATCCTGTACCAGGGTCGGTCGTACAAGACCTACCGCGGCATGGGCTCGCTCGGGGCGATGCAGCAGGGGGCGGCCGACCGCTACTTCCAGGACCCGACCGGCAACATCGACAAGCTGGTGCCCGAAGGCATCGAGGGCAGGGTGGCGTACAAGGGCTCGGTCGTCGCGATCATCTACCAGCTGTGCGGCGGATTGCGCGCCAGCATGGGCTACTGCGGCTGCCCGACGATCGGCGACATGCGCAGCCGGCCGCAGTTCGTCGAGGTCACCGTCGCGGGGATGGTCGAGTCGCACGTCCACGACGTGCAGATGACCAAGGAAGCGCCCAACTACCGCGCCGAGTGACCCGGCGATGCACGACAGGATCCTGATCCTCGACTTCGGGTCGCAGGTCACGCAGCTCATTGCCCGGCGCGTGCGCGAAGCGCACGTCTATTGCGAAATCCACTCGTGCGACGTCGACGAGGCGTTCGTCCGCAAGTTCGCGCCGAAAGGCGTCATCCTGTCGGGCAGCCACATGTCGGCGCACGAGGAGTCGACCGATCGCGCGCCCGACGTCGTGTTCGCGCTCGGCGTGCCGGTGCTCGGCATCTGTTACGGGATGCAGACGATGGCGCAGCAGCTCGGCGGGCGCGTCGAGGCCGGCGCCAGGCGCGAGTTCGGCTACGCCGAAGTGCGTGCCCGCGGGCACACGCGGCTGCTCGACGGCATCGAGGACGCGCGCAGCGCCGAGGGCCACGGGTTGCTGAGGGTCTGGATGAGCCACGGCGACAAGGTGGCCGAGATGCCGGCCGGCTTCCGGTTGATGGCTTCGACCGACTCGTGCCCGATCGCCGGCATGGCCGACGAGGCACGCAACTTCTACGGCGTGCAGTTCCACCCCGAGGTCACGCACACGCTGCAGGGCGCCAGCATCCTGCGGCGCTTCGTGCTCGACATCTGCGGCTGCAGGCCCGACTGGGTGATGCGCGACCACGTCGGCGAGGCGGTCGAGCAGATCCGCACGCAGGTCGGCCGCGAGGAAGTGATCCTCGGGCTCTCCGGCGGCGTCGATTCGAGCGTGGCCGCCGCGCTGATTCACCGCGCGATCGGCGACCAGCTCACCTGCGTGTTCGTCGACACCGGCCTGCTGCGGCTCGACGAAGGGGCGCAGGTGGTCGAGACCTTCCAGCGACACCTGGGCATGAAGCTCGTGCACGTCGACGCCAGCGAGCGCTTCATGGCCGAGCTCGCCGGCGTGGCCGACCCGGAGGAGAAGCGACGCATCATCGGACGCGAGTTCGTGCACGTGTTCCAGGAAGAGGCCGGCAAGCTCGCCAATGCGAAGTGGCTCGCTCAGGGAACGATCTACCCCGACGTGATCGAGAGCGGCGGCGCCAAGACCAAGAAGGCGACCACGATCAAGAGCCATCACAACGTCGGCGGGCTGCCCGAGACGCTGCACCTGAAGCTGCTCGAGCCGCTGCGCGACCTGTTCAAGGACGAGGTGCGCGAGCTCGGCGTCGCCCTCGGGCTGCCGCGCGAGATGGTCTATCGCCATCCGTTCCCCGGGCCGGGGCTGGGCGTGCGCATCCTGGGCGAGGTGCGGCGCGACTACGCCGACCTGCTGCGGCGCGCCGACGCGATCTTCATCGAGGAGCTGCGCAACACGAAAGGGCCCGACGGCCGCAGCTGGTACGACCTGACCTCGCAGGCCTTCGCGGTGTTCCTGCCGGTGAAGTCGGTCGGCGTGATGGGCGACGGCCGCACCTACGACTTCGTCGTCGCGCTGCGCGCGGTACAGACGCAGGACTTCATGACCGCGCACTGGGCGCACCTGCCGCACGAGCTGCTTGGGCGGGTGTCGAACCGGATCATCAACGAGGTGCGCGGTATCAACCGGGTCGTGTACGACATCTCGGGCAAGCCGCCGGCGACGATCGAGTGGGAGTAGGTTTCGATCTATCGAGATTTGGCTCGGACGGCGGCTAGGAGGAGCTGCCGATCTCGAGGTCTCTGAACGGCCAGCTTGGTCAGCTTTGGCCGCTCTCGAGTTTCCTGCGCGCCTCGCGTCGTTCGATTGCCTTCGTCTTGCGTAGCTGGTCGTATTTGATCTTGACGAGCTTTTCCTGGTGCTCCGCCTCGGCGAGACGATTGGTGAGGGACTCGGCGTCCGCCGGTTTCGATGGGTCGGTCTGGAGCATGAAGGCGCCGAAGAGGATCCGCCGGGAAGCGAGTTCATTGAGTTCGCGTTTTTCGTCCCAGGCGAGCCGGAAGTCCTCTTCCATGTTCCCGCGCTCCCAGGCGCGCAGCTTCGCGCCGTTTGTGTACTTCGCCAGCGCCGCGCGGTTGCGCTCGGCGATCGTCTTGACGTCCTTGCGCTCGCGCTCGTTCCATTGCTCTTCGGAGCGGGTGAGCTCGCCGCCGATCGGTGTGGCGAGCACAGGTGGATGCTCCCGCGTCAGGCCCAGGTTCTCGGCCTTGCGCAGCACGGCCTGGTCCATTTCCGCCAGCAGCTCGTGCTTGCGGGCCTCGATTGCCATGCGCTCCTTGTGTTCGATGGCGGCGGCGTCCTCCTTGAGCCTGAACAACTCCGCCGACATCGCCTTCATTTCGACTTCGAGCTGTGCAATCCGTTGCTGCATGTCCTGGTTCTCCGATGCCCTCATCGAAACGGATAGCTTCTTCATGAACTCGGTCTCGGCCGCGGCAACCTTCGCCTTGTGTCCGGCCTCCAGCTCCACCCGTTTCAGCTCGAACTCCACATCGACCTGCCTGAGCTTCTCGCGGTACCCGGTGTCCAGTTCGCGCGCGTATTCGCGCAGGCTGCGCGATGCGTCCGCCATTTCCCGGTCGCGCTGCCTCTTCTTCTCGGTGCGCTCCTTCTGCGCTGCGCTGCGCTGATCGCGCAACTCCTTGTCGGTCTGCGCGCCAGCGGTGCCGCCGGGCAGCCAGGCGAGCATGAACAGCATCAGGAAAGCGGTGATCGTTTTCGCCATCGGAAATGCCTTTCAGATACCGCTGCACGCGACTGTCAGATCGACCTGGTAGGAGCCCACGATCTTCCGGTCCTTGCCCTTGCCCTCGGTGCGATCGAACTTGCCGACGATCCTGAAGCCGCTGTCGTCGAACGTGGTAATGCGCTTGCCGGCGCTGAACTTGTAGGTCGCCTCGCCGGCCTTCATGGTGATCGTGGCCCTACCCGTGTTTCGTGAAGTGCTGGCCAGGTTCACGATTCCGTCACCGTCGAGGTCGTCCAGCCTTTCGGGCCGGTGGACCGGATCCGAGAGCGCCCGGAGCCAGTCCCAGGGCTGCTTGTCCGCCGAGCAGGCCGCCTTCACGTCGATCGAACGACCGTCGACCGAGCCCTTGATGGTTCCGTTGAATTCGCTCGCCGACACATGAACCGCGGTGCTTGCCACGCAAGCTGCAAGTAGAAGCGATGAGACTCTCACCCGACGATCTCCCGGAAGTCCGCTGATGATCAATGAATGCGTTGCCGCGACCAGCAGTTCAATTACCACACTTCCCGCGGCGTCGACATGCCTTGTGTCGCCTGTCGGCGCGGATTGCGTCTTGCCGGTCATGCAGGACGCTTGTGTTTCAGCGTGATTTCGGAAACGGGGTAGTGCGCTCTTGACATGCATGGTGCTGTTGCTTCAAGTAAGTCCTCCGCCGCGACTGACCTGCCTGCGAGTGCCCATGATGGATCCCGCTGACCTGTTTCGTCCTCATCTGGCTCCTGCCGAGCGACTCGAATGGTCGGCAGTCGCTGGCCCGGTCGCTGCGACAGGCGTCCAGCGCCTGTTCAGCTTCGTGTTGGCCGGCTCGCTGGCGTTCATCGTCACGGTCCTTGTCGGTGTCGAGGGAGTAGTCCCCGGCCTCGCCTTGCCGGTGCTCTTCATCGTGGTCTTCCTCCTGTCATTGCTCGCGTCCAGGGCATTCACACGACGCGCCGGCAACCAACCGCGGGCTTACGGCATCAGCGATCGGCGCGTACTGGTCCATGTGGACGGGGCGTTGCAGTCCTTCGGCCCGGGCGAACTCGCGACGCTGGAGGTCGATCGCCAACCGGACGGCAGCGTCGATCTCTTCTGGGGCTGGAAGGAGCCAACCTACCTTGACAGGGGGCGATACGGGGAACCCGAGGGGGCCAACCCGATGAAGTTCCACGTGCGGAGTCGGACCGAGCGGATCGGGTTCGTCGGACTCGCGAGCGAGAAACCCGCCCGGACGCTGATCCATCGACTCGTCCAGCGCAATCACGACGCGACGGCAACCGCTGCGCAGCCGCCTGTGTCGACGCCTCCTCCAGCATCGACATCGCATGCCGGACCGAATGCGTCGGCTTCGTCGAAGCCTTCCGTTGCCGCCATGACCCCTGCTGCCGCGACGGCGCCGGGCGCGGGCTGGCACACCTTGCGCGAATCGGCTTCGGGCCTTGCAATCGATCTGCCGGTTGCCTGGCAGTCGCGCGTCGGCCTGCTCAAGCGCACTCGTGTGCTGGGTGTCCTGATCGAGAGCCCGGAAGCGAAGTGGCTCGATTCGCCGGGCACCGGCTGGAATCGACTGGAGGCGAAGCCCGCGGTCGGCAGCGCCGTCCTGCAGATCGACCTCGATCCGCCGAACGCACCGGCCGATCTGGCGGCGGTCGCCAACGACAAATGGTCGAAGATCGCCAACGTGACATTGCTCGACACGCATCCCGACCTGCGCATCGGAGGCCTGGCCGGGTTCGGAGTCACGCAGAGCCTGAAGGGCGCCGGCATCGGAGCGGGCGGCATACGGATCGGCGATTCGATCAAGGCCGATCTGGTGCAAGTCCAGATGTGGCTGCGCGGCATCGGCCATACGGTCCACGTGATCTTCGTGGCGCCCAGGGAAGCGACGGGCTTGCGCGAGGCGATCGAGGAAGCCGTTGGCACCCTGCGTCTCGAATGATGTGGATCATCCTCCGAGGCCGAGCATGAGCGTTTCTGGTTTCCGAGCGTGGCAGCGCGGATGCGCCCGCCTGCTCGATGCCATCCTGCTGACGCACGCCATGGCGCCGCTCGGCTTCGCGAACACGCCTCGGCCCTCGATCGACGGCCGGGGGAAGGAACTCGAGTCGCTCGCCGCCTTCTCGGCGGATGTCCGTCGCTCGTGTGCGACGAGATCGCGTTCGAGCAGTATCCGGGCCTGCTTCGCGGTCCAGAAGGGACACTGGCCAGCCGCACCGGCAATGCGCTGGATCATGGGTTCGCTGCCCTGACCGACCGGGCCTGACCGCACGCAACGGTTTCGAGCCATCGACAGGCGGGAGCAGTTCGATCACGCGGTTCCCCGCGAGCCGGCGCGGCCGCAGCGGCCACGCACCGGCAGGTACAATCGTTCGAGGCTAGCATCACGTGAAGCTGCGCCCCCGCGGCGCGGACATTCGGAGGAAGGCGCACATGCCCGCACTCGACCCGAAGCAGATCGAACACCTCGCGGCGATGATGGACGAGAGGTGGGCCCGGGAGTTGCGCGAGATTCGCTCGCTGTTTGCCACACAACAGGGTGAGGAGCGCCAGCAGGTGACCCTCGGGGAGAGCATCGACGAGGCATCGGACGAGGCGCTGCTCGTCAGGCTCGCGGCGGTGGACGACCCGCTGATCCGGCAGAACCTCCAGGACGTGCGCGACATCGCCGGGGCCCGCCAGCGCATCGCCGCCGGCACCTACGGCGAGTGCATCGACTGCGCCGCCGACATCCCCTACGAGCGGCTGCTCGCCTACCCGACCGCCAAGCGCTGCATCGATTGCCAGCGCAAGCACGAGAAGAAGAGGGCCGCGCGCTGACGGTGCCCGGGCGGGCTCGCCCGCAGCCGCAGCGGCACTGCCGACTGGTTCGCTCGGTGGCTGCCCCGATGCTCCCGGTGAACGAATGCTCTCGGTGAATCTCGGCCCGCTGGGTCTGTCGGTCGACCGTCTCACAGTCGTCTTCGCGTTCCTTGTGGCCCTGGTGGTCGGCTGGTTGGCGGGCCGGCGCCGAAGCGTCGGTCGCGGCGAGGGCGTGGGCGCGGTGCTGCCCGACATGCTGCTGCTCGGCCTGCTCGTGGGGCGCGTCGCTTTCGTGGCCCGCTGGTTCGAGTCCTATCGCGAGCAGCCCTGGTCGATGCTCGACATCCGCGACGGCGGCTTCGATGTCAGGGCCGGCCTTGCCGCCGCGCTGCTGCTCGCGGCCTGGCGAGGCTGGCGTCGGCGGAAGCTGCGCGTGCCGCTCGCGGCAGGGCTTGCCGCCGGTACGCTCGCCTGGGGCGGCCTGACCGTCGGCGTCCACCAGATCCGGGGATCGAGGCCGGGCGTGCCCGACACGACGCTGCATTCGATGGCCGGCGAAAGCACCCAGCTGGCCGCCCTGGCGCAGGGCAGGCCGATGGTCGTGAACCTGTGGGCGACCTGGTGCCCGCCCTGCGTGCGCGAGATGCCGGTGCTGGCTGCTGCGCAACAGCGCGAACGCGACATCGTCTTCGTGTTCGTGAACCAGAGCGAAGCCGCGCCGCGCGTGGAGCGCTTCATGACGGAACAGAAGCTCGCGCTCGACAACATGCTGCTCGACCCGGGTGGCGAGCTGGCTCGGGCGGTGGGCTCGCGCGCCATGCCCACCACGCTGTTCTACGACGCGCAGGGCCAGCTGGTCGACGCGCACCTGGGCGCGGTGTCCGACGCGTCGCTGGCGTCGAAGCTCGGGCGGATCCGTTCGGGGGCATCCCGATAATCCTGGAGGGCGGTGCCATGAATGCGCCAGGCAAGTCGATGGAATCGCCGGACAAGGCCGGGAAGAAGGGGAGCGGCTCGGCTCACCTGCCTTTGCGGAGTGGTCGTAGCCGCTGTCGGCTCTCCAGCGCTCCAGCCGAGGCAGCCTTCAGCAGTCGCTGGAACGAAGGGCACTCCGCGTGGCTCGGAGCGGGACACGCCGCTGCGTGCCGCAAGCCCTCGATCATGGCCTTCAACCGCTTGACCATGCGCTCGAGCTCGTCGGCCTTGGACGAGAGCATGGCTCGGTCGATGTTGGGTTCTCCACCGGGCGTGAACATCACCCGGATCTCGTCCAGCGAGAACCCGGCTGCCTGCCCCAGCGCGATGAGCGCCAGCTGATCGAGCACCGCCGGCGAGAACTTGCGCCGGGTACCCGTCGATTCCAGCGAGCGGATGAGGCCCTTTCGCTCGTAGTAGCGCAGCGCAGAGGCCGCCACGCCGGACTTCCTGGCAACGTCGGAGATGTCCACAGAAAAACGCTTGACTTGAAGTTGACTTCAAGTTGCATCATGCCTTCGACACGTCGACACGTCAACGCCGAGTCATCGGCATTCGGAGACACACGATGGTTCGAATCCTTTCCAACACGCCCACCTGGGTCTTCGCGCTGTTCGTTGCGCTGCTCGTGCTCGGCCTCGTGCAAACGAGAACACGTACCGTACGAAAGATCCCGGCCCTTCTGCTTCCCGCCGGCATGATTGCGCTGTCGCTTGCCGGAATCCATTCGAGCTTCGGCCTCAGGCCCGCACCTCTGGTTTCGTGGGCTGCTGCCCTGGCCATTGCCGCACTTGTCGGGTATGCGTGGTTTCGCGACGAGAGCGTCGAATACGACGCCACCTGGCAGAAATTCGTGGTGCCCGGCAGTTGGGCACCGCTCGCCGTGATCATGGCGATATTCCTTGCGAAGTACGCTTACGCAGTCATGCGCGCCCTCGATGCCGAGGTCATCGCCGCGCCCGTGTTCATCGTTGCGCTATCCGCTGTCTACGGCCTGCTCAGCGGCTACTTTGGCGCAAGGGCTCTCAACCTGATCAAGAAGGCGCAGATGGCCTGAACTGCCGCTCCCGAGCGGGGGCGTTGTGACCGCAAGAGGAATCGCCATGGAGGCTTGATGCGACAACAACGCTCGCGCGTCGGCGGGCCGGCGAGGGCGCAATGCTTCGCTTGCGCGCAGCGGATCCCGTCGTCGATAATCACGCCCGACGTTAATCACGCAACGCGTTACTGTTCGACCGGTGACGATCGAGTCGTTCGGCCGTCACGGAGGCGACGACATGAGCAGGAAGCTCAAACCCGTGTCGCCCGGCGAGATGCTCGCCGCGGCGTTCCTGAAGCCGCTGGGCATGAGCAACTATCGCCTGGCGAAGGAGATCGGCGTGCCCGCCCAGCGCATCGGCGAGATCCTGGCGGGCAAGCGGGCCATCACCGCGGACACCGACCTTCGGCTGTGCCGCTTCTTCGGATTGTCCGACGGCTGGTGGTTGCGCCTGCAGGCGGACTACGATGCCGCGGTCACGAAGAGGACGCTCGCAAAGTCGCTGGCGAAGATCAAGCCGTGGAAGGAAGCGGCCGAGCGGAGCGCGAATGCGCACTGACGCCCGCGATCCGGCACGAGCCCGGTGGAGACGCGCATGAGCAGCGCCCCCCCGACCCCGACGGCCGAATCCACGATGGACGATTGGCACGCGCTGGGCGCTGACGAGTCCCTGCAACGCCTTCGGACGCACCGCGCGGGGCTGGACTTCGGCGAGGTGCGCGAGCGTCTGGCGCGCCATGGTCCGAACCGGCTCGAGGCCGCACCGCGCCGCGGCCCTCTGATGCGCCTGCTGGCCCAGTTCCACAACGTGCTGCTGTACGTGATGCTGGGCGCCGCGGCGATCACCGCCGCGCTGGGCCACTGGATCGACACCGGGGTCCTTCTCGCGGCGGTCGTGGTGAATGCCATCATCGGCTTCGTGCAGGAGGGCAAGGCCGAGTCGGCCCTCGACGCGATCAGGGCGATGCTGTCACCCCGTGCCACCGTGCTGCGCGAGGGGCGGCGCCTGGATGTCGACGCCGCCGACCTGGTTCCGGGCGACATCGTGCTGCTGGCGTCGGGAGACCGCGTGCCGGCCGACCTGCGGTTGCTGCAGGTCAAGGGACTGCGCGTCGACGAATCGGCCCTCACTGGCGAGTCGATACCGGTCGAGAAGGACGGCGACGCGGTCGCGGCCGATGCGCCGCTCGCCGATCGCCGCGGAATGGCCTACGCCGGCACGCTGGTCACCTACGGGCAGGCCACCGGCGTCGTCGTCGCCACCGCGCGCGCCACCGAGCTCGGCCGCATCGACAAGATGCTGGCCGAGGTTGCTACCGGCAGCACGCCGCTGTTGCGTCAGATCGACCGCTTCGGCCGGCTGCTTGCGCTGGTCATCATCGGACTGTCGGCGCTGACCTTCGCTTTCGGCGTGTGGCTGCGCGGGCATCCGCCGTCGGAGATGTTCATGATGGTGGTGGCGCTCGCCGCCTCGGCCATTCCCGAGGGCTTGCCGGCCATCATGACGATCACGCTGGCGCTCGGCGTGCAGCGCATGGCGCGTCGCCAGGCCATCGTGCGAAGGCTGCCGGCGGTGGAGGCGTTGGGGTCGGTGACGGTCATCTGCTCCGACAAGACCGGCACGTTGACGCGCAACGAGATGACGGTGCAGCGCGTCGTCTGCGCCGGGCTGGACGTCGCGGTCACCGGCGCCGGCTACGAGCCGCAGGGCGAGTTCCGTGCCGGTTCGCGCGTGGTCGACGCCGATCGCCACGCGGCGCTGGCGCTGGCGCTGCGCGCCGGGGTGCTGTGCAACGACGCGCGCCTGGTCGACGACAACGGCAGCTGGTCGGTGATCGGCGACCCCACCGAGGGTGCCTTGCTGGTGCTCGGCCACAAGGCGGGACTCGTGCACGCCCACGCCGAGGCCGCCTGGCCGCGCACGGACTCCATCCCCTTCGAATCGCAGCACCGATTCATGGCCACCGCGCACCATGACGACGAGGGCCAGTCGTGGATCTTCGTCAAGGGCGCGCCGGAGAAGATGTTCGAGATTGCCGACCGCGAGCTGGGGCCCGAAGGCGAGCGCGCGCTCGATGTCGACACCTGGCGGCGCATGGCGACCGACATCGCAGCGCGCGGCCTGCGGCTGCTCGGGCTGGCCTGCAAGCGCGCGGCGCCGGCCGGATCGGCGCTGCGTTTCGACGATGTCGAGCGCGCCTACACGATGCTGGCCCTGGTGGGCATCGCCGATCCTCCGCGCGACGAAGCGGTGCGCGCGGTGGCCGACTGCCACAACGCCGGCATCCGCGTGAAGATGATCACCGGCGACCACGCCGAGACCGCCAGGGCGATCGGCGCGCAACTGGCCATCGGCGTGGGCAAGCCCGCCATCACGGGCGCCGAGATCGAGTTGATGGACGACGCGGCGCTCGAACGGGTCGCGATGGAGGTCGACGTCTTCGCCCGTGCCAGCCCTGAACACAAGCTGCGGCTGGTCAACGCGCTGCAGGACGAAGGCCAGGTCGTGGCCATGACCGGCGACGGCGTCAACGACGCGCCGGCGCTCAAGCGCGCCGACGTCGGCGTTGCGATGGGCCGCAAAGGCACCGAAGCGGCCAAGGAGGCGTCCGACGTGGTGCTCGCAGACGACAACTTCGCCACCATCGCCGCCGCGGTGCGCGAGGGGCGCGCAGTCTACGACAACATCCGCAAGTTCGTCCTCTTCATGCTGCCCACCAACGGCGGCGAGGCGCTGGTGGTCATTGCGGCCATCCTGTTCGAGCTGACCTTGCCGCTGACGCCGGCGCAGGTGCTGTGGATCAACATGGTCACGTCCAGCACGCTGGGCCTGGCACTGGCTTTCGAGCCGGCCGAGGACGACGTGATGCGGCGGGCACCGCGTCCGCCGGGCGAGGCGCTCCTGTCGCGGTTCTTCGTCTGGCGTGTGTTGATGGTGTCGGTGCTGATGATGACCGCCGCGCTCGGGTTGTTCCTGTGGGAGTTGTCGCAGGGCGCGCCCCTCGAGACCGCGCGCACGATGGCGGTGAGCGCGATCGTCCTGGCCGAGATGTTCTACCTGCTCAACAGCCGTTTCGTGACGGGCAGCGTGCTCGGCCTCCAGGGGCTGTTCGGCAACCGGATGGTGTGGCTGGCCATCGGTGCCTGCCTGGTGCTGCAGTTGGGGTTCGTGCACCTGGCACCGCTGCAGGCGGTGTTCGGGTCGACGGCACTGGGGGCAGGAGAATGGGGCAGGGTGGCCCTGGCGGGACTGGCGATCTTCGCAATCGCCGAACTCGAGAAGGCCGTGGTCCGGCGGATACGCGGCACCGGTGGTGCGCCGCAGACGGCCTGAACGCCTGGACTCGTCGCCGATGTTCGAGATGCCCTCGCTGTTCCTGCTGCTCGTGCTGCCCTTCGCGGGTTGCGTCGTCGCCGCGCTGCTGCCGACCACGGCGCGCAACCTCGAATCGCTGTGGGCGGCCGCGATTGCGCTGGCGGTGGCCGTGCCGCTGGCGCTTCTCTACCCCGCAGTGCGCGATGGCGCCGTGCTCGTCGAGCGGCTGTCCTGGCTGCCGGCCCTGGGCGTCGACCTGGTGGTGCGCATCGACGGCTTTGCCTGGATGTTCGCGATGCTGGTCAGCAGCATGGGGCTGCTGGTCATCGTCTACGCCCGCTACTACCTCTCACCCGACGATCCGGCCGCGCGCTTCTACTCACTGCTGCTCGGCTTCATGGGTGCGATGCTGGGCGTCGTGCTGTCGGGCAACCTGGTGCAGCTGGTCGTGTTCTGGGAGTTGACCAGCGTCTTCTCGTTCCTGCTGATCGGCTACTGGACGCATCGCAAGGACGCGCGCCGTGGTGCGCGGATGGCCTTCACGGTCACCGCCACGGGCGGCCTGGCGCTGCTGGCCGGCGTGCTGATCCTCGGCCACATCGTCGGCAGCCTCGAACTCGACGCGGTGCTGGCCGCCGGCGAGCGGGTGCGCGCCCACGCGCTGTACCCCGCAGCGCTCGCGCTGATCCTGCTGGGCGCGCTGACCAAGAGCGCGCAGGTGCCGTTTCACTTCTGGCTGCCGCACGCGATGGCGGCCCCCACGCCCGTGTCGGCCTACCTGCATTCGGCGACGATGGTCAAGGCCGGCGTGTTCCTGCTGGCTCGCCTGTGGCCGGTGCTCTCGGGCACCGAAGCCTGGTTCTGGATCGTCGGCGGCGCCGGCCTGGCAACGCTGGTGATCGGCGCCTATGCCGCGATGTTCCAGAACGACCTCAAGGGCCTGCTGGCGTATTCGACGATCAGCCACCTGGGCCTGATCACGCTGCTGCTGGGCCTGAACAGCCCGCTGGCGGCGGTGGCGGCGGTCTTCCACATGATGAACCACGCGACCTTCAAGGCGTCGCTGTTCATGTCGGTGGGCATCATCGACCACGAGACCGGCACCCGCGACATGCGCCGCCTCGACGGCCTGTACCGCCACATGCCTGTCACCGGCACCCTGGCCATCGTGGCCTGCGCGGCGATGGCCGGCGTGCCGCTGCTCAACGGCTTCCTGTCCAAGGAGATGTTCTTCGCCGAGACGGTGTTCGTGAGCGCGAGCCCGGCCGTCAGGGTCGGCTTGCCGGCA
>Ga0079224_100010403_pt1 | contig 12764 bp, 10 predicted proteins | sample Stecom2015_FD_80414 | JGI IMG/M metagenome (GOLD analysis project Ga0079224, IMG submission 80414) | Agricultural soil microbial communities from Utah to study Nitrogen management - Steer compost 2015 | ecosystem: Environmental > Terrestrial > Soil > Agricultural land | place: USA: Utah...
AGGACACCCAGCCAGCTACGCTCGCCAGCAGGGCCGCCGCGTACATCCGAGTGATCCAGCAGCGCTTCCGCTCCTCGGGCCACTCCGCTATCCGCGAGGGGAGCCCGGCCAGCGCCTGAAGCTGGCGGGTCACCACGCGGTTGGGAGTCTCGCCACCAAAGCTGCCCAGCCACAAAAGGCCGAGCAGCGCGCCCAAAACCGCCCCTACGAGCAGACTGGAAAACAGGTTGGTTGCCGCGGCTGCGGGCTGCTCACGTAAGCTGAGCTCCCCCACGCTCCACGGGCGTTCGAACAGCCATGCGTAGCCCGCGAAACTCAGGCCGAGCCAGAAGAACTGCGCGAAGCAGAGCCACCCACGACCTCGGAGTGATGCAGCGGCCGGCGCGCGTCGCATGAGCTTACGCAAGTGTGAAGCACCCGAAGGAAAAAGCGATTCGAATACTCCCAAACCTAGAATACGGTACGACTCGAGTCCACAAAGGTGAACGAGCAACCGACTGCCTATCGACCTGCCCGCGCGCAGGGTGACGAACCTCGCGCGCATTTTCGCCGCGGCAAGACCAAACCCAGAGGTGTGGTGTGGTTCGGGTTGAGCTCATTTTGGGGGCACCTGCGCCACTTTTTGGCGAGTGCGATCGCGACGGAGGACGTCGACTCGCGGGACTGGATGACTCCGGACGATCCGGAAGTCTTGGTTGCGCGTATTGCCAACCGCTTGGGCGGGGATGCTTCGAAGAGCACGCTTGGCGAATGCCTCGGCAGAGACATCTGGATCGATTTCGTTGCGGACACGGGTGACGATGGGGAAGTCAGCGAACGGGTCGCCGAGCTGATCGCCGCTGACTACGAGTTGCCGGACCCAGACAGGCCGGATCATTGGATTCGCGCGCCCCGCGGTGAGATTCTGCTGTTTGGTGGCGATACCGCCTACCCGGTAGCCACCGGCGAAGAGATCAACAACCGCGTGATGGTACCGTTCAACCGGGTGCTCGAGCGCGTTGACGACGGAAAATCGCGTGCCCTTCTCGGCATACCGGGAAACCACGATTGGTATGACGGGCTCGACGGTTTTGCGAGAATGTTCCGAGTGCGCCCGGACCAGGACGACGAGATCGCGAGACCTTCGGTGGTGAATATCGAGCACCACACCCTGGAGAAGTACGCCGATTGGGCGAAGAAGTTCATGAAGGGTGGGCACATCGAGAAGCCAAAGACATTGAACCTGCTGGGCTACGCGCCCATGCAGGGCGCCAGCTACTTTTTGCTGCCGCTGACTCCGAAGATCCATTTGTTTGCGGTGGATCGACAGCTGAAGAGCCTCGATTTTCGACAGCGCCGATTCTTCAACGATTGGCGACTGCAAAATCCGGGCATCACGCCGTGGATCTTACTCCCTGATCCCCCATTCAAGTTCGGCGAACCGGCGCGTAACGGCATGCTGATGCTGCGTGCGTTGAACTTCCGGCTGGGCGCGGAGCGTGCGCTGATCATGACAGGCGACGTGCATCACTATGCGCGCTGGTCCGAGGGGCAGACCGATTTCGTCACCGCCGGCGGCGGCGGTGCGTTTCTGCACCCGGCGCGGCTGTACAATCGGAGTGCGGCGCCACGAGATCGGGAATGGCCCGGCCCACGCCAATCTGCGCGCCTATTGATGGGTGTTCCGTGGAAGGTGGCTCGCGGCCGCTCGGGTTTCATCCCGCACATCGTGTACGCCTTGATGTTCACGCCCCAGCTCATGGTCGCCTTGACGAAAGATCCCAGTGTCGTGCAACAGCTGGGGGCGTTCGCCGCCGTGTTCGTGATCACGACCACGGTCTACGCCTTGATTGGCGGCGTTCGGCGCGGGCGTCATGGGCTCGTTTCACTGCTGGCTGCTTGCACCGGCGCGTTGACGGCTTGTGTTCCGCTGGCTGCCGCAGATGCAGCCGCCGCCTTGATGAGCATCTCCGGGCTCGCGCTCGGCCCTTGGGTCGCCGCCTTGATCATGGTGCTGCTCAGTTGCTTTCTCAGCGCGTTCATCTTTGGCGCCTACCTGGCGCTGCTCACGCGTGTGGGTTTGGAGCACACTCAGGCGTTCACCGCCCTCGATCATCCCGGCTTCAAACACTTCTTGCGCCTCAGGGTGCGTCCCGACGAAGAACGGATCGATGGCTGGTGCTTGGGGCTGACGGACCCGCTGGCGAAGGGCGCCAAGCCTGAGCTGGTCGACCAGTTCTCGTTCCTCGCAGAGAGGCGCTGAGCGTGACCCGCCGGCTGATGGGCCCGAGTGCTGCTTCGCGGCGCCGCCTTTCGTATCCAGAGCCGTGAGTCGTCTGCTAAAATCGCCGAACGTGATGCTTCGTTTTCGGCGCGGCCTAGCGCCGTATCTCGTTGCCGGCTGTGTGCTGGCGGTGCAGTGTCCGGACGCCGTTGCAGAGGTCAGCCCCGGAGCGGCTAGCAGTGCGGCGGCCGGCGCGGAGTCCAAGATCCAGCCTCGCGCAGAGCGTCAGCTTGCCAGGGCTGAACGCCCTACCGTCAAACGGAAAGCGGAGCGAGAAGCCAAAGAGGCCCGGGCCACTCGCGTCAGTCTGCAGATCCCCGAAGCGCTGCGCCAAGCCCTGGAGAAAAAGATCGACGCGCGGATCACCCGTAACATCGCCGACAGCAAGAAGTTGCGGCACGAGGCTATGGGGCTTCTGCGCAAGTTCGTTGCAGAAGCCTCGAAACAAGCGCCGGAAATGCCCGAAGCCCTGATGCGCCTGGGCGAGCTGGAATGGGAGGATGGCCGCGACCAGTTCCTGCTCGAGTTCAAGAAGTGGGAGGCGCGTCCCGTCGAGACACGAGGCGAGCCCCCCAATCCCGACTATTCACAAGCGCGGCGCCGCTTTCTCACGGTGCTGAAGCAGTACAAGACGTATCCAGATTACGATCTGGCGCTCTATGTGGATGGCTTTTTGGCGCAAGAAGAGGGCAAGTTTGCGGAGTCGCTGGGACGCTTCAACAAGATTCTGGCGTGGTTCCCGCAGAGCCGCTTCGTGCCTGACGCGCACATGGTGCGGGCCGAGTACGAGTTCACAAAAGAGCTGCCGAACTATCAGGTCGCCTATCAGGAATACGAGCAAGTCCTCAAGTACAAGGATAGCGACCTCCACGATCTGGCGTTGTTCAAGAGTGCCTGGACGCTCTGGCGCCTCGGGAAGCGAGACGAGGCGGCCAAGCGCTTCTTGACCGTATTCAAAGCTGCCGAATCGGGTGGCAAGCACGAAAAGCGCAGCGCGCAAGAGCTTCGAGATCTCCAGCAAGAAGCGTTGAAGAACCTGGTCAACGTCTTCGTCGAGGACGAGAAGAACCGCGCTGAAGACATGCACCGGTTTTTGGTGCAGGCGGGTGGAGACAAGTTCGCCCATCGCATCGTCAAAGCGTTGGCGGAAGCGTTTTACGATCAAGCGCACTACGAGCGAGGTATCGAGGCATACCGCTTGCTGCTCAAATTGAAGCCCACGGACCCCGAGGCCTACAGCTACGCCTTACACATTGCTCGCGGTCACTCCACCATGGAGGCTTGGGAAGAGCTGCGAAAAGACTACCTGTGGATCATAAAAACCTACGTCGAGCCCGCGAAAGGTAAGCGCGCTCGAAAGCAGGGAGCGAGTGCCTGGGTGAGCACCCAGAATCGGGCCACACTCCAGAAGTCCTTCGAGGCTACGGAAAAACAGGCGCGGCAAGACGCTGTGGGACTGCACGCCAAGGCGCAAGCGGACAAAAGCCAATCCGAGTTTTCGGCAGCAGCGCGCCTGTACGAAGTCTACTTGAGTCGCTTTGGCCGAACCAAGGCGGCGTATGAAATGCACTTCAACGCTGCGGAGATCTATTTCTATCACCTGAAGGACGCGAACAAGGCGGCCGACAACTATTTGAAAGCGGTGCGCCTGAACCCAAAGGGGGAGCTGTCGCGCGACGCGCTGTACAACTCGTTGGCCGCACTCGAGGTCGCGCGTGCCGAGGAGTTCGAGCAAAACAGGAAGAAGGGTGAAAAGCCGCAGGAGACGGCTACCGACAAGAAGCTCACCGAGGCGATGGAGCTGTATATCGCTACGTATCCCGAAGACCGGCAAATCCCCGAGCTTTTGTTTCGGCAGGGTAAGCTCTACTACGACTACGAGGTCTACGACCCGGCCGTACGGCAATGGGGCCTTTTGTTGGAGAAGTATCCCACCGGCAAATTTGCTACTTGGGCGGGCGAGCTGATCCTGGACAGCTTCAACAAGAGCAAGGACTACGAAAACATCGAGACCTGGGCGCGCCGGCTGAAGACGGCGCCGAGCTTCCAGTCCGCGGCCCAGCAAGCGAAGCTGGACCTATTGATTGTCACGGCGGTGTTCAAACAAGGAGAGCAGTTCAGCGAGTCCGGTGCACATGACAAGGCGGCGCAGGCCTACCTGCGCGCCGCCACGGAATTCCCCAAAGAAGCGCGCGCCGCTCAAGCAGCGGTCAACGCCGAAGTCGAGGCCCGCCGAGCCGCCGATCTGAAGACCATGGCGCTGGCGGCAGGCTTGTTGGTGAAAGATCACAAGCACCGGCCGGAAGCCGCGCAGGGCATTTGGATAGCAGCCACCACCTACCAAGAGGTCGGGTTGTTCAGCGAAGCGGCCGACTATCACGAGCTCATCGTCGACAATTGGCCAAAGTACGAGCACCACAAGGACGCGGCCTACAATGCCGTGCTCCTGCGTACGACGGTGGGCGAGCACGACAAAGCGATCGCCAGCGGTAACGACTTCGCCAAATACTATCGGCGCGATCCCTCGATGGCGGAGGTGACGTTTCTCATGGGCAAGGCTCACGAGAAGGCCGAGAAATGGAAGGACGCAGAGCAGGTCTACGCGAGCTACTCGAACACGACTCGCGATCCGAACGCCCAGATCGAAGCCTTGGTGAGGCTTGCAGTCGTGCGCAAGGGCGATGCGACCGGGCAAAAGCGTGCCCTGACGAAGGCCATGCAGGTGCACAAGCTGCACAAGGGGCGCTTGAACGACAGCGGAAAATACTTCGCCGCCAAGGCGCGCTACATGCAGGGCGAAGCCATCTTGGCAAAGTTCAGCGAGGTGACCATCGAGGGCGATGTCAAGCAACTGAAGCGCCGCCTGAAAACCAAAAGCGAGTTGCTCAAACAGGCGGCAGAAACCTTTCTGGATGCATCCAAGATGGGGGTGGCCGAGTGGACCACCGCCTCGCTCTATCAGATCGGTTTCATCTATGAATCCTTCGCTCAGGCGTTGTTGAACTCACCGCCTCCCGAAAGCCTGAGTCCAGAAGACAAGGACCTGTACATGCAGGCGATTGACGAGTTCGTGATCCCCATCGAAGAAAACAGTCTCGAGGCTTACGAAAGTGGGTGGCTCAAAGCGGTCGAGCTCGGCATCTTCAACAGCTGGACGGCGAAGATGCGCGAGGCTCTCGGGAGGCTCAATTCGGAGCTCTACCCTCCTCTGAACGAGATCGGGTTCAGCCTGAGGTCGAAGGGCCCATTGCCCATGCCCCCTTTGATTGAAGGACCGCGACGAGGACCGGACGGCAATAGCCAGCTCTTTCTGATTCCAGAGGCCGAGAGTAAGTCCGCGAAGGCTGGGAAGGCCCAGTCAGCCTTCGGCGATGGCATCGAAGTCGAGGAGGCGCCGTGAACTGGACCCGCTCGAACTGCTGGGTCTTACTGCTGGCGCTGTCGGCTTGTTCCGCCGAAAAGCAGGACGCGAAAGCGCCGAGCTTGCCGCCAGCGAATCCAGCAGCGGTGAGCAAGATGGCTCAAGCGGTCGAGGCCGCCAAGAGCAAAGAAGGGCTGCCTCAGGCGATCAATCTGTTTCAAGATGCACTCAAGGCCGATGCAAAACTCTGGGAGGCGCGCTACGACCTGGGTGTGCTGCTCGCTGAGACAGGGCAGCTCGAGGACGCCGAACGGCACTTGAGCGCGGCCGCTGAGCTCGCGCCGAATGCCGAGGACGTACTGGTGGCGCTGAGCGAAGTCCGCCGCCGTCAGGGCGACGCAGAGGGCGCCGTAGCGGCGCTCGAGCGATTCGTGAAGAAGCATCCGGACGCGGTCGTCGCGCGCGTAGCTTTGATGAGCGCCCTGAGAGAAAGCGGTCGAACCGACGAGGCGATTCAACATGCGCAAGAGGTGTTGGTTCGGCGATCGGGTGACCCCAGCGCCCTCTCCGAGTTGGCGCTGGCGTATCTCGACAAAGGCGAAGTCGACACGGCGGAGCTATTGAGTCAGGAGTCGCTGAAGTCCAAGGCCAGCGCGGTTGCGGAGCGAACGGCAGGATTGGTCGCGCTGAAAAAGGGGGACGATGCGGTGGCCTTTCGGCATTTCGCGCGCGCCAGCGAGCTCGATCCCAGCGACACCACGGCTCGGTCCAATATGGGCACGGTGCTCTTGGAGGCGGGGGTGTACGACAAGGCCGAACAGCAGTTCCGGGCGGTGCTGGAGGTGAAACCGCTCGACGTCGACGCCAGCCTTGGGCTGGCAGCATCTCTCCGAGGGCAAGGCTCGCGCGACAATCCAGGTCCGTACCAGGAGGCGGAAAAGCTGCTTCTGGCAGTGCTCGAGCAGCAACCTCGCTCCTTCCGCGCCGCATTCAACTTGGGTTTGCTGTACGCCGACCATCTACAAAAGCCCACCGAGGCCCGCGCGATGTTCGAGCGATACTTGGACGATGCTCCACGCCAACACCCGGCGCGCGAGAAGGCGGAGAAGAAGCTCAGCGAGCTCAAGGTCGCCGCGAAGTAGGCGCTATCTGTGTCATTTTGGCAGCGCCATGGTTTTTGACGTGAGCGCAACCCAGAGGCAGATGCGCTAGGGACTTGCTTTTGGGACCGGGGTGATTCTACCAAGGAGCCATGCCTGGCTTGGCTTCTCGTCTACCAGCCGCCGTTGCGCTGCTCGCCTGCCTCCTTGGTTTGGTGTTCGCGTACAACTCCACGGCGGATTATGCGTCGCACCTGGATCGACAGCTGCATGACATGCACTGCAGCTTCATTCCGGGGTCCGGTACGACCTCCGAGGCGGAGGCTTGTCGGGCTGCGATGTACAGCCCGTATTCAGCGCTGCTCAAAGAAGAGTACTGGGGCGGCATTCCCATTTCACTCTTCGCGCTCGGAGCGTTCACCTTTTTTGCGGGGTTCGCTTGCTATCTTCTGATCTTGGGCGGTCGAGCCTCGAGGGGAGCGCTGGCCTTTTTTGCGACCGTCAGCTCGTCCCCACTCTTGGTTTCAGCGGGCATGTTCGTCATCAGCGTGACTCAGCTCGGCACGATATGTAAGACCTGTGCCGGCATCTACACCGCATCGTTGTTGCTTGCGATAGGTGGGGTGTGGACCTACCTGGCAGGGCGTCGCCACAGTGATCAAGACGGAGGTGGTGCACTCCTGCCTTTGGTGTGGTTGGCGTGTCTCGCGGTCGTCACGCTGATTCCCGCGGTGGCCTATGCGGCCAGCATGCCGGATCACACCAAGCATCTAGCCGATTGTGGCACGTTGGCGCAGCCTATCGAAAAACACGACGCGCTCGTGAAGATGCGCACCCAGCTGTCGCGTCAACCGGCAACCTTGTTCGAGGACCCCTTGTGCCCGACATGCAAGGCCTTTCACGAGCGGCTCGTGGCCGAGGGTATTTTCGACAAGCTCGACGTTCAGTTGGCGCTGTTCCCGCTCGATAACTCGTGTAACTGGATGCTCGATCGCCCCCTGCATCCGGGCGCCTGTACCGTGAGTAAAGCCGTTTTGTGTGCAGGCCCCGAGGCTCGCCGCGTGATGGAGTGGGCTTACGAGGAACAAGCGTATCTGCTCCGCGCGGGCAAGGCCGGCGAACCCACGCTACGCGAAGTGATTCGGCAACGCTGGGGCCACGACATGTTGGCCTGCATCGACAAGAACGAGACGACCGTGCGCTTGAACAATCACCTGCATTTCGCGGCTGAGAACTCCGTGCCTGTCTCCACGCCGCAGGTCTACCTTGGCAAGCGCCGCATTTGCGACGAAGATACCGACATTGGTCTCAGATTCACCCTGAAGAAGCTGGCACCGGAGTTGTTGTGATGGACGAAGAGCCGAACCTTCCAGCTTGGCTGGCGCCAGTCGCCGCTACTGGTTTCGCGGTCGCGATTTTGGCGATCGTGACTTTCTCGGTGTTGGCGAAGGTTTCTGCTGCAGAAGAACGGTTGCTCAAACCCGAGCCGGAAAACAAACCGAAGGTTGCCGTCGCGGCGCAAGCCGAAGTGGCTTACTGCACGCCGCAGTTCAAAGAGGTGCTCGAGCGCGTATTGCACTCTTGCGGTCTGGCAGAAGGAAACCAACGTCGCGGTTGCAAGCCAGCCGACGTGAAAACGTTCGCGTCGATCAGCGACGAAGATTTCAATGCGCTCTTCACCCCGCTCAAAGAGCGAGGTGGAGTGCTGCGGTTCGACGTCGGCTCTCACGAGCTCGACGCGGCAGCCAAGCAGTTGCTCGAGCAGCGCTGGTTCGACCGCAAGGGCGCTCGCTACTTCTTCGTGGTCGCGCGTGCCTCCAAGACCGGAACGCCCCTCAAGAATCGGCAGCTCTCGCATCGCCGGGCCAATTCCGTCATGTTCCACCTCAACGAGGTGGCAAAGGATCCCGAGCTCGAGAAGAAGGTAGGGCTACTGTGGCTGGGCAACGAGTTCGCGCAGTTGTCGGAGGACTACTGCCAGTGGCCCAATTCGCGACCAGGCGAGAAATGTGGCGAGGAACCAATCAACCGCAGCGCATTCGTTTCATGGGTAGATTGTCGATTGTGATGAGTCGGGCGCTGCTATCGGGTATCGCATGTGCGAGCCTCGTGCTGGCCTGCGACAAGGGAGCCGAGAAGGAGCCGCCCTTTGCACCCAAAGCTCGCAGCCAGGCGGTCGTTGCAGAACAGGCAGAGGGCAGCCAACAGGCAGAGTCAGCGCCCGGGGCTGCTCAGCCCAAAACAGCAGAAAGCGCTGGCGAAGGGCCCGCGGCTCCGACCCGCCAACGGGCGCTGTGCGCCGGCCAGCTCGACAAGCCGGGCCAAACGCTGTCCAGCGCAACACTAGGGCGCGAGTTGGCCGAAGGCGAAGCGCCGCTTCCCGAAGCATTGCCGCTAGGCAACGGGCAATGGACTTGGTTGAACTTCTGGGCTGCTTGGTGCGTGCCGTGCCGCGAGGAAATCCCCCGCCTGAAAAGCTGGGAATCCCAGCTGAATAGCGGCAAAAAGCAGTTTCGTTTGGTCTTCGTTTCGCTCGACGACGACAAGCGTCAGCTCACGCAATTTCTCGAGCAACAACCCCCAGGCGGGCTGAAGCGCACCTACTGGATCCAGGAGGGCGACGCCCGTGAGGAATGGTTTGCGAAGATCGGTATGGAGCCCGACCCCGAGTTGCCGGCCCATATCTTGGTGGATCCGAAAGGCCTCGCGCGCTGCATCGTCAACGGTGCAGTCGAAGACGGCGATTTCCCCACCTTGAAGCACCTAATAGGTGCCGGTTAGCCTTGATGCGACATTCCTTCAGGCGTCCTCACAAGGGCTAACCGCAGAACCGTCAAAGCCGCCAAACAACCAACCGACCCGGCAGTGGATGCTGAAACCGGATGCGACGTTCTTCCCGTCCTTCATCAGGGGTGCGAGTGCTTCGAGTTTTCGGGTGTCTCAACCTGGAGCATCGTCGCTGTTCGAGCTTCTCGTGATGAGACTCAACAGCTCGAGCTGAGATCGCACATTGAGCTTGCGGTAAATCGCCTTGAGGTGATTGCGCACGGTGTGTGTGCTTATCGAGAATGAGGCGGCGACGTCCCTCACGCGCTTGCCCGAGGCAATGGCTTCGACGATTTCGCGCTCTCGCGTGCTCAAACGCTCGGCGTACCCAGCTTTGGGTTCGCTCGGCCTAGGCGAGGGTCCGGCGTGCTCGAGCTTGAAGCCTGCCAAGCGGACGCGCGAGTACGACGCGCCATCGTCCTCGCCGGCAGCCCCGCCCCCATCGAGTGAAGCCAGCGCGGCCTGCTGCTGACGTGCCGCACTCAAAACTTCACGGTGAACGCTGGCGAGTTTTTGTAGGCGTAAGGCATCCTTGATCGCGAGCGCCAGGTCGCGCGCTTTCACCGGCTTTGCAAGAAACTTGAAGATTTCTGCATCATTCACGGCTTTGGTCAGGGCGCGCATGTCCGCCCTGCCCGACAGCATGATGCGCACGACGCTCGGATGATGCTGCTGCGCCCAAGCCAAGAACTCCGCACCCTTGGTGTCCGGCATCTCCTCGTCGGACACCACCACTTTGAAGTCTTGTTGACCCAGTAGCTCACGAGCCTGCGTCGCGCCGTTCGCGCCAACGACGTCAAACGGTTCCGACTTGAGTGCGGCCTGCACTGCGGCAATCACTTCGGGCTCGTCGTCGACTAACAAGACTCGCGGCAGCATGTGCCATTCATGAACGGCCATGCGTTGGTGAACTTGAGAGGGCGGCTGCAGCGCTGGTATGGCGATTGCTTTGTGTGAGCGACGAGTTCGGACAACCGCCGGTGCCCTCGTGCGCCGAGGTCGTTGGTTGGAGGTTACATCCCACATGACAATGGTGCTTCTGGTCGATGAGGACACGCTGCAGCTCACCAAGAATGCCGACGCCCTTCTGAGTGCCGGCCACCAGGTGTGCACGGCGGTCGATACGCGAGAAGCCCTGGAAGAGTTGGAATGGAACCAACCGGACGTACTGGTATGCGACGCCGGCCCCCGAAACGTCGATGGGTGGAGCCTCGTGCGACACCTCAAAGGCGATGAACGCTACGCGCGGCTCTCGATCGTTCTGTTGGGAGCAGCCGATGACAAGGAGCTCAGGCTCATGGCGTTCCGTAACGGCGTCGACGACTATTTGCCGAAACCTTTCGAGCCTGAAGAGCTAGTGCGGCGCTTGGACCGAATCCTACGCCGAAGTCGCATCATCGAACGACCCTTCACGGGGCCACCTCCGTCGGACGTGCAGGGGCGCCTCGAAAACTTCCCACTCGGCTCGGTGCTGCGCTTGCTTGCCCTCGAAAAGAAGACGGGGGTGCTCTTGGTGCAGCACTCCGGCGCGTGCGTACGAATCGAGCTGCACGGCGGCGAGCTTGGACGCGTCCAGACCTTACACGAGCTCTCCAACGCTTGGTCCGATGCATTGAGCATGGCGCTTGCTTGGAATTCAGGAGAGTTCTGGTTTACGGAACAATCACTGGTGGACGAGGGCGAAACTCGCACGAGTGTGGCGGAGCTTTTGGATGGCAGTTGGTCCCGAGCGCACTTTCGCCGGCGCGCCTGACGATGAGGAAAGACGAGATGAGATACGAAAAACGACCCGAAGCGAAAAGCATGGAGCCGCGAAGGAAGGTGATCGCTGACTTTCCATCGGGAATGGTGCTCAGTGTTTCGTTCGACGGTTTCGACGAGCTCGAGCTCCAAGTGTCGCAGTGCGAATCACGCAAGCCTTCCGGAAAGCCGCCTGACGACCATTGACGTGACCCGCTCGGTGTCGCTAACGTGCGATTTCGGCTGGCCGGTTTGAAGGGGTCCTGAAGGAATCGAGGGGCTCGGGCATACATCGTTGCGTGAACTTGCGGTCGCTCCAGCTAGGAAACTTCGCTGGACGTCGGAATCCCGGCAGTCATGGGGTGCTGATTCAGTCGCCCCGGCTCTGGTCTCGGCGCGGTGACTCGTGTAAGGCGCAACCCAAAGCTTGAAAGGATCTCGTGATGCACAAACGTATCTTTGGACTCGTCGTAGTCGGCGGCTACCTGTCTGCGGTCGGCTGCGTTCCCAAGCAAGACGCCGATGCTCCCCCCCCGCCACCGGTCGGGAACGCCACGCAAATTCAGGACGAGACTGGCGGCAAACCCAGTGGCGGCGGTCCGATTCCGCCCAACGTGGCTGCTGGTGTGTGCCCGACCAAGACCGTGCTCGATGACGCTGAAGACGGTGACCACCAGGCATACAAAGACGATCAGCGAGGCGGCTACTGGTACACGTATGCAGACAAGGCCGGAACCGTCGTCGAACCCAGCGGCGAGTTCAAGATGTCCGAAGGAGGCCCTGAAGGTTCCAAGTGGGCGGCCAAGATGAGCGGCAAGACCGGTCCTGGCGGTATTCTCTACGCAGGGGTTGGCTTCTCGATTACCGATCCGAAGGCGCCCGTCGATCTATCCTGCTGCAAGGGCGTGTCGTTTTGGGGCAAGAAGGCCGGCAGCGGTATTGCCGCCGTGCGGCTCAAGGTGCCCGATGTGCAAACCACCCCCGAAGGCAATCAGTGCAAAGAATGCTTTAACGACTTCGGGCGCGACTACATGTTCACCGACGAGTGGACCAAATACGAGCTTCAGTTCGCTGAAATGACCCAAGAGCCGAGCTGGGGCGACAAGTTTTCGGGCATCATGCCGACACACATTTATGGTCTGCAGTGGCAGGTCAAAGAGCCGAACAAAGACTTCGAGATCTGGATCGACAACGTCGAGCTGATCGGCTGCGGGCAGTGATCGCGGCTTGACCGCGTCGGCGGGCAGGTGAGCAGCGCAAGGCCTGGCCGCCGGCGTGGGTCCGCGTCTGGCCCACGCTCCGTCGTTAGGGGGCCGTTGCCCACGCTCCGCTTGGCGGTGGCGCTAGGCAGTCGCCTCGCAGCGGGGCATCCCTGGATCTACAGGGACCAAGTCCCAGGTGGCTTTGATGCAAAGACCGGGGACTGGGTCCACGTCACGGCTGGGACATTTTCCGGTTACGGGTTGTGGGACGA
>Ga0079224_100010404_pt1 | contig 12764 bp, 6 predicted proteins | sample Stecom2015_FD_80414 | JGI IMG/M metagenome (GOLD analysis project Ga0079224, IMG submission 80414) | Agricultural soil microbial communities from Utah to study Nitrogen management - Steer compost 2015 | ecosystem: Environmental > Terrestrial > Soil > Agricultural land | place: USA: Utah...
CGGCCCGCCGCACCATCCTGCCGATCTGGAACATCGTCTCGTACTGCACGTCGGCCGGCGCTTCGTAGTCGAGCGCTTCGATGCCGCGCCACAGCCGCCGCACGTCGAACACTTCGCGCGCGATCGAATACGCTCGCGCGATTTGAGCGACGCTCGCGGCGACTTCCTCGCGCGCCCGCAGCACGAAGAACGGCCCCATGCGGTTGATGATGCTGCTCGCGAGCAGCATCGAGACGATCTCCCGGCGCAGCCGGTGCTCCGCGATCTCGCTCCTGAAGCGCCGCGCGAGACGCTCCGGGAAGTAGCGCTCGAGCTCGCGCGCGAAGTACGGGTCCTCCGGGATGTCGCTCGCAACGAGACTCGCCGTGAGCTGAATCTTCGAGTACGAGAGCACGACCGCGAGCTCCGGCCGCGTGAGCCCGATGCCGGCCTTGCGCCGCTCCTCGAGGGCCTCGTCGCTCGGCAGAAACTCGAGCGCCCGGTCGAGATGCCCCTCGGCCTCGAGGACGCGGATCAGCCGCTGATCCTCGCTCAGCCGTTCCGCCGCACGCGCCCGCATCATCGACAGCGCCTGAGTCTGGCCGTAGTTGTTCGCGAGCACGCCGAGCACGACGTCGTTCTCCATGTCCGCCAGCAGGCGGTCGCGCCGGCCTCGGGTCAGCTTGCCGGCCGCGACGATCCCGTTCAGCAGGATCTTGATGTTGACCTCGCGGTCGGAGCTGTCGACGCCGCCCGAGTTGTCGATGAAGTCGGTGTTGATCAGCCCGCCGCGCAGCGCGTACTCGATCCTGCCGAGCTGCGTGAAGCCGAGGTTTCCGCCTTCACCGACGACCCGGCAGCGCAGGTCCGCGCCGTTGACCCGAAGCGCGTCGTTGGCCGGATCTCCGGCGCTCGAATGCGGCTCGTGGCTCGCCTTCACGTACGTGCCGATGCCGCCGTTGAACAAAAGATCCACCGGCGCCGCGAGCACCGCGCGAATCAGCTCGGGCGGCGTCAGCGTCGTCGCCGTGATGCCGAGGGCGTCGCGGGCGGCGGCCGAGAGCGCGATCGACTTGCTCTGCCGCGAGTAAACGCCGCCGCCCGCCGAGATTTTCGAGCGATCGTAGTCGTCCCAGCTCGAGCCGGGCAGCTCGAAGAGGCGCTTGCGCTCGGCGAAGCTCGCGGCCGGATCCGGATCCGGGTCGACGAAGATGTGCCGATGATCGAACGCGGCGATCAGCTTGATGTGCTCGGATTGCAGCATGCCGTTGCCGAAGACGTCCCCGGACATGTCGCCGATGCCGACGACGGTGAACGGCTGCCGCTGAGTGTCGATCCCGAGCTCGCGGAAATGCCGCTTCACGGACTCCCACGCCCCGCGCGCCGTGATGCCCATCTTCTTGTGGTCATAGCCGGCGGAGCCGCCCGAGGCGAACGCGTCGCCGAGCCAGAAGCCGTACTCGGCCGAAAGGGCGTTCGCAATGTCCGAGAACGCGGCCGTGCCCTTGTCCGCGGCGACGACGAGATACGGATCCGCATCGTCGAGCGCGACGACACGCGAAGGCGTGACGACGCGCTCGCCGACGATGTTGTCGGTGACGTCGAGGAGCCCGCGAATGAACGTGCGATAGCATTCGACGACCTCTGCGCGAACCGCGTCGCGATCGCCCTGCGGCAGCCGCTTGCAGACGAAGCCGCCCTTCGCGCCGTTCGGGACGATCACGGCGTTCTTCACCTGCTGCGCCTTCATCAGGCTGAGCACTTCCGTGCGGAAATCCTCGCGCCTGTCGGACCAGCGGATACCGCCGCGTGCGATCTTGCCTTGACGCAGGTGCACGCCCTCGACCCGCTGCGAATAGACGAAGATCTCGAACATCGGGCGCGGGCGCGGCAGCTCGGCGAGACGGGTCGGATCGAGCTTGAACGAGACGTAGGGCTTCGGTCCGCTGTCGCCGTGCTGGAAGAAGTTCGTCCGCAGCGTCGCCTGCACGGCGGACGAGAACGCACGCAGGATGCGGTCCTCGTCGAGCGTCGTCGTGCTCTCGAGCTCGGCCGCGATCGTCTGCTCGTGCGCTTCGCGCTGCTTCGCGCGCTCGCGCGCCGCGAGGTCCGGATCGAACGCAGCGTGGAAGTAACCGACGAGCGCCGCGCAGAACTTCGGATGCCGCGCGAGCACCTCCTGCACGTACGGCAGGCTGAACGGCCAGCCGGTCTGTGCGAGATACCTGCCGTACGCGCGCACGAGCATCGCATCGCGCCAGCCGAGCCCCGCGACGACCACGAATGCGTTGAAGCGATCGTTGTCGATTTCGCCGTAGAGCACGCGCGCGAACGTCTCCTCGAACCGCTCGGCGATCGCGTCGGCGTCCACCGGCGCGCTCGACGCCGTCTCGGCGCGGAAGATCTGGATCGCGACGAGGTCGTCGTCGAGGCGCACGAAGTAGTCGCGCTCGCCGATGACCTTGAGCCCCATGTTCTCGAGAATCTCGATCGCGACGTAGAGCGGGATCGGCCGGCCGTGGGAGTAGGCGGCGAACTCGATTCGCGAAGGCGCGTCGCCCTGGCGAAGCTTCAGCTCGAGCCGGCTCTCGCCGTCGGCGAGGCGCGCGATCCGGTGAATGTCCTCGGCGGCGCGCTCCGCCGGCACCTCTTCCTGGTAGGCGGCGGAGTAGCGATCGGCGAATCGGTTCACGAGCGCGAGCGCCTCGTCCTCCGGCAACCCGGCGAGGAGCGCTTCCCGCAGGCGGTCCTGCCAGCTGCGCACGGCCTCGCCGATCTCGCGCTCGAGCGCTTCGAGATCCGGCGCGAACGGCTTGCCGGGATCGGTCGTGACCGTGACCGCGAGGCGCGCGAGCGCGGATTCAGACATGCGGACCTCCGCCTCGACACCGGTGCCCTGCAGGCCGCGCAACAGGATCTCCTCGACGCGCTCGCGGGCGCGCCGGTTGTATTGATCGCGGGGCATATAGACGAGGCACGAATAGAAGCGCCCGAACGGATCGCGGCGCGCGAAGAGCCGCACGCGGCGCCGCTCCTGCAGCGCGAGAATGCCGTTCGTGATCCGCTTGAGATCGTCGAGCGAAGCCTGAAAGAGATCGTCGCGGGGGAACGTATCGAGCACGTGCTGCAGTGTCTTGCCGCGATGGCTGTGCGGGTCGACGCCCGATTGCTCCATCAGCTGCTGCACTTTCAGACGCAGGAACGGAATATCGCGCGGCAGCTCGTTGTAGGCGGACGACGTGAAAAGGCCGAGGAAGCGGCGCTCGGCAGACGGTTGTCCCCGCGTGTCGAAGACCTTGACGCTGACGTAGTCGAGCGGCGCCGGCCGGTGCACGCGAGAACGCGCGCTCGTCTTCGTGATCACGAGCGGATGCGACGAGCGGGCCTCTTCGCGGGCCGCGCCGCTGAGCCGCGCGGCCTCGGGCACCTGCTCGTCCTGCCTCAGGATGCCGAGCCCCGTGCCCGGCACGGGATGGAGCGTATCGACGTCCTTGCCGCGGCGCAGCCGGTATTCGCGATAGCCGAGCAGCGTGAAGTGGTCCGCCGCGAGCCAGTCGAGGAACGCGCACGCTTCGCGGCGCAGCGCCTCCGGCGCGCCGCGGCTTGCCGCGAGCTCGCGGCTCGCTTCCTCGAGCCGCTCGAGCATCGGCCGCCAATCCTCGACGGCGGCGCGCACGTCGGCGAGCGTCTTCGCAAGCTCGCTTTCGATTCGCCGCAGAACCTCCGGGTCCGTCTGTCTCGAGATCTCGAAGTGGATGAACGACTCGACCCGCATCTCGCCGTCCGCGCTCCCCGGCGCCGCGATCGACTTGAGCTTGCCGCGACCGTCCCGCTCGACGGCGAAGCGCGGGTGAATCGTCAGGTGCAGGCCGTGGCCGAGCGAGTCGAGCGTCATCGTCGACGAATCGACGAGAAACGGCATGTCGTCGTTGACCATCTGCACGACGGTGTGCGGCGACGTCCAGCCGTTGCGCTCGAGGGTCGGGTTGAAGGCGCGGATTTTCGCGGTCTTCGCGCGGCGGGTCGCGGCCCATTCGAGGTGGTCGAGCGCCGCGGCGGCGAGCAGCGCGGGATCTTCGGCGAGATCGTCGGCGGCGACCTGCGCGTAGTAGAGCTCGACGAAGGCCTTCGGATCCACCGGCAAATCGCGGCCGCGAGCGGCGGCGGCGATCGTGCGGAGGCGTTTTTCTTGCGATACGGCGTTCATGATCTCTCATGCAGCATAAAACGTTCCGACGCGCTCAGGCGCGATGCGCGGCGGCGAGGTAATCGCGGCTCTGCATCTCGGCGAGCCGGCTGCGCGTGCGCTCGAACTCGTGGCTCAGCCGATTGCCGCGGTAAAGGGCATCGAGCGGCGCGTCGGAGGAAAGAATCAGCTTCACTCTCCGGTCGTAGAACTCGTCGACGAGCGCGATGAAGCGCCGCGCCTGGTTCTCGAGCTTCGCGTCGAACTGCGGGACGCCGGACAGCAGCACGGTCTGGTAGAGCTTCGAGAGCTCGATGTAGTCGTCCTGGCTGCGCGGGCCGTCGCAGACCGCCGAGAACTCGAACCAGATCACGCCGTCGGACGCGCGCACGTAGTCTATCGGCCGGTTCAGCACCTCGATGCGGCCCGGCGCGGCCGGGCCGTCGGGCGCGACCGTGGCGAAATACCGCTCGAGCTCGCGCCGCGCGTGCTCTCCGGCCGGATGCAGATATACGTTCGCCTTCTCGAGAAACTGCAGCCGGTAGTCGTGCGAGCCCGCGACGTGCACGACGTCCGTATGCTTGCGAATCGAGTCGATCGTCGGCACGAAGCGCTGCCGCTGCAGCCCGTCGCGATAGAGCTCGCCCGGCTCGAGATTCGACGTCGCGGCGAGCGTCACGCCGCGCGCGAAGAGCGCCGAGAAGAGATTGCCGAGGATCATCGCGTCCGCGATATCGTTGACCGCGAGCTCGTCGAAGCAGACGATCCGCGTGCGCTCGGCGAGGCGGTCCGCGACGACCTCGAGGGGGTTCTCTCGATCGCGGAGCTGCTTCAAGCCGTCGTGCACCTCGGCCATGAATCGGTGAAAGTGCAGGCGCAGCTTGTCGTCGAACGGCAGCGACGCAAAGAAAAGATCCATCGTCAGTGTCTTGCCGCGACCGACGCCGCCCCAGAGATACACGCCGCGGACGGGCTCGATCGTCCGTTTGAGGCTTCGCGCGAGGCGGCGCCGCCACCCTCTCGGCGGCGGCTCGGCCGCGACGAGATCGCGGAACAGCCGCTCGAAGGCCTCGACCGCGTCGACCTGAGCCGGGTCCGGCGTCAGCTCGCCGGCCGCGACCCGGCGCCGATACTCTGCGAGCGGACCCATCAGACGAGCAGCTCGGGTCGGCCGCGAAACTCGTCGAGCGACTCGGGATTCGCGAGCGCGTCGCGATTGCCGGCGTCGATGCCGTGGACGGCGTCGCGGACGGCGAGCTCCGAGATCTTGCCGTTGCGGGTACGCGGAATGTCGGCGACCTCGAGGATCTTCGCCGGGACGTGCCGCGGGCTCGCATCGCGGCGCAAGCGAGCGCGGATCTCGTCGGCGAGCCGCTCGTCGAGCCGCCGACCGGGGCGCATCCGGACGAATAGCACGATCCGCGTGTCGTTCTCGAAGCGCTGACCGACGGCGACGCATTCCTCGATCTCGTCGAACTGCTCGACGATCCGGTAGATCTCGGCGGTGCCGATGCGCACGCCGCCAGGGTTCAGCACGGCATCGGAGCGCCCGTGAATGATCATCCCGTCGCGCGGCGTGAGCTCCGCGTAGTCGCCGTGGCACCAGACGCCGGGGAAGCGCTCGAAATACGCCGCGCGAAACTTGCTCCCGTCCGGGTCGTTCCAGAAGCCGAGCGGCATCGACGGGAACGGCGATGCGCAGACGAGCTCGCCCTTGCGGCCGCGAACCGGCCGGCCTCGTTCGTCGAATATCTTGACGTCCATCCCTAGACCTCGACACTGCAGCTCGCCGCGATAAACCGGCCATATCGGATTCCCGAGAGCGAAGCACGACACGATGTCCGTGCCGCCGGAGATCGACGCGAGCTGCACGTCGTCCTTGATCGCACGATACACATAATCGAAGCTCGACGGCGGCATCGGCGAGCCCGTCGACAGCACCGCCCGCAGCGCGCCGAGACCGCCCGCATCGGCCGGCACGGCGCCGCTCTTCTCGAGCGCCTGAAGGTACTTCGCGCTCGTGCCGAATACGGCGACGGACTCGCGCGCCGCGAGCCGCCATAGCGCGTCGGGCTCGGGATGGAGCGGCGAGCCGTCGTAGAGGAGCAGCGTCGCGCCGGCGGCGAGCGCCGACACGAGCCAGTGCCACATCATCCAGCCGCACGTCGTGTAGTAGAAAACGACGTCGCCCGGCTTGATGTCACAGTGCAGCACGTGCTCCTTCTGGTGCTGCAGCAGCGTGCCGCCCGCGCCGTGCACGATGCATTTCGGCACGCCGGTCGTCCCCGACGAGTAGAGAATGTAGAGCGGATGCGAGAACGGCAGCGCGCGCGGCGCAAAGCGTGCCCCGGCGTGCGCGGCCAGAACGTCGTCCCACCGGACGGCGCGCGGAACGCCCGAGAGGCTCGGGCTCGGGTCGCAGTAGCCCACGACGATCACCTGCTCGACGCTCGGCAGGCGCGCCGCGATCTCCGCAAGCTTCTCGATCCCGTCGATGCGCTTGCCGGCGTAGAAGTAGCCGTCCGCCGCGATCAGCACCTTGGGCTCGATCTGTCCGAACCGGTCGACGACGCCGGCGGCCCCGAAGTCCGGCGAGCATGTCGAGAAAACCGCGCCGACGCTCGCCGCGGCGAGCATCGCGACCACGGTTTCCGCGCAGTTCGGCAGCAGCGCCGCGACCCGATCGCCCGGCCCGACGCCGAGCGCCTCGAAGCCCGCCGCGAGCGCTGCGGACATCGCGCGCAGCTCGCCTCGGCCGAGAGCACGGCGCCGCCCGGTCTCGTCGGCGGCGATCAGAGCGGGCGCATCGTGCTCGGGGCGCAGGAGGTTCTCCGCAAAGCTCAGCGTCGCGCCGTCGAACCAGCGCGCGCCGGGCATGCGCTCGCGATCGACGAGCACGCGCGACGGCGGCGATGCAAAGCGGACGTCCGCGAACTCGGCGATCGCCGGCCAGAACTCGTCGGGCCGGTCGACGCTCCAGCGGTAGAGCGCCCGATACCCGTCGTCGTCGAGAGCGGAACGGTGGCGCTCGATGAAGCGGCGCATCTGCGTCGCGGCGATGCGTGCGTCAGAGGGGCGCCAGATCGGCTCGATGCGCTCGGTATTCACGATGCTCCGTCGGCCAGCGACCGCCCCGCCGCGCGGGAGCGGTCGGGCGCGATGTTACAATGCGCCGCCGCCGCGCGGCACGCAGCGGCGGGTCTTTTCGAGCGAGGAGCCGATGTCGATCGATCCCGCAGAGCGCCGTGACGGCACGCTCGGCGACGCGAAAGACGTTCCGCGCGAGTCGATGGCGTTCGACGTCGTGATCGTCGGCGCGGGGCCCGCGGGGCTCGCCGCGGCCTGCCGGCTCGGCCAGCTCGCGGCCGAGCACGGCGCCGAGCTTTCGGTGTGCGTCGTCGAGAAGGGCGCGGAGGTCGGCGCCCACATCGTCTCGGGCGCGCTTTTCGATCCCCGGCCTCTCGCCGAGCTTTTTCCCGACTTCCGCGAGCGCGGCGCGCCGGTTCAGCTCGCCGTCACGAGCGATCGGGTCGAGTGGCTTCTCGACGAGCGGCGCAGCGTCGCCGTGCCGAAGCTGCTCGTGCCCGCGAGCCTCGACAATGCCGGACACTACGTGATCAGCCTCGGCGAGCTGTGCCGCTGGCTTGCGGCGCAGGCCGAGGCGCTCGGCGTCAGCGTCCTGCCGGGGTTTGCCGCGACGGAGCCGCTCTTCGATCCGAACGGCCGGGTCCGCGGCGTCGTGACCGGCGACATGGGCCGCTCGCGCAGCGGCGCGCCGAAGCCGACGTTCGAGCGGGGCTATGCGCTCGAGGCCAAGTACGTGATCTTCGCCGAGGGCTGCCGCGGTCATCTCGGGCAGGTGCTCGAGGGCCGCTTCGGCTTGCGCCGCGGGCGCGATCCGCAGCACTACGGGCTCGGCTTCAAGGAAGTCTGGGAGGTCGATGCGGCGAAGCATGCGCCGGGGGCGGTCCTCCACACGACGGGCTGGCCGCTCCCCGCGGACACGGACGGCGGCGGCTTCCTGTATCACGCCGGCGGCGGGCGGGTGTCGGTCGGCTTCGTCGTCTCGCTCGGCTACCGGAACCCACACCTCGCGCCGTTCGCCGAGTTTCAGCGCTTCAAGCACCATCCCCTCGTCGCGAGCGTGCTGGCCGGCGGACGCCGGATCGGCTACGGCGCGCGCGTGGTGACGAAGGGAGGGCTCGCGTCGTTGCCGGAGCTCGTCTTCCCGGGCGGGCTGCTCGTCGGCTGCGAAGCAGGGTTCCTGAACAACGCGAGGGTCAAGGGCACGCATACGGCAATGAAGAGCGGCCTCCTCGCGGCCGACGCGGTGTTCGACACGCTCGCCGGCGGGGATCCGGGCGGGGGCGTCGTGTCGAGCTATCCCGAGCGCGTCCACGGCTCGTGGCTGTGGGCGGAGCTGCGCGCGGCGCGAAACTTCAGCGCCGGCTTCAGCCGCTTCGGCCGATTCGGCGGCGCGGCGCTCGCGTTCATCGAGCAGAATCTGCTGCGCGGGCGCGTGCCGTGGACGGTCAGGGATCGCGAGCCGGACCGCCTGAAGCTGCGTCCGGCCGCTGCGGCGCCGCGGATCGACTATCCGCGCCCGGACGGCGTCCTGTCGTTCGATCGGCTGTCGTCCGTGCATCTTGCGAACGTGCGCCACGACGAGGATCAGCCTTGCCATCTGCTCCTCGCCGATCCGCGCGTGCCGCTCGAGCAGAATCTGCCGCGATACGACGAGCCGGCGCAGCGCTACTGCCCGGCAGCGGTCTACGAGGTGATCGACGAGCCCGCTGGCCCGCGCTTCCACATCAACGCCGCAAACTGCATCCACTGCAAGGCCTGCGACATCAAGGACCCGGCCGCGAACATCACATGGGTGCCGCCGGAAGGGGGCAGCGGGCCGACTTACTCGGCGATGTGAACGCTTCCGGGCCGCTCGCCGGCTCCCCGGAAACTGGTGTCTGACACCGTTTTTCCGGAAATGGGTGTCAGACACCATTTTTCGGGCGTCGTGCGTCCGGCTGCGAGATCGGGCTCGCCGAGCTGCTCGAGCATCGCGGACCGTGTCGCGTGCATCAGGTCCTTCGTCGTCCGAAAGGTCTCGCTCGCGACCGGCGTGCAGATGCGGACCTCGAGCGGACCGGGCCTCGGCAGCAGCGCTCCGGACGGAAGCTTGCGGCGCGCGCCGAGCACGACGACCGGGACGATCGGCAGCGCGGCCCGCCACGCCGCGCCGAATGCCCCCGAGTGGAACGGCTTCAGCCCCGGTCGCTTGTCGAACGTCCCCTCCGGGAACAGCGCGAGCGCCTCGCCCTGGCCGGCCGACGCGACCAGGTCGCGGGCCGTCTGCTGGCGGTTTCGCGCATCGGCGCGGTCGACGAACTTCGAGCCGAGCCGCTTCAAGATGTATCCGGCGAGCGGCACGGACGCCATCTCCCGCTTGATCAGGAACGTGAACCGCGGCGGCAGCGCGGCCGTGAGAATCAGCCCGTCGAGATAGCTCGAGTGGTTTGCGACGACGACGCAGCCGCCGTCGGGCGGGTTCGTGCCCAGAGTCTTGACCGGACTGCCGATCGAGCGAAGGAACAGGCCGGCCGTCCATCTCGCCGCGCGGCGGCGGCGCTCGAGGCTCGGCAAGAGCGCGAGCACGAGCGCGAGAGCGCTCGAGTGCACCAGCAGCGAGACCCACGCGAATGCGCCGTAGGCCGCGCGGCCGACGGCGGCGGCGGTTGCGGTCGGGCGCACGGTTATGTCAAAACCGCGCGTGTCGTCGGGGGCTTGGGAAGCCCAACGAATTCGGCTTTCTGTGACACGCTTCTCTTTATGTTAATGCCGCCCGGGCATCTGTGACGGAGGTCACGCACTGCGCTCCGCCGCGTCACCATACTCGGTCAACCTCAAAAAGGATCACGATGCGCTCGTCCCCGCCGCAATGAGCTGAATTATATCGACTTGTCCAGGCATCCCAAGCGCCCATAGGGAGACGCGGATCTCCCGAGGGCCGATAGAAGGAAAAGCGACAGACGCTAGGCGAAGGAACGGCAGCGTAACGACTCTCAGATGGCGCACAACTTCTTGCATACAGCATCGGCGGAGGCGCGAAGCAAACTGCCCAGGGACCCGAAAGCGTTGATCGACCGCTTCCTCGACGCCATCTGGATGGAGCGCGGGCTGTCGGAGAATACGCTCGGAGCGTATCGTGCCGACCTGCTCGCGCTGAATCAACGTCTCGAGGAGCGCAACGTCGAGCTGAGCCGGGCGGACCGGGCGGACGTGCTCGAGTACATCGCGTGGCGGGTGCAGGGCGGAGCGAAGCCGCGCTCGACGGCCCGGCAGCTGTCGAGCTTCCGCAGGTTCTACCGCTATCTGCTCCGGGAGGGACTCATCGCGGAGGACCCGACGTCGCAGATCGCGATGCCGAAGATCGGCCGGGCGCTGCCGCAGTCGCTGTCCGAGGACGAGGTCGAGGCGCTGCTCGCGGCGCCGAACGTCACCGAGCCTCTCGGTCACCGCGATCGCGCGATGCTCGAGGTGCTGTACGCCACCGGCGTGCGCGTCTCCGAGCTCATCAATCTCAAGATGAGCCAGCTGAACCTGAATCAGGGCGTGCTCCGGATCGTCGGCAAGGGCGACCGCGAGCGGCTGATCCCGCTCGGAGACGAGGCGCAGGACTGGCTGCGCGAGTTCCTCGGCGGCCCCCGCAGCGAGATCCTGCTCGAGCGGCAGACGGACTACCTCTTTCCGACGCGGCGGGGCGATCGAATGACCCGCCAGGCCTTCTGGCATATCATCAAGCGCTACGCGAAGAAGGCGGGCATCCACAAGAAGCTGTCGCCGCATACCGTTCGGCACGCGTTCGCGACGCATCTGCTGAACAACGGCGCCGACCTTCGGGTCGTGCAGCTCCTGCTCGGGCACAGCGACGTCTCGACGACCCAGATCTACACGCACGTCGCTCGCGAGCGGATGAAGGAGCTGCACAGCCGCCATCACCCGCGCGGGTAGCGTCCCCGCGTCGTCGCGCCCGGGTTCTTTGCTAGAATTCCGACTGTCCGGCGCGCGTTCGTGCCCGGGGTCAGGAGAAGCCGTGAAGACGACGTGGATCATGCTGCCTCTCGCGCTTGCCGTCTCGCCCAGCTTTGGGGACGAGCCCGCGACGCCGACCAAGGAAGAGATCGCCTCTAAGCTGAACGGGGTCAGCGCGAGCGACATCACCGATTCGCCGATCGAGGGCCTCTACCAGATCGCGGTCGGCTCGAACGTCGCGTACGTCACCGAGGACGGCCGCTACCTGATCCAGGGGGAGGTCTACGACCTCGGCAGCCTCGAGAACGTGACCGAGGCGACTCGCGCGTCCGCACGAGTCGCGCTGCTCGAATCCGTCGATCCCGCCGAGATGATCGTGTTCAGCCCCGACGGCGAGCCGAAGCACTCCGTCACGATCTTCACGGACATCGATTGCGGCTACTGCCGGCAATTCCATCGGGACATCGACAAGGTGAATGCGCTCGGTATCGAGGTGCGCTATCTCTTCTATCCGCGTACCGGTCCCGATACGGAGTCGTGGGCGAAGGCCGACAAGGTCTGGTGCGCGGAGGACCGGAACGCGGCGCTGACCCGCGCGAAGCTCGGCGGCGAGGTGCCGGACAACGAATGCGGCACTACGCCGGTGGCCGAGCATTACGAGCTGGGCCGCCAGATGGGCGTGCGCGGCACGCCTTCGATGTACGCCGGGAACGGCGAGCTGCTCGGCGGCTACCTGCCTCCGGAGCAGTTGCTCGAGAGCCTCGAGGAGCTCGAGAACTAGCCTGCCTAGAAGCCGCGTCGCGTAGCACGAGACGCGCTCGATGGAGTGGATCAGCTCGCCCGAGGCATGGGTCGCGCTCGCGACCCTGACGCTGCTCGAGATCGTCCTCGGCATCGACAACATCGTTTTCATATCGGTGCTCGTCGGCCGGCTGCCGGAGGCGCAGCGCCAGCGGGCGCGCGTGCTCGGCCTCGCCCTCGCAATGGGCACGCGCATCCTGCTGCTGCTCGTGATCACGTGGATCATGCGGCTCGACACCGTGCTCTTCAGCGTGCTGGAGGTCGACATCTCCGGGCGCGATCTGATTCTGATCGGCGGCGGGCTGTTCCTGATCGGCAAGGCGACGCTCGAGATCCATCATAGTCTCGAGGGTGCCGATGAGAACGGCCACGCCGAACGCGCCGCCGCGGGCTTCGTCGGCGTGCTCGTGCAGATCGCGCTGATCGACATCGTGTTCTCCCTCGACTCGGTGATCACCGCGGTCGGCATGGCAGAGCACGTCGAGGTCATGATCATCGCGATCGTGATCGCGATCGGCGTCATGATGTTCGCGGCCGGAGCGATCGGCCGCTTCGTCGACTCGCATCCGACCGTGAAGATGCTCGCGTTGAGCTTCCTCGTGCTGATCGGCGTCGTGCTGATCGCCGAAGGTGTCGATCTGCACATCCCGAAGGGCTACATCTACTTCGCGATGTTCTTCTCGCTGTCGGTCGAGATGCTGAATCTGAGGATGAGAAGGCGCCGCCGCTCGCCGGTGCAGCTGCACCCGCGCGTGCCGAGGAGCGGCTC
>Ga0079224_100010405_pt1 | contig 12763 bp, 7 predicted proteins | sample Stecom2015_FD_80414 | JGI IMG/M metagenome (GOLD analysis project Ga0079224, IMG submission 80414) | Agricultural soil microbial communities from Utah to study Nitrogen management - Steer compost 2015 | ecosystem: Environmental > Terrestrial > Soil > Agricultural land | place: USA: Utah...
AACTCCCCGCTGCGCGACAACTCCCCGCTGCGCGACAACGCAGCGCCGTTCCAGGGCAACCCTCCGCTGCGCGACGAAGAGGCGCAGTTCCGCCCCCGACAGGGAGAGTTCGGCGATCGCGCGCCGCGCGAGGGCGGTGCGTCCCACGGCGCAGGAGCGGGCCGACCCGGTCCGGCCGTCGGCCGCGGCCCCGCACAGCCTCCGGCCGCGCCCGATCGTGCGCCCCGGGGTCAGGGCGCTCATGGACAGGTCCCGCCCGCGTCTGCCCCGCCGGGACGGGTACCGCCCGGCCAGGGTCCGCGGGGGGTGCCGCAGGGTCGGCCGACCCGCAACCCGGTGCCGCCGCGTCCGGCCGGGCCGGGTCCGGCCACCGGTCCGATGCCACCACCGTCGCGGCCCTTCCCGGCCCAGCGCGAGACCGGCGCGCCGCAGGGCGGATTCGCCGATCCGCGCGGCGCGGCGCCGGGCAGCGCCGCCTCGGCGGGACCGCGTCACTCCGCACCCCCGGAACAGGGGCCGGGCTCGCGCCCGGCGGCGCAGAAGCCGCATCCGGGTCGAGCGGGCTATCCGGCCGACGAGCCCGCGCCGCGACCACTCGCCGAACCGACCCGCATCCCGCCACGCGCCCCCGGCGATCGCGGACCGTGGAGCGAGCGTCCGGCCACTCCGCCGCACGGCGCGCGCCCGGTCATGCCGGTGCCGGGCCGGGCCGCCGCACAACCCGCCCCCGAGCCGGTCGCCGCGGGGGGCGGACGTCAGGCACCGAGCCGTTTCGTCCCGCCGCCCAAGCCGAGGGACAACAGCCCAAGCACCGACTGGGACGACGAGACGGAGGAACCGGCGAAGACCGGGAGCGAGGAGTCGGGCAAGAAGAGCGCGGCGGCCAGGCTGCTGCGCGATTCCGGGTCGATCGCGGTGGCCACCCTGGTCAGCCGCATCACCGGCTTCGCCAAGGTGCTCATGCTCGCGGCCGTGCTCGGCCCGGAGATCGCCAGTGCGTTCACCTCGGCCAGCCTGATCCCGAACATGATCGCCGAGCTGGTGCTCGGCGCGGTGCTGACCGCGATCGTGGTGCCCACCCTGGTGCGCGCCGAGAACGAGGATCCCGACGGCGGTCGCGCGTTCGTGCGCAGGCTGGTGACGGCGGCGTTCACCGTGCTCGCCGTCGCCACCACACTCACCCTGGCCGCCACCCCGATCCTGGCCACCCGGGTGTTCGTCGACTCCGACGGCGAGGTCAACACCGCGCTGACCACGGCGCTGACCTTCCTGCTGGTCCCGGCGATCCTGTTCTACGGCATGTCCGCGCTGTTCACCGCGGTGCTCAACACCAGGCAGAACTTCAAGCCGGGCGCGTGGGCGCCGGTGCTCAACAACGTGGTCGTGCTGGCCGTGCTGGCCGCCTACGCGCTGACGCCGGGCGAGATCAGCCTCGACCCGGTGCGGATGAGCGATCCGAAGCTGCTCGTGCTCGGCGTCGGCGTCACCCTGGGCGTGGTCACCCAGGCGCTGGTGCTGTTGCCCGCGATCCGGCGCGAGAACATCGACCTGCGCCCGCTGTGGGGTCTCGACGACCGGCTCAAGCAGTTCGGCACCATGGGCGCGGCGATCATCCTCTACGTGCTGATCAGCCAGATCGGCCTGGTCTTCGCCAACAACATCGCCTCCAAGTCCGACGAGGCGGGCCCGGCGATCTACTCCTACACCTGGCTGCTGTTGCAGTTGCCCTACGGCGTGCTCGGCGTGACCCTGCTGACCGCGATCATGCCGAGGCTCAGCCGCAACGCCGCCGCCGACGACACCCCGGCCGTGGTCGACGACCTGTCGGTGGCCACCCGCCTGACCATGATCGCGCTGCTGCCGGTGGTCACCTTCTTCACCCTGGCGGGCACGCAGGTCGGCGAGGCGCTGTTCGGCTACGCGCGCTTCGCCGGTGACGCGGGCCGCCTCGGCGACGCGTTGGCCTGGTCGGCGTTCTCGCTGATTCCGTACTCGCTGGTGCTGATCCATCTTCGCGTGTTCTACGCCAGGGAGCAGGCCTGGACGCCGACCTGGATCATCCTGGGCATCACGGGCGTGAAGATCTCGCTGTCGGCCCTGGCGCCGACGATCGCCGGTTCGCCCGACCAGGTGGTGCTGGTGCTCGGCGTGGTCAACGGCGTGAGCTTCGGCGTCGGCGCGGCCATCGGCGGCTACCTGCTGCACCGCAGCCTGGGCGATCTGCGGATGGCCAATGTCGGCCGGACGATCACCAGGGTGCTGCTGTCCTCGGTGGCCGCGGGCGCGGTCATGTGGATCGTCGACATCGTGCTCGGCCTGAACCGGCTGTCGGAGTCGTGGGGCGGCCCCGGCTCGCTGATCCGGGTGGCCATCGACGGCATCGTGCTGTTCGCGGTGGCCTTCGGCCTGATGCGCCTGGCCGGCATCCCCGAGATCGTGGCGATCACCGTCGCCATCTCGCGCCGCCTGGGCATCACCCCGCCCGCGCCCGCCCTCGACCTGGACAGCCCGGTCGAGGAGCACGAACAGGCGACCCAGGTGCTGCGCAGGCCCGAGCGCTACATCTACACCGGCTTCGACCCGGTCATGGACGCCCAGACCATGGTGCTGCCCGTGATCCGCCCGGAGGCTGTTGACCCGACCGTCCGGGTTCCGTTCCCGTACCCTGTTCGGCAGAAGGGGACGAGCGGCGAGCCCGATATCTCGGTGTTCGAGGGCGAGACCATCAAGCTGGGCGAAGGAGGAGCGAGGGTGAGCGACGACGCGGCGGTGGGCGGCGTCCCGGCCGCCGGTTCGACCACGCCGCCGGCGGCAGGAGTGTCGACCGACAACTCCCCGGCCGCGGGGGATTCGCCGGGCCCCGAGCCCGGCGAGCGCGGCGGGGCCGCGCAGACCCCGGCCGCCCCCAGCACTCCGGCGCAGCACACCGGGGCACAGAACACCGCAGGGCCGAACTCCCCCGGGCAGGGTCCGCGCCAGGAGCCACAGCGCGACCCGATGTACGACACCGGCATGATCCCGATCCCGCCGCGCCAGCTGCCCCCGCCCGACGAGGAGATCACCAAGCGGGTGCAGCGCGGTCCGAAGCTCATTCCCGGCGCCTCGGTGGCGGGCGGCCGCTACCGGCTGCTGGCCAGCCACGGCGGCGCGCGTGGGCTGAAATTCTGGCAGGCGCTTGACATCAAGCTCGACCGCGAGGTGGCGCTGACCTTCGTCGACGCCGACCAGAAGGCCACCGACAACAACGGCCAGGACGGCCCGCAGGCCATCCTGTCGCGCACTCTGCGCCTCGGCCGGATCAACTCGCCCGGCCTGGCCCGCGTGCTCGACGTGGTGCGCGGCAGCTCCGGCGGCATCGTGGTCGCCGAGTGGACGCCGGGCCGGTCGCTGCGCGAGATGGCCGAGACCGTGCCGTCGCCGATCGGCGCCGCCCGCGCCATCCGCGCGCTGGCCTCGGCCGCCGAGCTGGCCCATCGCGGTGGCGGCGCACTGTCGATCGACCACCCCGACCGGGTGCGCATCAGCGCCTCCGGCGATGCCGTGCTCGCCTTTCCCGGCACCCTCGGCGACGCCGACGCCCAGTCCGACGTGCGCGGCCTCGGCGCGATGCTCTACGCGCTGATCACCGCCCGCTGGCCGCTGCGCCCCGGCGGGGTGAGCGGCGCCGCGGCCACGGTGGGCGGGCTGCGACTCGCCGATTTCGGCCCCGACGGCACCCCGGTGGAACCGCGCCAGATCCGGCCCGAGGTGCCCTTCGAGATCTCCGCGGTCGCGGTGCGCTCGCTGGAGTCCGACAAGGGCGTGCGCACCGCGGCCACCGTCCAGCACGTGCTCGAGCAGGCCTCGGTCGTCGACCAGAAGACCGACTTCATCCCGGTGCTGCGCCTCGGCCAGCGTCAGCAGCCGCTCGGCGACGATTCGCTGGCCGATCCCGAGCTGCTCGCCCAGGAGCGGGAACGCTCGCAGCGGATGCTGTGGGTGATGGTCGGTCTCGGCGTGCTGGCCGCGCTGGTGGTCGGCGTGGTGATCTGGTGGATGGTGAGCATCTTCGCCCCCGGCGCCTCCGACGCGCCGCTGGACGAGCAGCGCAACATCGGCCTGACCACCGAGGCCACGCCGTCGCCCGCCCCGGGTTCACCCGCCGCCGCGCCGAACAATTCCGTCGACGGCGGCGTGCCGGTCCCGGTCACCGAGGTGGCGGTGTTCTCCCCGCAGGGCACCCCGGACGGGGTGAACTCGGTGGACGCGGTGCTCGACAACGACCCGGCCACCGTGTGGCGCACCGACCAGTACTTCCAGCAGTTCCCGGCGTTGAAGAAGGGCGTCGGCCTGATCGCCACGCTGCCGAGCCCGGCGAAACTGACGAATGTCTCGATCGTCTCGCCCACGTCTGGCACCTCGGTGGAGATCCGCACCGCGCCCACCAATTCGCCGAGCCTGGACCAGACCCAGCTGATCGGCTCGGGCGTGCTGGCCGACGGCCTGACCGAGATCCCGGTCACCGCCGACCAGTCCGCGCGCTACGTGCTGGTGTGGATCACCGGGCTGAGCACCGAGGGCAGCCAGTTCCAGTCCGCCATCGGCGAACTGCGCTTCGACGCCGCGCCCTGACCCCGGTTCGCGGGCACGCGGGTGGTCGACGGCGGACGCCGCGAGACCCTTGCCCGGCCTGACGGCTCACCGCTTCGGCGTGTGCTGCCCGACTCACCGATGTGCACGTGCATTCGCACGTGCGCTTTTGCTGTGGTTGCTGCCCGTTCGGACCTGCCGATATGATCGGCGGGCGCTCTCGGCGGGGGAGTTTTCCGAGTTCTCGTTCCATCGACTCGGATGTCGCGGAGTTCATCTGCGCTGGACGGTCGCCGACGACCGGTACCGGTGTGCACTGTCCAAGGGGTTGGTTTGTCGTCAGAAGTGAACGAAGATTCTCGAAGGGGGAGTTCGCGGCCCGCGACGGCCGGCGAACGCTCGTTCACACTGGCCGAGGCGTCGGACGTCGCGCTGTTGCGGGCGCACGTCGCCGGTCGCGCGCACGCCTTCGCCGAACTGTTGCGCAGGCACAACGATCACCTGTGGCAGACCGCGCTGCGCACCTCCTACAACCGCGAGGACGCCGCCGACGCGCTGCAGGACGCGCTGCTGTCGGCACACCGCACGGCGGCCTCGTTCCGGGCCGAGGCGGAGGTGCGCAGCTGGCTGCACGCGATCGTGGTCAACGCCTGCCTCGACCGCATCCGGCGCAACAAGACCCGTCGCGCGATCGCGCTCGCGCCCGAGTCGCTGCCGGAGCCCACCGTGGTGCGCGACGAGTACTCCGAGCTGGAGTTGTCGATCGTGGTCGACCGGGCGCTGTTCTCGCTGCCGCCCGACCAGCGCACCGCCCTGGTGGCCGTCGACCTGGAGGGGTACAGCGTGGCCGACGCCGCCGAGATGCTCGGTGTCCCGGTGGGCACCGTCAAGAGCCGTTGCGCGCGAGCGAGGGCACGGCTGCAGGAGCGCCTGGAATTTCTGCGCGATCCTGGGAACCGGAAGTAGCGCGGGCGCGTCATTAACAGTGAAGAGCCGTACGACGATGATCACAGCGCGGCCTCACCGAGGTCGCCGGTGGCCGGTGAGCACACACCGGTGATCCGCGTCGTCGGCAGTGCTGGTCACGACAGCGACAGCCAAGGCGGACAGCCAGGCAACCAGCCAGGCGACGGCGACAGGACACAGATGTCGAGTGAGAAAGACGGAGGTGCGATGGCGACCCGGTCTGTACCGCAGCCTCCCTTCTCAACGGAGCTGCTGGCCGACCTGCACGCCGACAACGTCGAGCCGGAACTCGCCGCCCGCCTGTGGCCCGCCGTTCGCGCCGACGCGGACGCGGCGCGCTACCTGAGCGAGCTCGACGAGGTCACGGTGCGGGTACGCGCCCTCGGCGCCGCCGACGGCGTCCTACACCCCATGCCGCGCGATGTGGCCGAGCGGCTGACGGCCTTCGTCGAGTCCCTCGGCCCCGTGCCCCTCAGTCCCGCCGATGCCGACAGCCCTGTCGGCGGCACCGGCCCTGTCGGCGGCACCGGCACCGCGAGCCGGGACGAGCACTCCGCGGTCCCGGGGGAGGACCCCACCGAACGGCTCACCGGCGCGCTCCCGCGGCCCCCCTTCGCCGACGCGCCTTCCGCCGACGCGCACCCGGCGGCCGCCACGCACCCGGATCCGGCCGTCGGCCCCACCGCACGGCCGGCCACCGCCACTGCGTTGCGGCCGCGCAGGCGTCCGGCCGTGCGCTGGATCGCCGCCGCGGCCGCCGCACTGGCGGTGCTGGCGGGTGCAGGCATCGGCGTCGGTCTGCGTGGCTCCGGCGGTGACAGCGCGCCTCCCGTCGCCCAGCCGACGCCCACCACGGCCGCCCCGTCGGGTGATTCGCTGGACACCGCGGCCGCCCTGTCCGCTCTCGGCCGCCACGAGGTGCGCGGGCCGCTGGGCGACGACGCGGCGCTGGCGGCGTGCGTGCGCGCCGCCGGCCTGGAACGCCCGGTGCTCGGCTCGATGAACTTCACCTACCGGGGTGAAGAGGCCGTGCTGATCCTGCTGGCCGGGCCGCAACCGCCGAAGATCACCGCGCTGGTCGTCGGTCCTGGCTGCGGCGCCGACGACCCCCAGGTGCTCGACGTCACCGACATCGGATGAGCCGCCCGCGGGTCCTCCCGAGCCCGCGTGACCGGCGCAACGCGGGCGATCTGGGCGGGAACAACAGCGTTTAGGCTGTTGTTGACCATCTCGTTCCCCGCCAGCTCTTCGGAAGGGTGTCATGAGCACGCCAGTTCACGACCTGATCATCGTCGGCTCCGGCCCGGCAGGCTACACCGCCGCCATCTACGCGGCGCGTGCCGACCTGCGGCCGCTGGTGTTCGAGGGCACCCAGTTCGGCGGCGCGCTGATGACCACCACCGAGGTCGAGAACTTCCCCGGCTTCCGCGAGGGCATCATGGGCCCCGACCTCATGGAGGAGATGCGCGAGCAGGCCAAGCGTTTCGGCGCCGACATCCGCACCGAGGATGTCGAGGCCCTCGACCTGACCGGCCCGGTGAAGAAGGTCACCGTGGGCGATGTCACCTACCTGGCCAAGGCCGTCATCCTCGCGATGGGTTCGGCCGCCCGCTACCTCGGCGTACCCGGCGAGGAGCGGCTGCTCGGCCGCGGCGTGAGCGCCTGTGCCACCTGTGACGGCTTCTTCTTCCGCGGCCAGGAGATCGTGGTCGTCGGCGGCGGCGACTCGGCGATGGAGGAAGCCACCTTCCTCACCAAGTTCGCCTCCAAGGTCACCATCGTGCACCGGCGCGAGGAGTTCCGCGCCTCGCGCATCATGCTCGACCGCGCCAAGGCGAACGACAAGATCGAGTTCGTGCTGAACGCCGAGGTCGCCGAGGTCAAGGGCGACACCTCGGTGACCTCTCTGGTGCTGCGCGACACCCGCACCGGCGAGACCTCCGAGCTGGCCGCCACCGGCCTGTTCGTCGCGATCGGCCACGACCCGCGCAGCGAGCTGGTGCGCGGCCAGGTCGCGCTCGACGACGAGGGCTACGTCCTGGTGCGGCACCCCGGCACTGCCACCGACATCCCCGGCGTGTTCGCCGCCGGCGATCTGGTCGATCACACCTACCGTCAGGCGATCACCGCCGCGGGCACCGGCTGCCGCGCCGCGATCGACGCCGAACGCTGGCTGGCCGAGCACGGCTCCACCGGCGCCGCCGAGGACACCCCCGGTGAGCCGGTCGCGGTGCACGCCAACTGATCTCGTCCGATCGATCTCGATCGCCGAAGAAAGACACGAGGAGTTCCCATGGCCGAGAACGGCAAGACGGTCACCGTCACCGACGCGACCTTCGCAGACGAGGTGCTGCTGAGCGAGAAGCCGGTGCTGGTCGACTTCTGGGCCACCTGGTGCGGACCGTGCAAGATGGTCGCCCCGGTACTCGAGGAGATCGCGGGCGCGCACGCCGACAAGCTGACCGTCGCCAAGCTCGACGTGGACGCCAACCCTGGCACCGCACGCGACTACCAGGTCCTGTCCCTGCCCACCATGATGCTGTTCCAGGGCGGCAAGCCGGTCAAGCAGATCGTCGGCGCCAAGGGCAAGGCGGCTCTCCTGCGTGAACTGAGCGACGTCCTCTGACCGTCCCGCGGAGCCGAGCGTCGGGGATGGACACCGTATACCGGTAGCAGCCGAGGCGGCCGTTCCCGACGCGCCGTAGGATGCCAGCACCCGGGTATTTTGCCGAATTCGGAGCCAGGTCTGAGACAATCGACCGTGTTCCGCATCGTGTGAGCGGTGTGCGCCCTCACACGGGTGGGTATCCCGGTGGGACGGAAGGAAAGGGCTCTTAGGCATGCACCGACTTCGTCACGGGGATACCGGACCCGCGGTAGCCGAGGTTCGGAACACCCTGGCAAGTCTCGGCTTCCTGCACGCGCCCTCCGGGGGCTCGCAGAACTCCACGGTCACTCCGGCGTCGGACTCGCCGGAGTACTGGAAGGACACCGCGGCCGTCTTCGACCACCACCTCGACTCGGCGGTGCGTGCCTTCCAGCAGCACCGCGGGCTGCTGGTCGACGGCGTCGTGGGTCCGGCCACGTATCGGGCGCTCAAGGAGGCCTCCTACCGCCTGGGCGCGCGGACGCTCATCTACCAGTTGTCGGCGCCGCTCTACGGCGACGACGTGGCCACCCTGCAGCGCCGGTTGCAGGATCTCGGTTTCTACGTGCACCGCATCGACGGCTACTTCGGACCGCAGACCCATGAGGCGCTCACCGCCTTCCAGCGGGAGATCGGCCTTGCCGCCGACGGAATCTGCGGCCCGGACACGCTGCGCTCGCTGGATCTGCTGGGCGCGCGGGTCACCGGCGGCAATCCGCACCGGATCGCCGAGGAAGAGGTGGTGCACCGTGCCGGTCCGCAGCTGACCGGCAAACGCATCGTCATCGATCCCGGTCTCGGCGGGCCGGACAAAGGATTCGCCGTGCCTTCGGAGTTCGGCGACATCTACGAGTCGGAGATCCTCTGGGATCTGGCCAGCAGGTTGGAGGGCCGGATGGCGGCCACCGGTATGGAGACCTTCCTGTCCCGGCCGTGGGGCGCCAATCCCACCGATGCCGAACGGGCCGAGACCTCCAACGCCTTCGACGCCGACCTGATGATCTCGCTGCGCTGCGCCACCAACGCCAGCCCGGCGGCCAACGGCGTGGCCAGCTTCCACTTCGGCAACTCGCACGGCTCGGTCTCGATGATCGGGCAGGTGCTTGCCGGTTTCATCCAGCGTGAGGTGGTCGCGCGGACCTCGCTGCAGGACTGCCGGACCCACGCGCGCACCTGGGATCTGTTGCGCCTGACAAAGATGCCGACCGTGCAGGTCGACGTCGGATACCTCACCAACGAATACGACGCTTCGGTGCTCACCAATCCGCGGATGCGCGACGTGATCGCCGAGGCCATCCTGGTGTCGGTCAAGCGCCTGTACCTGCTCGGCCAGGACGACCAGCCGACCGGCACCTACACCTTCGCCGAGTTGCTCGCCGAGGAGCTCGCGGCGGCCGATCGCACCTGACCGCCGCCACCCGGTCGTAGACGAGGAAGTCCCCGCTCGAATCCTTCCCGAGCGGGGACTTCTCGCTGTATGGGGGAGCCTGGTCAGGCGCCAGCGCGGGTCGGCACGGCCATGGACGCGGCGGCCAGCAGTTGATCGAGGGCGCGCTCGACGTCTTCCTTCCAGCCGTGGTCGGAGTCGAGTTCCAGGCGCAGCCGGGGAAAGCGGTGGTGCGCGGCGACGACTTCGAAGCCGAAGTCCTCCAGGATCTCGGCGTCGATCATGCAGGTCTCCGGGGAACAGCCGGTGGGGGAGGGCTTCTCCCTGGCCGGGGCGCCGATGCGTTCCATCAACCGCATCGAACCCGCCAGCCGATCCGAGACCGGCTCGGAGGCGGGCGCCGAACGCAACCCGAAGGCCTCCAGCGCGCGCACGCCGCGACGGACCAGATCGGCCACCACCGCTTGGAGCAGGCGATGGGCGATGTCCCCGTCGTCATAGCCGGGCTCGGTGCACAGCGTGGTCAGCAGGATGGCGTCGGGGCTCACCGGCGAGGTGGGAAACAGACCGGCGCGCGGCACGGTGGTGGGCGGCGAGTAGAGCGCGCAACCGGCGGGCCTGCCCGCCAGGTGCGCGACCTGACCGCACGATCCCCACTCCAGCATGACCGTGGAGAGCCAGGCTTCCTTCTCGAAGACCGGATCGCTGAAGCTGTGGGAGTCCGCGGCGACAGCGGGATCGATCTCCCAGAACACACATCGCCTGGCGTGTGTGGGAAGTTTGTCCAACCCGTCGAGGGTCAGTGCTGTGACGCTGGTCGACACCGCTCTGTTCAGCCTCCAGCTGTCGGATTCATCCACGCTCACGCCGCATCACAGATCATCTTAGAACCTGCCTCATTCTCTGTGCTGTTGTCGTTCGGGGACCGCACCCACAGGCGTCGTCACAGTGACGTTTCGACGCCAGGGGCGAGGTCACGGGCTTTTCGGCCCTTTCTCGTCACTTGGTCACGCCTGGAGTTCTTGCTGCCGCTGCATGAGCGCCACGATCCGTTCGAGATCCTCCACCGAGCCGAACTCGACGACAATCTTGCCCTTGCGCTTGCCGAGGCTCACCGTCACACGGGTGTCGAAGGAGTTCGACAACCGCTCGGCGACGTCCTGCAGACCCGGCATGTGGATCGGCTTGCGCTTGGGCGCCGGGGGAGTATCGGCGGCATCGGGCTCGCGATTGGCCAGCGTCACCGCTTCCTCGGTGGCGCGCACCGACATGCCCTCGGCCACGATCCTGGCCGCCATCGCCTCCTGCGCCTCGGCGCCGCCCTCCAGGCCGAGTAGCGCGCGGGCGTGGCCCGCCGAGAGCACGCCCGCCGCGACCCGGCGCTGCACCGGGATCGGCAGCTTCAGCAGCCGGATCATATTGGTGACGACCGGACGCGACCGGCCGATGCGGGTGGCCAGCTCCTCGTGCGTGACGCCGAACTCCTCCAGCAGCTGCTGATAGGCCGCCGCCTCTTCGAGCGGGTTGAGCTGCACGCGGTGGATGTTCTCCAGCAGCGCGTCCCGCAACATCGCGTCGTCGGCGGTCTCCCGGACGATCGAGGGGATCGTCTCCAAGCCCGCTTCCTGGCAGGCGCGCCACCGCCGCTCGCCCATGACGATCTGGAAGCGGTCGACACCCGGCTCCACTCGGCGCACCACGATCGGCTGCATGAGCCCGAACTCGCGGATGGAGTGCACCAATTCGGCCAGCGCTTCGTCCTCGAAGACCTGGCGCGGCTGCTTGGGGTTGGGCTCGATCTGATCCGGCGGGATCTCCCGGTAGACCGCGCCCCCGGATAGCACGAGATCGCCGTCCGCGTTTCTGTCCACGTTCTCCGGCAGCGGCGACACCGCGGGCACCTCGGCCGGATCGACACCGATGATGACATCGGCCGCCGCCGTACCGAGACCGTTCGGAGTGGCGCCGAGCACCTTCTTCGCCGTGCCGGTGGGGACCGGCCGAGCAGGCGCGGGGCGGGCGGGGGCCGCCGTCCCGTTGGCGGCCGTCCCGTTGGGAACGGTCGTGGGAGCGGTGGGAATGGTGCCGAGCCCACCGGGGGCCGTCTCCGGGCCTGTGGGGATCAACGCGGCCAGACCGCGTCCCAGTCCGCCCTTCTTCGCCTGACTCATCGGCTCACCGATCCCTTCGCTAGTCCGCCGCCATCACACCGTGCCGAACCGACGCGGATCACTCCGCGCCACTCGCCAGCTGACGCGCCATCGCCCGCTGCGCGATTTCACGTCCAGCATCGAGATAACTCATCGCGCCCCGGGAGCCTGGATCATAATCGAGCACGGTCATTCCGTAGCCCGGCGCCTCGGAGACCTTGACGCTGCGCGGAATCACCGAGCGGAGCACCACGTCACCGAAGTGACCGCGCACCTCCTCGGCGACCTGGTCGGCGAGCTTGGTGCGGCCGTCATACATCGTGAGAAGCACGGTCGAGACGTGCAGCTCCGGGTTCAGATGCGCCTGCACCAGGCTGATATTGCGGATCAGCTGACCCACACCCTCCAGCGCGTAGTACTCACACTGGATCGGGATGAGGACTTCCTTGGCGGCGACCAAGGCGTTGACGGTCAGCAGGCCCAGCGAGGGAGGGCAGTCGATCATCACGTAGTCGATGTCGTAGCCCGCGATATTCGCTTCCTGGATGGCGGCTTTCAGTCGACCCTCACGCGCGACCATCGACACCAGTTCGATCTCCGCGCCCGCCAGGTCGATCGTGGCCGGGATGCACAGCAGACGTTCGCTGTGCGGGCTCACCTGGATCGCGTCCTGGACGCTGACCTCTCCGATGAGCAGTTCATAACTCGAGGGCACGCCGGAGTGGTGCGGGATACCGAGCGCGGTGCTCGCATTGCCTTGCGGATCGAGATCGATCACGAGCACCTTCATGCCCTGATGCGCCAGTGCCGCGGCGAGATTCACCGCGGTCGTCGTCTTGCCCACGCCACCCTTCTGGTTGGCGATGGTGATGATTCGTTGCTCGCGAGGTTTCGGCACGTCCACCTTTCCTGGATGTAGCATCCGGCTTGCTCGCTGGGCCTCGGCCGCGATCGGGGTCTCGTTGGGGGAGATGTGCCCGAAGGGCGTGCTACCGAATGCGTCCGCATCGACGTTGCTGGAGTCCAGCATCCCCGGCACACGCG
>Ga0079224_100010406_pt1 | contig 12763 bp, 7 predicted proteins | sample Stecom2015_FD_80414 | JGI IMG/M metagenome (GOLD analysis project Ga0079224, IMG submission 80414) | Agricultural soil microbial communities from Utah to study Nitrogen management - Steer compost 2015 | ecosystem: Environmental > Terrestrial > Soil > Agricultural land | place: USA: Utah...
AATTCATCCCTGACGCTGCAACGCCCCTCGGTGTATCGCGCGCCTGAGGCAACTAAAAGCCATCTATTGCGAGTATCCGCGTGAGCCAAGGCTATCCGGACTCGCCCGCTCATACCGACAAACCCCTTCCTCCCCAGCTTTACACCCAGGGCGTCATGATCGTGGACGATAGCCCCACCCAGCGCCACGGGCTAGAGCGCCAGTTGCGCAGCCTGGGTATCGAACGGCTGGCGCAAGCGGGAGATGGCCAGGACGCGCTGGTTCTCCTGGATCAGTTGCCCCGTCCGCCCGCTGTCATCCTACTGGACCTGGAGCTACCGGGCCTGGATGGAATTGAGGTGCTCCAGCATTTGCGCCATCGCCCCCATTGCCCCGAAGTCATTCTGATCAGCAGCTCGGACGAGGTGCTGATTAACGCTGTTGCGGTGATGGCAGAGGCCATGGGGATTCGCCTGCTGGGCGCTCACCGCAAACCCCTGGCCTTGAGCGACCTGGCGCAAATGCTGGCACGGGCAGGGCGTCCCTGCGCCAGGACTCAGTCGTCCCAGGCCCAGGCTCACCCGGATGCGGCGCGTTTGGCGCGTGCTATTGAGCTGGGTGAGATACAACCCTATTACCAGCCCAAGCTCGACCTGCTGAGCGGGAGCCTGGCAGGCTTTGAAGTGCTGGCACGCTGGACCGATACCGAAGGCCAGGTCCATTCGCCAGCAGATTTTATTCCCCTGGCCGAAGCCGAAGGACTTATCCAGCCGCTCACCCTGAGCCTGCTGGAGCAGTCGCTCAGGCACCTCAGCCACTGGCGCCAGGCGGGGTTGTTAACCCATCTGGCCATTAACCTCTCCGCCCATTGCCTGGCGCAGGAGGCCTGCGCCGACGAGATCATGGCGCGGGTCGCAGCGGCCGAGGTGCGGCCGGACCAAATCAGTTTTGAAATCACCGAAACGGCGCTGGTGATGGATATGCCCGCCGCCCTGGCCACCATCAGTCGGTTGCGGTTGCGCGGTTTTGGTTTTTCCATCGACGACTATGGCACCGGCTTTTCGTCGCTTCAGCAATTGGCGCGTTTTCCGTTTACCGAGCTGAAGATTGACGCCTGCTTTGTGCAGGGCGCACCCAGCCAGCGCCATGTGCGCGAAATTCTGCGCTCGGCCATCGACCTGGGGCGGCGTATGGGTATTGCCAGTGTCGCCGAAGGCGTGGAGACGCGGGAGCAGCTAGACTTGCTGCGGGAACTTGGCTGTCGCCAGGTTCAGGGCTACCTCATTGCACTTCCCCAGGCGGCTGCGGCTGTGCTGGATTGGGTCGATGGACAACTGGCGGACGCGCTTCTCTTATGCCAAGGCACAGGTCGACAATCCCAAACAAGCGATTCAGCTTAGTCACCAATCCGCTGGTGATCCTTGCGCTGGCGGCCATAGGCCTGCTGCTGGTGATCAGCCACTATTCCCTTCGTCAAACGCGTATTAGCCAGGAACAACTGCTCGCTCAGCACCTGGAGGCTACGGCGGTGTCCACCCGCGAGCTGCTCTTGTACTGGCAGCAACAGCAGCTGGCGTCGCTGGAAGTGTTGGGCGAATCACCGCGCGGCAACCCAGGTATCAAGCGGATGCTGCGTGAGGGCACGGCTACCCCAGAAGAGCGCGAGGCGTCTCGTTTCTGGTTCTACCCCATCATGCTCAAGCTGGGTTTTGACGGCTACTCGGTGATCAACCTGGATCGGGTGCTGGTGGATGCCAGTAGTGAAAAATACCTGGGCCATCCGGTGGTAACACCCGAGGCCCACGAGGGCCTGGATAGGGTCGCTCCAGGCAAGCCGGTGATCTCCATACCCTTCCGCGCGCCCCGGCCTACCGACGGCCCACGGGGCAAGCTGCCCGCCGGCACCTGGATTCAAAACGCCTGTATGCTGATTCAGGATCAAGGCCAATCCCTGGGTTATTTTTGCCTGAGGTTTAATTCCCACAGCAGCTTTTTTACCCTGCTCAGCAGCGGCCGCCCCGGCAGTAGCGGCGATATCTACACCATCGGGCGCGACGGACGCATTCTGACGCCGCCGCGCTTTGACCACCCTGATGACGCGCCCTTGGTGGACGAAAACTGGCGCCAGATCTTCGCCAAAATTCCCGGCGATCCGCCCCGGCTTACGCCCCTGGCTCACGCCCTGCTCAGCCAGGATCAACCCGCTCCCTTGATGGGCTATCCCGACTACCGCGGTGTGCAAGTGGCGGGGGCGGGTCGCTGGATGCCGGAGCTGGACATGGGGCTGGTGGTTGAACAGGACATGGCGGAAGGCTTTGCCTCCTACTATGTGGCGCGCAAGGTTATCTGGGGGCTGACGCTGAGCGCGCTAGTCTTGATTGCGGTGCTCACCGCCAGCGCCCTGATTAACCGCCGCCGGTTGGCGCAGCGCGAAGGCCATTTTCGCTCCCTGCTCGACAACATCCCGGTGCCGGTTTACATGTGCGATCTGGATGGCAGCCTCACCGTGGTTAACCCGGCGTTTTGCGATTTTGTGTCTCTCGGCAAGACCCAGCTGTTGGGCCAGCCGCTGTTGGATCTACCCCTGCCTGCCTGGCTGCGACCCATGGTAAGGGTGGCGGAACAGACCGCCAGGGCCGCCAGCCAGGGTAGCGACAGAAGCCACCTCCCGGACGCACGGGTGGTGCTCTACCCGCCGGAATCCGACGCACGTTACTACCGGCTGGTGAACTTCCCCGTGACCTATTGGCGCGAGGCGGGTTGCCAGGCCTTTGCCTGCACCATCATGGACGAAACCGCCCAGGTCGAAGCGGCGCAGCAACAGGCGGCCATGAACCAGCGGCTGGAGCAGTTGGTGGACGAGCGCACCCGCGAACTGGTGGACGCCAAGGAGGAGGCCCTGACTGCCTCCCGCGCCAAGGCCGAGTTTCTCGCCAACATGAGCCACGAAATTCGCACGCCACTCAATGCCATTATCGGGCTGGCCCACGTCAGTCTGGCCGCTGAGGTGGAACCAAAGCAGCGTGCTTATCTGGAAAAAATGCGCGCAGCGGGTGAGCACCTGTTGGAGGTCATCAACAATATCCTCAATTTTTCCCGCCTGGAGGCGGGCAAGCTGCGCACCGATGAAGAGGACTTTTTGCTCTCGGATCTGGTGGAGCGCACACTCAACCTGGTGAGCGAAAAGGCGCGGGAAAAAGGCCTTCGTCTCAACGCCTGGCTGGACCCGCGTATTCCCGACCGGCTGCTGGGCGATCCGCTCCGACTGGGCCAGATACTCATCAACTTTTGCGCCAATGCGGTCAAGTTCACCGATCAGGGGCAAATCGATATTAACGTGCTCGCCGGAGAGCGGGTGGGTCAGCGTATCGCCCTGGAGTTTCAAGTCAGGGATACGGGTATCGGCATAGCGCCCGAGTTGCTACCGGGGCTGTTCGAGCCTTTTCATCAGGTGGATGCGTCCAGCACTCGCCGATTCGAAGGCGCTGGCCTGGGGCTGGCTATTTGCAAGCGCCTGGCAGAGATTATGGATGCCGAACTGGCGGTAGAAAGCGAGCCGGGCAAGGGCAGTTGTTTTAGTCTCCGGATTAGTCTCGGCATAGGTTCTGAGCTGGCGCCGGAAGCGCGGCCGCCGGAGCCACGGGGTTTGCCCTTGCCGGATCAGCGCTTGCAAGGCCGGGTGCTGGTGGTGGAAGACAACCTGCTCAACCAGGAAATTGTGCGCAGCCTGCTGGAAAACTGGGGCCTGCATGTCAGCCTGGTAACCAGTGGTACAGAGGCGCTCAGTTTTCTGCAAGCGGAGTTGCCCGACGTGATTTTGATGGACATCCAACTGCCCGGCATGGACGGTGTCGAAACCACCCAACACATTCGCCGCCTGCCCTTTGGTGCGCGCCTGCCGATTATCGCGCTCACGGCCAATGCACTGCCGGGCGATCGCGAGGCTTACCTCGCCGCCGGTATGGACGACTACCTTGCCAAACCCATTAATCCCCATCGTTTGCACGCTCTCACCAAGCGCTGGCTGGGGCAGCGGCAGCCAGGGGATATGCCCACTCAGGGCACAGATCAACGCCAAGCTAACCTGGGCTTTGAAGCCCTGGCAACGCAGGGCCTGGACACCGCGGGTGCCCTGGCGCGCCTGATGGATAACGACAGCCTCTACCGCCAGCTGCTGGGCGCCTTTGCTGCGGAGCGCAGCGACTTCCCCGCTGAGCTGGTGCGCTTGAGCGATCTCGATGACCGCGAAGGCCTGTTGAACCAGGTTCACTCACTCACGTCGCTCAGTGCCAGCCTGGGCATGAATCAACTGCACCAGCTGTCATTGGATTGCGAACAAACCCTGCGCGTCGGTGTGGTGGATTGTGAGCAACTGGATGCCTTGGCGCGGGAAGTGCGACAAATGGTGACCCTGATTAATGCGTGGTTGGCGGCTGGGTAGGACGCGAGCGGCTGCGTAGAAACATCCACCCGCTGAGCCAAAAAAACAGCGAAAGACATATTGCCGTGAGTATTGCAGGCATTGGGTTTGTCAGGCTGGAGCGAGAGCCCGCCTGCGCGGCAATAAACCCATAGGGTAGTGTGGCCAGGCTATAGAAAGCGAGAAAGTGCAACAGCGGCATGCGATTCACGCCCGCCAAACAGGAAACCACCTCCGGCAGTATTGGCAGTGCCCGGCAGAGCAGAATGACGCCGCCGCTGTTAGTGTTGAACAGCTGCTGCATCGAGGCCAGCTCTCTGGGCTTTTTGCAGATTTTTAGCAGCAGGCCGGGCCCCAGATGGTAGCTCAGGCTATAGCCGGTTAAACCCGCCAGCATCATACCGAGGCTTGCTGAAGCCCCGCCCCACCAACCGCCCAGAAAGTAGCCCGCCAATACGCAAATGGTGAGTGTAGGCATCGCAATAAAGAGATCTGAAAACAGCAATAAAACCACGAGCAGGGCCACATAAACAGGATCGCTGTTGGCGGCAAATGTCAGCGCCGCTTTTATGTCATCCAGCGTTAATAGCCCGGTGAATTTGATTATCAAAAACGTTGAGGAAAAAATGCTGGCGAGCACCAGTGCCAGGTAAATAAGTAATCGCATCTTGGCTCCGGGTTACAGGGTTTTCATGATGGACGCCAGAAGTCCTGGGCTAATGCGTGCAAGCAGCGGCAGCCATCGAGACTTGCCGATGTAAATTTCTCGCTGTCCGGTTTCTATGCCTTTAATAATGGCTGTTGCCGCTGCCTGAGCTGTCATCTTTTGCGCACCTCTGCCGTGCGTCATGGGTGTGTCAACCAGAGGCAGGATGAGGTTGTGTACACCCACCTGGGTAGCCTCCAGTTGGTAGCTCAACGCGTGACTAAAGTGACGCAACCCGGCTTTTGTCGCGCTATAAACCGCTGAAGATTTTTTAGGGCAAATGGCAAGGCCGGAATTAATATTCACCAGGGCGGCAGGTTTGTTCAGCGCAAGCAAGGGTTTGATCATCAGCGCTGTTATCCACACCGGGGCGCAGAGGTTGATGGCAATTTCGGTTTCTATGCTGTCGAAACTGAAATTTTCATCCGTTACTTCTGGCGTAAACTGTACCGCGGCGTTATTGATAACCACCGATATATCTGCATAGGCTTGGGCGATGTCCGTAAAGCAGCGAACGACCTCATGCTTTTGGCTAAGGTCGCAGGGATAAGTGACCAGATTTGGGAAGGTCTGAGCCAGCTTGTGCAATCTGGCGCTGTTGCGCGCAACCAGAATCACTGATCGGTTGCGCGGAGCCAGCTGTTCAACCAGCGCCAGACCAATACCGGATGTGCCTCCAGTAATCACTAGCCTTCTATTTCGCAGTTCCATACAATTTTGGCGCTCCAGACAGTGGTGATTTTTGTTTTGAGAAGGAGCATTGTTGCGGGCGCGGGTGGGTTTTGCATTAACCTGGGTTAAGCGCTGCAATTTTTATCAACAGGAGAAGTGAGTTTGATTCAGTCACTCAGATTGCTCGGAAAAAGTCGTCAGTTGGCGAAAGGGCAAACCCTGTTTCTTCAAGGGGAGCAACAGGGAAACCTGTTTTTTATCGAGCGTGGTTTGGTAAAAGCCTATTATCAAATGCTGGATGGCAAGACATTTATCAAATCCTTCTTGCGGGAGGGTGAATCTATTGCCAGCTTGCAGGCGCTGGTTGATGAGGCGCCCTGCTCGTTTTCGGTGGTGGCACTGGAGGACTGCACTGTCTGGGAAGTACCGCGCCGGCCACTGCTGGAGGCTATCTTGTCCAGCCCCGATCAGCTGGCGGACATTAATCAGTTTTTACTCCGGCTCGCCATGAAAAAGGAGCAGCGGGAGTATGAGTTCCTCTGCCTGAGTCCGGAGCAGCGCTACCGGACCTTTTGCACGCGAGAGTCGGCGTTGTTGCCGCGACTTTCCCAGCAGGACATTGCTCTGGATTTGGGCATTACCCCTGTAGCGCTAAGCCGTATTCGCAAACGCTGCGCTTCATTGGGTTGATAGGTATTTGTCGGGTATGGCACCCAAAACTATGCTTTACTCTTAGCTGAACTCACTCGCAAGGAATACAGGATGTCTCGCCAGCCAGTCACGCCGCTTAGGTTTTCCGTTCGTCTTTCGGTGGTTAGCATAGTGCTGCTGACTACCCTCATCACCGCCGCCGTAGCCATAGGTCTTCAATATCACTTCAGTCGCCAGATGGCGATTGAGACCGCCGTTGATCGCTATCAACTCACCGCCGCCAATACCGGCGATTTTATCCAGGCCATAGATACCCGTGCGGCACAAATTGCCCGGTTGTTGGCGCGCTATCCGCGCCTGATGGAAGATGAGGCAGATCATCCCCGTGTGCTCGATTTGTTTGCGGAAGTCATGCGCAACAATCCCATTTTTTTCAATATCTACCTGGGATTCGACAACGGTGATTTTTACGAAGTGGTGAATCTGGAAAACCACCCGGATCTGCGTGCCAGCCTGGGTGCCCAGGCGCAGGATCGCTGGGCGGTGAATCGGGTGCGCAATATTGAAGGGCAAAGACAGCGTCAGTTGGATTTTTACGCTGCCGATTTTACGCGACGCTCAGGTTACAGCGAATCGAGCAACTATGATCCGCGCAGTCGCCCCTGGTTTTTGGAGGCCAGCGCCGAGCATGTCAACAAATCCTCGCCCTATATGTTTCGTTTTCCGCAGGTGCCTGGGCAAACCTACTCCATTCAGCTACCTGAGGCGCGAGCTGTACTCGCGATTGATATTACCCTGCAATCCTTCTCGGATTTTTTGCGTCAGCAGCGCCTGGGGGTGGACGGCGAAATTTACGTTTACCGCGCAACGGGCGAGTTGCTCGCCAGCAATCGTCAGCTGGCCGACGACAGCGGCTTGCCCGAGGTGCAGCCGCTGCCTTTGAGTGAGCAGGAGCGGGACTATATTCGCTCCCTTGGCAGCATAAAAATTTCCAACGAAATGAACTGGCCCCCGATAGATTTTGCCGTGGCGGGGGAGCCCCGCGGTTACAGTGTGGATTTAATGCGATTGCTGGCTCAAATGCTGGGTTTGCAAATTGAATTTGTAAACGGCTTTACCTGGTCTGAACTGGTAGAACTTTTTGCCGCCGGCAAACTGGACCTGTTGCAACCGGTGATTTCCGGTGCCGAGGCCTTTGAATTGGGTTTGCCCAGCGAAAGTCTGATGGCCCTGCCACAGGCACTCGCGCTTCACAGTGAAGCCGAGCCGGTGAGTAGTTTGCGCGGTCTTCATGGTAAAACCCTGGCGCTGCCCGAAGGTTGGACCTTGATTGACGTGTTGCGACAGCACCATCCGCAAATTGAAGTAGTTGAAGTTGAGTCCACGCGCGCGGCGCTGGAGGCGGTGCGCGATCGCAAGGTGTTTGCGACCCTGGATGCTTCGGCGATTCTGCGCTATACCGCCCGCCAATACTTTATTCAGGGTCTGGTCTTTATCGAGGAGCCCGACGCACAGGGCACGCCCATTCCCAATCAATCCCATGTGATTGTTGCACCGCATCTCACGCCTTTGTTGCCGCTTCTGAATCGCGCCTTGTCGCAGGTAACGCGGGAACAACGCGCCCATTTACACCACAAGTGGTTGGGTGACAGCGCCATTATTGCCTCCGATAGTCTTTCCAGTGTGCCCTATTTGCCACTGATAGAGGCGAGCCAGAATCCGGCAATGCAAGGCCAGTTGTTGCCCATGAGGGTTAACGGTGAAACCGCGTTTGCACTGGCCATGCCCCTGGGCTCCAATCACAACCAGCAAGATTTTTTTGCCGTGGTGGTGGCTGAGCGTCAGGTGCTGGCTGAGAGTTTGGATAGGGTGAGGTTCTCGATTGGATTGACACTTGCCTGCCTGATGTTGCTCTTGCCTGCTTCCTGGGTGTTGGCTCAGCCCATAGTGCGGCCCATTAAACGCCTGCATGAAAAAAGTGAAGCGGTGCGCCAGCGACGTTACGATCAGGTGCAATACATACCCAGCGTGATCAAGGAAATAGATGCACTGTCCAAATCCATGTTTGCCATGGCCAAGGCTATTCAACAACACGAGCAGGAACAGCGTGAGTTGATGGAATCCTTTATTCAATTGATCGCCAGCGCTATTGACGAAAAGTCCCCCTATACCGGCGGCCATTGTTTAAGAGTGCCAGAATTGGCACTGATGCTGGCCGATGCGGCTGCGGCATCCACAGAGTCGCCCTTTAAGGATTTTTGTTTTAAAAACGACGAAGAGTACCGCGAGTTTCGCATTGCGGCCTGGCTGCACGATTGCGGCAAAATCACGGTGCCTGAGCATATTGTGGACAAGGGAAGCAAGCTTGAATGCATTTATAACCGCATCCACGAAATTCGCATGCGCTTTGAAGTGCTGTGGCGCGACGCCGAAATTGCTTACCTCAAGCAATTGCAAACTGATGGCGCCAACCCCGCGCAATTGCTGCAAAAACTGGAACAGGAGCGGGCGCAGCTGCAACAGGATTTTGCATTTGTTGCCAATACCAATGTGGGTGGCGAGTTTTTAAGTGAGCAAGCACAGGCACGCCTGCAGCAGCTGGCGGAGATCACCTGGGTGCGCCACTTTGACGATCGCCTGGGGCTGTCGCCAGTGGATGAGTTGCGCTTTGTTGGCGAGCCAGGTGCGCTACCCGCAACCGAGCGATTGTTGGCGGATAAGCCCGAGCATATTATTCCTCGCCATACCGAGGTTAACTATGATCCCCGTTTCGGCATCAAGGTGGAGGTGCCTGAACATCTCTACAATCTGGGTGAGGTTTACAATCTGTCTATCGCACGCGGCACCCTCACCGCCGAAGATCGTTTCAAAATCAACGAACACATCATCAGCACTATTCGCATGCTCGAAAGCTTACCCTTTCCCAAGGAGTTGGCGCGGGTGCCGCGCTATGCCTCTACTCACCACGAAACCATGAAGGGCACAGGTTACCCGCGCCGACTCACCCGCGAACAGCTGTCGATTCCTGAGCGGTTTTTGGTGCTGGCCGACATCTTTGAAGCGCTGACCGCCGCAGATCGGCCCTACAAAAAGGCCAAATCTGTCAGCGCCTCGCTGGATATCCTGCACAAGATGGTGCAAGACGAGCATGTAGATCGGGATGTGTTTGAATTCTTTTTGCGCAGTGGGGTATATCGCCGCTATGCGGAGCGCTTTTTAACGCCGAATCAGCTGGATGAGGTGGATATTTCACGTTACCTGGCCTGATTGGGGGCGGATTTTTTCTGGTGTTTTAACCAGCAGCTGTTTATCCTTCGATGTTTCATTTTTATGACCCTGCGTTTTTCAGTATTGGCGAGGGATTGGTTTGAAGGACAGTCTTGATGGTTCGGTTTTCGCTAAAACTTAGTATCTTCCTCCTGCTATCGGCTTTGATAGGTTACGGTGTCTATTTACTTGACCCCGTTTTTGTCCAGTCTGACAATCCCTGGTTGCTCGTCGCCAACCTTCTGCCAGCCCTGTGTGTGTTTGTTTTGTGGTGGGGCTTAACGCGCCGGCTGTTGCTTGGGTTTTTACTCACCGCTGGATTTATCGCGTTGCTGTTTGTGGTTAACCATAACAAGCTACTGCACTTGGGCGAGCCACTGATTTTTTCGGATGTTTATCTGCTGCCGCAGATTGTCTCTGGCTGGCGGCTTACACATCAGTACGCCAACATTCCCATGTTGGTTGTGGGCCTCGTGTTTGCGCTTGCGGTTTTTTACTTTTTGTGGCGCTATGAAAAGCCAAGCCTTCGATGGGGTGTAAACCTGTTGATTCTTTGCGTTGGTGCGGGCGGGCTGGTTTTTATAGTGATTGGTAAGCAAGGTGTACAAAGCCTCTACGCCAGTCTCAGTAGTAATACCAGCCCTTGGAATTTTGCATCCGTTGCGGAAAATAAAGGGCTGCTGTCTTCGCTGGTTACCGGTGCGCGGCTTACCAGCTTGACTCGGCCAAGTTTTGATGCGCACCTGATAGATCAATTTGTGGCTGCTCAGGGTTTGCGGCCAGAGCGGGGCATGGCAGAGTTAAAGCCGGACATTATTTTATGGTTGAGCGAAAGTTTTTTTGATACTCAGGTTGTCAACAGTGTGGAGCCTTGCCATACCTGGCCGCTCTTTTGTGAGCTACAAAGTCAAGGTCTGACAGCGCAAATGCAGGTCAGCACCTATGCGGGGAATACAACACGAACCGAATTTGAAGTGTTAACTGGTGTGCCTTTCAAATTCTTAGTTGGCCAAGACTACCCCTATATTTCTGCGGTAAATTCCTACACCCACTCGCTCGCCTGGGCGCTGCAAAACCAAGGGTATAAAACTATTGCAGTGCATCCGCATAATCGAATCTATTGGCAAAGGCACAGAGCGCTGCCGCTGCTAGGGTTTCAGGCGTTTGAAGGGGAGGAAACCTTTCGCGGTGCCAAGCGTTCGGGTTACTACATCGCTGATAAATACCTGACTGAACGTACCAAGGCGCATTTGACTGCCGCAGCTGACCCCACATTTTTGTTGGCAATATCCATGGAAAACCACGGTCCCTGGGGAACAGGTACGCGCGGCAACATGGACAAGGAGCGACTGGCCGCCATAACAGCACCCGACGGATTGAGTGATGAGGCAGCACTCGCTTGGCGTGAGTACGCCTATCACGGTGAAACGGCGATGCAGGCGCTGGCCGAGCTCTATGCGTTCGCCCAGGAGCGAGAAAGGCCCACGTTGATCGTTTTCTTTGGCGATCATTTGCCGGGTTTGGGAGAGGTGTTCGAGCAGCTTGGCTTTAAAAATGGCCAATCTGCACCACACCAGAAATTACCCGTTATTGCGCTGGCAAACTACCCACTATCCGCTGACTGGACTCCTGCATTTGCCCATGATTTGGGGGTGTGGACACTCCATTTGGCGGATCAGCTGAACGATCAGTATTTCGCCGAAATGAACGCTGCGCTCGCTCAGTTGCGAAAACCCTCAGTAGAGTTGGTGCCGCTAGTAGAACAAGCCCTGGCGTCGATGCAGGCACGGGTACTGGCGACACAGGCACAGGTGGATCTCGCAGCCATCGCTGCCTTCGATACCGCCAAAGCTAAAGCTCAACCGGTCAAGCCGAAAGCAACCAAGCCACAGACTTTTTGCGCGCTGGGCGAATGGGGGCCGCAAGAAACCCAGGCGGGTGTAGCAGCCAATGAGTTGCCAGATGGCTCTATGGGCGTCTGGATGCACACCGCCTGCTTTCCAGAAAGGGCAGGTCTATTTTTGGGGGACGCACGTTTGCAAATTGTAAGAGCCGACTTCGGGTTAACCACCAGTATCCCCCTGGAGTTGCTCGCCAGCGCCGGTGCAAAGCCCCTGTATTTTTTCGATGAAGATTCGGGCGAGAAGCGCCTTGTGGGTCATATCCAGGTCAGGGAGTAACAATATTTACGGGTAATTGATTTACAGCTGATCCATTTATAGATAATCGCTATAGCGCCTAGAGTGATAATAAATCAAAACGATCTATCGGCTGCCAGCCTTTCTGCCTAGACTTGACCTACCACAGGCCAGACATCATAGGAGATAGGTATGGACAAGAGTTCTCAAGGCAAATGCCCCGTTATGCACGGCTCGCGCACCACCATGGGCGGCGAGCGTACCGCCAACCACAACTGGTGGCCCAACCAGCTCAATCTGGCCATCCTGCACCAGCACTCCCCCAAGTCCAATCCGCTAGGCGAAGACTTCAGCTACGCCCAGGCCTTTAACAGGCTCGACCTGGCCGCCGTAAAAAAAGACCTCACAGCGCTCATGACCGATTCGCAAGACTGGTGGCCCGCCGACTACGGTCACTACGGCCCCTTTATGATTCGTATGGCCTGGCACAGCGCCGGCACCTACCGCACCGGTGACGGTCGCGGCGGTGCAGGCACCGGCAGCCAGCGCTTTGCACCGCTCAACTCCTGGCCCGACAACGGCAACCTCGACAAGGCCCGCCGCTTGCTCTGGCCCATCAAGAAAAAATACGGCAACAGCCTCTCCTGGGCCGACCTCTTTGTATTGGCCGGTAACGTGGCGCTGGAATCCATGGGCTTTAAAACCTTTGGCTTTGCCGGCGGCCGCGAAGACGTGTTTGCGCCGGAAGAAGACATCTACTGGGGCGCTGAAGACGAATGGCTGGCTACCAGCGACAAACCCAAAAGCCGTTACTCCGGTGAGCGCGATCTGGAAAACCCTCTGGCCGCCGTGCAAATGGGCCTGATTTACGTTAACCCCGAAGGTCCGGACGGCAATCCGGACCCGCTGGCCTCGGCGCGCGACATTCGC
>Ga0079224_100010407_pt1 | contig 12762 bp, 8 predicted proteins | sample Stecom2015_FD_80414 | JGI IMG/M metagenome (GOLD analysis project Ga0079224, IMG submission 80414) | Agricultural soil microbial communities from Utah to study Nitrogen management - Steer compost 2015 | ecosystem: Environmental > Terrestrial > Soil > Agricultural land | place: USA: Utah...
CCGACTCGAGCGCCAGGAGACCGGAGAACGTGGCGCCCGAGCCGCGGTCACGGAGCGAAATCGTTCCCTCTGCGCCGAGCTGGACATCGATCAGCCCGTTCGAGAGTGTGCGCGGCCCCACATCGACCCTGAACTCGGGTTCGAGCCGAGGCCCTGCGGCGACCGGATCGAGTCGAGCCAGGGCAAGCCCCGGAACCGGCGGCAGCTCGAACGCGATGCGCACGGCATCGACCTCGTCCTGGTCCGGATAGTGATGGCGCGCGTCCCGGCGCTCGAGCGCACGGCGCTGCTCGATGACCTGGACCGGCACCACCCGGCCGTCCGGAAGTGCCAGCGCAAACGGGGCAAACCCCTTTCCGGCGCGCGCCAGCCGCGCGCCCGGCGGCCCGACGAGCACATCGCGCCGGAAGAAGGTCGTGTCCGCCACCACCACGCCGCCGGCCGGGCGCGCCACGGGGTTCCACACCACGAGTGCCGATGCCGGCTCGGCTGCCGTGCGGGCCACGTCGGGATCATGGCCGGCCAGCTCCTCGAGCGACCCCCGCGAGATCTCGCGCGCCAGATTCGATGCATCGCGCAGGCGTCCCAGCACTTCCTCCGCCACATGGTCGTGGGTGCAGCCCGCGATCGAGTCGTGGAAGTGGCACTGCACCAGCGTGCGCCAGGCTTCCTCCAGGATGGGCCGGCGGTCGGCCCCGCCCTGCCGCAGCGCCAGCGCAGCCAGGGGCTCGGCGTAGCGCTCGAGCGCCAGTTCCGCCCGCGCATTGCGACGCTTGAGTGGAAGCCGGGTTCCATGAACCCCCTGAAGCGTCCAGGTATATCCGTACGATGACCTGAGCTCTCCCTCGATGGCGGGCATGGTGACATCGCTGTCCTCGGCTGCCTGCAGGAACTCCTCCAGCGAAGAGATCCGGACGTCGTGATCGGGCTCGAGCCGCGCCAGCAGCTCGCGAAGGCGCGCCGGTTCCGGGTGCGCCGCATGGTGATCGGCGCCGATGAAGACGGGAACGTGGGTGGAGCTGGCGCGTGAAGCAGCGGATTCTCGCACTCCGGGCCAGACATCGAGGAGTGCCTCCGGATCGGCCGGCAGCGCAGCGCCCGATTCGTAGCCCTCACGCGGGAGCTGGTAGAGGAGCACGGCGGCGCCGTTCGCCCCGGTCCATCGGAAGAGATCTCCGTCTCTGAGCCCGGGAGTGAGGCCCCGCCAGATCACCCCGTGCCGCATCCCGAATTCCTGCGCCAGCGCGGGCCACTGGGCCGGATGCCCGAACGCATCGGGAGAGTACATCACGTTCGAGCGCCGCCCGAGCCGCTCTGCCGCGGCCGATCCCAGGAGCAGGTTCCGAACCAGCGACTCACCGGAAGGGATCAGCTCATCGGGCAGCACGTACCACGGCCCGGTGGCGAGCCTTCCCGCCGCGACGAGTGCGGCCACACGCGCCCCCTGGTCCGGCCGGACGCGCAGGTAGTCCTCGAGCAGGATGGTCTGGCCGTCGAGATGAAAGCTGCGGAATTCGGGATCGGACTCGAGCGCGTCGATCAGGGCGTCAATCACCGGCACCAGCCGCGCGCCGAAGACGGCGCGCGGCTCATACCACTCGCGATCCCAGTGGGTATGGAAGACCAGGTGGAAGGTCGTCATCGGACGCGGCGCCGGTCCCGCACCATCGCGGCTCAGTGCGCCGGCGGATCGCTCGCCGGGAACGACTCGATCGAGCCCTCATTGATCTTCTTCGAGGCGTCGGCACCGGCCACCTCGGCGGCCTTCTCGGGGGCGGCCGGCGTGACGACCGCCGAGGAGGCAATGGCATCGGCCGCGTCGCGGCCATGCAGGAGCTGGCGGAGCACGTACTGCAGGATCCCGCCATGCCGGTAGTAGAGCACCTCCTGCGGCGTGTCGATGCGCACGGTGGCTTCGAAGGACCGGACCGCGCCCGCATCGCCTTCCGCGATGACGCGCACCGTGCGCCCGTCCCGGAAGCCCTCCTCGATGGCCCGGGCCGCGCCCTCCACCGAGAAGACTTCCCTCCCGGTGAGCCCCAGCGAGGCCGCCGTTTCTCCGCTGGCGAACTGCAGCGGGAGGATGCCCATCCCGACCAGGTTCGACCGGTGGATCCGCTCGTAACTCTCGGCGATGACGGCGCGCACGCCCTGCAGGTACGGGCCTTTCGCCGCCCAGTCCCGGCTGGAGCCGGAGCCGTACTCCTTGCCGGCCAGGACGACGAGCGGCGTACCGTCCTTCTCGTAGCGCACCGCCGCATCGAAGACGCTCATCACCTCGTCGGTGGGGAAGTAGGTGGTGACGCCGCCTTCGGTACCCGGGGCCAGCTGGTTGCGGATCCGGTTGTTGGCGAACGTTCCGCGCACCATCACCTCGTGATTGCCGCGGCGGGAGCCGTAGGAGTTGAACTCGGACGGCTCGACGCCGTTGGCCATGAGGTACTCGCCGGCCGGTGATTTCCGGCGAATGCTGCCCGCCGGCGAGATGTGGTCGGTCGTGATGGAATCGCCGAGCAGGAGCAGCGCGCGCGCGCCGCGGACTTCCTCGACGTGCGGCGGCGCGTGCCGCGGCATCTGGTGGAAGAACGACGGCTGCCGCACGTAGGTGGACGACGGCTCCCAGGTGAAGTGGTCTCCCTCGGGCACCGGCATGGAGTTCCAGCGCTCGTCTCCCGCGAAAACGCTTTCGTACGTCTCCGTGAACATCTCCGACCGCACGGCCTGCTGGATCACCGATTCGACCTCCGCCCGGGTGGGCCAGATGTCCTTGAGGTACACCGGCCGACCGAGGCGGTCTTCGCCCAGCGGCTCATCGGTGAGGTTGATGTCGATGCGCCCTGCGATGGCGTACGCCACCACCAGGGGCGGCGACATCAGGTAGTTGGCGCGCACGTCGGAATTGATCCGGCCCTCGAAGTTCCGGTTGCCGGAGAGCACCGAGACGGCCACGAGGTCCCGCTGCTGGATCTGATCGGCGATGTTCTCCGGGAGCGGACCCGAATTGCCGATGCAGGTGGTGCAGCCGTAACCCACCGTCTGGAAGCCCAGCTGGTCGAGATAGCTGGTGAGGCCGGCCGCCTCGTAGTACCGGGTCACCACCTTCGACCCCGGCGCCAGGCTCGTCTTGACCCAGGGCTTCCGCTCGAGCCCGAGTTCCACGGCCTTCCGGGCCACCAGGCCGGCCGCCAGCATCACTGCCGGGTTGGAGGTGTTGGTGCAGCTGGTGATGGCGGCAATGACAATGGAGCCGTGATCGATGTCGGCGTCGGCAGCCGGGGCCGCGGCGGGCGACGACTTCGATCCCTCGCCCCAGACTCCGGAGGTGCCGGCCGTCGTGGCCGCGCCGATCGCGGCGTCCTTGGCGGTCTGGGCCTGGCTGCTGGCCGGCAGCAGCATCGGCAGGGCCTTCCTGAACGATTCCGGCACGTCGGCGAGCCGAACCCGGTCCTGGGGCCGCCGGGGTCCGGCAATGCTCGGCTCCACCGTGGACAGATCGAGCGAGACGGTGTCGCTGAAGATCGGTTCCGGCGAATCGGCGGAGTGGAAGAGCCCCTGCTCCTTCATGTACGCTTCCACCAGGGCCACGCGCTCCTTCGAGCGGCCGGTAAAGCGGAGGTACTTGAGCGTCACCTCGTCCACCGGGAAGATCGCGCAGGTGGCGCCGTACTCGGGCGACATGTTGCCGATGGTGGCACGGTCCGCGAGCGGCAGGTTCGAGAGCCCCGGCCCGTAGAACTCGACGAACTTGCCCACCACGCCCTTCTGGCGCAGGACCTCGGTGACGGTCAGCACGAGATCCGTAGCCGTGGTGCCTTCGCGCAGCTCACCGGAAAGGCGGAAGCCGATCACATCGGGAATCAGCATGCTCACCGGCTGGCCCAGCATGGCCGCTTCGGCCTCGATGCCGCCGACACCCCAGCCCAGCACGCCGAGGCCGTTCACCATCGGGGTATGCGAGTCGGTGCCCACCACCGTATCGGGATAGGCCTGGAGCGGGCCTCCCGCCTGCGGATTCTCGTCCGAGGTGAAGACCACGCGGGCCAGGTACTCGAGGTTGACCTGGTGCACGATGCCGGTGTTCGGCGGCACCACCCGGAAGTTGTCGAAGGCCCGCTGGCCCCAGCGGAGGAAGGCATAGCGCTCGCGGTTGCGGGCGTAATCGCGCTCCTCGTTGACTGCAAAAGCCTCCCGGCTGCCGAACGCGTCCACCTGTACCGAATGGTCCACCACCAGTTCCACCGGCTGCAGCGGATTGATGCGCCGCGGGTCGCCGCCGAGCTCGGTCATGGCGTCCCGCATGGCGGCGAGATCCACCACGGCCGGCACGCCGGTGAAGTCCTGCAGCAGCACGCGCGCCGGGGCAAAGGCAATTTCCCGGTCCGCCACCGCCCCGGGGCGCCAGCGGGCCAGGGACTCGATGTCCGCCGGGGTGACCGTGATGCCGTCTTCCCGTCGGAGCAGGTTCTCCAGCAGGATTCGCAGCGAGTAGGGGAGCCGGCCGGTTTCAAGGCCCCGCTCGCCCAGCGAGGGGAGCCTGTGGATCTCATAGGTTCTGCCTCCAGCGGTCAGGCTGGCGCGCGTTCCGAAGCTGTTCATTTGCCTGCTCTCCCTGTCCCGGTGTTTACATTCATGCCTGAAATGTCTACCGTACGTCGGTTCCCATCAACGTAGTATAGGCTGGGGAGGCGCGGCTGGCGCGGCTCGTGGGCTCCGTCTGCTTGGGTGCATAGATGACTTTTCCCGTTTCGGATCCGGTCCCCGAGGGGGCCGCCCGCTGTCTCGTCGTGGACGACGAGCCCGGTGTTCGGCGTGCGCTGACCCGACTGTTCCGGCAGCAGGGCTTTGCCTGCCTGGAAGCCGGCACCGGCCAGGAGGCGCTCGACCTCCTGGCGTCCACCGGCGAGGTGCCGCTCATCGTCTCGGACATGCGAATGCCCGAGCTGGACGGCATGGGCCTCCTGCAGGAGGTCCGCCGCCTCCACCCCGACACCGCCGTCATCCTGCTGAGCGGCGCCACCGACACCGCCACCGCAGTGGAGTGTCTTCACATCGGCGCCGCCGATTTCCTGGTCAAGCCGGTTTCGCTCGATGAGCTCCAGGCGCGGGTGATCCGCGCGCTGGAGAAGCGCGCGCTGGTGGCGCAGAACCGCTTCTACCAGGCCAACCTCGAGCGAAGGGTGCAGGAGCAGGCGGACCGGATCCAGGAGCTCTTCCTGCAGGGCGTGCAGATGCTGGCACGCGCACTCGAGGCCAAGGACTCGTACACCCGGGGCCACTCGATCCGGGTGAGCCAGTACGCCGTGGCGATGGCCCGGGAGCTGGGCTTCGACGACGACACGGTGGAGCAGATCCGCCTGGGCGGCGAGCTGCATGATATCGTGAAGATCGCAACGCGGGAGGCGGTGCTGCACAAGCCGGGGACGCTCACCGATGACGAGTTCGGGCAGATCCGGGAGCATCCGGCTCTGGGCGAGCAGATGCTCTCCCCGCTGGCCCACGAATCGCCCTCCGTGCTTCGCTGTGTCCGCTCCCACCACGAGCGGATCGACGGGCTGGGCTTTCCCGATGGGCTCGAGGGAGACGCCATCCCGATCGAGGCCCGCATCATCGCGGTGGCGGACACTTTCGACGCCATGACCACCCGGCGGCCCTATCGGGCCCCGTGGTCGCCCGATGACGCGCTGGGAGAGCTGCGCCGGGTGTCCGGAACCCAGCTCGACGCCGCATGCGTCAATGCCTTTGCGGCCGCCTATCCCGCCTGCGGAGTCCTCGTGCCGGCCTGAGGGAGGGCGCCCGGCGCCCCCCCCCGCTTCAGAGCAGTCCGCGCCGCTTGAGGTGCTGGTACCCTTGCACCACCGCCTCACCCGCGCCGCCGGGCGCCACATCCAGCACCACGACTCCCTGCCTTCGCATCTGGTCGAGCGCCTCGCTCCGCGCCAGCATCAGCTCTTCCGCCGCCGCCCGCTCGAAGGCAACCAACTCGGTTGCCGGCCGGGCCGAGGCCATCTGCTCGAGGGCCGGGTCGCGCAGCGTCACCGCCACCGGAAGATGCCGCGGCCGGAGCGAAGCGGTCTGGGCCACGAGTGCCGCGCTGGCCGAGCGATCGATCACGTCGGTGAAGAGCACGGTCAGGGCCCGCTTCCGGCTCCGCGCCGCGAGGTAGCGGAAGGCGGAGGGATAATCGCTCTCCACCAGCCGGCCTTCCACTGCAGCGAGCGCGCCGAGCACCGCCCTGAGTCCGCGGCGCCCGCGCGCCGGTGCGGTGAAGGCCTGAATCTCGTCCGCGAAGACCAGGATCCCGACATCGTCGTCGTGCTCCACGGCGGCGTGGGCCAGCCGGAGCGCGGCCTCGATCGCCGCTTCGATGCGCGGCACTCCGGCCGACTCGGCCGTCAGCAGGCGGCCCGCATCCAGCACGATCAGCACCTGCTGGCGGCGCTCGTCTTCGTAGACCCGCGCAATCGGCTTGCCCCGCCGCGCCGTCGCTTTCCAGTCGATGATCCGGGTGTCGTCTCCCGGGATCCACTCGCGGAGACTCTCGAACAGCCGGCCCTCACCGGGACGCCGGATGCTCCTGAGGCCTGCCTCGCGCCGGCGGGACACCCGGCTCGGCAGCGCTCGGAGTCCGGCCCCGGTCAGGTTGGGGAAGACGGTCGCGTCCCAGGGGATGTCTCGCCGCTCCTGCTTCCAGGCGAGTCCGAGTGGTCCGAGGCGCCGAATCGCCATGCGCCCGCCGCTGCCGCGACCCCGCCGAATCGGCGTGATGTCGAGCGACTCGTGGTTCACCCCGGGAATCAGCCGGATGGCGCGCTCCGGGACGTCGGAGCCGCCCAGTGGCGGCGGAAACCACTCACGCACCCGCACGACCTGCGGCCTGCGCGCGCCCAGGGTCCATCGATATGCCACGGCAAGCGTGCGGCGGGCGGAGAACGCCGGCGGCGGATCGCGCTCCACAAGCAACGCGCCCGCACCGGCCCGGATGGCATCCCAGGCGAGCAGGCCGATCCAGACGACGTTGGCGCCGGCGTAGAGCAATACCGTTCCCGGCCAGACGAGCGCCGGCAACGCCAGCAGCGCGAGCGCGGCGGCGCCGATGAGCCAGCGGCGGGATGGAATGATCACGCGCGCGGCACGTCCACCCGCTCGATCACCGACGCAAGGGCCGCATCCGCGGAAACGCCCTCCAGCTCCAGCTCGGGCGCCACCACCACGCGGTGGCGGAGCACGGCCGGCGCCAGCTGCTTCACGTCGTCGGGGGTGATGTAGGCGCGCCCCTCGAGCAGGGCGGTGGCCTGCGCCACCTTGAGCAGGGCTACGGACGCGCGGGGAGATGCGCCGAGCGTGAGCGCGGGCGCGGTGCGCGTGGCCCGGACGATCGCGGTGATGTACGCGGTGAGGCTCTCCTCCACCCGCACGCGCCGCGCCGCCTCCCGCAGCGCCGCGAGCCCTTCGGCGTCCAGCACTCGTGAGATGCCGAAGCTCTCCGGTTCGTCCGCCTCGAAGCCGCCGAGCACCCGCGAGAGGATCCCCTGCTCCACCGATGCTTCGGGGTAACCGAGCGCCACCTTGACCATGAACCGGTCGAGCTCCGCTTCCGGCAGCGGATAGGTGCCCTCGAACTCGATCGGGTTCTGGGTGGCGAAGACGGTGAATGCGGCGGAGAGCGGATGCGAGGTGCCGTCCACCGTCACGCTGCGCTCCTGCATCGCCTCCAGCAGGGCGGCCTGGGTCTTGGCCGGCGCGCGATTGATCTCGTCCGCCAGCACCAGGTCGCCGAAGAGCGGGCCGGGACGGAAGGTGAACCCGCCCTGCGCCCCGAGCAGGTTGACGCCGGTGATGTCGGACGGCATGAGGTCGGGGGTGAACTGGATCCGCCGGAACTCGAGCCCGAGCACCTGGCCGAGCGAGCGCACCAGCAGGGTCTTTGCCGTGCCGGGAACGCCCTCGAGGAGCACGTGGCCCCGCGCAACCAGCGCCGCGAACGATTCGCGTATCGCCGCAGGCTGGCCCAGCACCACCTGTTCCAGTTGAGAGACTACCGCCGCCGCGACGTTCGCGTGGGCTTCCGCTTCGGTTTCGCTGATCACGGCCTGAGATCCTGCCACAGATCCTCCACGGCATGGGCGGCGCGGCGGACACCCTCGGCGTCCGCGCGGCCGCGACTGAGAGATTGGAGCGTCGCCACCGCCTGCTGCGACGCGGGCGTGCGAACCCGATCGGCCAGGGCATCGAGCCATTCACCAGGCCGGCCGCGCAGCGGCTCTCCGGGGCGGGCCAGGCGGCGGCGCAATCCGCGAATGAGCAGCGCGATCGCCTCGTCATGGCCGCGCGCGGCCGCGAGGGCGTTGGCGAGCGCCCGCACGTGCTCGAGGGCCGAGCGTCGCGCCCGCGGAATGACATGCCGCACCGGTCCGAACCGGATGGCGCCTGCCAGCAGCGCAATTACCGCCACGACAAACAGTTGCGCGACGGCCCAGCCCCAGGGAGACGCTGTCATCCACTTCCGAACTGCCGCCAGCAGGCCGCCGCCCGGCCCGAATCCCTGATGATACTCATCCACCACCAGCCGCTCCGCCCGGCCCACCACCAGCGAGAGCGCAAACTCACCGGCCGTCGACTCCCTGAGCTCGCGATTGGCGAAGAGCCCACCGTCCGCCACCAGCGTCACCGCGGCACCGGAATCCGGCTGGAGCCGAAGCGCCACCGGTGCGCCTTCGCTGGTGACCAGCAACGTCTCGGCGCGCGCCGGCCATGGGCCGCAGGCGATGTTGGAACCATCGTCGAGCAGTGAGCGCCGCCGCGGCATGCTGTCGGACAGCGGGCGGAGCCAGGCGGAGACGTCGAGCGTGTCGCCGAGGTATAGCGCCGATTCACCGAAGGCCGGTGCCGGCGCATAGCCGTAGCACGCCATCGCGGCGGCGGCACCGCGTCCGGCCAGGAGCAGCTCGCCGCCCGCATGAGCCGCCGCGGCGAGATTGACTGCCTGGACCGGCGAGATTGCCGCCGCCGGGTCGAGAAGAGCGTAGATCGTTCCGGGCCCGGTCACGCCGGCGCCCGCGAGATCGGTGGTTCGCCGGCGATGGCGCTCCACGTCAACGCCGAGTCGCTCGAGCGACTCGGCAAACCCGCGCGCGCCGAGGGGACCGGTCAGGTAGGTCGAGCGGCGGGTGTCGTCATCCCCCGGGCGCACGTTTCGCCCGCCGACGGCCGTCACGATGATTCCGAGCACCAGGACGATCCCGAGCGCGAGCGCCAGTTCAGTGCGCGGGCGCATGCCACTCCCCGGCGGCGAGCGCGCGCCAGCGACCGTACTCCTCCGCCCCGCATTCGGCCCCGCCGAACGCGCAGGCATAGAGCGTTCCTACCAGCTGGCGGAGACGGGTGCTGTCATGCGGCTCGAGCCTGGCTTCCCGCGAGCATTCCGCCGGCGTCTTGGCCGGATGGTAGCGCAGGAGGCCTCGCGCATCGAGCGTGAGCGCCACCCCGACGAACGCGAGCTGCAGCGCCTCGGCATAGCGGCCCTCCTCCGCCGCGGCATCGGCTGCGCGCCGGTACCAGGCGGCATCGCGCCGCTCGGAGATGGCCGGAGCGGCTTCGCTTTCCACCGGGATCGCGGCGCCGCGGACGGTCCTCACGAGCAGCCAGACCGCGTGCGCCAGGATCACCACCAGCAGCAACACCAGGGCGCCGACGAAGAGCCGGAAGAGGAGCGGGCTCGCCTCCTGCAGGCCCGAGAGCCATTCGAGCAGCCGCTGCCACCAGCGCACGATCATGGCCCCGGTTTCATCGCGCGGCCGCCAGGCGTACGCGTCCGAGGCAAAGACCGAGTCGAGCGCGGCGCGCAGCGGCGTGGATGCGGTCTGCGCCATGCGGATCAGGCCGGCAGCTCCGCCGCCAGGATCTCGAGATCGTAGCCTTCCTTGCGGACGCGCATGTCGTAGTAGAGCAGCGTCAGGACGCAGTAGAGGAGCGGGGTCACCAGCAGGGAAATGACGCCGGTGAGCGCGGTATAGAAGATCATGCCGGCGCGCGACTCCTCACCACCCATCATCACCCCGCCCACGACGCCGATGCCGAAGACGGGGATAGCCACGATGATCATCACCACGAAGAGCAGCCCGATGATGCGAAGCCGGGACCCCCGGGTCAGCTGCCAGGACCGGCTCATGGCCCGTCCGGCCGGCACGTCCTCGAGCACCAGGGCGGGCGTGGCGATGGAAAGTCCGGAAAAGACGGCAAAGGGAAGCACCAGCAGACCGAGGCCCGCCAGCATGAGGAGGAGCCCGCCGCCCGCCCCCGCGGCGGCGCCTTCCGTTCCCGCCAGCATGGCAAACGCACTACCGGCCGCGATGACCAGCAGGGCCGGCGCCGCGGCGATCACCACCACGAAGCCCACGCCGAGTGACAGCACCATCACGTCCCCGATCCGCGGCAGTGCGCGCCGAAGCGCATCACCCGCGCCGAGGGGGCGGCCTAGGTAGTTGTCCGCGATGATGTACGCGGTGGCGGCGCTCGCGAGCGAGCCGAGGACGAAGGCCACCAGATAGGTGGCGAGGGTGGCGAGCAGGCTGCGGGACTCGCTCGCGACGCCGTACAGGTTGAGCAGCAGCGGCACCGCGGAACAGAGCACCTGGACGATCACCAGCGGCACGAAGAGCTGCCGGAAGAGCCCGAACGCGTGGTCGAGGATCTCTCCCGTGGTGAGCGGTCTCAGCGTCACTGCGGCCATGAGGGCTCCCGGGCTGAAGGGGATGAGCCTTGGCGGCGGCTCGAGGTCATCGTACTATCGCTGCATGGCCCAACCCCGCAGCGCGCGCCGCGACCTCCGGCAGCACCTCGAGATCGAAACCCCCGAGCACGTCACGCTCGACTACGAAATTGCGGGCATCGGATCGCGCGCGGCGGCGGCGCTGCTCGACATGCTCCTCCTGCTCGGGATCGGGCTCGCGAGCTTCCTGCTGCTCCTGGTCCTCAACCGGGTGGGGCTCTCGCCCGGGCGGCTGGCGAGCGCGCTGCTCATGATGATCGCCTTTGCCGGCTGGTATGGCTACTTCACGTTCTTCGAGGGACTCCGGAACGGCCAGACCCCGGGCAAGCGCGCGCTCGGCCTCCGGGTGGTTTCCGACACGGGGCACGCGGTGAGTATCGGCGCCGCAGCAGTGCGGAACCTGCTCCGGATCGCCGATTTTCTTCCCCCGCCGTACCTGTCGGGCGCGCTGCTCGTGGCCCTGCATCCCCGTGCCAAGCGGATCGGCGATCTCGTCGCCGGCACCGTGGTGGTCCGCGACCGCCCCGAGGAACGTCGGCCAGGCGAGGAACATCTTCCGGAACCCGCTGAGCTTGCCGCACCGCTCCTGAGCGACGAGGAGTTCCAGCTCCTTTCCGCCTATGCGTCCCGCGCGGCCGACCTGGCCCCCGCGGCGCGCTCGCGCGTCGCGTCCGGCCTCGTCGGCCGGCTGGCCGGCCCGCTCGCCACGCTCTCCGACAACGCACCCGGCGGCCGGCCGCATGACGCCGCCGACCCGGCCGATCAGCTCCTCGCACTCCACACCGAAGAAGCGGCGCGACGCCGGGGACGGCTCGGGGCCCGGGGCGCAGCCGGCGGCGGCCTGGCCGATCAGCTCGCGGCGCGGCAGCAGGAGCGGTGGAACGAGTTCGAGGTGCTGGCCCGCCGGGCGTCGAAGGACGGGCTCGAGTCGCTCGCGCCCGCGGAGCTGCCCGACTTCGCGGCACGCTACCGGGAGATTGCCGCGGACCTGGCGCGCCTCCGTACCTACGGCGCCGCGCCCGCCCTGGCCCGGCGGGTCGAGCGCCTGGTGGCCGCGGGCCATAACGCCCTCTACCGCGGCGAGCGCACCGGAATCGGCGATCTCTGGCGGGTGCTGGCGGGAGAGTGTCCCGGCGCCGTCATCGCCGCCCGCGGCTACGTGCTGGCCGCCTTCCTCGCGTTCATCATCCCCGGCGCCATCGGATTTCAAGTCCTCCGGGACCAGCCGACCATCGCAGCCGAGGTGCTGCCGGACGTCCTGCTCGAGCGGGCGGAGGTCGGCATGGACCGGCGCCGGGCCGGTGAGGGCTTTGTGGAGGTCGAGACCAGCGCCAGGCCGCTCGCGGCGTCGGGGATCATCGCCAACAATGTGCGGGTGGCCTTCTACTGCTTTGCCGGCGGCGCGTTCCTCGGGATCGGCTCGCTCGTCATCCTCGCGTTCAACGGTCTCCAGCTCGGCGCCACGGCCGGGCACTTCTTCAACGTCGGCCTCTTCGGCTACCTGTCGCAGTTCATTTTGGGCCACGGCGCCCTCGAGCTCTTTGCCATCTGGGTGGCCGGTGCCGCCGGCCTGCTGCTCGGCAGCACCATCGTCGCACCGGGCAGCCTGGCGCGTGGGGATGCGCTGGTGCTGGCGGGCCGGCGCGCGGTGCGGATGGTCGGCTCCGCCGTGACCTGCCTCATCGTGGCGGGGCTGATCGAAGGGTTCGTATCGACGAGTGAGCTTGGGTGGACGGGACGGGCGGCCGCGAGCGCGGTGAGCCTGCTGTTCCTGGCCGCCTACCTTGCCTCGGGTGCCGCGCACGAGCTGCGGAGACGCAGGACAGCATGAGCTGCGGCGGCGGACGGTAATTCAGGGCGGTCCCTCAGCGCGCCTCGCGGAGGAGCGTCCGCATGCGGATGGCAAGCCCTTCGATCTCGCGCAGACCGGCCACGGTCTCCGGATCGATCTGGGCCGCGTTCAGCAGCAGCAGCTGGGTTTCCGCCAGCAGCGC
>Ga0079224_100010408_pt1 | contig 12762 bp, 6 predicted proteins | sample Stecom2015_FD_80414 | JGI IMG/M metagenome (GOLD analysis project Ga0079224, IMG submission 80414) | Agricultural soil microbial communities from Utah to study Nitrogen management - Steer compost 2015 | ecosystem: Environmental > Terrestrial > Soil > Agricultural land | place: USA: Utah...
CAGTTGGGTAATTCGGGTGGCAGCGTCAGCGTGATTCATGGATTTGGGCGAAAAATGAAAAGCTAAAATTAAGAGGATTGAGGGATTTGAAAAACTGCTATTCCACAACAGAAGGCGTCGAAACGAGCTGAGAAGGTCGATGGGTAGGGTTCCGAATACAGGTCGCGGCCATCCAGGGGAGCCTTGGAGGATGAGTGTAGAGAAAAGCCTGCCTCGGATAGACGATGGATCAAAAGTCGACTCCGTATATACAAGGGTAGAATGCCAGCCACGGGCGTGCCGCTTTCTGAAAGAGATTTCGCTCGAAGTAGTATTTTATTTAGTGGAATTATATTTTTTCGAGGTTTTAGGAACCGAAAAAAATCAGTGCCTTGGCGGAATTTTTTTCGATCCAAAAAACGTGAGGATATGGTTACTGTACAGATTAGAAATATTGTGAAAGCGAGCAGGAGAGGATCGTTTTTTGGCTTTTTAAGGAAGTCCTCTGCCAAATTGTAAATGAAGTGAGACTGTCATATTTAAAAATACGCATGATTCGAATGGTATTTTTTAAAAAAATCAAGAAAGAATTATCGTTTTACTAAGAAATATTAGCTGATCCTTTTGCAAGAGAAAATCATTTTTCTAGCTTTAAATCCGGGACTTCGATCCGGTTCATCGTCGCGGTTTTTTGTAATAATTCCTCCCTTTTTACAATCACAGGTACGAGACTTTTTTCTCCGCCTGAAATGGATATATGGTGCAAGGTTTTCTTGATCTTCTTTCTGTAAAAACATTCGGATCTCCGGATAGCTAGTCAAATTATTTCTAACCGTTTTACTACCAATTATGAGAAAGTTTCTACCCATTGCTTTCGCTCTGGCTGTACTGCTGAGTCTGACAGGCTCAGTCTATGGTCAACAGAGGGTATTGAAGGGGAAAGTCACTGCAAGTGCAGATGGACTTCCCATGCCAGGAGTAACAGTCCTGGACAAGACTAATAAGTCGGGAACCACCACCAATGCCGATGGTGAGTATTCTATCTCGGTGTCCGACCAATCAGTCTTGGTTTTTTCGTTCATCGGCTTTGGTACCAAAGAGGTGCCGGTGGGCAATCAATCCGAGATCAACGTGACTCTCGAAGAGGAAGCCAGTAATCTAGGCGAGGTCGTCGTGACTGCCCTGGGCATCAGCAAGGAAAAGGAAACCTTGGGATATTCAGTGACCACGGTCGGGAGCGAGTCGATCACACAAGCCCGCGAAACCAACGTAGCGAATTCCCTGGCGGGAAGAGTCGCCGGTCTGGTCGTGAAGGGCACAAACAGCGGACCGGGAGGCACTTCTAAGGTGACACTTCGAGGCCTGCCAAGCATCAGCGGCACAGGATCACCGCTCTATGTGATCAATGGTATCCCTATGGACAACACACAGCGTGGTGCCGCGGGAGAATGGGGTGGTGGAGATACCGGAGATGGTATCGGTAACCTCAGCCCGGATGACATCGAGTCGATGACCGTGTTGAAAGGACAGGCTGCTTCGGCCTTGTACGGTTCACGGGCCTCCAATGGCGTGATTCTGATCACAACAAAGAAGGGCTCAAAAGGCGGTGACTGGAGTTTGAACTATACCATGAACTACATGGCCGAGAATCCGGTGGATTTCACAGATTTTCAGACCGTGTATGGGCAGGGCACCGGAGGTCAGAAACCTGCGACCGCCGCGGACGCCCAGACTTCCGGTAGACTGGCATGGGGAGCGAGAATGGATGGTAGTCAAGTGATCGGATTTGATGGGAATCAATACCCTTATTCTCCGTCCAATGACAGATACATTGATTTCTATAGAACCGGCTCAAACTTCACCAATACGGTGTCAATTGCCAAAGGATTGGGAACAGATGGGTCGTTTAGGATGTCGATTTCAAATCTTGCCTCCAAGTCGATTGTTCCAAATAGCGGTGTAGACAGATTGTCAATCAACCTCAATGTCGACCAAAACATCACAGACAAATTGAATGTGACAGCGATGGTCAATTACATAGATCAAGAGTCCAACAACATTCCGTTCCTCAGTGACGGTCCTAAAAATCCCAACAACTTCCTGCTGCTCGCACCGAACATCAGACAGAGTATTTTCGCCCCTGGATATGATCCGGCGACCGGTGCGGAGATTGTCTTCAGTGACGATATCTATGTGACTAACCCCTATTTCGTTGCAAACCAAGGGATCAACGACGCGGGCAGAAAACGTACGATCTCGGCGATTTCGACAAAATACAGCTTCACGAAGGACATTTTTGCGATGATCCGGCTGGGGAATGATGCCTCAAGCGACGACTTCTACAGCGTGGAACCTACTGGACTGGCTTTCACGGCCGACTTGAAAGGTAACCTTAGCGGACGCGGCCAATCTCAGCGATCTGAGACCAACATCGACGGGATCCTGGGCGGGAAATTTACCCTTTCTGACAAGTTTCTCCTGGATGCCCTCGCCGGTGTGAACATGAGAAACAATAAGTTTGAATCAGTTGGTGTCGGAGGAAGCAGATTTGTTCTCCCTTATCTCTATTCACCTTTCAACGTGGAGACTTTCTCCAGAAGTTATGAATACAATGAGCGCGAGGTGCATTCGGCGTACTACTCTGTAGGCATCGGTTTCAACGACGTTTTAACCTTGACCACGACTGGTAGGTACGACGTCTACAGCACCTTACCTACGGACAACAACAGCATCTTCTCGCCTTCGGTCGCCGCCGCATTCGTCTTTGATCAATTAATCGACATGCCGGCGCTGGATTTCGGGAAATTGAGAGCTTCTTATGCCGTGACCAGCGGGGAGCCTTTCCAAGCGTATCAAAGTGCCTTCTACTACACTTCTTCAAACGCTTACAACGGCGTGCCCGCAGGCTCCTCGCCCACCAGTCTTCCCAACCTGAACTTGAAGCCCTTCACCACGGATGAATTGGAGTTTGGTGTGGATCTTAGCTTCTTCAACAATAGACTGGGCTTTGACATCGCCTACTATCAGAAGGAAACCCACAATGAGATCATGAATGCAAGCTACAGCATCACCTCTGGTTTTAACAGCGCGGTAGTAGCGACCGGATCCACCAGCAACAAAGGCTTGGAAGTCTTGATCACAGGTGCACCAATACAAACTCCGAACTTCGTTTGGAAGACGTCCTTTAACCTTTCGAAAGTGAAAAATGAGGTTCTGAGCACGGATAATAACAACAACCCAGTGAACCTTGGCCAAAACAGAGGAACTCTCGGAAATGCCGTAACTGCCTACGTGGTCGGTGAGGCCGGACCTCAAATCAGAGCCTATGACTATGCCTACAATGAAGACGGAAGCATCCAAGTCGATGCGGCGGGTTTACCTGTGAGGGGTGAATTGATCAATATGGGCACAGTCTTGCCAACCCTCTATGGTGGATGGAATAACGAATTCAATTACAAAGGAATATCGTTCTCTTTCTTGATCGATTACAACTTCGGTAACAAGGTGCTTTCTGCAACAGAATTCTATTCGACCTTTAGAGGTTTGCACCAAATGACCCTTGAGGGACGGGAAGGTGGAGTGACTAATGGAGGCGTTACTTCAGACGCTCAGGCCTACTATCAGGCGCTGGCTCAAAATGTAACCCGCACGAGCGTCGTCGACGGTGATTTTATCAAGTTGAGACAGCTGTCACTGGGTTATTCTCTTCCAGCCAGCTGGTTTGGAAACACCCCGGTAATCAAAGGGTTGGACGTGTCGCTGGTTGCAAGAAATTTGGCGATCCTGATGCGAAAAGCTGATAATATTGACCCGGAAGCAAGCTTTGGTTCAAACATAAACTACACTGGTATTGAAGGTGGAAACCTTCCCAGCACCAGATCATTTGGGTTTAATCTTAACTTCAAATTGAATTAAAATGAAAAAATATATAAGCCTATTTCTTACGGGCGCGTTACTGGTAGTGTCCAGCTGTGACGGCGATTTTGAAGATATCAACACCGATCCAAACCGTGCTGATGGCGGTGTTTTTGATCCGAACCTGATTCTTCCTACCGTCTCTTTCGAATATGGAAACATGATGACAGGGTATACCGGGGCGGTTCTTTTTCAGAGCATGTGGGTACAAGTGATGGCTTCTACTTCTACTGGGGGAGCGAACTACTACTCAAATGCTGACAAGTACGTAGCATCCGGCAGCACTAACAGCTACATTCAAAATGTCTGGAATGACGGCTATACCACCGCATCTAAGGTCTATCAGATGCAGAAACTGGCTGAGACGAAGGGTTTTACCAACCTGGTGGCTGTGGGTGAGATCTGGAAAGTACTTACGTTGTCATTTGTGTCGGATATCTATGGTGACATCCCGTATTCTGAGGCGTTGCAGGCGGAATCAGGGATAACTCAGCCCAAATATGATACTCAGCAAGAAGCTTACCTTGCAATGCTGGCCGATTTGGACGGCGCGCTTTCATCGATCAACGACGCAGGCGGCGAGATCAAAAACGATGTATTGTACTCGGGAGATCTCGCGAAATGGAAGAAACTGGGGTATTCCATCATGTTGCGTATGGCGATGAGACTTGTGGACGTAGATCAGGCAACAGCACAAACCTACGTTCAGAAGGCTGTCACCGGAGGTGTATTTACTTCTGTCGAAGATGAAGCAGTGTTGGTATCTGATCAGGTAAATGGCTACTCGAACTCCAGCGCAAACGCCCTGAATGTCGTCGATGACTTATATGAGGTAAGATGGTCCAATAAATTGATTGATTTCCTCAAGTCAATGGATGATCCCCGACTGCCTGTAATCGCCGAAGTACCAGCCGCAGGTCTCGCTGCAAACAGAAGCACTGCGCCAGGCAACAATGACCCCGCTGTACAGATCGGATTGCCAAATGGATACGATCTGCGCGGAGGAGCTACAGACGTAGTGAATGCTCCAAACTATCCAGGTTCCACCGGTTCGGGAAATGACCTCGCTCCGATCGGGAAGTACTCCAGACCGACAGCGATCTACAGAGACCGGGATGCTCCTGTATTTATCCTGACCTATGCTGAAGTTCAATTCTTGCTGGCAGACGCTGCTGCAAGAGGCTTGACAGTTCCGGGTTCTGCTGCCTCCTATTATGCTGCTGGCCTTGAAGGTGCGCTGGTTTCCATCGCCAAATTCGGTGGAGAGACAATTACTCCGACAGCTATCGTGGCTCACGTCGCTGCCCATCCGCTGAATACCAGTAGCACAGCTGCCTCTTTGAAGATGATCAATGAGCAGATTTGGGCTACTACCGGCATCTTCGCCAACTTTGTGGAATCATGGAACAACTGGAAAAGATCCGGCTATCCAGAGTTGACTCCGATCAACTATTCCGGCAACTTCTCTGGTGGGCAGATTCCGACAAGACAGCTGTACCCGGCTTCAGAAAGCTCTACCAATGCAACTGGATTGTCCAATGCAATCACCAGCATGGGCGGAGATACTTGGACCACCAAGGTGTGGTGGGACGGCGGTAATTGATTTCGCTTGCTGATTTTATCGAAAGAGGTTCTGGATGGTCCAGAGCCTCTTTTTTTTTGCCAAAGAGTGGGTTGGTAATAGAGAGGGCGTCCTCCGGAAATTTTCGGATGTGCCCCAAAAAGTTTTGCACGTTCGGCCACTCATCGGCGTATGGATTGCCTCAAGTAGTCACCCCAGAAGCTAGATCCACCTTTGGCTTTATCTGGTCAGGCTCTCCCAGATCGATGTCCCGATCTTTTTTCCTTGGGTGACGCCATTTTCGATCGCATCCCGGAAGTGAATTCCCCCATAGAGACGGGAGATAGCCGCCTCGTCAGCAGCTTGAAAAAACGAGCTGAATTCGCGTTCGGGCAATCCAAAATACACCTCGGAGCTATCGATGAACCCAAAGTTTTCGCCGAAGTATCCGGTGAGGATGACGGATGCAGCACTGCTGATCACCGAGTGGCCAGAGGTATATTCAGGAAAAGGAGGCGTCTGAAGCAGCGGCTTCCAGTTCTGGTCGATGGTCTGGTTGATCACCGTCTCAGGACGGATGCGGTGGGTATCATATTTGGTTTTCCAGCACGACACGAACGCATCGTGTAGGGTCATGCCAAGCAGCGTATGGAGGTAAGTAGTTTCTGCAAAGTTTAGCTTGGCTTTCTGAGCGGCGATGCCGGTGATTCCCATCCAATGGCCACCCGGAGAGATTTTCTTGACTCCGATCGCCATGTGTCCGGCAAATTCCACCTTAAATGGATTACAATCCCAAAAATTGGCGATTAGACGATTCTCTTCGCTGAGGTTTTTGCCGTGCTCGTAGACTTCCATCGTTTGCGTGTGAAAGGAAGAGCCCGGTTTCAAATCAAATGCTGCCATTGGAGCCGGGTGGTAGTCGTTCAGATCACGGAGGAAAAAAGTCCGAATTGTTTTCCACTCAGGTTCTACCGCAGCCATATAGGCAGGTGGTGTTGGGTACCAATATCCACTGCCTTCCACCGGAGTATAGCGGTTTAGAGCGGTGAGCTGATGGTAGCCGTCACTTTTCGCAGAGGTCAGTACTTGATCGGCGATAGATTTGGCAAACGTCAAATGAGCGTCCAGATTGCCGGAGTTGATGAGCTTGGCTTTTAGTGCCCATTTCTTCCAGTCAACTTGTTTTTCCCGAAGCAAGTAACCCGACGGCATTATCTTTTCCCCTACCAGAAACATCGCATAGATGGCAGCAAACTCAGGAGATTGAATTTTCTCCAGAGAAAGAGCGGGCACTTGACTTAGGATTTTGGACTGGTCTAGGATGTCTCCATGCTTAAAGGTCAACCCGGACTCCTGCAAGACACGGTAGGAAGCGAGACTGGTGTACGCGTAGATTCTGGATGCTACGGGTGGGCTGGACACGTCTGTGACCATGACGGCCGTGATGTGGAAAAGTTGGTCTGAGTATATCTTAGCCCAATCCAGTTGCTTTTTTTGAGCGAATACTAATGAATTGCTCAACCCCAGTAGGAGCGAAAGGGTGAAGAGGGTAATTGCCTTTTTCATGGTAGTTGATAAACTTCCGCTTTTTGTTGATTGACTCCGAAAACCAGGATTTTTTGATCCCCTACAGCTAGTTCAATAATCGATTTGATGTCGCCTTTGGTCGACAGACCGGACTCACGGGGGCTGAGTGCGTCAAAGTTTCCCTTTCCGTCACCTAGCAAGACCATACCTAGCCCTGCGTCAATCTTGCCGATGCGGATGCGGCTTTGACTTTGATTTCCTCCCAAGATGATATCGAGATTGCCATCACCGTTGACATCCGTCACCAGTTGTGCATAGACAGGGAAACTTTGGGCCATCCGGGGCAGAGCGTGCGGTACGAATCCAGCTTCAGTGTTCTCAAAATAGGTCGACTCAAAGGTGTTTGCCTCCAATAGCTGAGCTTTGGCGAGGTCCTCCGCAGAAAACAGGTCTGGAAGTTTGGCCTTGGAATAGGAGGCGTAGTCAGTAAACTTGCTTCTCATCCCTGCGAGTTGGTCGAGGAGTTCGTCCCGGCTGGCATACGGGTAGTAGGAGTCGTCGATGTAGCATTCCAAGATGGGGTCTATACTTCCATTTTGGTCAAAATCTGCTGCGTACATCCGCAGGGGCTTCTCAGCGCTGGCTGTCAACTGAGTGTTGAGCCCAAAATTCCCCGCTAAAAGATCCAGATCCCCATCTCCGTCCATATCAGCCTGCACCAAGCTATTCCACCAGCCTGAGGTGTGGGGGAAGAAACGGGATGTCTGATCCTCAAAACTGCCGCCTTGGTTGATCAGTTCTTTCGGACTCATGTATTCACCTACCAAAACCAAGTCGTCGACACCGTCTCCGTTTAGATCCTGCGCTACAGCAGCCGTGATCATCCCGATATTTCCCTGATGGGGCAATGATCCCTCGGCTAAGGAAAATACTCCTTTGCCGTCATTAAGCAAGAGCTTGGAATTGGGCGTTTCCGGATATCTTCCCGGGACCAGTCGGGCTCCGACGAACAAATCGCGAAAGCCGTCACCATTCACGTCCAACGCAACGGCGGTTCCGGTGCTGATGGTGTAGGCAGGGAAATTACCCTGCGGAATGAGTACGCCGTCGCCGTCGTTTAGAAACAAGCGGTCCCTCAGCGATTCGTCACTGCTCGTATAGTCGTGGTATCCGCCGCTTCCCAGAAACAGATCGGTTTTGTTGTCGCCATTGAAGTCTGCAAACAGCGCCACCGCGTCCGTGAAATTAGAAGCCGAACGAAAGCCCCGGTAGGGGATCCATTCCGAGTTTTTATAGGAATACATCTTGGCAGGAGTGCCTTTGCTGCCTCCGATCAATAGTTCGTGGATTCCGTCTCCGTCGAGATCTGCTTTGGCCATCACGGGCCCCAGATGACTGGGCATTGTGATCATCAAGGGCTGCCGTTTGAAGTCGTTGTAGGCCGCACTCCCGGCTACAAAATCAGGAACAGAATCCAGTTTCTTCAGCAGCGGGTCCTGCCTGTCGGCTGGCCGATATCTCGGGAGTCCGATTGCTTTTTCAATCTTCATCAGTTGATTGAGGACCGGGTTTATCAGTGTCTGAACCGATTGATCTGGCCAGAGTACTTGGAGACTGTCGATTTGCTGAGCTACTCCCATACCGAGATGAAGTCGGTGTGTGCTCGTCGACTGGAATCCCCGGACCGGGTTCAACTCCAGTCTTTGAATCTTCCCTCGCGAAAACGCTGTAAGTACCGCGCCGACTCCGAATCGATTTTTGCCGTCTCCCCGCAGCTCCACTTGCAGCCAAGATCCGGCTATGCTTTTGTTTTCAAAAATCCCCGCGGTTTCGTTGAGGTGAGAGACCACCAAATCAAGGTCCCCGTCGTTGTCCAGATCGGAGTAAGCGGCGCCGGAGGAGAAGTTTTTGGCGGCAAATCCAGCTTCCAGAGATCTATTGGCAAAGCGGAGATTTCCCTGATTTTCGAAAAAATAATCATGGACAGGCGTGGAGGTCATTGTGGTGACTAATTGGAGCGTGTCGGCCTTTTGCCCCGCAATCGCCTGCTTAAAATAGTAGTCGCCCTTGTACTTCAGAAAATCCCGGTTGGTATAGTCGCGATAGTAACCATTGGTCACAAAAAGGTCCTTGGCTCCATCATTGTTGGCGTCAAACAAGAGCGCAGACCAACTCCAGTCGGTATTGGAAACGCCTGCCATCTGACCGACCTCAGAGAAGGCGCCATCTCCTTGGTTGAGTTGGAGCATGTTGCGCATGTATTGGTGATGAAAGCCCTGCTTGATCATCAGCGCGTATTGCTCGTAGTTCTCGGGGCCATAAAGGAGCTTTTGGCGGGCGTTGTCTTCGGGCAGCATGTCCAAAGTAAAGACATCTGGCAACCCATCGTCATCGACGTCGGCGATGTCTGCCCCCATAGAGAAGTGGGAGATGTGCTGAAAGTTATCCGCAAGCCGGTCTGAAAAAGTCCCGTCACCGTTGTTGAGATAGAGGTAATCGGTCTCTATGTAGTCGTTGGTAACGAGGAGGTCGGGCCAGCCGTCCTGATTGATGTCGGAAGCCACGACCGCCAAACCGAATCCCAGAGAATAGCCCTTGATGCCGGCTTTGTCGCTGATATCGTGAAATTTTCCATCGACATTCTCGTAGAGTTTGTCCCCCGCATAGGGGTGTCTCCCGCTGCGCGCAGCGTCAAACTCCAGCGTGTTGATGACCTGAATGTGGTGATTGAGCAGAAATAAGTCCAGATCTCCGTCTCGGTCAAAGTCGAAAAATAGCCCTTGCGTACTGTTGGACGGGTCGGCGATGCCGAGTTCTTCGGCTTGCTCGGCAAACTTAAAGCCGTTAAGATTAATCCAGAGTTCATTCTTCCGGCCTTCCGGCGCCCCCTTGCCGGAATAGCAGACATAGATGTCCAGGAGGCCGTCTCCATTGACATCTGCCATACTCACGCCCGTGGTCCAGGTGGCCTTTCCAGCTACGCCCGCCGATTTGGTAATGTCTTCAAACTTCAGCCCGCCGAGATTGCGATAGAGCTTGTTGGGCGTCATGTTGCCCGTGAAGAAAAGGTCGTCCAAGCCATCGTTGTCTAAGTCTCCTACAGCGACTCCTCCTCCGTTGTAAAAATACTCGTAGCGCAGGATGTTATTTTTAGCATCCTCGGAAAGCTCATTTTTGAATTTGACGTTACTTTTCTTCGAAGAGACTGCTTCGAAGCCCGATCTAAATTGCTGAGCGGTAGTGGGGTGGAGTGCACAGATGAAAAGGGGAATGAGCAGGGTTCGGAACCTGATCGGGGAAAATAAACTCATGAGGAAAATTAGCCTTTTTTCCCATATCTGCTCAGTATGTTGAAGAGAAAGTCATCTCTGTAGAGCTTGAATTCAAGTGAGTAACGTTATTTCTCCGCACTCTCAGATCGAGGGCCGAGAATTCGCCCCGGAGGTACCGGTGACCCGAGCTTAGAGACAAAGAGATGTTCCTAAAGGACGACTCTTGCAGGTGCTTTTGAGATCGCTGCCTCGTGCATATTTTTTTGTGTCTCTGAATCGTCTGGCAAATCTCCTTTCGCCTCAATCGTCCCTTAGGTTCAGGCTTCAGAACTTTAAATCCCAAACCTGCAATCCATCCGTATCTTTGCGCCTCAATCACCCAACGATGAGTAAAAAGCATAGCCCGGAAGGCAAGATTCTCGATGTGGCATACAAACTTTTTCTGGAGAAAGGCTATCGCCATACGACAATGGATGAGATTGCCGCCGGGCTGGGTATGAGCAAAAAGACGCTGTACAAATACTATCCAGGCAAGCTCGAATTGCTTTCGGCGTCATTTGACTTGCTCAGTACGCGGATGACGGCCAAGGTCGAGGGCATCGTGGACAGCCGGTTTCTGGCGTTTCCACTGAAGCTTCGGTCTTTCCTCAGCGTCGTAGCAACTTACCTCGCACCGATCAACCCCGAGCTTTTTGAAGAGCTTCATGAGCACGCCCCCGACGTCTGGCAGGAGCTCAAAGCCTTCATCAACGAATCGGCGCATTTGCGCTTTGCCAAGCTGATCGAGGAGGGAGCTGGCCTGGGGCTGATTCTGCCCCGAGTGAATGTCAGTCTGGTCGTGATGCTCTACGCGGCTGCCGTCCAGTCGCTTTGGGACCCGAAGTTTGCGGCGCAGTTTCCGGAAGGGATCCAGAAAGGGGCGAAGATGCCGGCATCAGATGCCTTTGAGCAGACGATCAGTATCATCTACAATGGTATTTTGACCGAAGAGGCCCGCAACGAATTTCAAAATGCTTAAGCAGCCCTTCGGCTGATTTCCCTATCTTTGGCCTCGATTTTCAAGAAAAACACGATGAGCAGTCCACTGTATGAGCTGAAGAAGGAAGACTGGAACCGTCTTTTTCCGATCCATTTGGAGGATCACAATCCAGCCTGGAAGCAGATCTTCCTAGAGGAGAGAGAGCGGATACTCGCTGTGATTTCTCGCTTTTCGCCTGAGAGGATCGAGCACGTAGGCAGCACGTCGATCCCTGGGATCAAAGCGAAACCGTACATCGATCTGCTGATCGTGATCCCCGCTGAATTCTTGTTCAGTGAGGAGTTGATTACGTCTATGGCAGAGATTGGCTTCACCTACTTTCTGGTGCCAAAGCGAGATGGGATCGAGGCTTATATGTCCTTTGGAAAAGGGTACAATCTGGATATCAAGGAGCAGATCTTTCACATTCATATGTGTCCACGGGACAATTTCATGGTCAACCAGCTGGTGTTTAGAGATGTGCTCAGAAAGGATGCAAAGTTGGCCAAGGCCTACGAAGCCTTAAAAATGGAGTCCGCTTCCAGATTCCGAAACGACCGGGGAAGCTACTTGCTTTCAAAAAATGAGTTTATCCAAGAAGTAATGAAAAACACGACAAGTCCCTCCATACACGGGTGATTTATTGATAAAGTCCAAGCTTGCCATAATACTGCATCTGTCTTCCAAACCAGCCGCTAACCGGATACTGGCGATCGACAGGTCCGGTACAACCATAGACTAACAACCATGAGCAACAAGAATTTCAAACGCTATACCGTCACCTCGGCACTGCCCTATGCCAACGGCCCACTGCACATCGGCCACTTGGCTGGCTGCTACGTGCCCTCGGACATCTATGTGCGCTACCTCCGCTCTCAGGGCCGGGACGTCGCGTACATCTGCGGCTCGGATGAACACGGCGTGGCCATCACCATCAAAGCCCAAAAGGAAGGCAAGACTCCTCAGCAGGTTGTGGATCATTACAACGGAATGATGAAGGATAGCTTCCAACAGTTTGGGATCAGCTTTGACCACTATTCCCGAACTTCGGCGCCCATCCATCACGAGACCGCTCAGGATTTTTTCAAAGATCTCTACGAAAAAGGCGAGTTTCTTGAGCAGACGACCGAGCAGTACTATGACGAGGAGGCCAGTCAGTTTTTGGCCGATCGATACATCGAAGGTACTTGTCCCAAATGTGGCAATGAAAGTGCCTACGGGGATCAGTGCGAAAGATGCGGGACTTCACTCAGTCCGACCGACCTCATCAATCCGAAGTCGAAGCTCAGCGGTCGGACGCCCGTACTGAAAGAGACCAAGCACTGGTTTCTTGACCTTGCCCGCTATCAGGATTATCTGAAAAAGTGGATCCTCGAAGATCACGCCGATGACTGGAAGAATAACGTCCTCGGGCAATGTCGCTCTTGGCTGGAAGCTGGAGAGGGCCTGCAGGCTCGATCGATGACGCGGGATCTAGACTGGGGAATTCC
>Ga0079224_100010411_pt1 | contig 12761 bp, 9 predicted proteins | sample Stecom2015_FD_80414 | JGI IMG/M metagenome (GOLD analysis project Ga0079224, IMG submission 80414) | Agricultural soil microbial communities from Utah to study Nitrogen management - Steer compost 2015 | ecosystem: Environmental > Terrestrial > Soil > Agricultural land | place: USA: Utah...
AGCGCCTCGAGCGCCTGCGGGCGCTAGGCGGCGACGAGGCCGATGCGGATGACGTTGATGATGCCGATGACGATGCTGCCGACACCGACGACCGCGACGCACAGATCGAGCGGCTGACGCGCCGACTGAACCGGCTGGAACGGAAGGACGACGAGGAGTCGCGGCAACAGGCGGAGCGCATCCGCCAGCGCCTGGAGCGCCTGCGGGCGCGGACCGGCGATAATGCCGAAGGTGCCCGGCAAGGGCCCGCGGACGACGATCGGGCGGCCCGTGCCGAGCGTCTCGAGGAACGGATCGAGGCACTTGAGGATTCGGCGAACGAGGAGGACAGGCGCCGCGCCCGACGCATCCGCGAACGGGTCGAAAACGTGCGGGAACGCCAGAACCGGCGTATCCGCAACCTGCGCGACAGGATCGCCGAACTCGAGCGGCAGAACACCGACGCGGCGACGCGCCAGATCCGGCGGTTGCGCGAGCGGATCCGGCGGCTGGAGGAGGAGCAGGGGAGCATTCAGCTCGGCATCCACATCTCGCCCGAACTGCTCTACGGCGAGCTTCATGTCATCGAAAGCGACAGGGCCAGCGATGAAGCAATCGAGCGGGTGCTGACGGCGGAGCCGGCAGAGCCCGTCCGGCGCCGATACGAGGTGCGCGAGATCATCCGCAACCCCATACGTGAGGTCATGCCGCGGGTCGACGTGAGCGACATCACCTTCCGGTTCGATGACGCCGACATACCTGCGGGCCAGCTGGACAAGCTTGATCGCATCGCGCGGGTAATCAGCCGGATCGTCGAGCGCAGGCCCGACGAGCTGTTCCTGATCGAGGGCCATACCGATGCGGTCGGCGACTGGGACTACAATCTGGTGCTGTCCGAGGAACGCGCCGAAGCGGTCCGCGATGCGCTGGTCAACGAATACGGCATTCCGCGTCGCAACCTCGAGATCGCCGGCTACGGCGAAGAGTACCTGAAGGTGCCGACGGAGGAACGTGAACGGCGCAATCGACGCGTGACCGTGCGGCGCATCACACCGCTGGTCGCCGGCCGGTAAGCCTCGAGGGTGTCATCCCCGCGACTGGCGCGGGGACCGCATCAATGACAGCCGGTTGACCCGCACCGGACGCCGGCTGTCTTGTCAGCGCGGAAAATGCTCGACGTGCGTCTCTGCTGTCCGGCCGTAGTAGAGGACCCGCCGGCCGGCGATCGACATGATGTAGCCCGCGCACCCGTTGGCCGTGACCCGCTTGCTGAAATCGACGTAGCTGTAATCGGGCGGGTTGCGTTGCGCCCACGCGACGGCCGCTGCGATTTCGGGCTGGTGGAACATTGCGCCGACCGTTTCCGGTTCATGCGGAATGGCGAGCACCAGCGCTTCGCCGCTGGACAGAAAACAGGTTCGGGTATTCAGACGATAATCGACGTGATAGCCCTCGAACCCCGCCTCGGCCAGGGCATGCATGCCTTCGGGAAAACTCATCGTGTCATTGTAGGTTCGTTCAAGACACATCCGCGCAACGGCGTCCTGCTGCATGTCCATGGGCGTCCTCCGTCAGTGATCAGCTTTCGCCCTGCCGCTCCCGCCTAGTCGATCGGCATGGTCGCCAAGCCGTGTGCTGCGGCGATCCTGCGCAGCAGCTGTCCAAGCTGCTCCCGTTCTTCGATGGCGAGATTGCCGAAGAACGATTCATCGTTCCGGTCGGCCAGTTGCGCGAGCCGCACGACGAGTGCCCGGCCCGACGGTACCAGGGTGAGCGTGTGCGCCCGCTTGTCCCGCGGATTGGCACGCCGCACCACCAGGCCCTTTGAAACGAGGCGGTCGGCAAGCTTCGAAATCGCGCCCCGCGTCATGCCCATGCGATCCGCGAGTTCCGAAGGCGCCAGCCGCTCGAAATCGTAAAGCACCCGCAGGAACACCCATTCGGCAACCGTGACGCCCTCGGACTCCACCTTACGGGCGAAACTGCGGGAAACGGCATTCGACACCATCCTCAGCCAATAGCCGAGATGCGCATGCAGTTCGGAAGGCGGTGCAGGCTCAACCATCGCGCACCTGTTAGTTTACTAGGCAACTATAGTCGGCGCGGCAGGCCCGTCAACCGAATTGTCACTTCGTTGACGCGACGACGGAGGCTCGGCCGCCGGTCGATGTCGTCCGACGCTGCCGCGGAACCAAGGCGGAATGGGCACGTTCCCCTTCCGCCCGCGTTCGGCACTATGCCGTGCGCGGAGCATGCAACCGTTCCCGCGAGACCGCGCCTTGTGGAGAGACCAGGTCCAACCGTCCGTCTTGCAGGCATGGTCCTGTTGACGGTGGCTGCCTGCGGCGGAGGCCCCTCGTCATCGGCGGCGTGGGACGGCCCCGGCGATCCTGCAGCCGGCAAGCGTGTCATTTCCCGGATTGCATGTGGTATCTGCCACGTGATCCCCGGTGTCGCGGGTGCGCGGGGAACGGTGGGACCCTCGCTCGAGGGCTTCGCCGAACGCAATCTGATCGCCGGGCGACTGCCGAACGAATTCGAGCTGCTGACGCGCTGGGTACGCGATGCACCGTCGTTCGACCCGGCCACCGGCATGCCCGAACTTCCCATTTCCGAAGACGAAGCGCGCGATGTCGCCGCCTACCTTCACTCGCTTCGTTGACCGCGCCGGACGACGGCTTGCGGTCGGGCTGCTTCTGGTCGTTGCCGGCTGCGGCGGCGACCAGTCGGCGCTGGCGCCGGCCGGTCCGATCGGACTGTCGATCGCGACACTCGCCTGGATCATGTTTGCCGGTGCTGCCGTCATATTCGGCGTCGTCATGGCCCTGACGGTCATTGCATGGCTCGCGCCGCTCCGTGTGCGGCGGTGGCTCGGAACCAGCCGGGCCGTCGCGATCGGCGGTATCGCCTTCCCGGTCGTCGTCCTGTCGGCGCTGCTCGTCTACGGCCTCTGCGTTACCCGCACGACCGCCGGCAGCGAAGGAACCGGGCCGGTCAGCATCAACGTCGTCGGCGAGCAGTGGTGGTGGCGCGTGAACTATGCGCAGGGCGATGGCGCACAGCCCGTGATCACTGCCAACGAGATCCGGATCCCGACCGGAACGCCCGTCCGCCTCGTCCTCACCGCCGCCGACGTGATCCACAGCATCTGGATTCCACGCCTTGCCGGCAAGCTCGACATGATCCCCGGCCGCACCACAACGCTGGTGCTCGAGGCTGCCGACCCCGGCGTCTACCGGGGCCAGTGCGCCGAATACTGCGGCGCCCAGCACGCGCAGATGGCCTTCTTCGTGGTGGCGATGGAGCCGCAGGCGTTCGACGACTGGCTGGCGACGCAACGATCGCCCGGCCGCAAGCCTGCCACGCCGCTGCAGGAGGAAGGGCGGCAGGCGTTCCTCAGGCACGGCTGCGGCGCGTGTCATACCGTCCGCGGCACGTCCGCCATGGAAACGCTCGGGCCTGACCTCACCCACGTCGGCAGCCGCCTGAGCATCGCCGCCGGCATGTTCCCCAACAATGCCGGAACCCTCGCCGGCTGGATCGCCGATGCCCAGCACCTGAAGCCGGGCAACGGCATGCCGTCGTTCGAGATGCTGCGCGGCCAGGAACTGCGGGCCATCGCCGCCTATCTCGGAAGTCTCGAATGACGCGGCCGGACGACACGCCGCGGCCACCCGGCGAGCTCGCCGCACTGGAAGCCATCTGGTTGCCGCCGCGCGGCTTTCGGCTGCTGACAGCGGTCAACAACACCTACATCGGCATGTACTACACGGGCGCGGCGGTCCTGTTCTTCCTGCTCGCCGGCATCCTTGCGCTCGTGATGCGCGCCCAGCTTGCCGTCCCCGACAACGACCTCGTCGGCCACGACCTCTACAACCAGCTCTTCACCATGCACGGCACGATGATGATGTTCCTGTTCGCCGTGCCGGCGGTGGAGGCGGTCGGCATTCTGATGCTGCCCAACATTCTCGCGGCGCGCGACCTGCCGTTCCCGCGATTGTCCGCCTACGCCTTCTGGGCGTACTTCGTCGGCGGAACCGCCTTCTTCTGCAGCCTGTTCTTCGGCCTCGCACCGCGCGGCGGCTGGTTCATGTACCCGCCGTTGACCAGTTTCGAATTCTCGCCCGGCATCAGCGAGGATTTCTGGTTGCTGGGGATAGGCTTCATCGAGATCTCGGCCATCGCTGGCGCGATCGAGATCATCGTCGGCATCATGCGCACGAGGCCGCCAGGCATGTCGCTCGACAAGATGCCGGTGTTCGCCTGGGCCATGCTGGTGTTCGCCGGGATGATCATCTTCGCGTTTCCCGCGATCATCCTGGCGACGGCGCTGCTGGAACTCGAGCGGGCCTTTCACTGGCCGTTCTTCATCGCCGAAAAAGGCGGCGATCCCCTCCTGTGGCAGCACCTGTTCTGGTTCTTCGGCCACCCGGAGGTCTACATCATCTTCATCCCGGCAGCCGGAATGGTCTCGATGATCGTGCCCGCGATGGCGCGGACGCCGCTGGTTGCCTACCGCCTCGTCGTCCTCGCCCTGATCGGTACCGGGTTCCTGAGCTTCGGATTGTGGGTCCACCACATGTTCACCACCGGCCTGCCGCGCATTTCGATGAGCTTCTTCTCCGCCGCGAGCATGGCGGTCGCCATTCCGAGCGGTATCCAGGTGTTTGCCTGGATCGCTACGATCGCGGCCGGTCGGCTGAGGCTGACGGTGCCATCGTTGTTCGTACTCGGATTCCTGTTCATATTCACGATCGGCGGGCTGACCGGCGTCATGGTCGCAATGATGCCGTTCGACTTCCAGGTCCATGACACCTACTTCGTGGTGGCGCACTTCCACTACGTCCTGATCGGCGGCATGGTGTTTCCCTTCTTCGCCGCCGTCTACTACTGGATTCCGACCGTCAGCAGGCGTCCGCTCTCGGAACGTCTTGGAACGATCTGCTTCGGCCTGCTCTTTGTCGGCGTGAACGTGACGTTCTTCCCGATGCACGTCACCGGCCTCATTGGCATGCCGCGCCGGGTCTACACCTATCCTTCGGAACTTCCGTGGGCAGACCTCAACCTCGTCTCCACCATCGGCGCGTTCACCATAGCCGCCGGGGTTGCGGTCTTCCTAGTCGATCTCATCCTGAACTTCCGACCATCGGCCACCGGGGACGCCGGCAACGTCTGGAAGGCCGGCACGCTCGAATGGCTGCCGACCGGCTATTATCAGACGCGCAGCATCCCGCACATCACCAGCCGCGAACCGTTGTGGGAACAACCGGGCCTTGCCGAAGATGTCGTGGCCGGACGCTTCTACCTGCCTGGGGCGCCGACCGGGCGGCGCGAAACACTCGTGACCAGCGCCGTCGACGCCCGGCCGCAATACATCCTGACGCTTCCTGGGCCAGGCTGGTCGCCGTTCGCAGCCGCCCTCTTCACGGCCGCATTCTTCCTGCTGCTCACGGTCAAGCTCGTGCCGGCCGCACTGGTCTGTGGCGTCGTGGCGATCGCATCGATCTGGTTATGGCTGTGGTCGAGCGATCCCGGTCCGGGCGCCGCCGTAGACGCCGGTGCCGGCCTGACGCTTCCCGTCAATGTCGCCGGTCCGCCGTCCCACTCGTGGGCGGCCACGGTCGCCCTGCTTCTCGTGCTCGGCACGATCTTCGGGTGCCTGGTGTTTGCCTACGCCTTCATCTGGACCGTCAACCCCGCGGCCTGGCATCGGGCAAATGTGCTGCCGCCCACGGCGTGGCCACTCGCTTCGGCAGCGGTGACGGTTCTCGCTGCCGCGACCATGGTCGCATCGACGCTTCTGCTGCGGTCATACGGTCGACCCCTCGCCCGGGCGGGCTTTCATCTCGCGCTGGTTTGCGGAATTCCGCTGATGCTCGGAGCCCCGGCCATCGATATCGCCGGCCGCCTGCAAACCGGCATGCGGCCCGTCGACCATGCACACGGCGCCCTCGTCTACACCGTGGCCGGCGTGCAGGCGCTGCTCGCCTGCACGGTGACGCTGATGACCATCCACGTCCTCGCCCGCTCCCTGTGCGGACGCCTGAATGCGGAACGGAGGGCCACCTTCGACAACACCATGCTGCTCTGGCACTACACCGCCGCGCAGGGTCTTGTCGGCCTTGCGCTGACCCACGGCTTCCCATTGCTCGCCGGAAGCGGCCTGCCATGACCGCTCACCACCCGATCCGCGTGCTGCCGTTCCTCTTCGCCGGACTGATCATCTGGGCGACCCGGTTCCTGTTCGTCTATGCCTTCGTTGCCCTCGCCTGCGCGCGCGGGTTTGCCGAAGGCGCAATTGCCGGGATCGGCATCGTGCCTGTCGCCATCGTGGTGGCGACGGTGGCGGCGCTGGCCGCCAACGGCTGGGTCATCATCCGCGGTGCGGTACGCGCCCGGTCGGGCGCCGCGGAGGCGGACCAGCACGATTCGGCCCTGTTCATCGGCTACGTGGCCGCGGCTGTCGCGGCACTGTCGATCATCGCCATCGTCTGGGAAACCTTGCCGGCGCTTGTCGTTCCGGTCTGTACGGCGTGACACCCATGCGCAAGGCCATCGCAGAAGTATCAATCGCCGCCGCCGTCCGGAAAACCGGATCGCGCGAGCGACTGTTGACCTGCGTCCGGTCGGACGAGCCGGACCGATGAAGCGGGTCCTCCTCCACTTCGCCCTGTTCGTCGCGCTCGCGACCGCTGGCGGCCTCCTCTACGCGTGGTCCGGCCTCTACCATATCGGCGCGAGCTCGGGGCACTGGGCGATCACCCGGGCCATCCTGGATCTTGCCATGACGAGCTCGATCCGGACGCACTCCCTCGGCATCGAACCGCCGCCGCTCGACGATGTCGCCCTGATCGAGCGAGGTGCGGGACACTTCTGGCAGGGGTGCGAGCCCTGCCATGGCGCTCCCGGCCGCCCCCGCGGCGCCGTCGTCCGGCAGATGGTGCCCCTGCCGCCGTACCTGCCGGATACCGTCGACGACTGGGAGGTGCGGGAGCTGTTCTGGATCGTCAAGCACGGCCTGAAGTACACGGCGATGCCCGGCTGGGCGAGCCAGGCCCGGGACGACGAGGTCTGGGCGGTTGTCGCCTTTCTCCTGCGCCTGCCCGGCATATCGGCGGCGGAGTATCTCGCGCTGTCGGGCGGCGCGGCGGATCCCGCTGCCGGCAAGGAGAGGCCCGGCATCTCGCAACTTCCCCCGGTGCCTGAGGACGCGGCGGAAGCTCTGGAGAATTGCCGGCGCTGTCACGGGCTGGACGGCATGGGACGCAACAGCGGCGCCTTCCCTCGCATCGCCGGTCAGAATGCCGGTTACCTTCGCCTGGCGCTCCAGGCCTACGCCGATGGCCGGCGCGCAAGCGGCATCATGGAACCGGCTGCTGCCCCGCTCAGCGACCGCGAGATCCGCGAACTCGCCGACTACTATGCCGCCATTCCCCTGCCGGCCGAACCGGCGCTCGCCGAGCCGGATGACCCGGCGGCGGTGGAACGCGGCGGCAGGATCGCCGCCGCAGGCGCTCCCGACCGGGACGTTCCCGCCTGCATCGCCTGTCATGGCCTCGACGCGCCACCACCGAACGACAACTATCCCCTGCTGGCGGGCCAGCATCCCGGGTACCTGGCCAATCAGCTCCGACTGTGGCGCGCGCGGCAGCGCGGAGGCAGCCCCCAGGCGCAGATCATGGAGAAGGTCGCCGAGCGTCTTACCGACCGCCAGATCCTCGACGTGGCGCAGTTCTATTCAACGCTGCGCCCGCGGAGGTCGCAGCTCGATGACGAGCAAGGCTCCAGGCCGACCACGGCCCCGAGTCCGGCACCCGATCCCGCCAGCCGGTCGAACGTCATGCCTGGGACCAGGCCCGGGATCCGCGGGCTGCGAGGTTGCTCAAAATTGCGGATCATCGGGCCTTTCATGTGGACGCGCGGCGGTCCGATACCTATGATCGCAGGTGGAGAATCAGCGCGGCGGATCGGGCATTAGGGACGGTTCGGCCGGGATTGGCAGCTTCGCGGTGGGGCCCTTGTGGCAGCGGGTTGCCGAGCCCGGGCGGGCGAGAAGGGACTCCTGTGGGATGACGGAGCCGGGCGCTCCATCGCTCGACACTCTTTCGCGCGTGCCAACGCCTGCATGGCTGTGGGACGCCGATCGCTTGCGTATCGTCTGGGCCAACAAGCCGGCCATCACCCTGTGGCGGGGCGAGACGCTGTTCGACCTACTTGACCGCCGCTTTGCGCCCGACGATCCGATCGTCACCCATATTTCGGAAATTTCACGCGGCCTCATGGCCGGCGGTGCGACCGAAGCCGGCTTTCCGTTCCGGGCAAACGGACACCAGACGGCGCTGCGCTGCCGGTTCGAGACAGCCGAACTGCCGGACGGCCGCCCGGGAATTCTCGTCCAGGCGCTGGTCGCGGATGAAGGACCCGAGGTCGAGACCAGGATCTGGGCCCGCGCCGCGAAGACGCTGCCGTATCCGCTTCTGGTATGTGACCGGTCGGGGCGCATCGTCGCCGCCAACGAGGCGGCGACCGCAAACATCCGCGCCGTCCTGCCGGCAACACTCGGCGCGCTGTTCGCCGAAGGGGATGCCGATGTCCGGGCACTCGTTGCCCGGGCGCTCGATATCGGCCAGGCCGATGCGGTGCGGACCGTGCAGACTTCGTTCGGCCCCCGTGTCCATCGGCTGCATTTCAGGAGGATCGACCCTCCCGTCGACGGTAGCCGCGACAGCCTGGTGGAGGTCGTCCTCGATGACGTGACCGAGCGGCGCCGGTACGAGATCGAGCTCGAGCAGAATATCGAACGGCTGTCGGATTTTCTCGCAGCGGCGGCGAGTTTCACCTGGGAGCTTGACCGAGACCTGCGCTTCTCGGCGACATCGGAAGGATTCCTGCCGACCACCGGCACCGCGCCGGAACGCGTCGATGGCGAACCTTGGCAGGCGATTGCCGCCACCTTCGATCTGGATCCCGATGGCGGCATCGCGAAGGCCCTCGAGGAACGCAAGGCGTGGTCGGCAGTCGTTCACTGGAAGAGCGGCGAAGCGGCACGTGCCGTATCCCTGAGCGCGGTTCCGGTGCTGTCGCCATCCGGAGAGTTCCTCGGCTACCGCGGCGTCGGTGCACCGGCGGCGGCAGCCGAGGGCGTCGCAGCGGCCGGCGAAGCCGGCGCCGACGAGGCGCGGAGCACGGAACCACAGCCGGGGCTGTCGCAGGAGGAACAGATCGCGTTCGAGACCATCGGCCGCGAGGTCGGCGGTGCCGCCGAAACTGCCGAGACGAAGGCCGAACAGGCCGCCGACCAGCAGCCGGCCGTCTATTCCGGGCCGACCGACGACGAACTGCGCGCGATCCTTGATACCGCCAGCGACGGCATCATCACCCTCGACCACCAGGGCCGTATCGAGAGCCTCAATGCCAGCGCCCAGGCGATCTTCGGCTACGATTCGCGCGAGGCTGCCGGCCGGGCGATCTTCGATTTCCTGACCCCGGACAGCGCCCGGATCGTCAAGGACTACCTTGCCGCGTTGTCGAACCGCGGACTTGCAAGCATCTTCAACGACGGCCGCGAGGTTACGGCCATCGAGCGGCGCGGTCGCGAAGTACCGTTGTTCCTGACGATCGGACGGATCGAGGCGGATCCCCGCCGCGGGCAGAAGTACCACAGGTTCTGCGCCGTCATCCGCGACATCACCCAGTGGAAGCGCACCGAGACGGAACTGAGGCGGGCCAAGGAACAGGCGGAGCGCGACAGCGCGCAGAAGTCGGAGTTCCTCGCCAACATCAGCCACGAGCTCAGGACCCCGCTCAACGCGATCATCGGCTTTTCGGAAGTCATGCGGACGGCCAAGTTCGGCACCGTCGACAACGAGAAGTACCGCGGCTACATCAACGACATCCACGCCAGCGGCCAGCACCTGCTCAGCCTGATAAACGACCTCCTCGACCTGTCGAAGATCGAGGCGGGCAAGCTCGAGCTCAACTTCACGAGCGTCAACCTCGCCGAAGTCCTCAAGCAGTCGATCGACATCGTCCAGCCGCAGGCGACGCAGGCCGGCATCATGATCCGCACCAGCATGCCGGAGGACCTGCCCAACGTGGTCGCCGATCAGCGGAGCCTGCGCCAGATCTTCCTCAACATCCTGTCAAACGCCGTGAAGTTCACCGAAGCGGGCGGCCAGATCGTCGTGTCCGCGTTCATGGACGATTCCGGCGAGGTGCACGTCCGCGTCAAGGACACCGGGATCGGAATGACCGCCGAGGAACTTGCGACCGCCATGGTGCCGTTCAGGCGGGTCGAACGCCCCGACCGGCAGTACAAGCCGGGCACCGGTCTCGGGCTGCCGCTTACCAAGGCGCTGGTCGAGGCAAACCGTGCCACGTTCGGCATCAAGAGCGAGCCGGACGAGGGCACGCTGGTGACGATAACCTTTCCCACTCCGCGCGTCCTCGCCGACTGATTCCCGGAACGGCCTCCCCGGTATGGGCGGCCGGTGCTGCAGGTGCTACAACGATCCCTTGCAGGCCGGTCAGTTGCACGTACGAAGGAGGCACTTCCATGGTGGACATCCAGAAGCTGAGCGAGACCGTGACTGCCCGGCAGACGCGGCGGGCAGGCGGACGGCGCGCGCGAGTCGCGGAACGCACCAGGGCGCCCATTGTCTCGCTGCCGACGCTGAAACGGCGCATCCCGGTCTACGAGATCGTTTCCGACGAGGCGATCGAACTCGTGCACCAGGAGTCCTGCCGCATCCTCGAGGAGGTCGGCATCGAGTTTCGCGACGCCGAGGCTGCGGCAATGTGGAAGGCTGCCGGAGCCGACGTCGACGGCTTGCGCGTTCGCATCGGCCGCGACCAGCTCATGGAGCTGATCGCCCAGGTGCCATCGGAATACGAGATGCACGCCCGCAATCCCGAACGCACGGTACGGGTCGGCGGCGAGAACTCGATCTTCGTTCCGATGTACGGCGCGCCCTACGTCCGCGACTTCGACGGTACGCGGCGCTACGGCACGCTGGAGGACCTCTACAACTTCCACAAGCTCGCCTACATGGCGCCGGCGCTGCATTCCACCAGCAGCATCATCTGCGAGCCGATGGATGTCCCGGTCCCGAAACGCCACCTGCACATCATCTACGGGGTGCTGCGCTGGTCCGACAAGCCGTTCATGGGCATCGTGACCGAACGCAGCCGCGCCGAGGACACGATCAGGATGGCCCAGATCGTGTTCGGCGAAGAGTTCGTCGACAACAACGTCGTCCTGACATCGGTGGTCAATGCCAATTCGCCACTGGTCTGGGACGCCACCATGCTCGACGCGCTCAAGGTCTACGCCAGCCACAACCAGCCCTGCCTGTTGTCTCCGTTTGCGCTCTGCGGCGCATCGACATCGGCATCGACGATCGGCGCGGTCGCCCAGGTCAATGCCGAAGCGCTCGCCGGCATCGCGTTCACCCAGCTCGTCCGGCCGGGGTCGCCGCAGGTCTACGGGCAGTTCATGGTGACGGTGAACATGAAGACCGGGGCGCCGATGGGGGGCACCCCGGAGGCTGCGCACATGCAGTTCCTGATCGGCCAGCTGGCACGCAAGTACCAGTTGCCGTGGCGGACCAGCGGATTTCATGTCGGGTCAAAACTGGCCGATGCCCAGGCCGGCTACGAGGCCAACATGCTGATGCACGCCGCGCTCCTTGCCGGCGCCAACTACATATGGCACGTCGCTGGCTGGCTCGAGGCCGGACTCGTCGCCGACTTCGCCAAGTTCGCGCTCGACACCGAGCAACTCACGGGCTGGTACCGCTACGCGCAGGGCATCGACATGAGCGATCTCGACGCGGCGATGGCCGCCGTCCGCGAGGTCGGCCCCGCCGGCCACTTTCTCGGCACCCAGCACACCCTGGACAAGTTCGAATCGGCCTTTTTCATGCCCGACATCATGGACTTCAACTCGTTCGAGCAATGGTCGGCGGAAGGTTCGCTCGACGCCGAAGCGCGCGGCCGCAACAAGGCGAGGGCGATGCTGGAGGCCTACGAGGAACCGAAGCTCGACGAAGGAGTCCACGAGGCGCTGCGAGATTTCATCGCCCGCCGCGAGCGCGAGCTTCCCGACGCCGTGAGCTGATCGCGACGTCGGGCCGCCGCTGCTAGGCCGCCCGCTCGAAGCTGCTGCGTTCGGCGCGCGGCAGCGACGCGATCCAGTTCTCGAAGAAGCGCCGGGCGTACGGCCGCCAGAACGGCGGTGCCATGCTAGCGTTGCGTTCCCGGATCATCCCGACCGGCGCCGGAACGGCCTTGCCGGCGGCAATGTCGCGCTCGTATTCGCGTCGCAGCGTATCGCCATCGTACTCCAGGTGATTGAACATGCTGAGCGACCGGGCGGCGCGATCTTCCACCAGGCAGAGGCCGGATTGCGCCGACGCTGCCAGGACGCGCAAGCCCCGGTCGGGTGGCAGGTCGGAAATCCGCACCTCGGTATGGCGCGAAACGGGTGTCGGGAAACGCGGCCAAAGACCGGCCATGAGCCCGGATGACGCGGCAGTGACCGATTGCGGGTAGACGCCTGAAAGCTTCGACTGCAGCGCCCGCTTGGGAACCCCGTGGCGGTGATAGAGCGCCGCCTGGCCGGCCCAGCAGACATACAGTGCACTGCCAACATGTGTCGTTGCCCAGTCGAAGACGGCGGTGAGCTCGCGCCAGTAATCCACCTCCTCGAAGGGCAGGTGCTCGACCGGCGCACCGGTGACGATCAGACCCTCGAACGTCTCGTGGAAGACCTCCGGCGCAAG
>Ga0079224_100010414_pt1 | contig 12760 bp, 8 predicted proteins | sample Stecom2015_FD_80414 | JGI IMG/M metagenome (GOLD analysis project Ga0079224, IMG submission 80414) | Agricultural soil microbial communities from Utah to study Nitrogen management - Steer compost 2015 | ecosystem: Environmental > Terrestrial > Soil > Agricultural land | place: USA: Utah...
CGGAGCGGTGCCGCCGCCACGTGAGCCACCACCCTGCGGCCACGCCGGCGAGCGCTCCGGCGGCGATCATCCATCCGTGACCTGCGAGTCTGGGTGGCCGCTCCCGCAACATCCCGTCCCCACCCCCGTTGTGGACACCCCCTGCTTGGAGGCGTGCAAGTCGCAGACCAGGGATGCCGCGGAACGGGCGCTGGTCGCGCGCGGCGCAACGCCATGGTCACCCGGACGGCGGCTTTTTCTCCCCGGACTGACCCCCGCCCTGCTTACGCTCCTGGCGCTCGCGATCCTTCCGCTCGCGCAGCTCCTTCGCTCTCTGGTCGAATCGGTCCCGGATGCGCGCGCGGTCCGCCTGCCCCTGGCTCTCCTCCCAGTCGCGTTCCCGCTGGGACTTGGGACCGAACGATGGGGCGGGCAAGGTGATGCCACCCAGGTGGATGCCATCGGGGGAGATGCCCCACCGCTTGCCGTCCTTCCCCTTGATCGTCCAGTCCACCGCGCGGCGCGCGGCGTCCGCCTCCAGCGCGAGCGAGTCGTTCAGCTCCCCGAGCCGCCGCGCGAGGTGCTCGGTCGCCGCCTCTGCCGGGGTCGGGGGCGCTTCCACCACCCAGGGCAGCGGCGCCCACAGGCGGTGGTCCCCGATGTCACGTGGACGGAGCCGCTCGGCGGGGCTCAGCGTGCGGTCCGCCGGCCCGGCTTCGGCAGCCTCGCCCGGCTCCGCCTCCGCTTCCGAGCGGGTGGGCGGGACGCGCGACGGCTCCTCGGGCCGGTCCTGCGCGACCTGCTCCTCCGGCGGCGCCGTCTCCTCGACCACGGCCTGGACGTCGTAGACCCGCAGGCCGGGAAACGCCATGGGGCGCGTGGGAGATGCGGGCACGGCCTGCCGTTGCGGCACCGCGACCGTGAAGACGTAGCGGGAGACCAGGACGGCCAGGGCGTGGAGGACGAGCGAAGCCGCAAGCCCCGCGGCGAGCACCTTCCGCTGCGATCGGCGTCGCCGCGATGTTGGCCGCGGAGCCGGTGCGGGCGGCGGGGCGGGTGGCGCGCTGGGCGCCGGCGAGCGCTTCAGGGCGGGCGAGTTCATCCCCTGGGTTGTAAACCACGGCCGGGAACCCGGTTCCTGCTCACAGCAGCCGGCCCAGCCGCGTGGCGGCCTCGCGCAGCCGCTCCGGACCTTGCGTGAGCGCCAGGCGCAGGAAGCCCTCGCCACCCGCGCCCAGTGCCGCGCCGGGCATGATCACGACGCCCTGCTCGAGCAGCGCGCGCCGAGCGAATTCCTCCGACCCGCGCCCGCCGGGCACCGGAACCCAGAGGTACATCGTCGCGCGCGGCCGCGTCGCCTGGAAGCCGTTCGTGCACAGCGCGTCCACCAACGCGTCCCGCCGCTCCCGGAACGCGGCGACGTTGCCCGGCACCCACGCGGCGTGCGATGCCAGCGCTGCCGCCGCCGCTGCCTGCACGGCGAGGAACGCGCCCGTGTCCACGAACGACTTCACCCGCGTCAGCGCAGCGATCGCCTCCGCGCCGCCCACCGCCCACCCGATGCGCCATCCGGTCATGTTGTAGGTCTTCGAAAGCGAGTGGAACTCGATCGCCACCTCCCGCGCGCCTTCGATTTCCAGGATGCTGGGCGGCCGGTAGCCATCGAACGCGATCTCGCTGTACGCGTTGTCGTAGACCAGGAGCGCGCCGTGCGTGCGGCAGAACTCCACCGCCTCCGCGAGGTACTCCCGCGGCGCGATCGCGGCTGTCGGGTTGTTCGGGTAGTTCAGGTACACGATCCGCACCCGCCGCACGACCTCCGCGGGGAGCTCCTCGAACGGGATGAGGAAGCCGCTCTCGGGCCGTAGCGGGACCAGGTGCGGCTCGCCGCCGGCGAGCAGCGTCCCGCCCACGTACGGCTGATAGCCCGGGTCGGGCACGACCGTCGCGTCGCCCGGGTTCACGTAGGCCAGCGCCAGGTGCGCGATCCCCTCCTTGGACCCGATCAGCGGCAGCACCTCGCGGTACGGGTCCACCTCCACGCCGAACCGCTCCGCCATCCAGCGGGCGATCGCCTCGCGGAACGCGGGCAGCCCGAGCTGGAAGCCGTAGCGGCCCATCGCGGGCTCGGCCGCCGCTTCCAGCAGCGCGCGCACGGCAGCGGGCGGCGGCGTCAGGTCCGCGTCCCCCGCGCCCAGGTCGATCACGTCCACTCCTTCCGCCGTGAGCCGACGCTTGAGCTCCGGCACGTCCGCCAGTGGATACGGCGGGAAGTCACGCATGCGATCCGCAAAGCCACGCATAACGCTCAGGTCTGCTCCTTTGCACCGGTTCGATTCGTTCGGCAAGACGTGCACCGGCCCGGCCGGCCGGCGCGCTCCGGGCCGTCACGGGCCCCACGCACAGTCGCCCGCCGGGGTCCGCACGTCCACGGTGGCGACGTCGGGCCCGGCGGGCCGACACCCTCCAGCGGGGAAACACCGCGGCCTCCGCTAGTGAGGGCCGCGCCTTGTCCAGATCAGGATGACTCCGCAGCGGGAGTCCGGGGTCAGGTACTCGGGTGGCGCCTTGCTCACTCCCTGGTACACCTCGATGCCTTCGACCGTGGAAGGCTTCACGACATCGTCGATCGCCTCACCGACGCCCCCACGCCGGCCTCGCCCCGCCGCGCCGCCGCGGTTGAGCAGGAACCCATCGACGTAGACCTGCGCGGGACAGTTCGATCGCATGTGCGGCACGCGGCTCCTCCCGGATCGCTGCAACCACACCCCGGGCGCCATCGCCAGGATGTCGGTCACGGCGGTCGCCCCCTGCCTCAGAATCTCGTCTCCCGTGATGTACCACCCGATTCCACTCCGACGCCGCCGGTCGAACCCCGCCAGCGTCGGCCCGCGGTCGCGAGCCACCACCTCCAGCGGCGCCAGCACGATGCCCTGGAGAGCCATCCGGACCTCGACTCGATAACTCGAGTACCCGGCCACCTCCATCGGCGACGTCACCACGGTCTGATAGCCGATGTGCTGGACCTTGAGGTGGACCGGTCCACGATGGTCGACCACGAAGGCGAACGCGCCCGCCTCATCCGTGACCCGCTCCCCAAGCGCACGCCCCGTGGAATCCTGGAGCGTCACCGTCGCCGCCGGGATTGCCTCCGCCGAACCGTACTCGATCACGCGCCCCAGGAGCCGCACCTGGGCATCACCGGGCGTGGCAGGGCCAATGAGGAGGAGCGCGACGAAGCACCGGCCGACCGCTCGCATGGGCTCCACCTGTGGGAGTCAGGCAAACCGCCCGAAGGTATCCGGCTTCGGTACGGGATGCAATCGCGCGAAACGGCCAGCGGCGCGACGGAGTCGCGCCGCTGGCCACGCTACCGGGCGGGGACGTCAGGGATCCAGGGTCTTGTCCGGGATCATGAACACCGACGGTGCCTGGTTCGCCGTCGTCGATTCGCGCGTGCCCGGGACCGTGCCCGGCGCGAGGACCACGGTCAACACCGACCCCGCGACCTGCACGCCCGGACGTGCACCGTAGAGCTGACCCGGCGGCGTGGGGATCCCGGGCTGGTCCGGCGTCGTCGCGAACAGCTCGGTCGTCGAACCGGCTGCCGTGACCACGAAGCGGTACAGCGGCGTGCCCGAGGTCGGCAGCGCCGGCACGTTCACGTAGGTGCTCTGCTGGAGGTACCCGACGTTGCGGATCACCCCCGCGCTGTTGGTGGCGAAGTCATCCGGCGTCGGCGCCTCCGCCGACGCCACGGGGACGATGTGGATGTCCACCGCCCCTGTCCCGAACGCGGCGTGGAGCGCCTTGATCGCGATCTGCCCGGCCGGCGGCGTTGGGGGCGGCGGGTCCTCCAACGTAGTGAGCTCCGCCTGGCCGGTGCCGACCCGGCCCGCGTAGACGATCGTGTAGCGCGCATCGACCGTCAACGCGACCTGCCCGTCGTAGAGCATGGTCTTGGTCACGTTGATGTCGTTCGAGAACGGGAACACGCGGAGGGGGCGTGAGCCCGGAGCGACCGGCTGGTACATGCCGCTCGAGGTCGCAAAGGGGACCCCCTGCAGCGTCGGCAGGTTCTCCACCCTGTCAATGAACCGGAAGTCGACGGTCCCCGTGTCCACGTTGACGTTCACGACGCGCACCAGCGCCGCCGGGTCCGGCGTGTTCACGGTCACCCCATCGTCGTCGCAGCCCGCGACCACGAGAAGCAACGCCACGGGGAGGAAGGCCTTACTGTATCGCATAATCCCTGTCCGCTCGCGAGTGTGATGTGAACTCATGTTAGTAGACGACCCGAACGGACTGCTGAGGGTCATCGGGAACGCGACCATCGGACGAACTGCCGCCCAGGCCGGTGATCGCGATGTTCGACGCGGCGATCGCCCCGGCAATGATCAGCCCGGCCAGGACCCAGCTCCGTTGCTGCGACAGCCGGCGCTCGCGGATCTCCGCGACGAGTTCTCGCCGCAGAGCCACACGCTCGCCCGACCAGCGGACCGGCACCCCGAGATCCAGGTGCTCGACGGCGTTGACCGACAGCACCACGGCCGAGTCCGAGAGCTCCACCACGCTGCCCTCGATGGATTGCACGCCTGGCCCGATCTCCTCCACCAGGTCCGCGCGGCCGCGATCCGTCACGGCGACCTTCACGCGCGTTCCGGCCGGTATGTCCATCGTGACTGCGGGGACGTAGTGGTAGCAGCCCGCGAGCTGCACGAGCAGCAGGAGAGCTGCCACCACCCGCGTGCAAGCTCCCGTCCGCATCCGCAACTCACCGATTCCCATCGCCGTACCCGTACGTGCTGCCAGCAGCTGACCGCGCCCCGCCGACGCCGCCCAGGTTGTAGATCGGGACGTTGCGGGCGTCGGCCTCCTGGTGCGGCAGCGGGAACTCCAGCGCCGTTCCGACCGGCAGGTCCCCCCACCCACGGCCGTCGAAGAACCACACCCCGTAGGTGGTGAACGCCGTCTCCATTCGCTTCTCCCACTTCATGGCTTCCATGATGGTGCCGCACGACGTGGGGCCCGTCTTGCTCGGCACGCGCGGCACGCACTGGTCACCGCCCGGCACCGGGTCCGTCGCGCTGGTCACCACGCCGCTCAACGCGGGCAGCCCGTTCTTCGTACGCGTGATGTCGATCAGGGCCGCCGCGGCTGCGATGTTCCCCTGCCGGATGTATCCCTCGGCCGCCAGCATGTCGTTCTCGGCCTTCGTGAAGAAGGGCAGAGGGCCGTTCCGGCCCGCGTCCGCGAGCGCCCGGAACCGGTAATGGTCGTACTGCGAGTTCGCCCAGGCCGGCGTGATGTTGTCCAGCGACGGCTCACGGTTGCGGAAGTACTTGCCGCCCGTCGGAACGCCCTGCCCGCCGCGATCTGCATTCTGCTCCGCTCGCGTGCTCCCCTGCGGGAACCGGAGGTCCGGCGTGATGATCAGGAAGCCGGTCCGCTGGTCACGCGGCGTCTCCAGCCAGCGATCGAACGCACCGCTGACATCGGCCATCCCGATGATGTACGGCGTCATCTGGTGCCAGTTCGTGTCACGGAAGTGAAGCGTCGTGGCCAGCCACTCGTAGTCCCAGTCCGCACCCGGATTCAGCATGATCTCGAAATCGGACTTGATCCCGGCCGTCGCATCCGCGATCACCGCGCCCCAGTCCACCGCAGCCCGCTCGTCGGGATCACGCGCGACCGACACGCGCATCCTGGCCCGGAACGACCGGATGATCTCGGCGAAGCGGGCAGGACTCACGGTCGGCCCGCCGGGGCCGGTCAGCCAGCCGGTCGGCAGAGCCGTCATGCCGGGCTGCGTCGCGTAGGCGAGCGCGGAGTCGAGCTGCGCGAGGGCGTACGCGTTCACGTCCATGTATCCCTCGAGCGGGGGCACGTCCGACGGCCCGTCCGTCTCCCTCGGCACACCCGCCGAATCGTACACGGCCGAGAGATAGCCCAGGGCGACGCCCGCCGTGAAATGCGCGAACGCCTTCAGCCGGATCAGGTCGCCGTCGCGCCCGGTGCCGAGTGAGAAGCCCTCCTCCTTCGCGCGCTGGAGGACGTCGGCCGAGTTGCGCGCGACGAAGGACAGGAACTGGAAGTCGTTGAATCCTTCCGGCGCGTACGCATTCCCACGGCTGTTGTCGATCACCTGCCGCGGGATGGCGCCCCGCGGCATGCCGTTGTTCGCGAGCCCGGTCGCCGCGTTCTCGAACGACATCACCGCCATGCTCGTCTGAAGACGGGCGATGTCGCCGATCGTGGCCATGATGATCGCGCCGAACTGCGCGGAGGCCAGGCCCTCGACCTCGGCTGGGCTCCCCAGCGTCTTCTCACGGTCGGGGTTGTTGATGTTCGCAACCCCGAGGGACTCGTCGCTGCAACCCTGGAGCGAGACCACCAACGCGATCCCTGCCAGGGACGAAACCAGTCGCCAGAGCATATGTAAAGCTCCTTCTCGTCAGGGATCAGAATCGCGTGCTGATCGCGAACGAAACCGTCCGCTGCTGCGGGAACGTGAACGCGTCGATCGCGTTGATCAAACCACTGCCGGCCGCGCCACCCGAGCTCCCGATGCCGACCTCGGGGTCGAAGCCGCTGTAGTCGGTCCAGGTCTTCAGGTTCCGGCCAACCAGGGTCAGGGTCCAGTCGCCGAACGACGCCACGCGGCCCAGCCGATACGACAGGGCGACTTCGCGCAGCTTCACGAAGCTCGCGTCCTCCGTCGTGCGGTTGTTCGGCGTCAGGATGTCGTAGAACCCTCCGATGCCGCTGCCGCCCCCGGGCCCGGAGCCCGCGCGGTAGTAGTAGCCAATGGGCTTCGCCTGCTCGACCGACTTGTTGCCCTGATCCAGCTCATGCGAGAGGAAGTCCAGGTAGGACCAGTGCTTGCCCTGATTCCACACGCTCTGGCCGAACGCTCCCTCCACCAGGGCGTACAGCGAGAAATTCTTGTATTCGAGCGTCTGCGAGATGCCGATCCGGTAATCCGGCAGTGCGTGCCCCACCGGACCCAGCTCCGGCGATCCCGTCTCCGGATTGCGGATGAGGATCGGCAGGCCCCAGCCGAGCTGCACTCCATACGGCGCCTGGGATGCCGGCAGCACCGCGTTCCACAGGTTGTGCGTGATGCCCATGCGGGGGTTGTTCCCTTCACCCACCCACACGAGCCAGCCCTCGTCGTTCTTCTGGAAGGCGCTGGTCGGACCGCCGCACTGCGACTGGAACTCCACCGGCAGCTCCTTGCAGCTGCGCATGAACCGCCGTCCCACGATCGTCCCGTAGCGCAGGCCCTCTTCGATCCTGATGATCTCGCCCGTCGCCTGGAGGTCCGTCCCGATCAGGAACGGCTGGACGTCCAGCCTCTCGATCACCGTGCGATTGCGGGCGTAGTTCGCCCGCGCCGTCCACCTCAGACCCTCCGGGTTCGTCAGGATCGGCACCGTCAGCGACGCCTCCCAGGTCTTGCTCCGCAGCGCGCCCGCGTTCTGCCACTGCTGCGGGAAGCCCGTCGCGACCGACGTCGGGACCGGAAGGATCTGGTTGTCCGTCAGCGCGTTGGCGTACGTGAGGCTGACGTCCACGCGGTTGAACAACTGGATGTCTCCACCGAACTCCACTTCCCTCGACACCTCAGGCCGCAGCTCCGGGTTGCCCAGCGTCTGGGGCGAGAGCGATCCGCCCGAGCCGATCTCGTACGTCTCGTACTGCGCCACGTAGTTGGGGGCCTGCCCCGCCGTTCCATACGAGGCCCGCAGCTTGAGCGCGGACACGCGCCCCTCGGGGAACCACGGCTCGCGGGAGACCAGCCACGCCCCCGATGCCCGGCCGTACGTCTGCCAACGCCGGCCCGCCCCGAAGCGGGAGTTCCCATCGTGCCGCACGGCGAAATCGAACTCGTAGCGGTCCATCAGGTCGAAGAAGGCACCGCCCGCGAAGGACATCTGCCTCGTCCGCATCCGCTCCGACGAGATCTGCTGGTTCTGCGTCGAGTTCTCACCCGACTGCACGTCCTTGACGCGCAGGAACTGGCCGATGAAGTCCCGGTTGTCGATGTCTTCCTGCTCGAACAACCAGCGGGCGGTGAAGCGCGAGTGCAGCCGGTCCAGCAACTGCGGGCGAACCGTCCCGCCCACACTGGCGTTGAGCGACTGCGTGTTGTTCGTGCCGTTGAAGATCAAGCCGTTGTTCGTTCCCGGGTTCGGATTCGTGCTCCGGAACCCCCGGTTGTGGAACTGCTTGAAGTTCAGGTTCAGCCGGTCGAGGTTGAAATTGGCATCGGCCTCAAGCCACGGCAGCGGCGTGTAGCGGACCGTGGTGCCGGCCAGGATCCGCCAGCGCACGTCCTCGCGGTCCCGGTTCTCGAACGAGTAAAGCGGATTCTCGTTCTGCGTGCCGCCCTGGCCGCTCAGGTTGGTGCGGATGTAGAGCCGGCCGTACGAGTCACGCTGGGTGATGTCCACGATGGCGGGCGTCCGCGTCAGCCGGAACCACCCCGTGCCGCCCTCCTCCTGGTCCGTGCCGTCGAGCGTGGCGCGCGAGAAGAACGAGCTCACGTCCACCGACCAGTCATCCCCGATCCGGTGCGTGACGTTCACCCGCCCGCTCAGGCGCTCGTAGCCGTCGAGCCCCTGGACCGCGCCCGCATGCCTCGTGTGGCCCACGCTCGTGAAGAAACTCGTGGACCCCATCCGCCCCATCATGCTGACGTCGTTGGTCACGAACGGCTTGGGAACGACGAGCTGCGCGACCGCATTGTACATCTTGCCCGGCCACTTCGTGGCAAGGAACGCGCGCCGCAGGATGTCGCCCTGCGTCGTCGCCCCCAGGTCCACCGGGAACCCCACGGGCGTGAGCGCGAAATCCCCCGGCACATCGTTCACGCGCTTCTGCTCGGCGCGGTAATCCACCGTGCGCGAGCAGACGAAGTTCCGGTCCGCCAGCCCATCCTGCACGCAGAAGCGCGTCCCCGTCACATCCAGCAGATAAGTGTGGTAGCGGGCGATGCCGAAGTCGCGCTCGATGTCGTTGAACCCGACCTCCGAGCGAACGTTGAACGAGACCTGGTCCTGGAACCCGCTGGCCCGCTTCGTCGTGATCGAGATCACTCCGGCGGCCGCACGCGAGCCGAACAGGGTCGACGCGGCAGCCCCCTTCACGATCTCGACGCTCTCGATGTCCGCCGGGTTCAGGTCCGCGATGCCCGAGCTGAGCACGATGCCATCCACCACGTAGAGCGGCTCCTGCCCGCGGTCCTCCCCGTTGATCGACGTGGGCCCACGCAGGATCACCGCCGGGGCCACCCCGGGACGCCCGCTGATCGACGCGATGTTCGCCCCCGCCACCTTGCCCTGGATCTGGCTGAGCGGATTGACGTTCGGGACCGGCATCTGCGAGACGTCCATGCGCTCGACGCTGAACGGCACCTTCAACTGCTCGATGGCGCCGCCGCTCACGCCGGTCACCACGAGCCCCTGGAGCATCACCGCCGTCTGCTCGATGGCGACGTTCGCCGTCACCGTCTGGCCCTCGGCGACTTCGACCCGCCGGGTCGTCGTGGTGTAGCCGAGCAGCTCGATCTCGAGCGTGTGCACCCCGATGGGAACGCCCCTGATCTGGTAGCGCCCCTGGTCGTTGGTGATCGCCCCGAGGTCCGTCCCCTGGATCACGACCCGGGCACTCGCCAGTGGCCGCTGCGTCGTGGCGTCCAGAATGATCCCCTGGATCGTTCCGGTACGCTGGGCCTGGGCCAGGCTGGCGCCCGGACCTCCAAAGAGAAGGACCGCGGCAGCACCTGCGATCAGCCAATGGCCAATCCGCGCCGTCATACGACCTCCCGAGGGTATGGTGGGTTGTCTCCACGGCACCGCGCCGATGCGGTGACGTCCCTGCAAGGACCGGCCGGAAGAACGAGGCGTACGGTGGTTCCGAACGCCTTCACCGCGCTCGGGCCGAACGCCGCGCGCTTCGCCAGCACGCTGTGCCCGCTCCACGAAACACCTGTATTGGCCACGCGGCGGCCGCACCGCACCGAACTGGACCGTTGACCAGCGCGACGCCCAGGGCTAGCGTTCTCGCCACATCACCGCCCTGCCACGTCGCCCCCCCGCTCGCGAGGTCCGCTACATGAACCGCTTGCTCCGTTTCTGTATCCTGCTCTGTGTCGTCAGCGCCGTCCCGGCTTGTGCGTCCGGGAGCTCTTCACGCGGCACGACGCCGCCGGACAGGAGTTCCCTCGGGATCGATGAGATCCGGCCGTTTTCCCACGGCACTGCGTATCAGGTGATCCGGGCGCTGCGCCCCGAATGGCTCGAGGTCCAACCCCGGACGGTGACGCTCGGCGCACAGAGGCGAGTCTATCTGGATGACCTGCACCTGGGCGGACTGGAGACCCTGGAGCAGATCTCCGCCTCGTCGATCGCAGCGATCTATTACTTCGATGGCCCCCGCGCCACGCAGCGCTGGGGGAGTGATCACGCTGCCGGCGTGATCCAGATCCGCACACGCCATTGACTCCGCCACCGGCGCGACGCAGCGGTCGCTGGGTGTGGAGGCACGGGCGTCGTCCTACTGCAGACGATCGGTAGTGGAGGGTCGGGCTCGACCTCGGTCGAGGCCCGGCCGTGCGTCTTTCGTGTGGCTATAACGCATCGCGCACGGGGGCGCGAAGTGTCCGGTCCGACTGGGTGGGGCGTTCTATCCTACTTGCGGGCATTGCCCGCTGTCCAGAGCCTAGGGCCTCGCCAGTCCTGGGTGGTCCGGGACCCGGCGGGGTAAACGAGCGATGAGGGTGAGCCTTGTTATTGAGAACGTCCGAGAGGACGGTCTTGTGACAGGCGGGGCGGGACGTCAGGTCGCGGAGCCGGGTCTCGGCCCCTTGGGGCCGCGGTGCCGCGGGAGGCCCGGACGCCGGCGCGGGCAGGCGCGAAGCCACACCACCTACCTAACCTGGTGGTTCCGCTCCTTACCAGCAGCGGGCGGCCGGCGGGAGGTAGGCATGGCCGCGGAGGTCGTCCGCTCCCTCACTCGGGCCCGGCGTAAAACGCCTGGACCCGCGTGCGCAGGTCGTTCCACGAACCGGTCTGCACGGGTGCGGGCGGCAGCGACTCGAGGAAGTAGCGCCCGTAGCTCCGCGTGACGACGCGGCGGTCCAGGAGTACCACGACGCCGCGGTCGGCGCGCGACCGGATCAGCCTGCCGAAGCCCTGCTTGAGCCGCAGCGCCGCCTGCGGCAGCATGTACTCGTAGAACGCGTTGCCGCCATCGCGCTCGATCGCCTCGACGCGCGCCGCGGTCAGCGGCTCGCTCGGCACCTTGAACGGCAGCTTGGCCAGCACCAGGCCCCGCAGCGGCTCGCCGGGCACATCCACACCCTCCCAGAACGACGCCACGCCCAGCAGGACGCCGCGCCCGCTCGCCGCGAACGACTGCACCAGGCGCGAGCGCGGCGCCTCGCCCTGAACGAACAGCGGCCAGCGCCCATCCACGCCCCGCCGCCGCAGCTCGGCGGCCACCGCCCGCAGCGACCGGTACGACGTGAACAACACGAACACCCCTCCATCGCTCATGCCGACGAGGTCCTCGACCACTTCCGCCGTCGCGAAGTCGAACGGCGCGTGGTTCTCACCCCGCGGCTCCGGGATGTCGGTCGGGATGACGATGCGTGTCTGTGCGCCGTAGTCGAACGGCGACTCGAACAACGCCTCGCGCACGCGCACCCCGCCGCCGCTCAGGCCGAGGCGGGAGCGCAGGAAGTCGAACCCGTCCCGCGTCGCGAGTGTGGCGGACGTCAGGATCGCGCTATCGACCCGGTCGAACAAAGCATCCCTCAGCGCGTCCGAGAGATCGATCGGCGCCGCGCGCGCCAGGACGTTCGGCTCCTTTGCCCCGCCGCCACCGCGCCGCTCCAGCCAGCGCACCAGCGGGATGCGATCGCGGCCGGGCACGAGCGCCGTGCGGAGCGCCTCGACCGCCGCACGGATCCGGTCGGCCGCCGCTTCGATCTCGAGGAGCTGCTCCTCCAGCGCAGAGCGCCAGCCGGAATCCAGCTCGATCCGCTCGCGCAGCGCGTCCAGTCCCGCCGCCAGCTCGGTCAGGACCAGCACCAGCGAGTCGAGTGCCTCATCCGCGGCCGCGCCATCCGACGTCGCGGCGTCCTTCTCCCCGTCGTCCAGCCGCAGCACGCCTTCATCCGCGCGCGCCACGCGCGCCTCGAGCTGCGCGAACAACTCAGCCGCCCGGCGTTGCGCCTGCTCGACGCCTGGCCGCAACTGCTGCGCGATCCGGTCCAGCGCATCCTGCTGGAGCAGGTCGCTGCCGCCGGCGAGCAGCGCCGCCTCCACGGCCTGCAACACACCGCGGCCGCGCCGGTCCAGGCGCGCGAGCAGCCGCTCGATCCCGCGCCGTGAGACGTTCGCGCCGAGGTGTGCCGTCGCGGCCTCCTCCAGGTTGTGCGCCTCGTCGAGCACGACGCGCCGGTACGGCGGAAGCACGGCCGGCGCCGTGTAGTTGTCCTGCGCCCGCCGCACGGCCAGATCCGAGAACAGGAGGTGATGGTTGACGACGAGCACGTCCGCCGTCGCGGCGTCGCGCCGCGCACGCTGGTAGAAGCACGCTTCGAAGTGCTGGCACTTCGCCCGCAGGCACACATCCGACTCGCTCGCCACCTCGTCCCACACTTCCGGCGATGGCGTGAACGGCAGGTCCTGGAGCGATCCATCCCGCGTCCGCTTCAGCCAGTCCAGGATCGCGCCCAGCTCGGCACGTTCCGCATCGCCGAACAGCGAGC
>Ga0079224_100010415_pt1 | contig 12760 bp, 10 predicted proteins | sample Stecom2015_FD_80414 | JGI IMG/M metagenome (GOLD analysis project Ga0079224, IMG submission 80414) | Agricultural soil microbial communities from Utah to study Nitrogen management - Steer compost 2015 | ecosystem: Environmental > Terrestrial > Soil > Agricultural land | place: USA: Utah...
AATGAAGATTTTAGCTGGCTGACCTATGGAAGTCCTATTTTTTACACGACAGACGGTGAGACAAGAATAGATAACTGGACTATTGAAGAAAAAGCAAGAGGTTGGACAACTTCACCCTCCGCAGACGGCATTGCGTCAACGTATGCACGTGATGGCTTTGTGAAGTTAGGCAAGACGAATTTCGGATCTGATTTTATTTCACCTAAACTAACAGCTGTTCAAGGTACACAGAACCTGTTGGTTAAGTTTAAAGCTGTGCCGTATATGACAGCAGCAGGTACAAAAGACGATACTCGTCTTTATGTAAGTGTGATCGGTTCGGGAACAGTTAGTTCGAGTGAGTTTACTATTGATAACTGGCCTGATTATAATGCCGATCCAAACTGTACGCTAATATGGACAGCCGCTGGCACCGAGCGATCATTCGTTATCACTGGTGCTACGGCCGAAACGCAAATTCGCTTCCTGGGCGGTGCTTTAGACTTGCGTGAAACAACTGGAGCGCCGATTAACAGAAACCGTATATTCCTAGATGATATTGTTGTTACAGTCCAAGAGTAATTCCAATATTGTATAGCTTAACAGCCCGTGGTTCAAACCGCGGGCTGTTAAGCTATATATTGAGAAATCCATATAATATAAAAATGAAAAAGAATCGCCATTATACCCGCCGTACTTTTATCCAAACCTCCTTCATTACAGGTCTCGGGTTAACATTCAGTTTATATAGCTGTTCAAAATCCTCGCCGCAACCCGATCCGCAGCCAACTCCCGATCCAGATGGAAAGAACGATGGCAAGCTGGCTATTACCGGTGCTATCATACCTTCTCGTATTGATACCAACAAGGGAGCGGAGCTGACCATTGAAGGCAAAGGATTCATGACGGGAGATCAAATCATATTCGAATACTTGACCAACAGATATACTGTTGATACTAAGGTAGTCACGGATAATAACATTGTCGTTGCCTTGCCGGAGGATTTAATATCGGGCAACACCTATAGGGTGACTGTAAAGCGTGGTACGCAGTCGTCCATGTTGGGCTCGACGGTGATCAATATATATTTCAATGCCAACATTCCGGACAGAGAAGGTATGACAATAAAAGGCTCTGTATATGCTGCCGGCATCGGTCTTGCCAATGTAGTCGTTTCGGATGGCTTTGAGGTAACGAAAACCGATGAAAATGGTATCTATTATCTGCCTTCAACCAAAAAAGGGAAATATGTATTCGTGTCTATTCCGGGTAACTATGAGGTAGTTACAACAGGAAGAGCCCCGCAGTTTTTCCAACGGCTCGGCCAAGCGGCAAATGTGGTAGAAACCAAAGATTTTGAGTTGACAGCCGTCAACAACGACAAGCACGTCGTTATGGTATTGGGGGATATGCACCTGGCCAATCGCAACGGTGATATTAATCAGTTTCAACAGGGTTTTCTAGCAGATGTTAACCAATCCATTCAGGCCTATAAAAATGCGGGCACAAAGGTATATGCCTTGACATTGGGTGATATGACTTGGGAAACCTATTGGTATGACAACAATTATGGTCTCCCACAATATCTTACGGAGATGAATAAGATTGATACTATGGTGTTCAATACGATGGGTAATCATGATAACGATCCAAAATTTGTCAACGACTGGGGTGCCGAAGATAGATTCCGGGATGTCATCGGACCTACTTATTACTCGTTTAATATCGGAAAAGTACACTATATCGTACTGGACAACATCGAATACCTCAATACAAATAACAGAAACTACAATGCGAAAATCGTTGCTGATCAAATTGCCTGGTTGAAAAAAGATTTAGCAATGATAACGGATAAGAATGCACCGCTCGTGATTTCGATGCACATACAGCTCCATACAAACCCAGGATTGTCCAATGGAAACGAAACAACGGGCTACCGTCTCAGCAATGCGCAGGAATTTATCGATGCACTTAACGGATTTACGAAAGTACACTTGCTGACTGGACACACGCACATCAATTATAATATCGAACGGGATGCAACACCTGCTATCATGGAACATAATACGGCTGCGGTCTGCGCGACTTGGTGGTGGACAGGACACCCTTCGTATCCCGCCCAAAATCACATCTGCAAAGACGGTGCACCGGGAGGCTATGCTATATGGGAGATGGATGGAAATGATTTAAAATGGACATACAAAGGCATCGGCTACCCAACGGATTATCAATTCAGAGCGTATGACCTAAACAAGTGCCATATTACGAAAGAGACCTTTGCACCAAATTATACAGGCGCCGAATGGAATATCTACGCAGCAGAATACGCTACTGCAAATACAAATAATGAAGTGTTAATTAATGTATGGAACTACGACAAAGACTGGAAAGTAGAAGTAACAGAAAATGGACAGCTATTGGCAGTTATGCGGGTATCTGTTTTGGATCCTTTACACATTGTTTCCTATTCTGCACAGCGACTTAACGTTAATGCTGTGCCAACAGCCGATTTTGTGACTAGCAGGACAGCGCACATGTTTAAAGTAAAGGCATCTTCACCCAACAGTACGTTGGAAATAAAAGTCACCGACCGCTTTGGTAAGGTATATCGGGAAACGATGATCAGACCGAAAGCATTCGGATATCAGATGACCTAGTTTTTATTTCTCCCTCCGAGAGAGGGAGAAATAAATTAAATAGTAAATCTTCTTTACAATTTCACTTTAGAAATTTTATACGGCTTCTTAACTGCTTTATGAGCCGCTTCTTTAGCTATTTTCGCCTGTAGTTCCGTTACTTTTTCTGGCTTATAAGAGTTTTTACGGACATCTTCCCCGAAGATTTTTTGATACCATGTACATGCTGCGGTAAAACGACCGTAATCTAATTGGAGGTGATAACCGTCACGGGTAAAGGTATCACCTATGGAGCTGGTTCGTGCATTCTGAATCGCTGTACCGGCAGGAATAATATATTTAAAAGCGTCTAGCTTGGACACTTTTTTAGAGACGTCAGCAATCGCTTTGTACATTGTCAGCTGATCACGATCATAATTTGCGAAACCTTTATGGTCTGAGTCGTGTTGATACGCCCAGGTCTGGTGATAAACAAATTGTGTTTCCGTGTCTACTTTTGCCCGTACATAACTAACAAGCTCAGGTAAGTTTTCCATAATCACGTCATACTTACCGGAAAGTGGGCTAGCTTGTTGGAAGCTTATATAATCCCAGTTTTCGTCGCTTAGCGCTTGAGAGATGCTGACGTCCTTTGTTGTTACTTTCTTGCCGTCGAGTCCTGTTTTGCGGTATTGGTAATTCTCCGCATTTTCATTGGCATTCTTTATATGCAAAGACAAAGGTGCGCCACCGATATAGAGATTGCCGATAACCATCTTTTTACCTGTATTTGATGCCAAATCAAATAGGTAATTTTCTATACCATCTTCTGAGAAGCTATTGCCTATCGCTAAAATTTTGATGATATCGTCCTCTTTGGGCGATATTTGTGCGACGGCGGCTAACTGTATGAAGATGCTGAATAATAAAAGAATGGATTTCCTCATGGTTTTTAATTTAAATATGCTTTGTCTTAATTTATCCAATATGTTTAGAAACGGTTGTTCTGCGAATATAGCGAAACTAATTTTTTTATCGTATTGAACTTAAACATTTTGCACTTTAATACACGAAATGTCTATTAACAATGGTATTTTTGGGATATAATGGCGTATAAGTTTGTAGACAACTATAGGGAAAGAGGCGCAAGAAAGCAACTCGTAAAGCATCTGGAAAAACGAGGAATAGAGGATACGCGTGTATTACAGGCTATCGGAAAGGTGCCTCGTCATTTTTTCTTTGATGAGACATTCTGGAATCAGGCTTATCGGGATATTGCGTTTCCCATTGGGGATGGACAAACTATTTCGCAACCCTATACTGTTGCTTATCAATCCGAGTTGCTACACGTCAAAAAAGGGGATAAAATATTGGAAATTGGAACCGGTTCAGGGTATCAGACTTGTATTCTGATGGAATTGGGGGCGGAGGTATACACCATTGAGCGGCAGGAAAATTTATACCGTAGAACCATTCAGGTGTTGCCTTATATGGGATATAAGCCCCATTTTTTTTTAGGAGATGGCTCGCGAGGTGTTCCAGAACATGCGCCGTATGATAAAATTATTGTAACTGCTGGAGCTCCCTTTGTACCCGAAGTGATGCTGAAGCAATTAAAATACGGAGGGCTGTTAGTCATTCCGGTAGGGGATGAAAAATCCCAGAAAATGGTGACCATCTTGCGTGTAGGAGAAAATGATTTTGAACGTATAGAATTAGATACCTTCCGTTTCGTGCCATTGGTAGGAGACCAAGCTTGGTAAGGGTAAGAAGAATTATAAGAATGATCTATAATAAATATCAAGAACGTATTCAAAGGACGGAAGAAGAAATTCAACGTCTGCATAAATCGATAAATCAAAATAGTTTTGCTCGTTTATTTGTCATAATTGGCGGCGGTGCTTTATTATTTTATCTGGTTCAGCAGGAAAATCTATTGTTGTTATTATTAGCTGTTTTAACCATTGTATTCGTGTTTGCGTTCCTAATAAGAAGACAGAGTAGATTGGAGAAACAACATGCTGATGCAGAGGCTTTTTTAAAGGTTAATGAAAATGAAATAACGCTGCGAGATACCCGTCAGACACTGTATAATGATGGAACAAAATTTGTAGAGGATCGACATCCTTATACGTCAGATTTAGATATTTTTGGTGAATTCTCTTTATTTTCATTGATCAACAGGTGCGCAACGGCTTTGGGCATCGCTAAGTTAGCCGATTGGTTGCAACGTGCGGCCACTAAACAGGAAATAGAAGACAGGCAAAGCGCAATAGCGGAGATAGCGGAGGATTTGGACTGGAGCCAAAACTTCCAGTCGAGACTATTGTTTAATATCGATCAGAAAATAGAAGTCAAATCTTTTTTGCAACGTTATTTTGAGGGATCAAGCTTAACATTTGGTAAAGCATTTATGCGCTTGTATGTGCCTGCTGCTCCCTTTATTTTGTTAGCAGGTTTGTTGTTTTCACTGGTTGTGATGCCTATATGGACGGAATTGTTGCTGTTGGGGCTAGTGCATTTTTTCTGGACACTAGGATTGGCAGGCAAAGTAGGCCTGTTTTCCAGTAGGATAGACAAGGTGGGGCAAATTTTAGCGGCATACGCGGAGGGGCTCGCCTTGGTGGAAGAGAAAATCTTTACAGCGACAGAAAACCAACGCCTGCAACAACAATTAGGCGCCGAAGGAAAACCGCTGTCTGGCGCCTTTCGGGAACTGTCAAAACTCATCAATAATCTGGACGCACGAAATAATATGCTCATGGGCGCAATCCTCAATATCATTTTACTGTGGGATTTTAAATACGTGATGAAGATTGTGCAATGGAAATCGAAGTACGAGACAGATATTCTAGAAGCCTTTGATGTTATCGCGGAATTTGAAGCACTAAATTCGTTGGCTATATTAAAGCGTAACCATCCTACCTGGGCTACTCCCGAATTGCTAAGCAATACAGCAGATGACAAAATCTTGGCAGTGGAAATTGCGCATCCGTTGATTTCGGCAGCGCAATCTGTAGCAAATGACTACAATAACGACCACCATCGTATTGCCTTGATTACCGGATCGAATATGGCGGGCAAAAGTACGTTTCTTCGAACCATTGGTATCAACGCGGTTTTGGCTTATGCAGGAGCAGTAACACGTGCAGCTACATTTAAATTGCCTATATATAATCTTATTTCCTATATGCGGATAAGAGATTCTTTAAATGAGAGTACCTCTACCTTTAAAGCAGAACTGGATAGGATGAAGTTTATATTGGATACTGTGAAACAGGATAAGGACAGTTTTTTTCTTATTGATGAGATGTTGCGCGGAACCAACTCGGTGGATAAATACCTGGGATCCCGAGCTATTATCCGGAAGTTGATTGCCATGGAGGGCAAGGGAATGGTGGCAACCCATGATTTGCAACTGGCGTCACTCGAAGAAGAAAATGTAGGTAAAGTGCAAAACTACCATTTTGATATTCGCGTAGAAGAAGGGGAAATGCTTTTTGATTATAAATTGAAACATGGACGATGTACGATTTTCAATGCATCGTTGTTGTTGAAAGGTATCGGAATTGATGTGGAATCTACTTGAAATCAGTTATCTTGATAAAATGACATTAGAAGAAAGAATAAAAGAATCAGAAACACGGGTATGTACTACGGTATTTCCCTTTTTGACCAATCACCACGATACGTTGTTTGGTGGAAAGGCGATGGCAATTATGGACGAAGTATCGTTTATGGCGGCGACGCGGTTTTGCCGAAAGCGCCTCGTAACGGTTTCTACTGATCGAATTGACTTCGAGAAAGCCATACCAAATGGAAGTATTATCGAGGCTATCGCACGTGTACATAGCGTGGGAAGAACAAGCGTCAAAGTAAAAGTAGAGGTCTTTTTGGAAAAGATGTATGAAGAGGGAAGGGAAATGGCTATTCAAGGAATGTTTACCTTTGTGGCGTTGGACGAGAACAAACAACCTGTTCCAGTAGTGCAAGGATTGGACATAGAATAGGGGCTGTTGACATTAAGCAAACTTTATTCACTGCGGATAACAGGTTCCAAGTCTTGTAATTCTTCTTCAGTGAACAGCCGATAGTGTACTTTAAATGTTTTCCCTAGCGGTGTTTCCAATGAGAACCCACCCGGGCCGAATCCATCCAGTACATCCAATGTGAAATGTGAATACTTCCAATATTCAAATAAATCACGATCTATCCAAAATTCGAACCCTTCCGCCAGTCCGATCATTGCGTCGTTCATGCGCGGGTAAAATCCTCCTTTTTCAAAACATTGCGGCTGTGTACCTTCGCAACACCCACCTGCCTGGTAGAACATCAGCTCTCCATGCTTCTCTACTAACTCGTGAATCAGTTTTTTCGCTTTATCCGTGACATCTAATCGCTTGATCATGATTATAGATTTTGAAAGTGTAAAAAAGATATATTAGGGGCGCACGTGCGCCCCTAACGATATGGAATTGTTGTTTAGTAATTTACCGCGATCTAAAAGAATCCTAACTTCTCTTTGCTGTATGAAATTAACATGTTCTTTGCCTGGCGATAGTGTGCAAGCATCATTTTGTGATTTTCGCGACCTATACCGGATTGTTTATAGCCACCGAACGGTGCCCCAGCAGGATAAGCGTGGTACTGGTTTACCCATACACGTCCAGCCTTGATAGCACGTGGAACTTGATAGAGCTGATGGGCATCCCTTGTCCACACACCGGCACCCAAGCCATATAGCGTATCGTTAGCAATTTCAATCGCTTCTTTCTCGTCTTTGAACGTCGTCACGGCAAGTACCGGACCGAAAATCTCTTCTTGAAAAATACGCATCTTGTTATGTCCTTTAAAAAGAGTAGGTTGGATGTAGTAACCTTCTTCAAAGCCGTTTCCAACATTATTGACATCTCCACCGGTTAGGACCTCAGCACCTTCTTCTTTACCCAATTTGAGATAGGACATGATTTTGTCTTGCTGTATTTTGGAAGCCTGTGCCCCCATCATGGTGGTGGGATCTAGCGGATCTCCAATTTTTATCTGGTTGACGCGATCAATAACTTTGGCAATAAACTGATCATAAATATCCTCTTGGATTAATAAACGGGATGGACAGGTACAAATCTCGCCTTGATTAAAGGCAAACAATACCGCTCCTTCAACGGCTTTGTCTAAAAAGGAATCATCTTCGTCCATAACTGAGCTGAAGAAGATATTGGGAGATTTACCCCCTAATTCCAGCGTAACGGGAATAATATTTTCGGTCGCATATTGCATCACCATCCGCCCGGTAGCCGTAGAACCCGTAAACGCAGCTTTGGCCACTTTGGGATTGGTAACAAGTGAACGGCCCAACTCCGAACCAAAGCCATTGACGACGTTCACCACACCATCCGGTATCAAATCGCCGATCAGTTCCATGAGTACCATAATGGAAGTAGGTGTACTCTCCGCAGGTTTAAGCACAACAGAACAGCCCGCCGCTAATGCCGGAGCGAGTTTCCAAACCGCCATTAAGATGGGGAAATTCCATGGGATAATTTGCGCTACGACACCTATTGGCTCATGTACAATGAGCGATACCGTGTTAGCATCCAGTTCATTAAGTGAACCTTCTTCTGCACGGATAACACCCGCAAAATACCGAAAATGGTCTATCGCCAAAGGTATGTCTGCATGTAATGTTTCCCGAACGGCCTTCCCATTGTCTATCGTTTCGACAGCGGCGAGGTATTCCAGATTTTCCTCCATCCGGTCAGCGATTTTATTCAGTATAATACTGCGTTCCGTAGCGGATGTTTTACTCCAGGTTTCGAAGGCTTTTGCTGCCGCGTCCACTGCCAAGTCTAGATCTTCTTTAGTAGAGTGCGCAACTTGTGTAAAAACTTTACCGTCCACAGGCGAAATGTTGTCAAAATATTTACCTAAAGCGGGAGCGACGAATTTGCCGCCGATGTAATTGTCATAACGTTCTTTGAACGTGGGTCTTTTAACTGTACTCATAGTATTTCCTTTTTTAACGCGGTTTGTTAGCTAAACAAAACTACTCATGAATATCTCTTTTCGATAGCATTATCCTGCCATATGATAGCACAATCGGGTGGGGTTTGTGAGAACTAATTTATGCGCTAAAAGAACTTCTGCTCCTAATGTAAGAAATAGCATTTTTTTATTATATTTGGGTGTAATCCGTTAATCAATAGGAGAGTACATGCAGCGAAATCATCAACTGGAAATGCTACCTTTTTCGAGCTCGAAAGAACTCCACAGTTTAGTGGAAAACCGACGAGCGTACACGTTGCCAAATTTTGAGTTGAACATTTTTGAAACGTATGAAGCAAGTGCGTTAGTTCCGCTTCAATTTAGTGATTTGGTCATTATTAATATGATAAAAGGGAAGAAAGTGATGCACCTCCAAGATAAGGTCTCGTTCGATTATTATCCAGGTGAGACGCTGTTATTGCCGGAGTACACACAAATGCTAATTGATTTTCCAGACGCCCGAATGGAATCACCGACCCAATGTAGCGCCATTACGGTAGATGCAGATAAGATAAAAGAGGTAGTCGATTACTTAAACGAATTTTATCCTAAAAAAGAGTATCGGGCGAATTGGAGTTTTCAATTGGATAGGTTCCATTTCAGTAATAATGATGAACTAGCCCGTTTAACCAATCGGCTTTTTCAAGTGACATTAAGTGGTGATATACATAAGGAAGCTTTGGCAGATCTAGTGTTAAAAGAACTGATGATTCGCATTATGCAGATGCAGGGACTTTTGGTTCTTGAAGAGTCGACAGTAAGAAACAGTTCGGTTTTCACCTATATCAAGCAATATATAAAGGAAAATATTACGGAGAAATTGTCCGTTGATAGGCTCTGTGTACATGTAGGGATGAGCAAGAGCAAGCTTTCGAGAAATTTTAAAGCGGAGTTCGGTATTAGCCCAATGGAGTTTGTTATACGAGAGCGACTGGCATACGCTAAAAAGATATTGAAGCAATCTGGTAGCGTTAAAGAAGCTTGTTATTCCTCGGGTTTTTCCGACGTAAATTATTTTGTCCGTCTGTTTAGACAACGCGAGGGAGTTACCCCCGGACGGTATGCAAGTATGTAAAAAAGGAACTGCTACCTTTTCATCGCGCGGTCGAGTTCCCTTTTGCTTTCCCGTTCTTTGATAGTCTCCCGTTTATCGAAATCTTTTTTACCTTGTGCTAAGGCTATTTCTACTTTAGCGTAGCCCCTTTCATTGATGAAAATACGTAGGGGAACGATGGTGAAACCTTTTTCTTCACCTTTTTCTTTTAATTTTTTCAGTTCCTTTTTGGTCAACAAAAGCTGACGGTCCCTTTTCGCCTCATGGTTATAGAAAGAGCCAAATGAATATTCGGCAATATGCATATTGCGAATGTATAAGCCATCCTCAAAAAAAGTACAGAAACTGTCGTTGATATTTGCTTTTCCTTGTCGGATAGACTTGATTTCGGTGCCCAGCAGACCGATCCCTGCTGTGTACTTATCCAACAGGTGATATTCAAAAGATGCACGTTTATTCTTGATATTTATATTTGCCGATATTGCCATTTCAAATTGATTTAAACGCAAAAATAAGGATTTTGTAGGTTTATCTAACTTTTCGTGATAAACTGTTGGTAATATCTTAACAATAATTTAATTTTATGATATTTATATGGTTTTTAAATACTATTCAATCGGGAGAATTTTGTATGTTTGCTCCGGTTTTTTTGGACTGCAAATATACAAGACGGGTCCTATAGGGTTGTCAATTAATAACATAGTATGGTTAGCGACTTGATTGGGAAGGGAATTGTGTATTTTTGTTTTTTTTAATTTATTTTTGACGATTAATTAAAAAAAGTCAAAAGTTAAATTGACTTGCGTTATAGAAATTATGTCACATAGAATACAAACACCTACAGCATGAGTAAGGGAAAGTTAAGTGAAAGAACATCTAAGTTCCTAAAGAGTGAACTAGAGCCAATAAAGTCTAATAATCTTTACGCTTATTTTAGACCTATTCAATCTAAACAGGATACGGAGGTTTTGATTGATGGCAAACGTGTGTTGATGTTCGGCTCAAACTCTTATTTAGGTTTGACAACAGATACGAGAATCATAAAGGCTTCGCAAGATGCGTTGGAGAAATATGGTACCGGCTGTGCGGGGTCTCGTTTTCTAAATGGAACATTAGATATCCATGTAGAATTAGAAGAGAAATTAGCAAGCTATGTAGGTAAAGAGGCAGCGATATTGTTTAGTACAGGTTTTCAATCTAATTTGGGACCATTATCGTGCCTAACCGGGCGTAATGACTATATACTATTGGACGAAAGAGATCATGCTTCCATTATTGATGGAAGTAGATTGTCGTTTTCCAAAGTCATCAAATACGCGCACAATGACATGGATGATTTACGCTCTAAGATCGCTAGACTTCCTGAAGATAGCTTTAAGCTAATTGCTACGGATGGTATTTTCAGTATGGAAGGTGATATCGTAAAGCTTCCTGAATTAGTTGCCGTGGCTGATGAGTACGATGCGGCAATTTTGTGTGATGACGCCCATAGTTTAGGGGTGATAGGCGATAAAGGAGCGGGTACAGCTTCTCATTTCGGACTGACTGATAAAGTCGATTTGATTATGGGCACGTTCAGCAAGTCGTTGGCGTCGTTGGGTGGTTTTGTAGCGGCAGATGCGGATACCATTGAATATCTAAAACACCGTGCACGTTCTTTGATGTTCAGCGCCAGTATGACACCGGCTTCAGTAGCTTCAACATTAAAGGCATTGGAAATTATTCAGACTGAGCCGGAACATATAGAGAAATTGTGGGCAAATACAAATTATGCAAAAGGGCTTTTGCTTGAGCAAGGTTTCGATTTAGGATTTACTGAAAGTCCAATCTTGCCGATTTTTATCCGGAACAACGATAAAACATATTATGTTACGAAAATGCTTCAAGATAATGGTGTTTTCGTTAATCCTGTTGTCGCGCCAGCTGTGCCTGCGGAAGAGTCTCTTATACGTTTTTCATTGATGGCAACGCATACTTTTGAACAAATAGACGAAGCCGTAGACAAAATGTCGAAAGTGTTTAAGACATTGGAAGTCGAGTCTTTCATAAGTTAAGGAAATGATAGAGATAATTCCTGTTCAGACGAAGAAGCAAATCGCTCAATTTATCGATTTGCCACATGGTTTGTATGCAAAGGATCCTAATTATGTGCCCGAATTATTTTTAGGACAACAGGACTTACTCTCTCCGCATAAACATCCATTCTATAAACATTCATCAGCACAACCTTTCCTTGCTTATCAGGACGGGCGTATCGTAGGGCGTGTTTTGGCCATATGGAATACCAATCACAATACTTTTAACCAAGTATCTGAAGGGCAATTCGGTTTTTTTGAATCCATTAATGACCAGGCAGTAGCAAATAAATTGCTCGATACCGCTGCGGAATGGGTGAGCTCCAAAGGAGGGAATCGTATTGTAGGGCCTGTTAACCTTACAACGAATGACACTTGCGGGCTTCTGGTGGACGGCTTTGATCGACCACCTATGGTGATGATGCCTTATAATCCTCCTTACTATTCAGACTTGATCGAGCATGCCGGCTACAGTAAGAAAATAGATTTACGAGCCTATCTCGTTACGACGGAAACAGCCAATCGCCGTTCAGTACTTCTATTAGAAAAATTAGAAGGAAGATTGCGAAGATCAGGCATTGTATTGCGCCAGATCAATTTAAAGGATTTTGCGAACGAAGCGAAGAAAATAAAAGAGGTGTATAACAAGGCTTGGGACAAAAATCTAGGCTTTGTTCCGATGACGGATGAAGAGTTTGATTATACCGCTAAAGAATTGAAGATGATTGTAGATCCGAAATATTGTATTGTGGCAGAAAGGGGAGAGGAGATTGTCGGATTTGCTTTGGGGATTCCTAATATTAACGAGATTTTGATTCATATAAAAAAAGGTAGGCTATTGCCTTTTGGTATATTCAAATTGCTTTTTGGTTTGAAAAGGATCAAAATGATTCGGGTTTTGATGCTGGGGGTATTAGAGGGATATCGAAAATTGGGCATAGAGGCTTGCCTGTATGGCCGTATTATAAAAAATGCAATTCCATCGGGAATTGAGG
>Ga0079224_100010418_pt1 | contig 12758 bp, 11 predicted proteins | sample Stecom2015_FD_80414 | JGI IMG/M metagenome (GOLD analysis project Ga0079224, IMG submission 80414) | Agricultural soil microbial communities from Utah to study Nitrogen management - Steer compost 2015 | ecosystem: Environmental > Terrestrial > Soil > Agricultural land | place: USA: Utah...
ACCTCGGGGGCGAGGGGCGGCTGCGCGGTGCCCTTCCAACGGCCGAAGTGCTTCTGCGCGAGGCCCTTCGCGTCCTCCAGGGTGATGTCGCCGGCCGCGACGACCGCGCAGACCCTGGGGCCGAGGTTGGCCTTCAGGAAGCGCTGCACGTCCGCGCGGCGGATGTTGCGCACGCTCGGCTCGGTGCCGCCGGTGAGCTCACCGTACGGATGATCCGCGCCGAAGATGGCCTCCGCGTTCGCCCAGGCCGACAGGTGCGAGGGGACGCTGGAGAGGCGCGCGAGGTTTGCGAGGGTCTGTGCGTGGCGCCGCTTGAAGGACGCCTCGTCCAGGCGGGGGCGGATGAGCGCGTCTGCGAGGAGGCCGAGCGCGGCGTCGGCGTTCTCCGTGAGCACCGTGGCCGACAGGAGGCCGCCGTCATAGCCGACCCCGACGCCCGGGCTGACACCGAGGTCGGCGAAGGCGTCGTCGAACGCGAGCGCATCACGCGTGCCCGCGCCCTCGAGGAGCATGCGGTAGGAGATGTCCGCCAGCCCCGCCTTGCCCTTGGGGTCCAGCGCCGCTCCCGCCTTGCAGCTCACCGCGAGGGTGACCAGCGGCAACTCGGTGCGACGGCTGATGAGCACGCGCATGCCGTTGTCGAGGCTCGCCGCCTCGAACGTGGGCAGCTGCATCTCCGGCGCGTCCCCGGGCTGGGGCTGGGAGGCGCGCCAGCTCTCGTCGACCTCGGTGGAGGCCGCGGTGACGGGCGCGTCCGGAACGGGCTGGGGAGTGGACTTGCAGCCGGCCAGGAAGGTCAGCGCGAGGAGGGATGTGAAAAGGGGGCGCATGACTTACTTCACCTCCTGCGTGGCTGCGGCGGCCGGAGCCTTGGGCTTGGCGATGAGCACCACCCGGTTGGCGTCCAGCTTCTGGGCGGCCTGTTGGACCATCTCGGGGGTCACGGCGTTGTAGCGGGCCATGTCCCAGGCGAGCCGTCCGGGATCGCCGAGGAAATGGTTGTACTCCTGGAGGGTGTCGGCCTTGCCGCCGAAGCCGCCCACGCGCTGCAGGCCGCTCAGGGCGCTGGTCTGCAGGCGGTTGCGCACGCGCTGGACCTCGTCCTCGGTCACGCCCTGGGTGCGGACCTCCTCGAGGACCGCATCGATCTCCTTCTGCAGGGTCTCGGCGGTGACCCCCGGGCGCGCCATGGCGCTGATCACGAAGACGCTCTGCGCTCCGAGGCTCTGCTGGTAGGCGCTCACCGACTGCGCGAGCTCCTTCTCGAACACCAGGCGCTTGTAGAGGCGGCTGCTGCGGCCCTGGGAGAGGACCACGCCCAACACCGAGGCCTCGGCATCGCCGTCGGCGTACATGGCGGGGGTGTGCCAGCCCATCATCACCATGGGCAGGTTGCCGATGGTCTCTTCGAACGCAATCTGCTCGGGGGCGTTGAGGGAGGCCGGTGCAACCTCGGGGGCCTGCGGCTTCTCGCCGCTCGGGATCGAACCGAAGTACTTCTCGATGAGCTGCTTGGCCTCCTCCACGTCGAAGTCACCCACCACCGCGAGGGTGGCGTTCGAGGGCCGGTACCAGACCTTGAAGAACCCGGTGACGTCCTCCATCGTGGCCGCCTCGAGGTCCTTCATCGAGCCGATCACCCGTCCGTAGTAGGGATGCGGCGCGGGGAAGAGGGCCTGCCAGAAGCGCTCGTAGGCGAGTCCGTAGGGCGCGGTCTCCACACCCTGGCGGCGCTCGTTCTTCACGACCTCCTTCTGGGTGCGCAGCTTCTCCTCGGTCATCGCGGGCAGCAGGAAGCCCATGCGATCCGACTCGAGCCACAGCGCGGTCTCCAGGTGGTTGCTCGGAACGGTCTGGAAGTAGTTGGTGCGATCGAAGTTCGTCGTGCCGTTCAGCGACGTGGCGCCGAGCTTCTCCAGCATGCCGATGTGCTGATCGTCGGCCACGTGTTGGGACCCCTGGAACATCATGTGCTCGAAGAGGTGGGCGAAGCCGGTGCGGCCCGGCTGCTCGTGGTAGGCGCCGACGTGGTACCAGAGGTTCACCGCGACCACCGGGATCTTCCGGTCGACGCTCATGATGACCTCCAACCCGTTGTCGAGCTTGTAGCGCTCGAAGGGGATGGAGAGGGTCTCGGTGTCCGCGGGCGCTGCGGTGGGCGCGGGGGCGGTCTGTGCCTGCGCCCAGGCGGCCGAGGCAGAGAGCAGCAAGAGGGTGGCTAGAAGGCGTCTCATCGCAGGGGCAAAGACCTCCGGTCAGGTGATGTGTCGAGTGCCGCGGTTATCACGTCCGGGGGGGCCTTGGGCGGTGGAGATGGGGGGCAGGTGAGCACCTGTCTGCCAGTGGGCGTCGCGGGCATTGCGGAACAGGACGACTTCCCCCGCCGGCGCGGATAGGTTGCCGGGTCCTATGAATGCACCTGAGAACGAGGCCGAATGGGCCGCGTGGTACCAGCAGGCCTGGGACGTGCGGGACGATCAGCTCTACCGCGAGCTCTTCCCCACGATGACCGGCGAGATCGTGACGCTGGGGGACACCGATGCGCTCGAGGCATGGCTCAGCTCGGACCTGGCACAGGTGAGCGAGATCGACCCTGCCTGGAAGTCCTTCGGGGTGCGGGTCGCGCCGCCGGATGAGAACCGGCCGGTATGGACCTACGTCACCTCCGGGCTCTCCAACCCCTTCACGGTGGGCCCCGGCGACGCGTTCGATCCCGAGGGCCCGAGCGGCATCGGCTACGAGCTGGTGATCCACACGCCCGAAGAGGCCCGGTGGCCCATCCTCCGCCTGCTGGACATGATGGCCTACAACCTGGTGTGCCTGAAGGCCTTCGCCACCGGCTCGCGCTTCTCCGTGGAGGGAACGCTGGACGGGCGCCCCGAGACGAAGCTCAGCGGGTTCCTCTTCGCCGAGGACGACGAGATCGCCTGGGGCTTCGGACTGCCGAGCGGGGTGGTGCAGCTCCTGGTGGCGGTGGGCGTGACCCGCAACGAGCTCGCCTTCAGCCGGTCCAACGGTGCCCCCCGCTTGCTGGAGAAGCTCGCCGAAGCCGGTCTGGGGGTGCGCACGGTGATCGATCGCGAGGAGCTCAAGCTCTAGCGGAAGCGACCGTGGGCCTTCTGACTTGGGTGTTGGTGGGGGGCGGCGGCTCGTGCAGAGTGCGCCCCCATGCGCCTCATCCACGTCCCGTCCCGGCGAGGGGCCCTCGGGCTGCTCCTCATTCCGCTGCTGGTCGGCCTCCTCCCGGCCTGCCAGAGGGAGCAGCAGGCGAAGCCCGCGGTCGAACTCGAGACCTGCCGGTTGGAGGGCGTGAGCTTCGCGCTCTCGTGCACCGAGATCGAGGTGTACGAGAACCGCGAGACCCGTGAGGGCCGGACGCTCAAGCTGAAGGTCGCGGTGGCTCCTGCCCTCGCGCCGCAGCCCGCCCCCGACCCCATCTTCATCCTCGCCGGAGGCCCGGGGCAGGCCGCCACCGAGGTCGCCGGCATGCTGATGCCGGCGTTCGAGCGCCTGCGTCGCAACCGGGATCTGGTCTTCGTGGACCAGCGGGGAACGGGCGCGAGCAACCCCCTGCATTGTCTGGAGGACCAGCCGCTCGACATCCAGACGCAGCTCCAGCTCGAGGTGGATCCGAAGGCCTTCCAGGAATGCCTCGACGGCTACGACGCCGACGTCCGCCACTACGGGACGACGGTCGCCATGGCCGACCTGGACGAGGTGCGCGAGAAGCTGGGCTACGCGCAGGTGAACCTGCTCGGCTTCTCCTACGGGACGCGGGCGGCGCTCGAGTACCTGCGCCGCTACCCCGAGCGCGTGCGGACGGCGACCCTCGATGGCGTCGCGCCGATGCAGCTCTTCCTGCCCCTCTCCATGGGCGTGGACGCCGAGCCGGTCCTCGACGACCTGTTCAAGCGCTGCCGTGACGACGCCGCATGCAACGCGGCGTTCCCGGATCTGGAGACGCGGGTGCGGACCGGACTTCAGCGACTCGAGGCCGAGCGCCCCACGGTGACGGTCACCCATCCCACCACCGGGAAGGTCGCCGAGGTGCAGGTCGGACGCGACCACATCATGGGAAGCATCCGCACGATCCTCTACAGCGCGGACTTCTCGATGCTGGTGCCCATCCTCTTCACGCGGGCGCTGGAGTCACAGGACTTCAACCCCCTCTTTGCCTTCTCGGGAGGCGCGGGCCCCGCCGGCATGGCGTTGGGGATGCACATGTCGGTGGTGTGCACCGAGGACTGGCCCTTCTTCACCATCGAGCAACTTCAGGAGACGAACCGGGACACGCTCGTCGGCAGCCAGCTGCTCAGCGAGATGTACAAGGTGTGTGAGACCTGGCCGAAGGGGGCGATCCCGGAGGATTTCCGCCAGCCGGTGCGCTCCGACCGACCGGTGCTGCTGCTCTCCGGCGCGCTGGATCCGGTGACGCCGCCGAAGTGGGGAGAGGTCGCCAAGGAGACGCTCAGCAACGCCCACCACGAGGTGGTTCCCGGCGTGGGGCACAACGCCATCATCCAGCTCTGCGCGCGGCGGATGGTGGAGGCGTTCATTGAAGGGGCCGACGTCACCGCGCTCGGCACCGACTGCTCAGGGGCGAAGGGCCCCAACGACTTCGTCCTCGACTTCTCAGGACCCCGGCCATGATCGACATCAGAGGACTCAGGAAGACCTTCGGCAAGGTCGTCGCGGTGGACGAGGTGAGCTTCTCCGCGCCGGACGCCTCGATCACCGGGCTGCTCGGCCCCAACGGCGCGGGCAAGACGACCACGCTGCGCATGCTCTACACGCTGCTCGAGCCCGATTCGGGGACGGCCCTGGTGGACGGCGTGAATCCTTCCGTCGATCCACAGGAGGTGCGCCGGCGGATCGGCGTGCTGCCTGATGCCAAGGGCCTCTACCCGCGGCTCACCCCCCGTGAGCACATCCACTACTGGGGTGGGCTCCACGGCATGAGCGGGGAGGCCATCGAGCGGCGTTGCGAGGAGCTGCTCGAGATGCTCGATCTGCGCAAGCACGCAGACCGTCGCTGCGAAGGCTTCAGCCAGGGCGAGCGGATGAAGGTCGCCATCGCCCGCGCGGTGGTCCACGACCCCAAGAACGTGCTGCTCGATGAGCCCAGCAACGGACTGGATGTCATGAGCACGCGTGCGCTGCGCGAGCTCATCCGGGGCTTCCGTGAGCAGGGCCGTTGCGTCCTCTTCTCGAGCCACATCATGCAGGAGGTCGCCGCCCTCTGTGACCGCATCGTGGTCATCGCCAAGGGCCGCGTCGTCTCGGAAGGCACCCCGGACGAGCTGTTGGCAGCGACCGGCAAGGAGAGCCTCGAAGAGGCGTTCATGCAGATCATCGGAACCGACGAGGGGCTCGGAACGTGAGCGGGATGTTCGGACAGATCGCGACGGTGCTGCGCACCGAGCTCAAGATGCACTTCCGCGATCGGCGATCGCTCTCCTCGGCGATGAGCCTGCCCATCCTGGGGCCGGTGATGTTCGCCGCGATGATGATCGCCATGGCAGGTTGGCTGAACGCCGATGATCCGCTGAAGGTCCCGGTTGTCGGTGCGCAGCACGCGCCCGGCCTCATCGAGCACCTCGAGCGGGCCGGCGTCATCATCGAGGCGCCCCCGGAAGATCCCGAGGCGGTCATCGCGAGCGACGATGCGCACGTGGTGCTGGTCATCCCCGAGGACTATCCGGAGTCCTTCACCAAGGGAGAGCCCGCGCACCTGCAGCTCATCCACGACAGCTCGAAGAACGCCTCGCGGGTCCCCGTGCGCCGCCTCGAGCGGCACCTGGAGGCCTACCCGGTCAGATCGCCGCGCAGCGCCTCATCCTCAGAGGGGTCTCGCCCTCGCTCGTCCGCACGGTCGTGGTGGACGACTACGACCTTGCGACGCCGCAGAAGCTCGCCGGACAGCTCCTGCAGATGATGGTCGTCTTCCTGGTGATGGCGGCCTTCGTCGCAGCGGTGCCGGTCGCCACCGATACCATGGCCGGAGAGCGTGAGCGGGGCTCGCTGGAGGCGCTGCTGCTCAACCCCGTGGATCGCCGCGCCCTCGTCATCGGCAAGTGGCTGAGCATCACCGTGATGGCCTTCCTGTCGGTGGTGCTGATGGTGGTCGCCTTCATCGTCGCGCTCCGCTTCGTTCCCATGCACGAGCTCGGCGTGCGGGTGGTCTTCGGGCCGGTGCAGGCGCTGCAGGCGCTCGCCATTCTGCTGCCGCTGGTGTTTCTGGCCGCCGCCGCGGAGCTGCTCATCTCGACCTTCGCGCGCTCCTACAAGGAGGCGCAGACCTACCTGAGCCTGGCGACCATCGTCCCGGTGCTCCCGAGCTTCATCTTCACCTTCCGTCCGGTCGACTCGAAGCTCTGGATGTCAGCCGTGCCGGCCATGGCCCAGGACCGGGCGCTCAGCGCGATCATCCGCGGGGAGGGCTTTGACCTCGCGGCCAACGCCCTCGCGTTCGGTGCGTGTGGGCTGCTTGCCGCGGTGTGCCTGGCCTTCTGTGTCCGCTACATCTCGGACGCGCGCATCGTCTTCGGAGGCGGCAATTGACCCTCTTGCGCGCCGCAGACGTCTCCCTGTCGTTCGGGAGCCGCACGGTCTTCGACGGACTGACCTTCACCATTGAGGAAGGTGAGCGCGTCGGCCTGGTGGGGGTGAACGGGTCGGGCAAGTCCAGCCTGATGAAGATCCTCGCCGGCGCCACCAAGCCCGATGAGGGACTGTTGCAGCTGCAACGGGGTGCGCGGGTCACCTACCTCCCTCAGGAGCCGCAGTTCCCGGAAGGCGCGACCGTGGCTTCGGAGCTCGAGGTCTCCGACGGTCCGGTGCGCGAGGCCCTCGAGACCCACGCGCGCCTCAGCAGGGAACTCGAGACGGCATCACCCGGGGACATGGAACGGCTGCTCAAGCAGCTGCAGGCTGCCGCGGATCAGGTCGAGCACCTGGGAGGCTGGGACACCGCACACCGCGCGCGGACGCTGCTGGATCGCCTGGGGGTGAAGGAATGGGACCACCCGGTGGCCTCCCTCAGCGGAGGCCAGCGCAAGCGGGTGGCCATCGCGCGGGCCCTGCTCACCCGCCCCGATCTGTTGATGCTCGATGAGCCCACCAACCATCTGGATGCCCAGACGGTGGACTGGCTCGAGGACGCGCTCGACGAGCTGCCGGGGGCCCTGCTCCTGGTCACGCACGACCGCTACTTCCTCGATGGGCTCGTGGACCGGGTGGTGGAGATCCAGCCCGGAGGTGGGCTCGTCAGTTATCCGGGCAACTACCAGGCCTACGTCGAGCAGAAGATGGTGGCCGAGGAGCAGGCGGCGCTCGCCGAGCACAAGCGCTCGCGCTGGATCGCCCAGGAGGTCGCGTGGCTGCGCCGCGGGCCCGAGGCGCGGCGCACCAAGAGCAAGTCCCGCATCGAACGTGCCCGCAAGCTCATGGCCGAGCCTTCCTTCGTGAGGCCGAAGACCGCGGCGCTGGCGGTGGCGGCCGCTCCGCGTCTGGGCGATCGCGTGGTGGAGACCCGCGGGCTGGTGGCGGGACATGGCGATCAGGTGGTGGTGCGGGACCTGGACTTCCTGCTCCAGCGCGGCGAGCGCATGGGGATTGTCGGACCCAACGGGGTGGGGAAGACCACCTTCCTGCGGACGCTGCTCGGAGAGCTGGCGCCCTTGAGTGGCGAGGTCATCCGCGGAGAGCGCACCCGCATCGCCTACTACGATCAGGGACGGGCCGAGCTGGATCCGGAGGCCACCGTCTTCGAGGCGGCGAGCTTCGGCGAGGAGTGGGTGGAGCTCGGTGGCCGCAAGGTGCACCTGCGCGACTACCTGGACGATCTGCTCTTCCCGGTGCCCATGCAGCGCATGCAGGTCAAGGCGCTCTCCGGAGGCGAGCGCAACCGGCTGCTCCTGGCGCGCCTCTTCCTCGAGGGCGCGAACCTGTTGGTCCTCGACGAACCCACCAACGACCTGGACATCGTCACCCTCAACGTCCTCGAAGGGCTGCTGATGAACTTCACCGGCAGCGTGCTGCTGGTGACGCACGACCGCTACTTCCTCGACAAGGTCGCCACCGACATCCTCGCCTTCGAAGGGGAGGGGAAGGTGGTGCGCTACCCCGGCAACTTCGAGATGTACCGCCGCCTCAAGGAGCAGGCGCGCGCCAAGGCGCCGGCTCCGGCCGCGAAACCCGAGGCGAAGCCGGCCCCCGCGGCGGCCACCCCCCCGTCGCGTCCGGTGAAGCTCTCCTACAAGGAGCAGCGCGAGCTCGATGGGATCGAGGCGAGCATCGAGGCCGCCGAGGCCCGCATGGCGGCGTGTGAGGAGGCCCTGGCGGATCCCACCCTCTATGCCGAGCGGGGCGAGGAGGTCCCGGCAAAGCAGGCGGAGCTGGAGGCGGCCACCGCCGAGGTGGAGCGGCTCTACGCGCGGTGGCAGACGCTGCAGGAGAAGCAGGAAGGCTGAAGCGCGTCGGAGCGGGGCTCAGCGCTCGGCGAGGGCGACCAACTTTGCCATGGCCGCGCCCGAGTCGATGGCGCGGGCGGCCAGGGTGGCCCCTTCCGCGAGGGAGGCGACGCGTTCGGCGGCCAGCAGCGCCCCGGCCGCGTTGAGCAGGACGGCGGTCCGCAGCGGTCCCTCTTCTCCCGCCAACATGGCGCGCAGCGCCCGGGCCTGCTCCACCGGCGAACTCCCGCACAGCGCGCCGGGCGCCACCAGCTCGAGCCCGGCATCCTCGGGGAGCACGGTGTGCAGCCGCACGTGGCCATCCGGTCCCAGCGCGGCGACCTCGCTGGGGCCGGAGGGAGAGAGCGCGTCCAGCCCATCCAGCCCCCGCACGACCCAACAGCGCGGGGTGCCGAAGCGTCCCACCAACCGGGCCATCCACTCGAGCGCCGCAGCGTCGTGGCCTCCGAGGTAGAGGGTGTCTGCCCCGCCGGGGTTGAGCAGCGTCGCCAGGACCTGGAAGACGTTGGGAAAGCCCAGCTCGGCGCGCGGACCGGTGAGGTGTTTGAGGCCCGGGAGCAGCGGGCGCAGCGGCGCGAAGGCCACGCCGTGGCGCTCGAGCACCGCTCCCAGCGCATCGGCGTCGCGGGAACCGGGAATGCCCAACGCGTCCAGAAGGGCCATCCGGGTGATGCCGTGCGTGCCCCCCTCCTGCACGACTTCCAGGGCGGGAAGTCCTGCCGCGGCGCTCACCAGCGCGGTGCCGGTGTGCAGGGGATGGGGGTCGCCGACCTCACTGCCCGCGGTGCCGCAGGAGAGCAGGTCATGGGGGGGGCGGGGGAGGCGCTCCATCCGCGCACCCAGCGCCTCGAGCAGCACCGCGAGCTCGGTCTCCGGCGCGCGCCGCATCCGCAGGACCGCCGAAAAAGCACCCACCTGTGCGTCGGTGGCCTCGCCGGCGAGCAGGGCCGCCACCGCCTGCTGCAGCTGCAGACGTGAGAGGCTCGCGCCGGAGAGGAGGCGTCGGAGCGCTTCGCTCACGGCGGGGTTGGCGGGTGGGGCGAGTGCGGACACGGGGCGGGAGCTTGCGCGCGCGGCCGGGGGCGGCAACGCCCATCCAACTTGGCCCGAATCCGCGGCCGGGATCCAGATGCCGCAGGGAGGACCGCGGGGATGCAACCGGGGCAGATGCACCACGGCCGCCGCCCGGGAGCAGGGCGACGGCCGCGAAAGGCTGGATTCAGCGGGGAGGCTGCCTCAGAACTGCCCGCCGACGTTGAGCGAGAACCCCAGCATGGAGCCATGGACCTCGCGCCCGCGGGTCGCTTCCGCGAACTCCTCGCCCATCAGGAAGCGCCAGTCACCGCGCACGCCGGCGAAGACCGGTCCGACCTGGTAGTCCACGCCGGCCACGATGGGCACCTCGGTGAACCAGTCACCGTCGAAGCTCGCACGCGCAAAGGAGTTGGGGGCGAAGCGACCCACACCGAAGCCCAGGCCCGCGTACGGACGCACGCCGGAATCGAAGGTCTTGCCACCGGTGAGAATCAGATCCAGCGCGTGCCGACTCACCGCCGCGCCGTTCTCCGGGGCCCACTCGCGCTGCACGCCGTTGCGGCTCCCCGAGTACTCGACGTCCAGCCCCACGCTCTGCCAGACGCGGGCACCGACGCGGATGCCGTAACCCACGCCGCCCATCATCATGCCGCCGAGGTCGCCGGTGAACGTGTCGTAACCGCCGTCGATCGCGACGACGAGATCGGGCCGGTACTGGCGGCTGCCACCGGGAGCGCGCACCTCGGTCGCGTCTCCGAGCATGCCCTGGCCCGAGCCGCCGGTGCCGGGCTCCTGGGTGCTCAGGCTTTCGGCGCCGATGAGCCCCCGCGAGCCGTTTTCGGTCTCACCGGGGGTCTGCTCGAGCACTTCGGTGGGGCGGTTGATCCAATCCGCACCCTCGTCCGCCGGCTCACCACTGCCGCCCGCGTCCTCCGGCGGCGCCTGATTCTGCGTCTCCTCGGCGGGCCGCACCTCCTCCTCATCCACGTCGACTTCGACGTCCTGCGCCCACGCCGATCCGCCGACGCCGAGCGCCAACACGCCCGCCGCGCCGAGCAGCCGTCCCTGCCAGCTCCGCCTCATGATTCGCTCCTTTCACGTGTTCTGCATGGGACGAAAGCTTGGTGCGCCATCCGGCAGCGTCACCCACCCGACGCGGATGGCCTGCCCTCCCGCCTGCCCACCGGGGGACGTGGCAATCGGCGCGATCTCGCGGGCGGTCGCCGTCGGTGTCAGCGTGTGATGGCCAGCTTGCGAGCGTGCATCCACCCTGGTTCAGGCTGGCCCGGACGCTGATCACCCGGACGCTGATCAATCGATGCCCCTCACCTTCCCCAGCCACGCCGCGGCGATCCTGCCCCTGACCCATCCCCGGCTCCGGGCGCTGCCCCCCGCGGCCCTGGTGGTGGGGGCCGGTGCGCCCGATCTCGGCTACCTGCTGAGGGTGGGCGGCTCGCATGCGTGGAGTGGCCTGTGGAAGGTCACCCTCCTGGCGATGGTGGCGTGGCTGTGGGTGGAACTGCTGCTCCTGCCGCTCCTGCGCAGGACGTTGCCGCGCCGCCGGGCGCTGGCCGAGCGGTTGATGACCCGCGGGAGACCCCGGACCCTCGTCGACTGGGGCGCCGGCGCGCTGGCCCTGCTGTTGGGCGCTGCCACGCACCTGCTCTGGGACGGGTTGACGCACGACGGGCTCTGGCCGGCGCGCGTGCTCTATCCCGGGGTGGAGGTCTTCCCGGGGCTCTCGCTCGCCCGGGGGGGGCAGCACCTCTCGACGGTGGTGGGTGGGGCCGCGGCGGTGTGGATCTGGTGGCGTCGCGCACCGCGGGAGGGCGCCTTGCCGCCGCAGGCCGACGGACGCTGGATCCTCGTGATGCTCCTCGTGGTGCTGGGCGCGATGGCCCTGCAGGCCGTCCGCGAGCTGCGATGGATGCATCCGTCCACGACGCCCGGGGTCTTCCTCTGGAACGGACTGTGGGCCTCGGCGCGCGGCGGGATGGTGGCGCTCACGTTGCTTGGGCTGGTGGACCGCGTCCTGGTGCAGGGTGGGATGCGCGTAGGACGCACCCCAGCTCGGGAGGGGGGCGGCCGACCTGAAGCCGACGCCGCACCCTGACGATGCTTGTCGGGGACCACCGGGTGTGGCAGTCGGGACCCAGTCATGTCAGGCCCCACTTCCTCACCTGAAGAACGGCGCGTTCCGGCGTCGGTGCTGCGCCTCATCCTCAACGGGATTCAGGATGTCGCCGGAAGCCGCTACGAGCGCGTGCTCGAGGAAGCGGGATTGGGGCGGTACGTCGCGGTGCCGCCTCCGGACGATGACTCCCCCACGATCTCGCATCCGGCGCTCAGCCGGCTCTACGGGGTCACCCATCGCGTCGTTGGGGAGACGCTGACCCGCTCGTTCCTCAACGCCTACGGACGTCGGCTCCCCCAGTCCCTGCTCTCCAGTGAGCTGGGCGCGCAGATGAAGCAGCAGATGCAGGGCGTGCCGGAGGCCCAGCGGCTGGAGAAGGCCGTCCGGCTGGTGGCGGATTCCGGCAAGGCGTTCAACGTCGAGGTGGGCGTGTCCCAGACCCCCGAGGCCTGGTTCCTCACCGTGAGCGAGTGCGCCATCTGCGCGGACATGAAGGGCGCCCAGGCCCCGGTGTGTGCGAACTCGGAGATCTTCTACGGCACCATGGTGCGCGAGCTCTCCGGCCACCGCGTGATCGCGCTCGAGGTCGAGTGCGCCGCAATGGGGCATCCGCACTGCGTCTACCGCATCCGGAAGTAGCGCCGTCGCGCGCTCCGGGGCACGCGGAGGGCCCGCCCGGGGTCGGCGCCACGCGGTCCGGGAGGGGTGTCTTGTCGCGCCTCACGTCGTAGGGTGCAGGCCTGCTGATTTCCCGCACGCCGACCCCGGACGTCCATGATCGCTCTTCTGACCCTCTCGCTCCTCGGCCCCGTCGTGACCCACACGCAAGCTCCCGATCCCTTCCTCGCTGAATACGCCACCAGCCGCCGCTTCCTCTCCGGGCGTCCGGTGGGCGCGCAGGCCACCCCGGATGGCCGCACCGTCCTCTTCCTCCGCTCGCCGGCCGATTCGCCGGTGCAGTCGCTGCACGCCTTCGATGTCGCCACCGGCGAGACCCGCGAGATCCTCTCGGCGGCGTCGCTGTTGGACGGCCGGACGCAGCAGCTGACCGACGCCGAGAAGGCCGCGCTGGAGCGCATGCGGGTCTCCGCCCGCGGCTTCACCTCCTTCCAGCTCTC
>Ga0079224_100010419_pt1 | contig 12758 bp, 13 predicted proteins | sample Stecom2015_FD_80414 | JGI IMG/M metagenome (GOLD analysis project Ga0079224, IMG submission 80414) | Agricultural soil microbial communities from Utah to study Nitrogen management - Steer compost 2015 | ecosystem: Environmental > Terrestrial > Soil > Agricultural land | place: USA: Utah...
ACCGAGTACACCGTCTCGCGCTCGAGGGTGCGCCCGAAGAAGGCGTCGAGCCACGCGTCGTCCTGCGCCGCGAGCAGCGCCTTGCCGACCCCCGTCGTGTGCAGCGGATGCCGTCCCCCCATGCGGCTAAGCGTCGGGATGGAGTTCGGCCCCGTCACGCGGCCGACGTAGAGCGCCTCCGCGAGCTCCGGCCGGGGCGAGCTGAGCACGGCGAGGTGCACGTTCTCGCCGCTGGCCTCGTACAGCCGCGCGAGGTGCGGGAGCGCGCGCTCGCGCAGCCGCAGCGAGACGGGGGCGAGCTCCCCCAGCTCCCACAGCCCCGTGCCGATCGCGAAGCTCCCGTCGGGACGGCGGTCGAGCAGGCCGAGCGCGGCGAGCTCGACGGCGAGCCGGTGCGCGGTCGACCGGGCGAGGCCCGTGCGCTCGGCGAGACTCGTGGCCGTGTGCAGCTCCTCCCCCTCGTCGAAGGCGCGCAGCACGCGCACGGCCCGCGCGAGCACGCCCTCGCCGGCCCCCGAGGGAGATGCCATGTCGCGATGCTAGCAAGCGGCCGGGGCGCGGCCGGCCCCGCTATCGCGCCGCGGCGGTGGCGACGGCCGGGCGACGCACCGTGCCGCCCACGAGGCGCGCGAACTCCTCCGCGGCGCTGTGCTCCAGCTCGGCGTGCCGCGCACGGTGCACGGCGAAGGAGCGGTCCGCGGGCCAGTCCTCGTCCATGAACTCGCGGGGAAGTCGCGGGTCGCTGCGCAGGAGGGCGAGCCAGTCGGCCACGAGCATCGTGCGCGCCGAGACCGGGTTGTCGGTGCCGTCGGTCTCGCCCGTGCGCCCCCAGGTGTCGATGAAGTCGAGGTGGGCCGCCCGGATCGCCTCGATGTCCCATGCCGAGCGCACCGAGCCCCCGATCGGGAAGTCGGCCATGTCGCGCGCGACGAAGGCCGCGATCGAGCCCGCCGGCAGATCCTCCCGCAGCGGGCCGAGGGTCGTCGCGAGGGCCACCTCGCCCGGCGCGAGCCACAGCCCGTCCCGCAGCGGGGCGAACCCGGCCCAGGTGAGCGCCGCACGCAGGCGGTGCCGCAGGGTGCGCTGACCCTCCGAGAGGGTGAAGGTCACGAGCGTCCACCCCTCGCCGTGGGGGGCGAAGGGGTTCGGCCCGCGCACGCGCTGGCCGCCCTCGCGCAGCACCGCCTCCGAGGCGGGGGTGAGCTCGAACTCGATCTCGCGCCCGCGCCGGTGCCGCCGCAGCAGGCCCCGCGCGGTCATCCGGTCGAGCGTCGCGCGCGTCGCGGGCGCGGCCACCCCGGCCCCCTCCAGCACCTCGAGGATCACGCCCGCACGCAGCGGCTCGGCGTGACGGTCGAGCACGAACTCACCGAGGAACGCGAGCAGCAACTGCTTCGGGGCGCGATTGCGCATGCGCACCTCCTTTCCGAATCCGCGCGGTGTCTGCGGTCACACGGTGGGTCGGATCGCCTCGCCGCGCTTGGCCCGCTGGATCTGCTCGTAGACGTGCGTGCGCAGCTCGGTGAAGCGCGGCAGGGCGCGCGTCGTGATCTGGTCACGTTCGGGCGCGAGGTCGATCGGCAGATCCTCCTGCACCCACGTCGGCGACTTCGAGAGCACGATGACGCGCTCGCCCAGGTACACGGACTCGTCGATGTCGTGCGTGACGAAGAGCAGCGACATGCCCCGCTCGCGGTGGAGCTGACGCACGAGATCCTCGAGGTCGGCGCGGGTCTGCGCGTCGACCGCCGCGAAGGGCTCGTCCATGATGAGCACCTCGGGCCCGTAGGCCACGGCTCGCGCGATCGCGACGCGCTGCTGCATGCCGCCCGAGAGCTGCCACGGGTAGCTGTTGCCCGCGTGGTCGAGCCCGACCGCGAGCAGCGCGTCGTCGACGAGGCGGGCGCGCTCCTGCTTGGAGAGCTTCTTGTGCTTGAGCGGCAGCTCGACGTTGCCCCGCACCGTGAGCCAGGGGTAGAGGCTGCGGCCGTACTCCTGGAAGACGAGCGCCATGTTCTCGGGCGGCCCCGTGACGGGCTTGCCGTCGAGCTCGATGACGCCCGAGGTGGGGGCGAGCAGCCCGGCGATGCACTTGAGCAGGGTCGTCTTGCCGCAGCCCGAGGGGCCGACGATGCATACGAGCTCGCCGCGGCGCATCTCGAAGCTGATGTCGCCGATCGCCTCGACGGAGCCCGTCGAGGAGTCGTACACCTTCTTGAGGTTCTCGACCTTGAGAAGCGTTTCAGGCACGCTCGACCTCCTTGATTCCGTGGTACCAGCGCAACACCCGCCGCTCGACGAACCCGAAGAGGGCCGCGAGCAGCACACCGACGAGACCGAGCAGCAGGATGCCGCTCCACATCTCGGCGATGAGGTAGTTGGTCTGGAAGTAGGTGATGCGGTAGCCGAGCCCCGAGGAGTTGTTGAACATCTCGGAGATGACCATGAGGATGAGCGCGACCGACAGGCTCTGCCGCACGCCCGTCATGATGCGGGGGCTCGCCGAGGGCAGCACGAGGTAGCGCAGCCGCTCGATCGGGGTGAGGGCGAAGGAGCGCGCCGTCTCGGTCATGACGGAGTCCGTCGAACGCACCCCCTCGATCGTGTTGAGCAGCACGGGCCACACCGCTCCGGCGAGGATCACGATGACGCGCGTGGCGTCGCCCGGGCCGAAGACGAGCATGAGGATCGGCACGAGCACGGGCGGGGGCACGGCGCGGAAGAACTCGAGCGTCGGCTCGAGCAGCTCGCGCAGCCAGCGCACGAGGCCGATGACGGTGCCCGCGACGACCCCGACGAGGATCGACACGACGATGCCGATCGCGAGGCGCGCCAGGCTCGGCAGCACGTCGTCGACGAAGGCGGGGCCGATCCACGTCTTCACGAACGCCTCGACGATCGCGATCGGGCTCGGGAAGAACTTCTGGGGCGCGATCGTGGCCCACACTCCCCACAGCACGAGCAGGAAGAAGGGGAAGCCGAGGGCGAACCAGATGCTCGACAGGATCGAGCGCGAGCGCCCAGCGGGGCGGCGCAGCACCGCGATGGAGCGGGTCATCATGTTGGAGCTCATGAGACCTCCTCCCCTCGCACCGACTGGTGCCACGAGAGCACGCGCCGCTCGATCACGCGGAACAGCATGTTCACGAGCAGGCCGAGCAGCCCCGCGACGACGACGTAGACGTACACGGTGGGCACGTCGCCCGCGCTGCGGGCGAAGACGATGACGCGGCCGATGCCGGGCACGGCGATGAGCAGCTCCGCCGTGACGGTGAGGATGAGGGCGACCGCGGCGCCGAGGCGCACGCCGGTCATGATGTAGGGCAGCGCGGTCGGCAGCACGAGGTTGCGGAAGCGGGACGCCCGGGTGAGCCCGAAGCTGCGGGCGGTGTCGCGGGCGACGGTGTCGACGTCCGCGACGCCGTACAGCACCTGCACGAACACCTGCCAGAAGCTTGCGTACACGACGATGAGCAGCGCCGCGGGCATCTGGAACCCGAACATGAGGATCGCGAGCGGGATGAGCGCGACCGAGGGGATGGGGCGCAGGAACTCGACCGTCGTGTGCGTCAGGTGGCGCAGGTAGGGAACGAGGCCGACGACCGTGCCGATGGCGACCGCGGCGAGGGTCGCGATGAGCAGTCCGATGCCCCAGGTGGTCATCGTGCGGCCGACGTTGCGCCAGAACTCGAGGTCGTTGAGCTCTCCGACGAGCTGGCCGAGCACGGTCGTGGCGGGCGGGAGGTAGCGGGGGTCGACGATGCCGAGCAGCGGGATGAGCTGCCAGATCGTCAGGAAGCCGAGCAAGCCGGCGACGCCGAGCACGAGCTTGCGGATCCCGCGCGCCGAGCGGCGGGGGCGGGTGCGCGGCGCGGCGACGGATGCGGTGGTCATACGGAGTCTCTCGGGTCGGGAGGAGGACGGGGCCCGGTGGGGGTGCGGGATGCCTTCGGGTCGGCATCCCGCACCCGTTCGCTCACTGGAGGTTCAGCAGCACCGAGAAGTCGGGCTTCTTGTCCAGCACACCGAACTCGACCGCGAGGTCGGCGAGCGCCTCGAGGCCCGCCTCGTCGATCGTCGCGGTGAACAGCGGCAGGGTGATGCCGGCGGCCGCGGCCTCCGGGATGCCCATGTTCTCGACGATCGCGGCACGCACCGCGTCGGGGTTGTCCTGCGCCCAGTCGAGCGCCTCGGCCATTGCGTCGGCGTAGTCCTTGACGAGCTGCGGGTCCTCGTCGATGAGCTTCTGCGTCGTGATGTTGGTCAGCAGCGAGAGCTCGGGGATTGTGGCCTGGTAGGGGTGGACCACGATGAGGCCCTCACCGTTCGCGACCATCGACATGAAGGGATCCGGGACCCACGCGGCGTCGATGTTGTTCGCCTCGAGCTGGCCCGGGGCGTCGGGGAACGCGACCTCGACGAACTCGATGGTCGAGGGGTCGCCACCGGCGTCCTTGACGGCCTTCATGATCGTGACGTCGCCGGCGGCACCGAGCGAGTTGACGGAGACGCGCTTGCCGGCGAGGTCGGCGGGGCCGGTGATGCCGGAGGACTTGAGCGCGACGACGGCGTTGACGTCCTTCTCGGCGTCGGCGCCGAGCGAGCTGGCGTAGTTGCTGATGATGGGCGCGCCGAGGTCGGCGAGCGCGGCACGGAACGGCCCGAAGGGCTGGCCGATCGCGAACTCGATGTCACCGTTCAGGAGTCCGGGGATCGCCTGCGCGCCGCCCTGGGCGGGAACGACCTCGATCTCGAGGTTGTACTTGGCGAAGATCCCTTCCTCCATGGCGGCCCAGAGGGCGCCGGTCTCAGCGATCGGAAGGGCGGCGACGCGCACGGTGCGCATCTCGCCCGCGCCCGGGTCGACCGGGTCGCTCGTGGGCGGGGCTGCGGAGTCGGTGCAGGCGCTCAGCGCGAGGATGGCTGCGGCGCCGAGGGCGACTGCGCTCAGGGCTTTCTTCATTGAACAGGCCTCTCATTGTGGGTGGTACGGCACATCACTGTGACGTCAGAGTCATGTTCCGCCAGGATGCGAGGAATATCAAGCTTTTCTTGACGAACGTCACGAAATCTTTGAATGACACCCCTTCCCTATGGACATTCCCTATCGACATAGGTACTCTCGCCACAACGCACACGGTCGTGCGGAAAACAGGGAGAGGAACCATCCGTGCACGCCACAGGAACGCCCGCGAGCCGAGCGCTGCTGTCCGACTTCTCACTCGAGATGACGGGGAAGGACATCCCTGGTCTCGACGAGGCCGCCCCCCTCCTCCCCGCCGGAACCCGCGTCAACGTGACCTTCCTCGGCAACGAGGATCTCGAGATGCGCCTCGCCGCCTCCCGCGCCGTCCGCGCCCACGGCTTCGTGCCCGTCCCCCACATCTCGGCCCGCCGGCTCGCCTCGCGCGAGCAGCTCGAGGAGTTCCTCGGCCGGCTGCAGGAGGCGGAGCTCAGCGAGCACGTCTTCGTCGTCGGCGGCGACCCCGCCACCCCGGAAGGCCCCTACGCCTCCTCGCTCGACGTCATCCGAACGGGGATCCTGCCCGACTACGGCGTGCGCAGCGTCAGCGTCGCGGGCTACCCGGAAGGCCACCCCGACATCTCCGACGCCGCCCTCTGGGAGGCGCTCGAGGGCAAGGCCGCGAGCCTCGCCGAGCAGGGCCTCGACGCCGTCATCATCACCCAGTTCGCCTTCGACCCGGATCCCGTTCTCGCCTGGATCCGGGCCGTGCGCGAGCGCGGCATCGACGCGCTCATCCGCGTCGGCACACCGGGGCCGGCCGGCGTCAAGCGCCTCATCGCCTTCGCGACCCGCTTCGGCATCGGCGCCAACGCGATGATCGTGCGCAAATACGGCTTCTCGCTCACCAACCTCATGGGCACCGCCGGGCCGGAGAAGTTCGTCGGCGCGCTCGGCGAGGAACTCGCCGCCGCACCGCTCGGCGACGTCGCCCTGCACTTCTACACCTTCGGCGGACTCCCCGCGACCGCCGAATGGGTGCGCGAGCACGGGGGCGCGGCGTGAAGGCCGCCTCGCCCGCGCTCGACACCGGGTGCCTCATCGTGCACGGACCCGACCGCCCCGGTATCGTCGCCGCCGTCACCTCGCTCATCGCCCGCCACGAGGGCAACATCATCTCGCTCGACCAGTACTCCGACGACGCCGACGGCGGCGCCTTCTTCCAGCGGGTCGAGTTCCACCGGCCGGACTTCGCCGCGGCGATCCCCGAGATCGAGGCCGACCTCGCCGAGACGCTCGGCGCCTTCGGGCTCGAGTGGCGCCTGACCGACCGCTCGATCCCGAAGCGGATGGCGGTGCTCTCCTCGAAGTCGGATCATTGCCTGCTCGAACTGCTGTGGCGGCACCGCCGGGGCGAGCTGCCCGTGACGATCCCCATGGTCATCTCGAACCACTCCACCTCCGCCGACGACGTGCGCAGCTTCGGCATCCCCTTCTTCCACGTGCCCTCGCAGGGCGAGGACAAGTCGGCCGCCGAAGCGGAGATCCTGCGCCTGCTGCGCGGCAACGTCGACTTCGTCGTGCTCGCGCGCTACATGCAGATCCTGAGCGACGGCTTCCTCGACGAGCTGGGGGTGCCGATCATCAACATCCACCACAGCTTCCTGCCCGCCTTCATCGGCGCCGCCCCCTACCGCAAGGCGAAGGAGCGGGGGGTGAAGCTCATCGGTGCGACCTCGCACTACGTCACCCCCGAGCTCGACGAGGGGCCCATCATCGAGCAGGACGTCGCGCGGGTGACCCACGCGATGACGGCCGCCGACCTCCAGGCGCGCGGAGCGTACGTCGAACGCGAGGTGCTCTCCCGCGCCGTGCAATGGCATGCCGAAGACCGCGTCATCCGACACGGCAACCACACGATCGTCTTCTGACGCGAACACGAGAGGAACACCATGGCAGCACAGAACCTGCAGCAGGTGATCGACCAGTCCGGAAACCCGGTCGACCTGCTGCGCAACTCGCAGATCGGCTCGTACATCTACCCCGTCGTGCCGGCCGACTTCCAGAACTGGATCAAGGAGCAGACGGCGTGGCGGGAGACCGCCGTGCTGTACGACCAGTCGCACCACATGGACAACCTGTTCCTGCGCGGCTCCGACGCGATCAAGCTCATCTCCGACACCGCCATCAACTCGACGGCCGTCTTCCCCGTCGACAAGGCCAAGCAGTACGTTCCGACGACGGCGTCGGGCCACGTGATCGGCGACGGGATCCTCTTCCACGAGGCCGAGGACGAGTACGTCTACGTCGGGCGCTCCCCCGCCGCCAACTGGCTGCTCTTCCACGGTGAGACGGGCGGCTACGCCAACCTCGACATCGAGGTCGACCGCCGCTCGCCGTCGCGCCCCTACGGCCACGCCGTCTCGCGCCAGTACTACCGCTTCCAGATCCAGGGACCGGCCGCCTGGAAGGTCATCGAGAAGCTCAACGGCGGGCCGCTCGAGCAGCTCAAGTTCTTCAACATGAGCACCATGACGATCGACGGCACGACCGTGCGCACCCTGCGCCACGGCATGGCCGGCGCGCCCGGCCTCGAGATCTGGGGCCCCTACGCCGACCACGACCGCATCCGCGACGCGATCGTGGAGGCGGGAGCCGAGTTCGGTCTCGTGCCGGTCGGATCGCGCGCCTACCCGTCGAACACGCTCGAGTCGGGGTGGATCCCCTCGCCGCTGCCCGCGATCTACACGGGCGAGGCCGAGCGCGCCTACCGCGAGTGGCTGCCCGCCGACGGCTACGAGGCCACCGGCACCCTTGCCGGCTCCTTCGTCTCGGAGAACATCGAGGACTACTACCTCACCCCGTGGGAGCTCGGCTACGGCTCGTTCGTCAAGTTCGACCACGACTTCATCGGTCGCGACGCGCTCGAGAAGATCGACCCCGCCACTCAGCGCCGCAAGGTGACCCTCGCCTGGAACGGCGAGGACCTCACGCGCATCTTCGGCTCGCTGTTCGCCCCCGAGGGCCCGCGCTACAAGTTCTTCGACCTGCCGCTCGCGAACTACGGCTCGGCGAACTACGACTCCGTCGTCGACGCCGACGGCACCGTCGTGGGCTTCTCGATGTTCACCGGCTACAGCGCCAACGAGCGCAGCGGCCTCTCGCTCGCCACGATCGACGCCGACGTGCCCGAGGGCACCGAGCTGCGCGTCATCTGGGGCGAGCCGAACGGCGGCAGCCGCAAGGCCGCCGTCGAGCCGCACGAGCAGACCGAGGTGCGCGTCGTCGTGAGCCCCGTGCCTTACTCGGCCGTCGCGCGCGTCGAGTACCAGGGCGGCTGGCGCACCGGCTACCGCTCCTGAGCATCCCGCTGCGAGGGGGTCGCGCGGCGAGCGCGACTCCCTCGCGGCGTGTGGCGTTAATCTGGAGCCGAGAGGGAGAGGGCCGATGAGTCTGCGCTACGCGCTGCTGGCGATCCTGCGGGTCGGCCCGCTCTCGGGCTACGAACTCGCGAAGCAGTTCGCACAGTCGGTGGGCCACGTCTGGCACGCCCCCGACTCCCAGATCTACCCCGAGCTGCGCAAGATGGAGGCCGCGGGGCTCGTCGAGGCGGAGGAGCAGACGCGCGGCGAGCGCGGCCGGCGCCGCCTCTACCACGTCACGCCCGCGGGCGACGAGGCCTTCCGCGCCTGGATGGCGACCCCGCTCGAGTACCAGCGCGTGCGCGACCCCGCCCACCTGCGCGCCGCCTACCTCGAGGCGACGGATGACGCATCCGCCCGCGCCTTCCTCCTCGCCCATCGCGAGCAGTGGAGCACGGAACTGGAGCAGTGGGAGGGCGAGCTCGCCCGCATCGACGCGATCGACAACCCCATGCTCCGTCGCCGCCTCGCGGTCACCCCCGAGGAGGAGCACGAGCGCACGATCGCCTACAAGCGCTACGCCTACGAGGGGCTCGTGGCGCGCGCCCGCACCGAGATCGAGTGGGCCGAGCGCGGCCTCGAGCTCGTCGAGCGGCTGCGGCGCGCCTGAGGCCGAGCCGCCTCGCCCCTAAACGCCGAAGAGCTCCCTCAGCAGCAGCACGTTCGTGCCCTCGGTGTGCGTCGCCCCGCCCTCGTGGCCGTTGAAGGGGAACACCTCGATCTGCTTCGGGCCGGCGTAGGCGTTGTAGGCGCCGAACACCGTCGAGGGCTTGCAGATCTCGTCCATGAGCGCGACGGTGAACCACGCCGGCGCGCTCGCCCGGCGCGCGAAGTTGACGCCGTCGAAGTAGGAGAGCGTCTCGAACACCTGCTCGACCTTGGTGCGGTGCTGGGCGAGGTAGCGCACGATCTCGCGGTACGGGTCGGTGTCGTGGATCGTGAGCGCGCGCGGGAAGTCGCACAGGAACGGCACCTGCGGCAGCACGGCGGTGAGGCCGTCGACGAGCCCCGCGACCGCGAGCGCGATGCCGCCGCCCTGGCTGACGCCCGTGACCGCGATGCGCGAGGCGTCGACCACCTCGAGGGTGCGTGCGGCGTCGACCGCCCGCACGGCATCCGTGAACAGGCGCCGGTAGTAGTAGGTCTCGCGGTGGCCGATGCCGCGGGTCATGACGCCCGGGGTCTGCGGCCCGGTCACCCCGGAGTCGGGGGTGTCGCCGACCGACCACATCGAGCCCTGGCCGCGCGTGTCGACGAGCAGGTGCGCGAAGCCGGCCGAGGCGAACAGCAGATTCTCGACCGGGCGTCCGCGGCCCCCGCCGTAGCCCTGGAACTGCACGACCGTGGGCAGCGGACCGCTCGCTGCCCGCGGGGTGCGCAGCCAGGCCCGGATGGGCTGCCCGCCGAAGCCGGGGAAGGTCACGTCGAACACGTCGAGGGTCGCGAGCCCCGCATCCACCCGCTCGAGCGCGGCACCGGCGGGGGCCGCCGCGCGGCTCTCGGCGAGGGTCTCCTGCCAGAAGTCGTCGAAGTCGGCGGGCTCGACTTGGGTGCTGCGGTACGCGCGCAGTTGCGCCTCGGGCAGGTCGACGAACATCGGAACCTCTCTGTCGCTTCGCCCTCACCCTAGAGGCATAGAGTCGCTGCATGAACGTCACGAAGTACGAGCACGCCTGCATGGTGGTCGCGAAGGGTAACGACCGGATCGTGATCGACCCCGGTTCGTTCCTGGCCTCCCTCCCGGAGAGCTCGGGGGTCGTCGCGGTCGTACTCACCCACGAGCACGCCGACCACTTCTCCGCCGACCGGGTCGCCCACCTCGTCGAGATGAACCCCGACGCCCGCATCTTCGGGCCGCAGGGGGTCGCGGATGCCGCCTCCGCATCCGGCATCGAGGTGGAGGTCGTGCGCGACGGCGACGCGATCGAGGTCGCGCCCTTCTCGCTGCGGTTCTTCGGCGAGAAACACAACGTGATCCACTCCTCGATCCCCGTGATCGACAACGTGGGGGTTCTCGTCGACGACGAGTTCTACTACGGCGGCGACGCCTACACGGTGCCGGGGGTGCCTGTCTCGCTGCTCGCGGCCCCCGTCGGGGCGCCGTGGCTCAAGATCGGTGAGGCGATGGACTACGTGCTCGAGGTGGCGCCGCGCCGCGCCTTCCCGGTGCACGACATGACGCTCTCGGTCGCGGGCAAGAAACTGCACGCCGACCGGCTGGCGTGGGCGGTCGAGCAGGGCGGCGGCGAGTTCTTCGTGCTCGAGCCGGGCGAATCGATCGACCAGTGATGACGCCCGAGGAGGTGACGCCCGCCGAGCTCGCCGCGCTGCTCGAGTCGGGCGAGCCGGTTCAGCTCGTGGACGTGCGGGAGACCTGGGAGGCGGAGCTCGCCGCCCTGCCCGGCGCGATGGTGCTGCCGCTCATGCGGCTGCCCGAGCTGGTCGAGGCGCTCGACCCGGACGTGCCCGTGATCGCGTACTGCCACCACGGCATCCGCTCCGCCCAGGCGGCCGGTTATCTGCACACGCGCGGGTTCGACGTGCGCCACCTCGCGGGCGGCATCGACGCGTGGGCGGAGGAGATCGACCCCGGGATGCGCCGCTACTGATCACGTGATCCGCCCCCGGATACACACCCCGGCCCCAGCATCCGGGGCTACTCTCGCGAAGCACCGGTCGAGCGGACGTCGGCCTGCGTCGGGCCCCCTTCGCCGCCGCGAGCGAAAGGGAGCACCCCATGTCCGAGATCACGGTCGGCTACTTCGTCGGCAGCCTGTCATCGACCTCCATCAACCGGATCCTGTCGAAATCGCTCATCGCGCTCGCGCCCGAGGGGATGCGCTTCCGCGAGATCCCGATCGGGAACCTGCCGCTGTACAGCCCCGACTACGACGAGGACTACCCGCCGGAGGCGACCGCGCTCAAGGAGGCGATCGCGTCGTCCGACGCCGTGCTGTTCGTGACCCCCGAGTACAACCGCTCCATCCCCGGCGCGCTCAAGAACGCGATCGACTGGGCCTCGCGACCCTGGGGATCCAACTCCTTCGATCACATCCCGGCGGCCGTCATCGGCGCCTCGAGCGGCGCGATCGGCACGGCGGTGGCCCAGCAGAGCCTGCGGGCGGTGCTGAGCTTCTGCAACGCGCGGCAGATGACGGCGCCCGAGGCCTACATCCGCTTCTCCCCCGAGGTGTTCCGCGACGACGGGGAGGTCTCCGACGAGAGCACGGCGATGTTCCTCGCGGGCTTCATGTCGGAGTTCCGCGACCACATCCAGCGCGTGCTGACGGTGATCCCGCGGCAGTAAGCCCGTTCAGCCGATGGCCACGTAGCCGTCGGCCCAGTAGGTGGAGAGCTCGAGGATCGAGCCGGGCACATCCGCGCTCGGCACGAGGAAGATCGCGCTCACCTCGGCGCTGTCGCCCGTGCCCAGCTCCTCGCCGTCGTAGATGGAGTCGCCGTACATGGCCCAGTGCAGCCGGTGGCCCTCGCCGGCGGGGGTGATGAGCGTGCCCATGACCGAGACCGGGAGGCGACGCTCCTCGCCGAGGTAGGTGATCGTGAGCGGCACGACGAGGTACTGGGATCCTTCGGGCGGCTCGGGGTTGTAGCTCGCGGCCGCGAGCACCGCCTCGGTGGCGTCGAGGAGCGGCTCCCCCACGGTCACGACCCATTCGTCGTTCCCGTCGTGGTCGGGGAAGACGAGGGTGTCGCCCGGCTGGAAGATCTCGGCGTCGGGGTCGACGTAGGCGTCCGGCACCACGAGGTAGTCGTCGTCGGCGAGGTCATCGTCGATGAACTCGTCGATCGCCTGGCCGTCGTCGGACGAGTAGCCGGGGTCGAAGGGTTCGCTCTCGATCGCGGAGACGATCGAGAGCATGAGGATGCTGATCGCGCCGGTGACGAGCAGGGCGAAGCCCGACACGATCGTGCCGGCGATCGCGAGTCCCTTGCCCCTGTTCTTGGCGATCAGTCCGAAGATGCCGAGGCCGAGGCCGACGAGCGCGATGAGAACGAAGACGAAGCCGAAGAACGGGATCCACGCGAGCGCGATGCCGAACAGGAACGCGACGCCGCCCGCGATGAGCGAGACGAGGCCCGGCACGTTCAGGCGCGACGGCGGGTTCGGGGCGTAGACGCCGGCCTGCGTGTAGGCGGGCGGCGTGTAGCCCGGTTGCGTGTAGGCGGGTTGTGCGTAGCCAGGTTGTGCGTAGCCGGGTTGTGTGTAACCGGGCGGGGCGTATGCCGGCTGCGGCTCGGCGGGCGGGGTGTAGCCGGGCTGCGGCTGGCCCGGTTGCGCGGGCGGCGCGGACTGCGGCGGCACCGGCCCACCCGTCGGCACGACCGGGGCGGGCGCGCCCGGCACGGGCTGC
>Ga0079224_100010420_pt1 | contig 12758 bp, 12 predicted proteins | sample Stecom2015_FD_80414 | JGI IMG/M metagenome (GOLD analysis project Ga0079224, IMG submission 80414) | Agricultural soil microbial communities from Utah to study Nitrogen management - Steer compost 2015 | ecosystem: Environmental > Terrestrial > Soil > Agricultural land | place: USA: Utah...
AAACCCGAAACCCGAAACTCAAAACTTACAACTCAGAACATTTTTTTCGCTTTAGGTTTAATCGGAATTGTGTTGATTTTAATTTTAAGAATTTTGATTGCGGTTCCGAGCCTTTCTCCATTTACGAAAAATCAGGTTTTTGCTGAAAATGCCGGAAAATTTAAACCTGAAAATCCGGTTTTTGAGAAATATCAAGAAGCTTCGGTTTATAATTTTTTCCATCCGACCGAAAAGGCGCGTGTGCACCGAACTTTGGGCAACCGCAAAAGTCAGTTTGATTTGTGGAATTGGGAAGAAGAATTGAATGGAAAAACGATTACTTTCATTTCACCGTGGACGAAGTCGGATCATTCATTCAAAGGATTTAAAAACCGTGCTTATTATTTGAAAGAAATTCCAGATTTTGAAACTTATCATTTAATTGAAGTAAAAACTTTGACGAAATTGGATGCTTCGCCGAACGAGAAAATCAATTTGGGATTGAAAATTATTAACCATCATCACCGTGAAATTGAAATTGGCGGAAATTCCAATTTGCAGTTCACGGTAAATTATTACCAGGATTTTCAGTACAATATTTTGTATAGTCCGAGAGTGGAAATGGGAAAAATAATCCTTGCGCCGGGCGAAGAATTAGACATTGCGATTGATTTTGAAAACATTTCCCAAACCGGAAATTACAAATTTGCAATTGGCGTAAATAATGCCCAAATCGGAACGACTTATGTGTCGAATGTAGTGGATTTGAGCGTGAATTGAATTATTTAATATTATTCTCTTCCAACCACTTACGGTATTTCTCAGCGTTTTTTTTATGCTCTTCGAAATCGTTGGTAAAACTATGGTAACCAGGCTTGTCCGGATCGGCACAAAAATACACAAAATCGTGTCCGTCAGGATTTAAAACCGCATCCACAGCCGATAAATTGGGCAAACAAATCGGTGCAGGCGGCAAACCTTTCACACGATAAGTATTGTAATCCGAAGCAACTGCCAAATGACCATGATAAACACGTTGGATTTTGTTGTTGAAACCGTTCTGCAAGCGATATGCGTAGATAGAAGTCGGGTCAGCTTCGAGGCGCATATCTTTGGCAAGACGGTTTAAATAAGCCTGCGCAACTTTCGGCTGCTCGTCAGTTTTTGAAGCTTCGAGCTGCACAATGGAAGCCAACGTAAAAACCTGCAAAGGCGTGAAATTCATTTCTTCAGCTTTGCGTTGTCTTTCCGGCGTCCAAACTTTATCGTATTCCTTCATCATTTTTTCGACAAAAGTATCGGCAGAAGTTGCCCACCAATAATTATAGGTATTTGGAATGAAATATTGTTTAACCGTTTCGGTGTCTAAATTTTTAGATTTTGCCAGATTCAGGATGGCTGCGACAATTTGTGCAGAATCGGCTTCGATTTTTTTGGAAACAGAGCCCGCGAGATGGAAAATCGTGGGTTCATTTTTGATCATCAAATGCACCTCTTCTTGTTTTCCATCAATTAATTTATCCAACAAAGAGCTATTGGATTCTCCTTTTTCCAGCTTAAATTTTCCGGCTTTAATTTCTGATACGTAATCTTTGGCTTCGGCATATTTTCTGAAAGATTCAACGTCATTTAATTTTCCCTGAAGCGAATCCATGACCGTTTCAAAACTTGCATTGGTTTTCACATATAGAAATCCGTCTTCCGCTACATTGCTTTTCATTCCGGTGAAAAAGGTACATGACGACAAAGTCAATCCCAAAATCCCAACCCATAAAATGTTTTTCAATTTCATAAATCTATCGTCTGTTTTCTAAATTTTATTTTACTTATAAATTCCTTCAAAAACCAATTCCGCCGGACCGGTCAGCCAAATGTTTTCAAATCCACCCGAATCATTTTTCTGGAAACTCACCTTTAATTCACCACCCAAAGCAGAAATATTTATTTCATTTGAAAGGGTTTTCCCCGACTCAAAAGCAGCGATGGCAGCAGCTGTAATACCTGTTCCGCAAGCTAAAGTTTCTGCTTCCACTCCTCGCTCATAAGTTCTGATTTTCAAAGTGTTTTCGTCGATTAATTCTACAAAATTCACGTTGGAACCTTCATTAAAATAAGGCGCGCCCAATCTGATTTCTCTTCCAATTTTAGTAACATCCACATCGGCAAGATTTCTTACAAACTCAATATGGTGAGGAGAACCGGTATTTAAAAACAAATGCGTTGGGAATTGCTCTACTGAAGCTACATTCGTCATTTTTAAATGAATGATTTCATTTTCAATTATGGCTTCATGTAGCCCGTCAATTGCTTGAAATTTTGCTTTGTCCTGAACCATTCCCAAATCGGCTGCAAAACGAACAATGCACCTTCCGCCGTTTCCACACATTGTACTTTCTCTTCCATCGGAATTGAAATACACCATTTTGAAGTCGGTTTCTACATCTTCTTCCAATAAAATAAGACCATCTGCTCCTACTCCAAAGTGCCTGTCACAAAGTTTTTGAATTAAGGATTGTTCAGGCATAAAATTTGTTTCTCGGTTGTCAATCATGATAAAGTCATTGCCTGCACCTTGGTATTTATAAAATAATATTTTCAATGGATATTTTTAACAAATTTAGGGAATTTTGGGTTAACCCATAAACGGATTTATTTATAGTGATTGGCTTTCATTAAATTATTGATAATTTTTGTTAAAACAGCGTTAAACCACTTGTAAGGCCAATTTGAAAGATAGAAATTTGAATCGATTTTATAAAAAATATAATTAAAAAACAAAGTTAATTTAGCGTATGAAAAAATATATTGGATATTTAATGGTTGGGCTTTTTAGTGCAACTTTTGCTGTTTTGGGAATGAATTACTTCTCAAATAGCGGTGAAGGTAGTATAGTAACTTCTGCCGGTGACAAACAAAACGGAGCTTTTTCGTTTGTGGATTATAAGGGAAATTATTCTTTCAATGCGCCGGATTTTGTGGATGCCTCCCAAAAAACGGTGAATGCAGTGGTGAGCATCAATAATTTTTCAATCCAAAGTCAAAGACAGCGCTCTAATGATCCTTTTGAGTTCTTTTTTGGGTTTCCACAACAGGAACGCGATCCGGATATGCCGACCGGACAAGGCTCGGGGGTAATTATTTCAGCTGACGGTTATAACGTGACCAACAACCACGTAATCAAAGGCTCAGACAAATTGGAAGTAGTTTTGAACAACCAGAAATCTTACAATGCAGAATTGATAGGAACAGACCCGAATACAGATATTGCACTGATAAAAATTGAAGAAAAAGGATTGCCTTTCATCAAATTTGTAGATTCAGACGCTATTAATGTCGGGGATTGGGTTTTGGCAGTCGGGAATCCTTTTGGGTTAAATTCGACCGTAACTGCAGGAATTGTTTCTGCCAAAGGAAGAAGCATTGATATTTTAAGAAGAAATGCTTCCAACCCTATTGAATCCTTCATACAAACCGATGCGGCAATTAATCCGGGAAACAGCGGTGGTGCCTTGGTAAATCCCAACGGAGATTTAGTAGGAATTAACACTGCAATTTCCTCGCCTACAGGCTCTTATTCTGGATATGGATTTGCAGTTCCTTCCAATTTGGTAAAAAAGGTAGTGGAAGACATCAAAAAATACGGAATGGTACAACGAGGATATTTGGGTGTGGAAGGAATGGATTTGAACGACGAATACCTCATCAAACAATACAACCGGGAAAAAGGAACCGACTTGAAAAGCCAACAGGGAATTTTGGTTCAGACTGTAACCGATAATGGCGGGGCTCAAGAAGCGGGAATTCGTAAGGGAGATATTATAACGGAAGTGGACGGAATGAAAATCACAAGTTTCGGCAAACTTTCTTTTGCCATCGGAAGTAAATATCCGGGTGACAAAGTAAATGTAAAATTATTGCGCGACGGAAAAGAGAGAGAATATACTGTTACACTACGGGATCAGAAAGGAAATACCTCCACACGATCATTGGCCGATTTAACCGTGACGGAAAAACTCGGAGCGGAATTCGAACCCTTGACTGACCGTCAAAAAGTAAGTTTTGGAATCGACCATGGTGTTATGGTGAAAAATATGGAGCAAGGCGGCAAATTAAAAAGTATAGGAATTGGGGAGAATTTCATCATCCTGAAAGTGAATGACAAAGAAGTGAGCAGCCAAAATGATGTTGAGAAAATTCTTAAAAATCATAAAGGCAAGGTTTCGATCAGCTATGTGGATCCGTATGGAAGAATCTATACGCGAGGATTTACAATGGACTAAACCGGCTTATGTTTTCATAGTTTTAGGTTCGGCACAACTCAAAAGGTTGTGCCGTTTTTTATATCTTTGAATCAATGAAAAAATTATTCGGCATTCTGTTTTTATTTCTGTTAGGATTGGGACAGGCACAAGAAAAGGGAGGTTTAATGAGTCATTTGCTCATAAATGCAGGCTACGCCAATCTCAATGGAAATTATTTTAAATTAGGTCCTGAAGTTTACCTCACCCAACCCAACGGAAACTTAATAGACCTAAGTGCTACTGCAAATATGGCTTTTTTCAAAGACCATTTCGTTGTAGTTCCCGAATTGGGAATCGGATACCAGTTTAATTCAAAAAAAACCAAGAACCGTATTGACCCTTACCGCGAATATGTTAACAGCACTTTTTATTCGGCTCGCGTAAATGTCTCGCCCTGGAATATTACGCCCGAAGTAGGAATTGCTTTAGCAGGAATAGTTGAAGCCAATGTCGGTTATTCGTTTGAAATTAATGAACACGACTATACTTCTTTCGACGGAATTAAATTCGGACTGACCATTCATATTCCGACGATTTTTTTGGTAAGTGAGGCGGGGTTGTATTAAATCTACTGAAACTGAAACAATTCTCTGAACTGATAAAACACGCGTTCAATCAACCTTAAATCTTCCGTTACGATTTCTGCCGAACCACGCATTTCTTTGTCAAAGTTCAAATTTTTATTATACGAAGTTTTCAATCCGTTCGGCAATTCGACTTCTACATAATAATTCCCTTCGGCATCGGGCGAAAGAGAAATATTTCGGACTTTTCCTTCTACGATTCCAAATTGCTGAAAAAGATAATTATCGAGCTTAATCAACACTTTCTGCCCGGGCAGAATTTTACCAGAATTCTGTGCGGGAACAACCAATTTCCCCAGCAAATTACTTTTATCATCGGGCAAAACCGTGAAAATAATTTCACCCGGTTTTACAAATTGATTTTCTCCCCAATATTGCTGAAAGCTCACTTTTCCATCAATGGAAGATTTCAACAAATACATCTGTTCCCAATCTCTTAATGCCCTTTTCAATTGGTCGTATGTTTGTAAAACATTGACATAAAAAGTCGTTTCATCTTGTTTCTGGCTGATGTCTGCGCCTTGCAAACCTCGGTGCGCATTTACTTTGCTTTCATACAATTGAGAAATGGAAACATCTATATTTTCAAAACTTTGCTGTGCTTGTAAATATTGCAATCGTTTCGTTTCCAATTCACTTGCTGAAATCACGCCTTGTTCAAACAATCTTTGATTTCGCTCATAATTGCTTTTTTCAACTGTCAGTTTCGATGCTTCTATTTTCTTTTGCGATTCCAAACTTTTCAACCTCGAATTAATTTCCGAAATTGTTTGGTGTCCGGCAACTTTTTCAATCGAATAAGGTTGCAATTGCTTCTGCAAAACATAATCGGTATAAGCCTTTTCGAACTGTATATAATTGGTTTCTATTTCGCCCAAAACCAAATGGCGGGTAGTTTCAATGGGAAATTTAAACGCTTCGGAATTTACTTGAAAAGTATCCAAAATACTTTTCAAACTCATCACATCCCTGTAATTGGCACTGGTTTCCAGATAAGCAAGCACCTGTCCTTTTTTTACATCTTCCTGATTTTGAACAAAAACTGCTTCCATCTTTCCGCTACTTCTGGCTTCTATTTTTTCGGGTGGATTTTGTGTCGTAATCACAACCTGAGAAGCAATAAAATCAGGATATTTCACAAAAATGGAAATCGCAATGGCAAACAACAATGCGATGAATACAATCGTAATTCCCCATCGGATAATCCACGACGGCGGATTACTCAAAATTTCCTGAACGGATTCGGAACGCAATTCTGTATCTCTTAAACTTTGCGGCACTAACTTATTGTTTTGAATTATTAATTTTAAATTTTGAATGAAATTTTTCACTTCCTAAAAAACTCCCATCATCCATCTTCCATCTTCCATCATCCATCTCCCAGCCTCTCCAACTCCAATTGATTCTTCACCAAATTATAATAAGCTCCTTTTAGTTCAATCAATTCTTTATGATTCCCTAATTCAATTATCTTTCCGTCATCCATCACCACAATCTGGTCGGCATTTTTAACTGTACTCAATCGGTGGGCAATGATAACGGCAGTTTTTCCTTCAAAAAAACGGTTCAGATTTTCCATAATGATTTTTTCGTTATTGGCATCAAGCGACGAAGTTGCCTCATCAAAAAAGATAAAATCCGGATTTTTATAAACCGCTCTCGCAATCATCAACCGCTGCTTTTGTCCGCCACTCATCCCGATTCCTTCATTCCCGATTTTTGTGTTATAACTCAACGGCAGACTTTCTATAAAATCTCTGATGTTCGCCACCTCCACCGCTTTTTCAAGTTTTGCTTTATCGATAAAATCCTCGCCAACCGCTATATTCTGCGCAATCGTATCATTAAAAACATATCCCTCTTGCATCACTACACCACATTTAGAACGCCACGTCCTTTGTGATATATTCTTCAAATTCACCCCACCACGCCTTACAACTTCCTCTCCTTGGTTGCTACGGTTGCTGAGCGGAGTCGAAGCAGAAGAAAGGCTTATACTCCCCTTATCCGGCTCATAAAACTTCATCAAAAGTTTCATCAGCGTTGTTTTCCCACTCCCCGATGCCCCGACAATTGCCGTTATCTTTTGATGAGGAATGATCAAATCCAATCCTTTTAAAACAGGTTCGAGCGAACCCGTATAACGAAATTCAAGGTTTTCTATACAAATATCGCCTTCCGGAACCTGATGAACTTTCTGGTCGTGCAAAGGCTCTTCATCTTCTTTTTCGTGGATTTCTCCCAAACGCTCCAAACTGATTTTCGCATCCTGCGTTTGTTGGATGAAACTCACCAACTGCGTCAAAGGTCCGTTCAACTGCCCGATGATATATTGAATGGAAAGCATCATTCCCAAGGTCAAATCCCCTTTCAGAACCAAACTTGCAGACATAAAAGTGATGAAAATATCTTTCAACTGATTGATGAAGTTAGAACCCACGCTTTGCGTTTGTTCCAATGCCAATGACTTCATCCCGATTTTGAACAGTTTAACCTGCACAAACTCCCAACCCCATCGTTTTTGCTTCTCGGCATTGTTCAGTTTGATTTCCTGCATTCCGTTGATGAGCTCCACCACCTTACTTTGCTCTTCCGACATTTGAGAAAAACGTTTATAATCCAACTCTCGCCGTTTTTTCAGGAAAAAGAGAATCCAGATTAAATACAAAGCACTCCCTGTCAGGAAAATCAAAAAAATACGCCAGTCATAGTACCCCAGCACAAAACTGAAAACGAGAATGTTGATAAAAGAAAAAAGCGTATTGAGCGACGTATTCGTCAACAAGCTTTCAATCCGGCTGTGGTCATTGATGCGTTGCATAATGTCGCCCGTCATCCTCGTATCAAAAAAACCGATCGGTAAATTCATCAGCTTGATGAAAAAATCTGAAACCAATGAAATACTGATTCTCGTACTCAAATGCAATAAAATCCAACCACGAATGACCTCTATTCCGATTCTGCCTAGAAAAAGCATTATTTGCGCCAGCAAAATCAGATAAATAAAGTTAATGTCCTGATTCTGAATACCGACATCTACAATGCTCTGTGTCAGAAAAGGAAAAACCAAAGTCAGAATACTCCCCGCAACCAATCCCAAAATCAATTGCGTGAGCAGTCCTTTGTAACGAAACAGGTATTGAAACAAAAAAGAGAAACTTCGTTTGTTTTCTTCTTCGCCCTCCCATACATTTTGGTTAAACGCCGGAGTAGGCTCCAAAAGCAAAGCGATGCCCTCCTCTGTATACTCATCCGCATTATTCCCTATCCAGTTCTTGATGAATTCCTCCTTCGTATAACTGATTAAACCATACGCTGGATCACTGATTTTGACTGTATATTGTATATTGTCTTCTGTATATTGTTTTTTACGATTTACATTATACATTTTACGTTTTACAATGTCGAAAACTACCACAAAATGCACCTTATTCCAATGCACAATACAAGGCAGCGGAACCTCCTCCACCAGTGTTTCAAAATCTATCTTAACCCCCAGGGTCTTAAAACCGATTTTCTCCGCCGCATCGCTCAACCCCAACAAACTACTTCCTTCCCTCGTCGTTTCAGAAAGGTGACGTATCGTTTGCAAAGGTATCACCTTTTTATAATGCTTCGCTATAATGCGCAAACAAGTAGGACCGCAGTCTTTGGCATCAGGTTGTTTGTAAAAGGGAAATTTTCTTTTCATTTTAAATTCGAAATTTAGAATTTCAAATGATTTCCCTCATCCCATAAAAATCAATTGCTTTCTTTTTCAATGGGTTAGCACTCCATTCTGCCCATTCGGCGGTATATGGATTGTAACCACATTTCAACGGTTTAGAAATGTCCAAACTCTCTTTATTGGTATGTGTACGCTCCGTGAATGCCCGACAGTCTGTACAGATATACCGAAATTCACAGTCTTTACAGACTTCTATTTGGTCTTTGGTAAGGTTCCAGTATTTTTTGAAGCCGGGTTTGTTCAAAGCTTCTTCCAAAGTAGTGTCTTTGATATTCCCAAAACTATCGGGCATAGACGGACAGTTTTTGATATTGCCTTCTCGGTCTATTGCCATTTTCATATTCAGGCAAGAATTGTGATTTATGGCTTCCAATACTTTTGGCAAATTGGTATTAAAATATTTTGTATCAACTACTCCGCAAGACTTAAAAGACGTAATTTCTTTTGTTGTCAGAATCCTGTCAAACAAAATCTTGTTGTCCCAATATTCAACTTTATCCTCCGGTGATGAAAAGAAAATTACTTTGGTCAGCTGATTCAATTTCTGATTCAGTGTAGCAAAAAAATCTTCATTGATAGCAGAATGGTATTTGGAAGTGATCTCAAAAGACTTGATTCTTGTATCTTCGAAAAAAATAAAAATACGTAAGAAATCCTCTTTAGAAAGCTCCTCATAAAAAACCATTGCGATGTCTTTACATCCCAGATTTTCTATTTGTGGAACCAAATCTTTTAACTGGCTAATGTTTTCTCTTTTCAGTTCCAATACCGTATTGGTAATATGTGCCGGAACGAGAAATTCCTTATTCAGTTCCGGAAACAAATCGAATTCGTCCTCTTCACAATAAAAACCGTATTCTTTCTCATCCAAATAATCTAAATATTCTTGAATGACTTCTTTGTTTTCTTCACCATACAACTGAAAGACTTCTTTCAAAGTTTTTTTGGCATTTAATTCTTCCAACACCCCCACCATATCATTGGGAATGAAATCCGATGCCTGTCTTTGTAGGTCGCAAACCAATGAACGGCTGGCTCCTTTTACCATTAGACAATTGGCGAAGGTTTTGAAGTGAGTCATACCTTAAAAGAAAACTATATTTTTGTGGAATTTTTCAACAGGATATTTATCCGTATTATGAAAAGGACTGTTTACAAATTTTGTCAGAACCTTATAATTTGATGCTTCATTTTTCTTTCTAAACTCAAAGGTTTGGAAAAATAACGGAAGCTCTTTTTTGTTCTTCTCAACAAATAATTCAAATTCTTCTTTAGTCATAGCTTAGATATTCTGCGATTTCTTTTTCAAGATGATAGTTGCATGGATAGGAAACCATTCCAAACTGCCCTACCGGGTTTACTTCCAAAAAATAATATTTCATATCCTTTGAAACAATCATATCAATCGAACCGGATTTTAAATCAAGTTTTTTCATTAATAAATCCAGCTTACCCTCTATGAAGTCAGGTAATTTGAACGGGATATTTCTGTTAGGCCTATCATTATTATAATGACGAAAATCCACTCTAGTCTGCGCATCCTTTTGTGAAAAAATAGCCATAGAAAAAAATCTTCCATCTAAATAAAATATCCTCAACTCATATTTTTTCTCTATGAATTCCTGAAAAAAAGTTATACCGTAGATTTTTTCTTTATAATAATAGTACATTTCAGTATAAGCACTAAATCCATAATCTTCTACCTCTATGTAACTTCCTTCATTAACAGATTTGTATATAAATTGTTTGTGGACATCTTTCAGATTGTCAGTCAAAACAAAATCAGGCACTTTCAGTCCGGCTTTTTTGGCTTGTTCGAGCACCAACAACTTGTTGAGGTTTGAATTAAAATAGCGGTTAAGGTATTTTTTTTTACAAAGTTTCGCCTCTACATATTGTAAAATTTTAATTCTGTTTTCTTCTAAAAAGGATTGAACAAGAAAATTATTTAACCTTGGAACAGTTAATCCCGAAAACATTCCTTTCCGATACCAGTACGATTTAAAATCATCAATACTAACCCCCTCTATAAATATAGTCTCATCAACTTTTAACTTATAACCTACGTCACCATTGATTCTCTTAACCGAAAAGTCCCACAAATTAAGCCAGTCTATAACTTCACTGGTTGAGTTATCTAAAGTAATGGTATAAATCAGTATCATATAAAAAACTAGAAACTGTGAACTCAGTTTCTAGTTTAGTTTTTTAGAACGTTTAACATCCAATTGGCATAACGGGACCAACATAAGTTGACGGAGTACCACTGTCATAATACCCATAATTCTGACAATCTCCACCTTCATAGACATCAGTACAAACTCCTACAAAATATTCAGTAGGTCTACCGCCTCCCTGAATTAGTGTGAGACATTCTTCAGACATAACATTTGAACGTTTAAATTCACTTAAGGATTTCATTTTTTTCATAATTCTAATTTTATTGGTTATACAAATATTGATTTCTTTTAAATTCTTCATATTGTATGCTTGGCAAGCCAATACTTTTTCGGTTTTTGTTAATTTCTATAGTATCAAATTTTACCATTTTATCACCCCAGCTTACATGAGTTCCATAAGTCCCGTAGATGGTTGCATGCTCATTTGTAAAGGCGGTACGATCTACCAGATTAGCCAGATATTCGGGATTAGCTTTCCCTTCTTTTATGTATTTCAAAAGCCGGGTCTTAAAATAGTTAAATTCATCCTCAGACATCTGGTTAAAAATATGAAGGTAAATAATTCCAATATCCGTCATTTCTCCTGCTTTTGGATAACCTACCATTCTGTAATCCGGATAACCATATTTTTCAAAAATGTATTTCAAAAGGTTTTTATGTGTCATATCTATTGAATCACGAACTAAATCAACTCCTGAAGCTTTTCTGTATTTTTGGTCATTTGTTGTCATGATAATTAAAGTGTCCCTTAAAGTTTTGTTAATACCATTTTTACAAGTCTGCTCCCATCTTATGATTTCTTCTTGATTTAGATTAGCTTTTTTCCATGCTTCATTCATCAGACTGTCATATTCTGTATATTCAGATTTATAGTCCCAAAAACTAACTAAACTTTTAATTGCGGACTTTAATACCCCGTAATGTCCATTCAGATAAGCTGTTTTAATATACAATTCCAAATCCTTTGTCACGATTGGATTCAGAAGCTCATATTCCTTTGACAAACTATCCAAAATCTCAAACGAACGCTCATAATTCCCAATCAGATAAAGACTATCTGCCTCATAAACTTTCAGATAATAAGGTATATAATTTACCTCATTTGCCATTTTAGCATTATCAGTTACGGCTATTTGCTTACTCCCACTACAACAAAAAAACGCTACCAAAGAACTTCCCACAATTACATTTAAAAAGATTTTTTGTAAATTCATAACTTATAAGCCTTCTTTCAAATTTATAATTTCTTTTTAAATGTTTTCCCAAACTTAAAACGAGTTTTCGAAAAAGCCGGAGAAGAACTTGGGCAAATTATGCCCGAGTTTTTGGCTATATTTTTTTACTCCTGATAAAACGATACATTTTTGTACATTAGCAAAAAATTATTTGGACAAATGAGTGTAGGAAAAAATCTCAGAAGACTTCGTTCCCAAACCAAATTCTCACAAAACGACATCGCCGAACAATTAGGCATTGACCGTAAAACCTATGCCAACTGGGAAAGCGAAGCCAACGACGTAAAAAGTGAATTTATCCCCAAACTCGCTACCATTTTTGATGTAGAAATCAGCGAATTGTTCCGCCAGGCATCCACAGAAATCGTCATCAACCAACAAAATTCAGACAACAAAGACACTTCTATAAATGGTATTATCCTACTACTTTCAGACAAAGAAGCCGTTGAGCAATTAATTGAAGTATTAAAGAAAAAACTAAAATGATCATCTAACATTTTCATCTCGCTTCATCTTCTACACAAAATATCCATTCTCCTATTTAATACCAAAAAAACTTTGTGCAAACCTTTGTGGTTAAACAAAAAAATCTCACCCCTTCAAATACCTATTCAATTCCGGTTCCAAAGCCCTCGCTTCCTTTATTTTTTCTGAATATCAAATTTTCATAAATTAGAACAAATTTGATTCTAAATTTTATGAAACAAAAGAATTTTACAAAAAGAGAATTCCTGAAAATCGCAGGAATGGGA
>Ga0079224_100010421_pt1 | contig 12758 bp, 11 predicted proteins | sample Stecom2015_FD_80414 | JGI IMG/M metagenome (GOLD analysis project Ga0079224, IMG submission 80414) | Agricultural soil microbial communities from Utah to study Nitrogen management - Steer compost 2015 | ecosystem: Environmental > Terrestrial > Soil > Agricultural land | place: USA: Utah...
GCATGCGGCGACAGTGTGGTTGCAGCAGCTGATCAACGGCGTAAGCCTGGGCGCGACCTACAGCCTCGTGGCCCTGGGGTACACCCTCGTCTTTGGCACCCTGGGGATCATCAACATGGCCCACGGCGAAATCTTCATGTTTGGGGCCTTTTTTGGCCTGCTGCTGGTGGAAACCGGCCTGCTCAGCTCCGTCGGGATGCTGGCGGCGGCTGCGGGCGGAGCGGCGGTGATGGGCCTTCTTTTGGAATACATCGCGCTCCGGCCCTTGCGCCGCCGACAAGGGGGCCATCTGACGCCCCTCATCAGCACCATCGGCGTCAGCATCTTCCTGCGCAGCCTGGCCCTGCAGCTGTTTGGGCCCGAGTCGCAAAGCTTTCCCGCAGCCCTCAAAGGCGGCAGCTTCCGCCTGGGCGGGACGGTGGTCACCCAGGTGGATGCCGTCATCCTGACGGCAGCCCTGGGGCTGATGCTGGGCCTGTGGCTCCTGCTGGGCCGCACCAAGCTGGGCAAGGCCATGCGGGCCACGGCCGAAAACCAGACGACCGCAGCCCTGCTGGGCGTCAACACCGAGGCCATCATCGCCCTCACCGTCATGCTGGCCGCGGCCTTGGGCGGCGTGGCCGGCGCCCTGGTGGGCCTGTCCTTTGCCGTCAGCCCGTCCATGGGGCTGCCCTACGGGCTCAAGGGCCTGTCCATCATCGTGCTGGGCGGCATGGGCAACGTGGTGGGCGCCATGGTGGGGGGCCTGCTCCTGGGCTTTGCGGAAGTGGTGACGGTGCAGCTGTTTTCCTCGTCGTGGCGGGACATGGCGGCCTTCGCCCTGTTGTTCCTGCTGCTTGTGGTCAAGCCTGAAGGATTGTTTGGGCGGGCGCACCAGGCAGGAGGGAAGGTCTGACCATGGGGGACCTCCTCGCCAACCTGCTGAACCCCTACAATCTGCAGTTGGTCATGCTCATCGCCATCAACGGCCTGTTGGGCTTGAGCGTGTGGGTGCCTTTGTCCGCGGGCCAGCTTTCCCTGGGCGGCGCCGGTTTCATGAGCGTGGGGGCCTACACCGCGGCGCTGTTGACCTTGCAGGCGGGCTGGTCCATGCCGGCGGCCATCCTGGCGGGCGCGGCGTTGGCGGCGGCGCTGGCCTTGCTTTTGGGCTACCCCACCTTGCGGCTGCAAGGGGTGTACCTGGCCATCGCCACCCTCGCCTTTGGCGAGATGGTGCGCATCTTGGCCCTCAACCTGCGGATTACCAACGGCGCCTTGGGCCTGGCCGGGATTCCCCAGATGGTGGATGAGGTCTCGTGGTACTTGTGGGATCACACGTCCCTGGGCAGCGGCCAAGGCCCCTTGGATCCCCACACGGCGGGCAGCCTGATTATCTTGGGGGTGCTGTACGTCCTGCTGGCGGCAGCCGTCTACGCCCTCTTGCGGCAGGCGGGTTCCCGGGTGGGCCGGGCCTTGCGGGCCATCCAGGCCGATGAGCTGGCGGCCAGGGCCATGGGCATCGACACCCGCTACTACAAGCTGCTGGTGTTTACCCAAAGCGGTTTCCTGGCGGGACTGGCGGGCGGGCTGTACGCCCACCTGTACTACTTCATCGGCCCGGGCGACTTTGGTTTCACACGGGCCATTGAGATGCTGCTTTACGTCGTCCTGGGTGGCATGCAGACCTTGTGGGGGACGCTGGTGGGGGCCAGCGCCCTGACGCTGCTGCCGGAGGTGCTGCGGTTTTCGGCCAGCTACCGCCTGATGATTTACGGGGGTGTGCTGGTGGCCCTGATGATTTTCCGGCCCGAAGGGCTGATCTCCGCCGCGCTGGTGGACGCGCTGTCCTGGCGCCGCCGCCGGCCCGCCCGCGCGCTGCCGCCCGGGGAGGGAGCGGCCTGATGCTGGCGCTGCGGGAGGTGAGCCTGGCCTTTGGGGGCCTGCAGGCCGTGGACCGGGTGGACTTGGATGTGGACCAAGGCGAAATCGCCGGCCTCATCGGGCCCAACGGAGCGGGCAAGACCACTGTTTTCAACCTGATTACCGGGATCTACGCGCCCGATGCGGGCACCATCACCTTTCAGGGCCAGGCCATCCACGGGCAGCCGCCCCACCGCATTACGGCCATGGGCATCGCGCGCACCTTTCAAAACATCCGCCTGTTTGGCAGCGCCAGCGCCCTGGAAAACGTGATGATGGCCCGCCACTGCCGCACCCGCAGCGGGTCCTTGGCGGCCATTTTCCGCACCCGGGCGCAGCAGCAGGAGGAGGCCGAAACCCGGGCCCGGGCCTTGGAATTGCTGGAGTTTGTGGAGCTGGACGACGTCCGGGACGTGCGGGCCGCGGACTTGCCCTACGGCCGGCAGCGGCGGCTGGAGATCGCCCGGGCCCTGGCCACCGAACCCCAGCTGATCTTGCTGGATGAGCCGGCAGCGGGCATGAACGAAACCGAGAGCGACAGCCTCGTGCGGCTGATCCGGCGCATCCGGGACGAGCTGGGCAAGACGGTGCTGCTCATCGAGCACGACATGCGGGTCGTCATGGGCTTGTGCGACCGGATCACCGTCCTCAACTTTGGCCGCCGGCTGGCCCACGGCCGCCCCGAAGAGGTGCGCCGCGACCCCAAGGTCATCGAGGCCTATTTGGGGAGGGAGTAGGCCGTGCTGCGGGTGGAGGCCGTGCAGGCCGGCTACGGCGCGGTCAAGGTGCTCAAGGGCATCCGGCTTCACGTGCCCGAGGGGAAGATCGTGGCCCTCATCGGCGCCAACGGCGCGGGCAAGACCACCACCCTGCGGGTCATCGCCGGCCAGCTGCGGCCGTGGTCGGGCCGGGTCACCTTTGCCGGCCGGGACATCAGCCAGCGCCCGGCCCACGTCCGGCCCAGGGAAGGGCTGGTCCACGTCCCCGAAGGCCGGGCCATCCTGGCCAGGATGACGGTGGAGGAAAACCTGGAGATGGGCGCTTATGTGCGCCGTGGTCCAGACGTCAAGCAAGACCTGGAGCGGGTGTTTGCCCGCTTTCCGCGGCTCCTCGAGCGCCGGCGGCAGCTGGCGGGCACCTTGTCCGGCGGCGAACAGCAGATGCTGGCCCTTGGCCGGGCGCTGATGGCCCGCCCCCGGCTGCTCCTGTTGGACGAGCCTTCCATGGGCCTGGCGCCCCTGGTGACCGCGGAGATTTTCCAGCTCATCCAGGAAATCAACCGGGACGGGACCACTATCCTCCTCGTGGAGCAAAACGCCCGCCAAGCCTTGCGCATCGCCCACCACGCCTACGTCATGGAAACCGGCCAGATCGTCCTGGAAGGCCCCGCCGCCGAGCTCATCCACAATCGCCGGGTCATCGACGCGTACTTGGGCGGCACGTCCGGCGCGGCCGGGGATTGAGGGGGGCGGGTCGCTCCTTCCCTGGGGCGGCCTTGCCCCGGCCGGGGGCCTGGCCGCGATCAGGGGGCCTGTCCGCGATCATGACTGCCGCCGGCCCTGGAGCCGGGGATCCAGGGCGTCCCGCAGTCCGTCGCCCATCAGGTTGACGGCCAGCACCACCAGCATGATGAACAGGCCCGGAAACAGCCCCAGCCAGTACGCGCCCGGCAGAAACTGCCGGCTGAGGGCCAGCATGTCCCCCCAGTCCGTCTGGGGCGGCTGGATGCCCAGCCCCAGGAAGCTCAGGCCGGCCATGCTCAGGATGGAGAAGCCAAAGCTCAGCGTGGACTGGACCAGCACGGGCGACAGCGCGTTGGGCAGCACGTGGCGGAACATGATGCGCAGCGGGCCCGCGCCCATGGCCCGGGCGGCTTCGACAAAGTCTTCTTCCCGCAAGGCCAGCACCCGGGAGCGGACGATGCGGGCGTACGCGGGCACCGCCACCGCGGAGACGGCGATGACGGCGTTGAACCACCCGGGTCCCAGGGTGCCCACCACGGCCAAGGCCAAGAACAGCGACGGCAGCGCCAGCAGCACGTCCATGACCCGCATGATGAACCCGTCCACCCACCGCCCGGCAAAGCCGGCCACCAGGCCCAGGACGGTGCCCGCGACGCCGCCGATGAGCACCGGCAACAGGCCGGACAGCAGGGAAATCCGCCCGCCGTACAGCACCCGGCTCAACACGTCGCGCCCAAACTGATCGGTGCCGAAGGGATGGGCCCGGCTGGGGGGCCGGAGCCGCTGGCTCCAGTCTTGGGCCGCCGGGTCGTAGGGCGCGATCCATGGCGCGGCGATGACGAGAAGCGTGATGAGAATCAAGAGCGCCGCGCCCGCCACAGCCAGGCGGTGGCGGGCAAACCGGCGCCAGACCGCAAGCCGGCTCATGCGAACCGCACCTTCGGATTGAGCAGGCTGTAGCCGATGTCCACCAGCAGGTTGACGACGATGAACAAGAACGCGGTGAACAGGATGCTCCCCTGGAGCATGTACAGATCCCGGGTCAAAATCGCGTTGACCACCAGCCGGCCCAGGCCCGGCCACGCAAAGACGGTTTCCGTCAGCACCGCGCCGCCCATGAGCCCGCCAAACTGAAGCCCGATGGCGGTCAGAATGGGGGCTGCCGCGTTGCGCAGGGCATGCTTGCCCACCACCGCCCACTCGCTCAAGCCTTTGGCCCGGGCGGTGCGCACGTAATCCTCCGTCAGCACTTCCAGCATGGCCGCCCGGGTCATGCGGGCGATGAAGGCGGTGGAGGCCGCGCCGACGGTGAGCGCCGGCAGCACCAAGTGCCGCCACGTGCCGCTGCCCGAGGCGGGAAACCACCCCAGGGTCAGGGCGAAGACCATCATCAGCAGCAGCCCCAGCCAAAACACGGGCATAGAGACGCCGACCAGGGCCAAGCCGGTCAGCGCGTAGTCTACGGAGGAGTAGGGCCGCGTCGCGGCCAAGACGCCCGCGGGCAAGCCGATGAGCACGGCCACCAATAGGGCGGCCACCGTCAGCTGCAGCGTATAGGGCAGCCGTTCGGCGATCTCCGCCGCGACGGGCCGGTTGGTGCGCCACGATTTGCCCAAGTCACCCTGCAAGAGCCCCGCGAGAAAGTTCTTGTACTGGACCAAAAGCGGCTGGTCCAGGCCCAGCTCGCTGCGGAGCCGGGCCAGGTCTTCCGCGGTGGCTCCCCGGGCGCTGTCCCCCAGGAGAACCCGGACGGGATCTCCTGGGGTCGCATGCACCATCGAGAACACCAGCACGGTGACGCCCCAAAGGACTACCACGGCGCTGAGCAGGCGCTGCAGAACGTACCGTGCCATGGGGCCCGCCCTACTTCACCACGGCGTCGGCCAGATTGAGGTTGATCCAGGAGTAGTTGATGACCTCGCCCTCCACCCGCGCATTCTTGGCGTAGCTGAAAAGCGGGTAATACAGGGCCATGATGGGCAGCTCCTCCTGGACGATTTCGGCCACCCGCCGGTAGGCCTCCAAGCGGAAGGCTTCGTCCGCGTTGCGGCGGGCCTCGTCCAGCAGCCGGTCCACTTCCTCATTGCGGTAGAAGGAGAAGTTGTTGTCCGGGATCTGGGACGAGTGCAAGAGCGCATACAGGGTGTAGTCGGAATCCAGCGTCACCGTGCCCCAGGTCGTCAGGAACATGCCTTCGCGGTCCGGTTCGGTGACCAGGGCGCTGTAGGCGCCGTACTCCAGGATCTGCACCTCCACCTCGATCCCGACCTCGCCCAGCAGGAACTGGATGGCCTCCGCGATCTGGCGCAGCTCCGGCGACTCAAAGGCCAGCAGGGACGTGCGGAAGCCGTTGGGGTAGCCGGCCTCGGCCAGCAGCCGCCGGGCCTCCGCGGGGTCATAGGGGTAGCGGCCCACTTCCGCCGCGCCCCAGACGGTTTCCGGCACCAGACCCGTGGTGGCCGGCACGGCCAGCCCTTGCCGCAGCTGGGTGGCCATGGCGTCGGTGTTGAGGGCGTGGGCGATGGCCCGCCGCACCCGCACGTCGGCCAAGGGCCCCTGGGTCACGTTGAAGCCCAGCAGCGTCGAGCCCCAGCCCAGCTCCTTGCGGACGGCGATGCCGGGCCGGCTGCTCAAATCGTTCATGTGGTCCGGAGAGACGTTAAAAATGAAGTCCACCGCGCCCGAGCGCAGCTCCACCACTTGGGTGGCGGGCTCGGGGATGGTGCGGATGATGACGGTTTCGATGGCCGGTGCGCCGCCCCAGTAGTGCTCGTTGCGCCGCAGGATCACCTGGTCGCCGGCCTGCCAGCTTTCGAACACGAAGGGCCCCGTGCCCACCGGGTGGCGGCCAAAGTCCTCGCCGAGGCGCTCCACTGCCGCCGGGCTCACGATGGCGGTCATCGGGTGGGTCAAGTGGGCCAGCAGGGGCGCGAAGGGCGAGCTGGTCACCAGTTCCACCGTGTGGGCATCGATGACCCGCACTTCCTCGATCATGCTGACCACAAACCGCCCCTGGGCCCGGTTGGCGGGGTCCAGGATGCGCTCGATGGTAAACTTGACCGCATGGGCGTCAAAGGGCGTGCCGTCATGGAACGTCACGCCTTCCCGCAGCTTCAGGCGCCAGGTGCGCTCGTCCACGGCTTCCCACGCGGTGGCCAGGCGGGGCTGGAAGCCGGCTTCGTCCTTGTAGACGAGGGTTTCCAGGATCTGGTTAGTCACCAGAAAGGAGAAGCCGTTGAACGTCATGTTGGCATCCAGCGTGGGCGGTTCGCCCGGGTTGGCCACGACCACCGTCGCGGCCTGGACCGGCGGGGCCGCCCAGGCCAGCGCCAGCAGGAGGGCGAGGAAGATGTGCGGAATGCGCTGCGCAGCGTTGTTGGGCATGCGTGCACCGCTCCTTCGTTTGTGAGGTTGATAGACTCGCTTACCCAATTATAGCAGAGCTGGGAGGATCTTCGAGGACGTGGACGGGCCCGCTTGACGGAGCCTGGAAAGCCGCATATCGTGGGTTCAGACAGGCAAACCAGCCACCAGCATAGGGGAGGCGGGCGGAATGGCGGCACCGTCCATCTTCTTGGGGGAGCTGACGCGGGAACAGGTCCGGGAGGTGGCCGCCCATGCGGTGGCGCTCCTGCCCGTGGCCGCGGTGGAGCAGCACGGCCCCCATCTGCCCATCATCACCGATGCCCTCTTGACGGAACACATCGCGGCGGAAGCCGCCCGCCGGGCCAATGAAAGCGGCGCGCGGGTGCTGGTCGCGCCCCTTTTGCCCTACGGCCTTTCCGCCCATCACCGCCCGTTTCCAGGCGTGCTGTCGCTGCGGTTGCCCACCATGCTCCAGATCCTCGCCGACGTGGGCGAATCCCTGATCTTGTCGGGCTTTCGCAAGCTGTTTATCTTGAACGGCCACGGCGGCAATTCCGACGTCATCGGCGCGGCCGCCGCCGAGCTCGCGGCCGCGCATCCTGCGGCCGTTATGGCTGCTTCCTATTGGACCATCGCGAAGGAAGCGCTGGCGCAGGATGAGGAAACCCAACAGCTGCCGTGGATTCCCGGCCACGCGGGGGCCTTTGAGACCGCCTGCGTTCTGGCGCTGCGGCCCGACTTGGTGGACCGGGACCAGCTCCCCGGCGAAAGCGCCGCCCGGTCCCCTCGCGACGGCGCCGTCGGCTCCGTGCCGGTGCACCGCCACCGGTGGATTCACCAGATCGACGGGTATACCGATGTCCCCGCCCTGGCCACCGCCGCCGCGGGCCAGCGGGCCCTGGCCATTATCGCCGAAGCAGTGGCGGGAGCGCTGGAGCAGTTCGCCCGCACCAGCCTTTGAAGGCCTGTCCGCCGCGCGCCCCCGCCGGCGGACACAGATGTCCCGTTACCGCAGGTCGATGGTGACGGTCTTGAGATCCGTCATCTCCATCATGGTGTACTTGCCCCCCAGGCGCCCGATGCCGCTGCGTTTGCCCGAGGCGCCGCCGAAGGGGATGTGGAGCTCCCAGTAAGTGCTGCCATCGTTGATGTTGACGATGCCGGACTTGATGTTTTCCGCGAAATGGAAGGCCCGCTTGATGTCGCGGGTAAAGACGCCACAGGTCAACCCGTAGCGCCCCCCGTTGGCCAGCCGGAGGATTTCTTCATCGTCCTTTGCCCGGATCAAAGGCGCCACGGGGCCAAAGGTTTCTTCGCGGTTGATGAGGCTGTCCGCCGGCACGTCGATAATGACCGTCGGCTCGTGAAAGAGCGGGCTGCCCAAATCCTCCCGCACTTTGCCGCCGAAGACCACTTGCGCGCCCCGTTCTTGGCTGTCCTGGACGTGGCGGACGACCTTGGCCGCGACCTTCTCGTTGTTGAGGGGGCCCATGGTGGTTTCCTCGGCAAAGGGGTCGCCCAGGCGCACCTTCTCCGCCGCCTTCACCAGCCGCTCGGCCACCTGGTCGTAGACGCGCGCGTGCACCAAGATCCGCTCGCTGGAGGAACAGATCTGGCCCGCGTTGGCAAAACTGCCTGCCGCGGCCACCTGGCAAGCCAGATCCAGGTCGGCATCATCCAAGATGATCACGGGACCGTTGCCCCCCATCTCCAGCAGCAGCGGCTTGCCGGCCGCCCGCGCGGCGATGGCCACGCCCGTCTCGGAGCTGCCCGTAAAGCCCACCGCGTCGGTGCCCGGATGGGCCACGATTTCATCGCCCACGACCGGTCCCTGGCCGGTCACCAAGTTGACGACGCCCGGCGGCACGCCCGCCTCCTCCAGGCATTCCATCAGCTTGACGGCGCACACAGAGGTGCTGGGGGCAGGCACCCAGACGATGGTGTTGCCCGTGGCGATGCCTGGCGCCAAGTACTCGACGGGGATGTTGATGGGATAGTTCCAAGGGGTGATGACGGCATACACGCCCCGGGGCTGGCGGAAGGTGAACACCCGCTTATGGGGGTTCTCCACGGGGATGAAGGACGTTTCCAGCCACTTGATCTGCTCCGCCGCGTGGTAGAAGCCTTCGATGGCCTTGTCCACTTCGTACCGGGCTTCTGTATGGTACGGCTTTCCCTGGTCCTCGGCCAGGGTGCGGGCCAGCTCGTCCCGGCGCCTTTCCATCACCGTGGCGATGGTGTGGCACAGGCGGGAACGCTCCCACGGGGACCACTTGGCAAAGGTTTCCGCGGCTTGGCGGGCGGCCGCGATGGCCCGGCGGGCATCTTCCCGGGTTCCCTCGGGCACCGTTGCGAAGACCCGCCCCGTCGCGGGGTTGACGGCGTCCATGCGCCCGCCGCCTTCGCTTTCCACCCACTGCCCGTCAATGTACATCTTGTAGTGAATGACCGCGTCCGACTGCCCTCGCTGCACGTTGGTGCCCTCCTCAGGCCGTGAAGTGCTTGCCTCGCGCCGTTACCGCCCAAAACCGACGGCGTAGCCTTGGGTGATGTACTTGCGGAAAATCAAGGCCAAGGCCATGACGGGGATGATGGTCAAGACCAGCGCGGCGAAGGCCAAGGCGAAGCTCACGTCGTGGTTGACCGCGGCGCTGACCAGCACCAGCGGCGCCGTCTTGGACGCCATGCTGCGGGTGAGGAACAGCGCGAACAAGAACTCGCTGTATGCGGCCATAAAGGTCAGCGCGGCCACGGTCGCCAGGCCCGGCGCCGCGACGGGAGCCACGATGCGCAGCAGCGCCTGAAACCGGGTACACCCGTCCAGCATGGCCGCCTCCTCGATCTCGTGCGGGAGGTACTTGAAGTACTTGGTCAGGAACCACATGGTGAAGGGCAACGTGAAGGTGAGATACACAATGATCAGGGCCAGATGGGTGTCCAAGAGCCCCAGCCGGTCCATGACGACGAACATGGGGATCGCGATGGTCATGCCGGGAACGAGCCGGGTGAGCAGCACCACGGTGTACGCGAGGGTGTCGCCCCGAAACCGGATGCGGGCGAAGGTGTACGCCGCCAACGTGCTCAACAGCAGATTGATGATGGTCACGCTGATGGACACGATGAAGCTGTTCTTGAGGGCGGGCACGATGGACAGGGCTTCCCGGCTGACCCGGCCGCCCGTGGCGGCCCCGATGTAGCTCTCCGGAGCTTGGCCCGTCAGGATGTAGCGATAGTTGTCCAACGTCGGGGCCCTGGGGATGAACTGGGGCGTCGGGGTAAACAGGTCCCGGTCCAGCTGCAGGCTGGAACTGACGATCCACGCAATGGGCCCCAGGATGTACACCAGCAGCAAGAGCCCAAACGCGGCGCCCAGGAGGTGCTTGCCGCGCTGGGCCGAGACGAGCTTAGTCATAGATCTCACGCCCCGGTCGGAAGACAGCGATAAACAGCAGCGTGAACAGGCCGGTCAGGGCCGCGATGATGAGTCCCAGTACGGCCCCTTTGCCCAGATTCAGGAAGCGGAAGGTTTCGGCGTAGGCAAACCACGCCAACAGCGACGTGGCATCCGCGGGACCGCCGCCGGTCATGACGTAAATGAGGTCAAAGGCCATCAGCCCTTCGGCCGTGTGGAGCAGCACGATGAGAAACAGCGTCGGCCGCAGGAACGGCAAGATGACATGGCGCAGCCGGGCCCAGAAGCCGCCACCGTCGATGGCCACGGCTTCGTAAAGCTCGTGGGGGATGAGCTGCAGCGCGGCGAGGCACATGATGACCGCCAGGGGCCCCCGCTTCCAGATGGAGGCGGCCAGCAGGCTCCACAAGGCGAAATCCGGGTGGGCCAGCCACGAGATGTACTGATCGATGAGTCCGGCCCGGTTCAGCAGGTAATTCAGCAGGCCGTAATTGCCATTGAAGATCCATTTCCAGATGACGCCCGTCATCACGATGGGGATGGCCCAGGGCAGCAGGATGACGGTCCGCAAGAACCGCTGCAGCCGCCCCTCGCCGTTGAGGTAGAGGGCCACTACGAGCCCGTACAGCACCACGCCCAGCACCATATAGCCCGTGTACTTTAACGTGACGATGAGCGAGTCCGCAAAGTAGTAGCTGTTGATGACGTCGGTGAAGTTGCGCAGGCCGACGAAGGGCCGGCGGGCATCGACCAGCCGGTAGCGGTGCAGGGACAGGTAAATCGCGTACGCGATCGGGTACAAATGGATCCCGACCACGGTGATGAAGGCCGGGAGCACCGAAAGATACGGGTACATGCGGGCCGAGTCCCACAGTCTTCGAAACCGGGTCGCGCCCGCGGGCCGCGGTGCGGCTTCCATCGGCATGCTCATGGCGTGAACCTCCTCCGGCGCACCGTCACCCACCTGGGGAGGGTGGGGCGCCGGTCCCCAAGGACCGGCGCCCGGCCCCGCTCGCGGCGGCTTCCCTGCTGGCCGGAGCGGCTCCCTCCGCTGATAGGGGCCTTCCCATTACCGCAGCGCGTTCCACTCCCGGGCGAGGTTCTGGACCGTCTGCTCCGGCGTCAGCTGGCCGAGGAAGCCCCGCTGGATATGGCTCCGGAAGAACACGTCCCACTCGGCGAAGTAGGGCGTGAGGCCTTGCTTGATCCGGGCGTCGTGCTTGCTGATGCTCTCCAGCAGATCCACGTCGACCCACTGGCCGAAGGACTCCCGGATCTCGGGGTCTTCGAACAGCGGCAGCTGCGCGAAGCCAAGTCCGTGCTCCAGCGCCCAGCGGCGCACCACCGGGTAGGATCCGTCGGGCCCGGCCCCGCCAAAGTAGTTCAGAAACTTCCACGCGGCGTCCAGGACTTCCGGCCCGCGCTCGGGCACTTGGCGGGACATGGCGTAGAAGCGCGCGAAGCCCACCGTTTCGTGGGTCGTGCCGGGCATGCGGGCGATCTTGAAGTGGCCGGCATAGCGGGACTGGGTGGGGTCGTTGTAGCTGGCCAGCGACGAAGCCCGCCCGATGGAGTACACCGCGGAGCCGCCCCGCATCAGGTTGCCGCTGATGGTGCCGTCGGTGGTCAAAGAATCCATGGACATGAGCCCTTCCTCGAGGGCGGTGCGAATCCACTTGATGGTTTCGACCAGGGCGGAGTCGGGCCGGTCAAAGAGGGGCGTTTCCCCATCGAACATGTCCTCGCCCCGGGAGTAGACCATGGAGTAGTAGAACTCCGTGGTGAAGGGCTCGTCCTGGGCCAGGCTCATCGCAAAGGGGTACTGCGCGATGCCCTTCTGCTTGATGACCCGCAGCTGGTCCAGGAGCTCTTCCCACGTTTCGGCGGGCTTGTCGAAACCGGCTTCCTTCAGGAGGGCTTCGTTGTAGAAGAGGGTGATGGGATCCGCGAAGTAGGGAAACCCGTACAGCTTGCCGTTGTACGTCATGCCCTCGACCGCGTAGGGCGCGAAGGTTTCCTTTACCTGGGCCGCTTCGGGGAAGTAGTCCTCGAGGGGCACGACCCAGCCCGCGGCCGCCCACTGCTGCAGCCAGTGGTCAGAGCTGTACAAGATGTCCGGGACCGTCTGCCCGCCCACGAAGTTGGCCACGATCAGGTCGTTGTACTGTCCCCAGTTGTAGTCGATGAGCTCCACTTCGATGTCGGGGTAAAGCTCTTGGAACTTGCGGATGTTGTCCTCGATCAGCTCGACGGCGTAGGTCCACACCACAAAGGTCAGCTTCACCTTGGCCGCGGCCGGCAGGGCGGCGCCGGCGATGAGCAAAGCCACAAGGAGCAACACAATCCCTTTCCCTGTGCGCACGCTGACACTCCCCCTCTCGCTTTGGGTACCTTACCTTGGCCCTGCGACGAGTCTGCGCGGAAAGAACCACTGCGACGATGTTGCCTGCCAGCGCCGCCGGCCGCCCCGGCCGGCGTGGGAGCCTGTGGCATCACCTCCGTCGGCGGAAAAGTTCAGTGCGTAGAACGGGAGCGGGATATTCCCCGCGTCCAGCGGCGCCGGAAAGCCGGGCTGCAGAACCGGAAAATCCCCAGGAAGGAGTTTCAGCCACTGAAAC
>Ga0079224_100010424_pt1 | contig 12754 bp, 9 predicted proteins | sample Stecom2015_FD_80414 | JGI IMG/M metagenome (GOLD analysis project Ga0079224, IMG submission 80414) | Agricultural soil microbial communities from Utah to study Nitrogen management - Steer compost 2015 | ecosystem: Environmental > Terrestrial > Soil > Agricultural land | place: USA: Utah...
GAGCTGCGCCCCGACATAGAGCGCAAGGAAAACGAGCTGAGAGATCACGGCGCCGTTTATCGCATGCTCGGGGGCGGGCGTCATCCCGGCATGCTCCAACCGCAAGGAGGGGCGCCGGCGGGCGTTCACGCTGCCGGCATACTCCTCAACGGTCGCGCTTAACTCGCCTAGGGAAGAAGCTCTTCGGTATACCCCGGTGGCGCGATCGCGCGATAGAGCGCTTCGACGATGGGCGTGAGCTCGTCTTTATGGATGGAGACGCTGTCGCCGCCGCGAAGTCCGATGATCGCATCTTCTCCGCGATCGTCGGTGTAGAGCCCGCCGTAGGTCTCAAGGTAGGCGAGGCGATAACGATGAAGCGGCCATCGGAAGAGGTGCCGCGCGGCCCAATGTCGTGGAATCTCGGAGTCGCTCGCCCCGATGCGTATACGAACGAAGGCAGCGTCGATGGGCTCGACCTCGATCCCTGCCATGCGAAGCGGAAGTTCTCCCGGAGCCGCCTTTTCAAAAGGCGCGAATGGAGGCTCGGGCACGGCGGTCCAGCTTGGCGGCGGTGGGTCAGCGTCGAGGTTGTCGGATGCGAAGAGAAGCGCGCGCTTGATGCCTTCCCCACTCAGGCTGCTCCCCTTGGGGAGATAAATCAAGTCGGTCTCGAAATGCGCCCCCTCGCCTTCGAGGATCGCGAGATACGCTCCCCTTGGTGCGTTGATCGTTTCGGGACTCACGAGGAGCCGAAGCGAAGACTCGCCGACTCGCGCGACGATGCCCTCGTCTTCGCTCCGAAGATCGAGGTGGGTTCGCGGCACGGAGGTGTCACCCTTACCCCGAACGGCCAATCCGCTCCCGATCCGCAAGGGGCGACGTTCGTCGGGCGGCGTATCGACGTTGGCGCAATAAACGAGCGTGAGGCCGCATTGGCGGAGGCCGGGCGGGATGGGCGGCGGAGCGTAAGGTGGCCGCAGCCTCGATGGCCAATGAAGGTGACCATAAGGATGAAGGACGAGCTCAAGCGTTCGCTGGAGAAAGCGCGATTCATCCCCAAAGCTTTCTTTGTCCTGAATGAAAATGCGCGGCTCGAAGGAATCGAGCATCGGGTTTCCCGTGGGGAGGGTGACGACCCATTCATCCGAGAAATTCTGATGCGCGAAGTAGAGCGGTTCGCTCGCCGTGGGCGCCTCGAGTTGGTTGGGGCCGATTGAGGCTACGACCATCAGGTGATGCTCGTAGCGGCCGGGGCGCGCCGTGAGCTCACGGAGGTTGGTGCGGCGGATGCCTCCGGGCAGGTCGGGATTTTCTAAGCGCGAAACTTCGGGAAATCGCCAGCTTGTCGTGCAGGGATGCCTCTCGATCATAGAAAACGCTCCTCGATCCAAGGGATCAAACGGTCCATGAGCGCCTCGACGGCGGGCGACTCCTTTTGACCAAAATCGGGCTCGAAATAATGCCGAGCAGTCTCGAACTCGATGAAGGTCTTATCGACGGCTGCGGCGGCTTCGAAAATTCGAAGTGCGTCACTCTCTCGGTAAATCTCTTGGTCTGCGCCGGCGTGGACGACGAGCGTTGGCTCCTTGATGTCGGGCATCGTCTTCAGCAGATCGGCGTTTGTCTGAAGCCCTGACCAAGTGCTCAGCCAAGCGCGCGGTGTGACCGTCCGCGCGAAACCGAGGAGCCGATGGTTCATGAGATCCGGGCGATGGCTAAGGAGCGATCCGTAGACCCGCGCCGAAGGCTCGAGCGTATTGTCGACATAATAGGGGTTCGCCATCGTTCGATAGACGACCATGACCTCTTCAAGGTGTCTTGCGCGCTCGATCTCGCGGCGCTCGGACTCGGGGCGCTCGTCGAACCCGGGCGCTTCCATGGCGGCGATGGCCTCGAGCACCGCGTTCATCTTCTTCTGGGCGATGGCGTCGATGCGCTTGACGCGCTCGACCTGCGCCGCGCGATAGCATTCGAGAAATTCGGGAGCGTAGCGGGACCATTCGGGCGGGGGCCGAAAACCATTCCGCGGATCGTACATATCAAGGCTCGGATCGGTCGCGCGCGGATCGAGTTCGTCGATGACCGAGGGGTCGATCACGTTCATGAGGACGGCGCCCTCGCCGCGATGCGCGGAGATGTGGACGATTCCATCGGCAGAAATGAGATCGACTTGAGTGAGGCGGGTGGGGAGGCCGCCGGGCGCGATCGCAATCCGCTCCTTTGCCGGTTTGGTCGCCTGTGATTGAAAGAGCGCGTTGAGCGATCCGCCGCCCGAATTCCCGATGAGAATGACCTTTTCAGCGCCGCGGAATTCCTTCAAAAAGCGCACGGCGGCGGCAACATCGAGGATGATCTCTTCGTGGACTGTATCCGTATCGTTATTCGGATTGCGGGTATTGGCGCCGAGGCAACCAATCCCCCGCTCGAGAAGACGCGGGAAGGTATAATGCCGCGTGAAATCCACCCGCGGGTGCATGCAGACGACGGCGACTTTCGGGCGTGGATTCCCGCGTGGCGTCCAGTAGAGCCCTTGAAACTCACGAAAATCTGCAGCGCGCAGAAGCAGCGGCTCAACGTCCGCGTCGACCTTCTTTCGAAAGTGATAGGGCGCGCCACCCCAATACGTCTTGGCAATGATCGTCACGAGGGAGAGACTCACCAATAACGATAGCGGAATCAAGACCGTTCCCATGGCGCTTCGTTCGCGCGGTGGTATCTCTAACCTAGGACGGAGATGAAGATCCTCGAGATCAGCGAGTTCTATTCGGAGCGGGGGGGCTCGGTGAGCCGTTATACCGATCAGAAGTTTCGCGCCGCTGCACGTCGAGGAATCGAACTCGTCGTCATCGCCCCCGGGCAGGAAGACCACGTCGATGAGCGGGAGGGTGGAAGGATCGTCTGGATCAAAGGGCCGCCCATGCCGATCGATCCGCGTTTTCATCTCCTCATCCGCGAAAAGGCGGTCCATACCATTGTCGATCTCGAGCGCCCCGACCTTCTCGAAGCGTCGAGCCCTTGGACTTCAGGATGGTTCGCCGCGCGCTATCGTGAACCGATCCCGCGCGCCTTCATCTTCCACCAGGATCCCATCGCGAGTTATCCACATACCGCTTTTGATCGCTTCGTGGAGCGCGATCGCCTCGATCGTTTCTCCGCTCCGTATTGGGCCTATCTGCGTCGGCTTTCTTCGAGGTTTGACGCGACCATCGTCGCCTCCGAATGGCTCGCGAACCGTCTCCGAGCGTTCGCTTTGCCGTTCATCGAGCCGATCCCTTTTGGCATCGAAAAATCCCGTTACTCGCCCTCACTTCGCGATCCCGAGCTCCGTCGTGCGCTCCTCGATCGGGCCGGGGTGCTTACGGATGCCTACCTCTTTGTTGGCGTGAGCGATCATCTTCCCGATCGGCGTCTCTTCACCCTCATCGACGCGATCGCCGAGGTGAACGCGCGCAATACCCTTGAAAAACCCGTCGCCTTCACACTCTACGGTGACGGTCCGTTGCGCCCGCTCCTCGAGCAGCGCGCAAAGAAAGTCGAGCACGTCACCATCGCGAGTCTTGTCGGCGAAAAGGAGGTGCTTCCGAGCGCCCTCGCCTCGGCCGATGCGTTCCTGCACGGTGCGGCTGCAGAGACCTTCAGTGAGGTCACGGCCTCGGCGTTGGCGAGTGCGCTTCCGCTCGTCGTCCCTAGCGCGGGCGGGGCGAGCGATTTTGCCGATCCCGCCTTCGCAGAACGCTACGAACCAGGCGATTTTCTTGACTGCGCCGACGCGATTGAGCGACTCGTTCTGCGGGATCTCGACGGGCTGCGGCGATCGGCTCTCCAAGCCTCGCGAACAAGAGTGCGGAGCGTCGATGACCATTTTGGGGAGCTCTTTACGTATTATACGAAGCTACTTGAACGCTGAGCATTCGGTGCCCGCTTGTTTGGTGGGAGAGAGGGGAGGATGAGCTTCGATTACCTGGGCTTCGCGCGCCGCTGGCCGTTCATCCCGATCGCTGTGGTGGGGCTGCTCGCGCTGATCCTAGCGCTGGTCTCCCGCTCGCTCACCATCGACTCTTCACTTGCATCACTCCTTCCTCGAGGGACACCGACGCTCCTTGCCCTCGAAGAGATCGAAGAGCGCATCCCAGGCTCGGGCCGCCTAAGCTACCTCGTGCGCTCCAACGATCCCGAGTTCAACTACGCGCTCGCCGTTCGATTGAGGGAGAAGGTCGAGACGTGGGAGGAGACGCGTTGGGCCATCGATCGGCGTGATCCGGGCGAGCTCTCGAGGCTTCGCGGTCAGCTCATCCCGCGTGAGGAGCTCGCCCGCCTTGCGGATGAGCTCGAGGCCTTGATCGATTGGGAAGAATGCGAGCGCCTTCCCGGCTGCGAAAACATCGACGAGCGACCGCAGCTTCCTACCGAGGAAGAGTTCGAAGAGCGCCTTCGCGGATCGCCCGAGCTTTCGTCGCTTATCCGCTATCTCGGCGGGACGTCGGTGGTTCACCCTGAAAAAAGCGAGAGCGCGCTCCCGAGCGGGGCGCTCTGCTCCGAAGACGGAACGATTTGCGCCGTCGATGCGAGCTTCACACCCAGTCCCTCGAACCTCGAAGAGGCGACGAAGATCTATGATAAGAGCGTCGAGCTTCTTGAGTCGCTTCGCGGTCCCGACGACCCCCCCGATCTCGAGCTCGCATTTTCGGGACCCTATCGGAACGCACCGATGACGAAGAAGGTGATGGAGGAGGATCTCCGCATCACGAGCGCACTCAGTCTCTTTCTCGTCTTTGGTTGGTTGCTGCTTCAGTTCCGAGGACTCCGCGCGCTGCTCCTCGTGTTCTTACCGCTCTCGGCCGCGATGCTCATCACGCTGGGCGTCGTTGCGCTCTTCGGCCTCGAAATGAACCTCGTCAGTTCGTTCACTTTCGCGATCCTGATCGGCATCGGGAACGATTTCGGGGTGCATATCTTGATGCATTACGGCGATCGACGGCGCGAGGGCCTCGGGGTCGAGGAAGCGCTTCGCCAAGCGCTCCGCGGCCTTCGAGGCTCGATGTTTGCCGCCGCGATGACGACCATCCTCACGTTCGCTCTTCTCTCTTTTGCGCACTTTCGCGGCCTCTCGCAGCTTGGAGCCATCGCAGCTATCGGCGTTGGGCTCGCTGTCCTCGTGTATCGCTTTCTGCTTCCGCCGCTCATCTTTGCGTTCGATCGGATTTCGCCCGAGCGCGCGAATCTCATCCGTAGCTTTCATTGGGTGCGTACCGAGCGGATCGGCCGACGTGCGGCGCGCGGCATCCTCGCTGTCTTCTTTGGAGCGGCCCTCTTCCTTGGTGCGTTCGCGAACGACGCGCGTTTCGAATACGATTTCAAGCGCATCAATCCACCCGAGATCGAGCACGGGATCGCCACCTCGGGAGCGCTCCATGGTGCGTCGGGCGTTCCGCTTTATATCCTCGCCGATCATGAAGGCGATGCTGGCCGCATTGCGCATGAGGCGGAGCGCATCCTTGGCGCGCGCTTTACCGCGCCGGAACACATTCTGAGTCTCTCCCTCTCCACGTTTCTTCCGGACGATCTCGATGAACGCATCCAAGAGCTCGATCGCCTCCGTGAGCTCGACGCGCGGATCGAGGCGCGGATGAGCGAAGAAGAGCTGCGTGAATACGCAGGCCTTCGGGAACTTCTCAAGCCTCGGGAGCGGCTTCGCTACGAGATCCTCCCCGAGTTCATTCGCGATGTCTTCATGGAGCGGGACGGCAAGCGTGGTTCTTTCGCCGTGCTCTATCTTCAGGTCTCGGGCTCGGATGCGATCCGCATGGCGGAGCTCTCGAGCGAGATCGCGCGGCTACGGGAACGCTTCCCCGAGGCGCGTTTCGCTTCACCTTCGGCCGTCGTCGGCGAGATTATGCCGAGCCTCCGGCGCGATGGTCCGCTCGTGATCGGCCTCACGTTCGGCATTCTCTTCCTCGTCACGCTTCTTGCGAGTCGCTCGCTCGGACGCGCGCTGCTCATCCTCGTCCCGCTCGCTCTTGGCGCGCTCTACTCGATCGGCTGTATGGGGCTCCTCGATCTCAGACTTAACTTTTACAACATGGTCATGCTACCCGTGGCGCTCGCGCTCGGAATCGATGGGGCCATTTATATCGCATGGTCGATGGCGAACGGCGGAACCTCTCCGGTGGAGCGGCAGCGTCGCGCCGATTCGCTTCAGACTGCCCAGCGCGGTGTGCTCGCTGCGATGATGACCAATATCGGTGCTTTTTCGAGCTTCGCCTTTGCCGGAAACCCGGGGCTGAGCTCGCTCGGGAAGCTTGCCTTCATCACGCTTGGCTCGATTCTGCTCACGACCCTTGTTTTCTTCCCCGCGCTCCTTCTTCTTTTATCGAGACGCGGGGCGACCGCGACATCGGACGCGTAAAAAAGACGGCGTCCTCCATAGGGATGAGCTCGAACGGCCTGCACACGCACTTCGCGACGAGGGCAGAAGATCCATCGAAACGTTCACTCTGAACATTTAGGGGCTTCCACAAAGCGCCGCGTTGTGATGAGGTGTGAAGCTAGTGAGGCCCCCTTTCCCCCGTGTCGCTCGCCCTCCGCGGTGATCGTGCACGAGTACAGTCTCGGGGAGTGATGGCCGATTTTTTGAGGATGGTCATGCGTCAGAAAACCCCCTTTATCTTGCTCCTCGCGGCGCTCGTCTCGCTGAGCGCGCTGATGCCCGAGCGAGCAGAAGCTCAGCCCCCCCCGGCGAAACACCGCATCACCTATAACGCGAACGTCGCCGCCCGATACAACCCCCTCGGGCTCTTCCTCTTCGGCGACGTTTCGTTCACCGAACGCCTCTATCGTTCGCGGAACGTGCTTCTTGCGCAGAACCACGTGAGCATCGGCGTGGCGCCGCAGCTGAGCCCCGGCTTCGCTCGCGTGGGTGCTAAGCTTGAGGTTCAGCCGCTTTCGATCTTTAAGGTCTGGGCCGCGTACGATTACGGCGCGTGGTTCGGAACGTTCAACTTCATGCAGACCTTCCCCAGCGCCAACTCCGATTGGAGCGATACCGCGCATCGCGAGCTCGACGATTCGCCGAATCCGAACGATCACGCTTTCCTCTCAAAGGGACGTACGCTCACGCTTGGGGCGCAATTTCAGATCAAGGTCGGCAATATCGCCCTTCGCAATATCTTCCGTGCCGAGATGTCGCATTGGGAGCATCGACCGGGTGATCGCATCATTTACACCTCGATTCACGACGTCCCGGTCATCGCCGACGGTGGGTGGCTCCTCGTGAACGACCTTGCTCTCTTCTACTTCTTCAACGAAACCGGCTGGCTTATCGCGGGCCGCTACAACTGGACGCGCGCCATCTACAACGACGATGCGTACACCCCCGAAGAGATCGCTGCGAATGTGCCCCGAGAAAAGAACCATATGCATCGCCTCGGACCGGGTGTGGGCTACACGTTCAAGTCCCGCGGACCGGGCTTCCAGGACCCGATGCTCGTTCTCTTTCTCAACTGGTACGCGAAACATCGCTTCCGCACCGGTGAGGATGTGCACGGCGCCATCCCCTATGTCGCCATCGCTTATCTGATGAAGGGCGATCTTCTGCGTCGAAATTGAGGCGCATCTAAGGCGAACGCGCCGCTTCCAGCTCCCTCGGTTGGCCATTTTGAGGAGCTCGGAACGGCGCGTTTTTCCTTAATCGCGAAGCTAGACGCGGAGGCGAAACTCTTCGCCCATTCCGAAGATGCCGTCGAGCTCGATCCTCTCGCCGTCGACACCTTCGAGCGTCCCGTCGATGCGCCCGAAGGGACCTCGATAGCGGCTCTCGACGATGAGTGCGTTGATGCGAACGTCGCCTTGGAATTTCACCTCGAAGCGGAGGTCGACTTTCCCTTCCTGATCACGGATCAGCCATCGCTCGTTCTCGGTCCCGCGATCGAGCATTTCGAAGCGGGCGTGCGGTAAGAGGCTCATCTTGCCATTCCGCCAGAAGCAATTTTCGTGGTAGCGCTCGGGATCGATGCTCGCGTTCTTCGTGATGTTGATGCCGACGAGGGTGCCGTCGTCGAGATACGCGCCGCCGGTGAGCCAATCCCACTGCATCTGATAATCATAATAACCCTTATGATCGTCGATGAAGGCGTAGCCGCTGTCGCGCGTAAAGGCGTGTGACTCTCCACGAAAATCGAGAGAGCCTTCGCAAGGGAAGAGTCCTTTATGGCTGTACATCCCGCGGTTATCGCCGAAGGGAATCGAGACGATTTGGGGCTCGGTCTTCGAGGTGTCGAGTCGGAGTTCGCCATCGACCCCCGGAAAATCACCCTTCTTCGGAATGCTTAGGCGCACGCGGAGCTCGTCTCGCTCAAGCTCATTTTCGAAGACGAAGTCGATCTTACGCTTCTGATATGCGGTGCGCGTCCCGTAGAGCCCCTCGGCGACTTTGAACGCCGAGCCCGGGATCGGCTTCTCGAAGACGTATTTTTGGTTGCTCTCGCGATCAAAGATTTTGACCTGCACCATCGACATCAGCTTCGCGTTGAAGAGCGCGATGTGCATGAAGAGTCTTCCGTTGCCCGTCTGCATGGCTTGCCACTCTTTGAGCCGGAAGGAGCGCAGCGGGCGCGGCATGAAAAACCCAAAGGGGGCGCGCGCATCGATGAGGTTAGGATGGCGGATGGGTTGGCGGAAGGAGCCGAAGCGGAGCTGGCCGTCTTCAACGAGCCTTTCGGGGGAGTCTTCAAGCGTACGTTTGGGCATCGAAACTACTCTAAGCCACGCGGATGATTTTGGCGAAGTGCCGCGCCTTAATGGCGACGCCTTCACGTCTGCCACGAGATATTGGAGGTGCCTCATGAGGGGAATGCGCCGATTGTCACCGTTCGTCGAGACGCGCTTGTCTCGCCTCGCTTTCAAGGGATGCGATGGGCGCCGAGATGGCTGTCGCGATGACCGCGTGCGGGTGGAGGCGGCGTGTGCTACGCCTCCGGATATCCACGAGTGCTTCGTTTGCTGCATTGTGGCGAGTTGAGGCGCTCTCGTTTCCTACGATTTCTCTACGAAGTCTTCGAGTTTAGGGACGCGGGAGGGGGGCGCGGCGCCCTAGCCCCACGGGATCGCGCCTTCGGCGTCAACCTCGCCGCAGAGAGTCCCTTATCCAATGCAAACCACCCCTCCTCGCGGAGTGCCGAGCGGTTTTGACTCGCTCGGTCTTTCCTCGCGACTTCTTCGCGCTGTGCGCGACGCAGGTCACACAACCCCCACCTCGATTCAGGCGCGCGCCATTCCACCGGCACTCGAGGGGCGCGATCTTGTCGCCCTTGCGCAGACGGGAACGGGAAAGACGGCGGCTTTTGCTCTGCCGATCCTTCACCGCCTCATCGAGACGAAGGCGCGCGCCCGAGAACGTAGCCCGCTCGCCCTCGTGCTTTCGCCCACTCGCGAGCTCAGCTCCCAGATCGCGGCATCGTTTGAGCAGTACGGAAAACATAGCGGTCTCAGCACCGTCGTGATCTTTGGCGGCGTCGGCGCGGCCAAACAGATCGCTGCGATCGAGCGCGGGGTCGATATTCTGGTTGCGACTCCGGGCAGGCTCGAAGATCTTTTTCGCAGCGGGCATGTCGAGCTTGACGACGTTCGCTATTTCGTGCTCGATGAGGCCGATCGGATGCTCGATCCGGGTTTTCTTCCGAGCGTCCGCCGCGTCGTCAAAGCGCTGCCGAAGGAGCGTCAGACGCTACTCTTTTCGGCCACCATGCCGAGCGCTCTCGAGCCGCTCATCGCAAGCTTTCTCCGCGATGCCATCCGGGTCGAGGCGGCGCCCGTTGCCTCCACTCCCGATCGCATCGATCAGTCGCTTTATTTCGTCGCGAAAGATGCGAAGCGCGAGCTTCTTCCGATGCTCTTGAAGGATCCCGAAGTCGAACGCGCGATCGTCTTTACGCGCACCAAACACGGGGCGAATCGCGTCGTCAAACAGCTCGCCGCGCGCGGTGTCGATTCCGCCGCCATCCACGGAAATAAATCCCAATCCGCGCGCGAAAAAGCGCTTGGAGCCTTTCGCCATGGGACGATGCGGGTCCTCGTCGCGACGGATATCGCCGCCCGCGGCATCGATGTGTCGGGCGTCACGCACGTGGTCAATTTTGATTTGCCCGACGATCCCGAAAGTTACGTCCACCGCATTGGGAGGACGGCGAGGGCAGGGGCAGTCGGAAAGGCTTATACGCTCTGCAGTCCCGAAGAGCGCCCGCTTCTTCAACGCGTAGAGCGGCTCACAATGCGCCGAATTCCCATCGTTGAAGCGCATCCCTATGCCGACGGGGCCACGCCGAATACGCCGGACCCGGCGCCGGAGCGCCGTCCCTTGCACGGGCAGCGCAGGCTGCGCGGAAACCCTCAGTCCAGCCGTTCGCCCATGCGTTCGGCGGAGGGCGGCGCGGGGAGCGCGGGAACGCGCCGACGAGGTGCTTCGACGCGCTCCGTCGAGGTTTCGGTCGGCGTCCGACGAAGGAACGAAGATGCGCCGGACGGCCGGAAACGTTCGGACGCTGCGAGCTCGAGCGCGGGGAGGCGAAGGCGTTGAGCCCATGGCGCGCTTTCGGCGCAATCGCCTGAGCGTGCACGCCCCTCGCCCGACGTTCCCCCGGCCTTACTCGGTGGTCGTGTCTGCGTTCGGCGTCATCGACCGCATCATTCGCTCCTTCAGCTCGTAGAGGGAGTCCATGCAGTCCGAGGCATCGTATTCGCCTCCATGGGCGATCCAGATCTCGATGTAGCCATCGCCGTGCGGAAGGAGCGTATAATGTCCCGCTTCGCCCGGTGCACGCATCAGGCGGATCCTCTCCCCGCCGTAGTTCGACGTTCCGACCTCTACGGCTCGGTAGAGGCTGATCATGGTCTGATAGCCCTCTTCGGCGTCGTTCACGCGATCGCGCTGTTGGAGGTTGATCGCGAAGGCTTCACCGTCACCGATGCTTCGTCGCGGCGAGAAGATGTTGAGGTAGCGATCGAGGCTCCAGCCGTCCGGATAGTCCATATGGAAGACGAGGCGGGTGCCGCCATTGGCCGCTGTGACCAGTGGACGGGATAGGGCGCTCTCGATCGCGGTGCAGGTGCGTTCACCAAGCGTGCCCTCAAGCTCTTCCAGCTTTCCTTCGTCGTTGTTTTCGCCGTTCCCCTCCTCGCCGGCTTTGCTATCGCAAGCACTCAGGGCAATGGCGCCCACCATCAGAATACCCAGAAGCCAGTTGCGCAGCACCTTCGAGTCCATGGCTGCCTCCTTTTGGAGCCGCCTCCGAATCAGGGTTCGACGAGGGAGTTCGGCTGATTGTTTCGTGAACTTGGGGCGCGAGCGATCCCAACCGCGATCGGCGCATTCGGCTGAGGCTAGCTGCCTTCTCCGGAAAGAGGCGCAAAATCCAGCCGCGTCCATGCATCGGTGCGCGGAAGGGCACGAACGGCGCGTCTGGATGCCGGGGGCGCGCAGGAGAACCCGAGGCCAGGGCGCAGCGCCCATCAGCGCGAGGAATAAGGCACAGGGCGGCTTCACCTCATCGACCGTCCCGCGCTTGAAAGAAGCGCCATCGACCGGAAGGCCAAACGGGCCGGCCAAGGCATCGCCGCGCCAGGGATGAGTGCACGCCCCACACCCCCATCACGAGCGTGTCCGAGAAAGGACTGGGAGCGCCGCTACCGCGAATCAGGTCCCGGGACGGGCACCGCGCGGCGCGAGGATGGTCGTCATCGTCCGACCCTCCATACGGGGCGGCGTCTCGACGATCACCTGATCGCCAACTTGGTCAATGATCGTCTCAATCTGCTTGAGAGCGACCTCGGGGTGCGTGATTTCACGCCCGCGGAAACGCACGGTGATCTTCACTTTATTGCCGCCCTCGATGAAGCGGCGGATGTGATTCACCTTGAAGGCGATGTCGTGCTCGTCAGTCTTCGGCCGAAGCTTGATCTCCTTCAGCTCGATCTGCGCTTGGCGCTTCTTCGCCTCGGCTCTCTTCTTCTTCTCGTCGTATTTGAAGCGCCCATAGTCCATGATCTTACAGACCGGGGGCTGAGCCTTCGGGTTGACTTCAACGAGATCGAGGCCGCGATCCGCGGCGATCCTTCGCGCTTCATCGGTGCTCAGAACGCCGAGCATCTCTCCGTCGTCGGCGATGACGCGCACCTCGGGGACGCGGATACGATGATTGATGCGGGGACCGAAGTTGCGCTGTTGACGGTCACGGGGATTGAAGCGGGGATTTGCCAGAACGTCTCTCCTTGTAGGGTGGCCAGGCGGGCCAATTCAGTATGGGGTTACGCGGAATGGGTGCTCATGACGAGACCCTCCCGCACAATTTACCTTATCAGATAAATAGGGGTACGAAAAATAGCGGCTTCGCGATCAATCTTCTTTTTGTCCGCGTCGGGAGGGAGGGAGCGACTCCTTCGCGAGTCGCGCTTCGACGGCCGAAAGGTCCATGAAGCCGAGATCGGCGCTTTCGTCGCGCGAACGAATCGAAAGGCCGCGTCCTTCGACCTCGCGCTCGCCGACCACGCCAAGGTAGGGAATGCGGAGGTTGCGCGCGTTGCGAATCTTTGCCCCGAGCTTATCGGAGGAGCCGTCGACGTCGACGCGATAGCCCTTCGTTCGAAGCCCGGCCGCGACTTCATTCGCGTAGTCGTTGAAGCGCTCGCTTACGGTGAGGAGGCGGAGCTGTTCGGGCGCAAGCCAGGTCGGGAAAGCCCCCGCCACATGCTCGATGAGCACGCCGAAGAAGCGCTCGACCGA
>Ga0079224_100010425_pt1 | contig 12754 bp, 28 predicted proteins | sample Stecom2015_FD_80414 | JGI IMG/M metagenome (GOLD analysis project Ga0079224, IMG submission 80414) | Agricultural soil microbial communities from Utah to study Nitrogen management - Steer compost 2015 | ecosystem: Environmental > Terrestrial > Soil > Agricultural land | place: USA: Utah...
CTTCTTTCCACCGATACCTCAGGTCTAATCATGGAGGCCACGACCTCGACCGCCACGCCGTCCTGCGCCGCCGAGGTGCGGGCCGCCGTCCGGCCACCGGACATGGCGCCCAAGGAGTGGGGCTACTACCGCGTGGGCATCGGGTGGAAGTGCGCCGCCGAGAGGGCCAAGACAGCCCAGAACGCCGCCGAGGCCAAGCTGAAGAACGCCGAGGACACGATCGAGCTCGCCAAGGCCATCGTGGCCGCGCCCCCGCCGCCGGCCGAGGGGTGGAGCGACCTCGAGATGGGCGTCGGCCTGGGCCTGGCGTTGGTCATTGGGGCTGCGATTGCCGCAGCTACAGCGGTCATAGTTGGTAGATGACCAAATTATGGCTTGACATATGGCACAAAACATATAGGCGCATCGCATCTTCCTTCTTCGTGACCAAACCATGACAACTCGACACTTGTGCGTTGGGCTCTGTCGGGCGCATGCTGACGTTCATGGTGGCGACGGCGGCAGCGTGGCGAGAGTTCATCCCTCCACCGGTTGGTGACGTTTCGGTTGATCGGTGGGTGGAGCTAGACCTCGCGCACGTCGAGCAGGCGGGTGGGCTCTCGTCGGCGGAGATCAGGAGCGCCTGGGCGCAGTTCACCCGCTGCATCCCTGGCGCCACTCAGCTTCGCGGCATCAACCGGCTCGAGGTGATCGCTGTCTTCCGTTGGCTCCGGGCCCAGTCGGAGCGCACCGGCAGGCCTGCGCCCAACACCGTCGCGAAGTGGCGCTCGCTGCTGCGGGCCTCGTTCTCCCGGGCGATCGGCTTCGGTTACCTCGAGGCCAATCCGATGTCCGACTGGCCGGCGGGTGTGCTGCCAGAGCGGCGCCCTGTCGTGGAGCGGGCCAGCCTGTCGCTCGACGCCTTCGGCGTCTCTCGGCTCATCAGCCACCCGGAGATCCCGTTCATGCGGCGGGCCCTCTACACCTTCCTCTTCGCCACCGGGACCCGGATCGGCGAGGCCATGGCGGCCACCTTCGGCGCCCTCGAGGCGCGCCCCGGGCGCAACGGGGTGCGGGTGGATGTCGCCTGGAGCCAAAAGCGCGGGGCCATGGGTGCCACCAAGACCCGATCGACGGCGGTCGTGCCGTCCCACCCGGTGCTCGAGGAGGTGCTGGCCGAGCTGTGGCGGGGCCGCTGGGCCGAGGCCTTCGGCCGGCAGCCCACCGAGCAGGACCTGCTCTTCCCTCGGCTGTGGCTGGGGGAGCTTCATCCGCAGTACCAGAACCACGCGCTCAAGATGTGGAAGGCGGACCTGGCGTTGCTGGGGTTGGCGCCTCGGGCGCTGCACTGCACCCGGCACACGTTCATGTCGCTGGGCCGGGCGGCGGGCGCGGACATAGACGCCCTCGACAGCCTGATCCATGCGAAGAAGCGCGGGGACATGAAGGCGCACTACGGGGCTTGGCCTTGGGAGCGGCTGTGCGCGGAGATCGAGAAGCTGCCGATCGTCCGCCGGGAGGCGATCGATGAGTGACCGCTCCATCTCTGAACGCAAGAGGGCGGCCAACCAGCGCTACTACCAGCGTCACCGGGAGAAGATCTGCGCCGCGCGCCGAGAGCGCTACCGTCGCAACTGGAAGAAAGAGAGGGCTTACGCCGAGGCCAACAAGGAGCGGAAGGCGGAGTACATGCGCGCCTACGCCGAGGCGAACAAAGAGCGCCTGAAGGCCTACCGGGCTAAGCGATGGAAGACGCTGCGGCGATAGCAGCGGGAGGAACAAGTGTCGATATTGAGCGAGGACTGTGTGGTTTTGAAGCTGCACCCCAAAACAGAAAACCCGCACGGCGAGGTCAACGGCGTTCGGTGGTCGAAGGCCCGGGACGTGCTGCTGATTGACGGCGTTGTCGTCGGCCAGCTCAAGGAGATCCCGTGGCTGGCCGGCTACGGCTGGCGCCTGTCGTCGGCCGCTCGGGGCCCCATCGAGGCCCCGAGCCTCCCGGGGCTGGTTCGGGCGTGGCTCGGCCGGCGCCTCTGCGAGGGGGTGCGCCCATGACCCCGCTCGAAGCTTGCCACGCGCTGGCAAAGGTCACGCCGGCCTCGGCGAAGGTCGGCCCCAAAGGCGATCGGGTGTCGCTGTCGACACTCCTTTCGGCCGCAACCCAAGCCAACGCTGAGGAGCGTCTTCGTGAAGGCGTGAAGTGGTTCCGCGAGAAGCGGCAGAACCGCGCCAAGCCCGCCGCGCTGCTGTGGGCCTTCGAGGCTCTCGGCGAGCAACCGTGGCCCGACCCTCCGGCGCCCGGGGACGCCGAATACAAGGCCATGATTCAGAAACGCATCGATCGCGCGCAGCGAGCGAAGGAGCGGGCCTATGAGGTGGCTCAGCAACGGGACGCTGGTGGTTGAGTTCCAGGACCGCCTCCCCGGCTACGACGCCTGGAAGACCACCGCTCCCGAGCCGCGCGAGGACGAGGACGAGGGCCCGCGCTTCAGCGTTGGCGCCCCGTGTCTGGAATGCGGCCGGCGTCAGGTATGGGGCCTCGACCCCAGCGACAGCGCCAAGGTGGAGCTGGAGATGCTCCCGCCTTGGGCTCGAAGCCGGGTGGTGGCTTTCTTCGAGGGCGACGGCTCCGGCAACGAGGCGCTGCTGTGGCGGCTGATCTCGGTGATCGGCTTCTGGTGCGCGATGCCGGCGAGCGCTCGCGAGGGCGACGAGCCGGTGCCGATGGCGCTGGTGCGCCTGGTCTCTCCCGACACGCTGGTGCTCCTCGAGTCCCTCTCGCGGTGCGCCCGGTTCGGGCTCTTTAAGGACTGCCCGGAGATCCCGGCGGAGGTGTCCCTTGTCTAAGCGCCGAAAGCTCGACCTCTACGAGACCGGCCGCCACGCGGTAGATGCGCTGCTCAGGCGCGTGGATCTGGGGCCTTCGGTGCTGGAGCCGTGCGCTGGGCGCGGCGCTATCGTCAACCCCATCGTCCACACCGGGAGGCACGTTTTCAGCGGGGATCTGAACCCGGAGTTCGACCCCGCGGGCGCCTCCCGAGACGCGCTGTGGTGGGTGGAGCGCCACGAGCTCAGCACCAAGGTCGATGTGGTGACCAACCCGCCGTTCAGTGAGGCCAACAGGATCGTTCCGGCGTTCGTGCGGGCGGGCCACCGGTGCGCGTTCCTGCTCCGGCTCAGCTGGCTGGAGCCGACCGAAGACATGAAGCGCGACGGCAAACTCATCCCCGGGCGCCAAGAGTTCCTGGCTGAGCATCCCCCGAGCGGCCTCATCGTGCTGCCACGCTACTCCTTCACCGGCGACGGCAAGACCGACTCGGTGACGGCGGCGTGGATGCTGTGGGGTTTCGAGATGGGACCGGGCACCCCGATCGCGGTGCAACGGAAGGAGAAGACCGATGTCTAAGCGCTCTCTTCACTCTGCAAGTTTTCATGTCGGCAACGGGCGTCACGAGATCAACATCCGCGTCAACGCCAACGGTATGGTGTTCATCCAGCCTGTCACCGGCGGCGAGGGTGTGCGGACCAGACCCAACGACTGGAAGGATGTCGTCGACGAGGTAGAGCGGCTGAAGGCCTTCTTCCTCAACGTTGGCGTGTCCACCCAAGCAGAGGAGAAGACCGATGTCTGAAGCGCAGGACGGCGCGGCAACGCGCGCACTGAAGGAGATCGAGGCTGTGAAACAGGACATCGCGCGCCTGCATGAGGTCGACGATAGCTCAGGCAAGATGGCCGCCTTCAACCCGCAGTACCTAGAAACTGTCGAGCGCGTCGCGGAGAAGCTCGCTCGATCGGGCATGTTCCCCAACCGTACCAAGGACCAGCTGGCGGTCATCATCATGCAGGGTCACGAGCTTGGGCTTGGCACGATGCAGGCCGCCAACGGCCTGTACGTGATCGGTGGGCGGGCGGCGCTCCGCGCCGAGTTGGCGGTGTCGCTGGTCCTCAACAGCGGCAAGGCCGAGTACTTCTGCGTCGATCCGAAGTCATCGCCGACGAGTGTCACGGCGATGACCAAGCGGGTCGGCGCCCCGCGGGAGGTCACGCTCACCTGGACGATGGAGGACGCCAAGCGCGCCGGCATCAACAACCCGAACTACCAGAAGTATCCGCAGCGCATGCTTGAGGCCCGAGCATCGATGGCTCTCGCCCGGCAGGTCTATCCGGATGTGCTGATGGGGCTCTACTCGCCGGAGGAGTTGGAGCCCAACGAGGAACCCGTCCGCGCCAGAGTTGAGCCAGACGAACCACAATCCAACTCCCGTGTGCGAACACGGGTCACTGACGGACCGGCGGCTGTTCCACCGCCGGTTAGCACTCGCGCCGCCTCCAGCGAGCCGTCGAATGGTGGGGCAACTTTGCACGTCCCGGATCCGCTGCACGACAGCCCCGAGGCGCGGGACCGGATGCTGCGGGAGATCCGGCGGCTCATCAAGGAGATCGGCGCCGACCACTGCAAGGAGCTGATCACGCCGCTCGGGCTGCCTCCGGTGGCCCAGGCGAACGCCCACGAACTGAATCGCATCGTGACCGCGTTGCTCGCCGAGGGCACACGGTTGGATTGCCTCAGCGTGTTCCAGTGGAAGTCGCTGGCCAAGGAGATCGGCCCGAAGGCGGCGGAGGCGATCGTCTCCCAGGTCTCGACCGAGCCGGGGCAGGCGCCCGAGGACTGGGACTGGCACCAACTGGACCGCGCCATCAAGGCGGCGAAGCGGCTCACCGCTGGGGAGGCGAAGGCATGAGGATCTTCGCAATCGACCCCGGCAACGTCACCTCGTCGTGGGTGCTGCTCGACGCCGACACCAACCCACCGACGCTGCTCGACTACTCGCTCGACGAACCGAACGCAGCCATGGAGCGCCACTTCACCCCTTTCGTCCAGGTGGGCGCGGTGGTGATCGAGATGGTGCGGAGCTACGGCCGACCGGTCGGGGAGAGCATCTTCGAGACGTGCGTCTGGATCGGGCGCTTCGAGCAGATGCTGGAGCGCTCCGGACTACCCCGGGAGCGTCTCTTCCGCCCCGAGGTGGTGAAGCTCCTCGGCCTCCCCGGCAGCGGCTCCGGTGACCGGCAGGTGCGGGCCCGGCTGCTGGAGATCTACGGCGGCAAGGCAACGGCCCTCGGCACCAAGAAAGCCCCGGGGCCGCTCTTCGGCGTCACGGAGGACGTGTGGGCCGCCCTCGCGGTCGGGGTGGCGTACTCGCGCAAGGTGGCGCGGGAGAAGGCGCGGGTGGGGACATGATGCCTCCCTACCGACCCAACCGGATGAACCGGCCCAAGGCCTGGACCGAAGCCGAGGACCGGCTGCTGCTCCAGCTCCTGGGCGAGGGCGCTTCGTCGCAGGTGATGGCGGCGAGGCTGGGGCGCGGAAAGACGCAGGTGCTGCGGCGGCTGAAGGAGCTGGGGGCGCGATGAAGATCGTCATCGTCACTGGTGGTCGCGACTTTGAAGGGTGGCCCTTGGTGCACAGCGCCCTGAATGATGCTGCGCCGGATCTTGTGATCACCGGCGGGTGCAACTGCAAACCAGGGGACCCGTACCTAGGCGCTGACAGGTTCGCTCGTAACTGGTGCGAGCGTTTTGGCGCGGCCGACTACGCCGAATTCCCGGCGCTGTGGGTCGCGCGTGGCAAGTCGGCCGGGCCGAAGCGGAACGCCATGATGGCTCGGATCGCCAAAATGCTGGCGGCTTCAGAGCGCGGCCGAACGGCCCCGGTTCAGGTTGAGGTGTTTGCGTTTCCCGGCGGCGACGGCACGGAGGACATGGTCAAGCAAGCAGCGACGCGGGGGCTGCACGTTCGGAGGTTTAAGTGAAGGACATCCTAGGCAACGATCTCCACCCGGCCTGGGCCTGGGTGGCGGTGCTGGCGCTGGCTGCGCTGGCGGGCTCCTGCACCTACTACGTGGGCGGGGCGGCGCTGGCGATCTGGGGAGGTGGGCAGTGAAGGTCTACGTTGTCGTGGTGAGCAGGCGCATGCACCCATACGGATCCCCGGACTGGGAGGAGGTTGCTGGGGTTGGGCTGACGCCCGAAGAGGCCGAGGCAATTGGGAAGGCGGCCATTGGTAAGGCCGCTCTGAGCACAAGGCCCGGCAGCGAGGCGATCTACGACTTCGATTTCGAGGAACACGTGATCGGCGAAGTCTTCGGTATGCCTGGGCCGCCATCCAGTAGCGAACCTGTGACCGGCAGGGAACTGGAGCGCTGGCAATCGATGCGGGAGACGATCCGCGTTCAGCGCAACGCGATCGACGACCTGCGCACAGCGCTCCGCGATGTGGTTGAGGCGATGCAGCTCTGGGGGTCCTGGGGAGACGGGATCCCGGAGGCCGGCGACGATGCGCACGGATCGGTTGGGGCGACCTACGACAGGGCGGTATTTCTACTCGACGAGGGCCACCCGGAGGCCGTGGATGTGGTTGGGGCCCCCTATTCATCGCCAGAGGTCGGTGACCTCCGCGACCAACACAAGACCGCGCTCGCCGAACTGGCCGCCGCCCGCGAAGTGGTGAAGGCCGCTCGGGCACGCGCTGGGTGGTGCGATTGCGACTGGGAGATCACGGGGCACACCGGGGCGTGCCTGAAGCTGGCGCAGGCGCTGCGCACCTACGACGGGCTCACGGAAGCGGGGAACGACTGATGAACCAGGGAGGCAAGGCGTGATCACCACCAACTTCGCCATCGACCCCAGCCGCGCCATTCGGCGGACGGCTCGGCTGCTCAGTGTCTTCTCCCCGCACCGGGACGCGGTGGCCTGCGTGCAGCTCGCCAGGGGCTCCGGGCTCGGCCGGGAGGTGGCGTGCCTCTACCTCGACGCCGACGAGCTCCAGCGGCTCCTGGATGGGCTGACGGAGATCCGCGACCGGGCCAAGAAAGGGGGATGACGTGGGGCGCATCAGGACCATCAAGCCCGAGATCATCGAGGACGAGGACACGGCCGGGTTGTCGCATGAAGCCTTCCGCCTCTTCATCGGATGCCTGGCTCTCGCTGACGACTACGGGAACCTTCGGGGCCAACCGAGATGGCTCTCCTGTCAGGTCTTCTGGGCCACCCCAGGCAATGCTGATCGGGCCATCTTGGAGCTCGCCGAAGCCAAGCTGGTGTTCCTCTACGAGGTCGAGGGTGAGGTTTACCTACACATCAAAGGCTGGTCGAAGCACCAGAGAGTAGACAAGCCCGGAAAGCCAAGAGTTCCGGCGTTCTCCGAAGAATTCGCGAAATCCCAGAGAAACCTCGCGACTGACCTCCGACCTCCGACCTCCGATCTGGACCTCCGACCTCCGACCTCCGACCTCCCCCCTATGTCGCCTTCGGCGCCTCTCGCGACTCTGTCGCGAGACGAGTTGGCGGGTGACGTGTCGAGGGTCATCGAACACTACCGGTCGTTGCACCCTCGGGCGAGGCCCGGCGACGCGGAGCGGAAGAAGATCCGTGCTCGGCTGAAGGAGGGCTACAGCCCCGAGGACCTGTGCCGGGCGATCGACGGCCAGCACGCGACGCCGCACAACCAAGGCCACAACGACCGCGGGCAGACGTACCTGTCGCTCGAGCTCGCCATGCGGGACTCGTCGCACGTCGCCCGCTACATCGAGGCCACCAACGGCCCCCGACGGATCCCCAGCGCCAAAGAGCGCCAACGCCTCGAAGAGGTCCAAGGCGCGCTGGAGATCTTGCGGTCGCAGGACGCGGCGATGGGGAGGGCGCGATGAACCCGCACGAGGCCATCATCCAAAAGCTCGCCGCCCTCCGGTCGGTGCTCCCCTCGGGCGCCGACATCGGCAAGGTGGGGTTTGCGATCTACGCCCGCGGTTTGGAGGACGTGCCGCCTGACGCGCTAGACGCGGCCCTAGGGCGCGCAGTGAAGGAGTGCCGCTACTTCCCCACCGTGGAGGAGATCCGAGCACTGGCGGGCTGCCAGGGGCCTCAGACGCGGTCTGAGCTTGGTCGGTCCGCGTGGGCGGCGGTTTTGGAGTGCGTCACCACCGGGAAGTGGGCCGACCTCGATGCCCCCACCAAGGCGGCGCTAAGGGTTCTCGGAGGTAGCTGGAACGTGCGTCAGGCGGACGAGCGGGGGTTGGGGCTGCTGCGCACCCGTTTCCTCGACGTCTACCGGGCGCCGGAGGAGGCGCGCCCGGCGTTGCCCGAGGGCGAGGGCCCGGACAAGGCGAGGGTGATGCGGTTGGTGCGGGATATCAGCGGGAAGAAGTGAAGGAAACACGGGAGGAAACGACGATGAGCAACGGAAGCGGAGGGAGAAGCGATGAATAAGGTGGAACTGATGTACGAGATGCGGACCAACGCCGCGAAAGAGATGGCGCGATGCGATGCGGCGGTGGCCGAGGTTTCGGCGTGGGCAGATGAGCCGTTCACCAAGATGGCGCCGCCGGATCTCGTGCTGGGCAACATCCTGTGCTGGCATGACTCGAACGGGAAGTACCTGGCGACGATGCAGATCTACGGCGGTGGGGCCTACGTGACCCGCTACCGCCGCGGACCGTCGCAGGGGTCAAAAGACTTCGACGACTGGGCTTTGGCGATCGCGTGGGTTCGAGACCACCTGGAGAGCATGAACTACCTGGATCGAACCGCTTGTGAGGCCCCCCCAAGCCGAGGAGAAGCGATGAGCAACACGAGATGTTGGCCGGCACGGCGATCGTGGTGGTGCTGGTGTTGCTGATGGCGGTGCACTTCCTTGGGGGGGGTGGGCAATGAACCAGATCAAGGTCTTGGCGGCAGTGGCGAAGATCCAGGCGCTGACGCTTGATCTCACCGACGCGGAGCGTGTGCAGGTGGTGCAGGTGCTGACCGAATTGGTGACAGCACCGGCAGACAAGGACCAGGGCCCGAGAAGGCTCAAGCCGAAGCCTGGCGACGTATCGGCCGATACGATGGGTGATCTCGGGTACGAAGAGCAGGCCGCAGCCGTGGTTCGGGAGATGGCGCCGAGGATGAAGCGCGGGGTGCGGTGCGCGGTGGTAGCCCGACGGCTTGGAAAGACCAACGGGGCCGCCAACTGCCAACTGCGAAAGGCGCTCAGGGCCGGCCTTTTGGTGCGCACGGAGCGGGGGCGCTACCTGCCGGCGGGCGAGGGCCCGAAGTGATGGGTAGCGAGGAGAAGCACCCGTGGGCGGAGATCGCGAAGTGGGCGGGGTGGCGCAAGGGGAAGAAGGCGAAGCGCTCGGATCATGAGGTGGCGGACATGTGGGGCGTGCCCACGATCTCCTGGGTCGGCCACCGGCGTCGGCTGCTCGGCGCCCTCCCGGCGTGGAAGCACAAGCGCTCGTGGGCCGAGGACGACTACGCCTACGTGGTCCAGGCATGCGCCGACGTGGGTCGCACTCCGGGCGCGTTCGCGACGGAGACGAAGAGGCGAAAGAAAAGGAGAGAGCGATGAGTGGCAAAAGCGAGTTGGAGCAGGTCGACCGCCGCGCGATGGCATGGGGGCTTCGGTGGCGACACCATAAAAAATTCAAGGTGAGCAACGCAAACAGGGCCGCCATGGACCGTGAGTGGCTCCTGTTTCGCGCCTACGATTTAGCTAGTGCGCTGGAGTTGTTGCTTCAAGCGGCCCCGGTGGTGGACACCAACACGAAGAAAGCCAGAGAGGTCCTAAGCCGCTTCGATGGTCGGCAGCGCTGAAGAAAGGAAGAGGGGCCTGTGATGGACGAGCGAGAGAAGCTGATGAAGCTCTGGGATGAGGGCGCCAGCCTGGAGGAGATGGCGCAGTCGCTGCACACGAGCACGTACACGGTGCGTCTCCGGTTGCAAGAGATCCTCGGCAAGCCGCTTCCGAAGCGGGCCCAGAGGAAGCGCCCCGAGAAGGTGTGGACCGCGGTGGAGGACCGGCGGCTCGGCGAGATGTACGACGACGAGCTCAAGTGGCCCGAGATCGCGGGGCGCGTGAACGCCACCGTGGACGAGGCGAGGGCCCGGCTGCTGCTGCTGCGCGGGTGGGAGAAGTTCCCGCCGCGGATCGGGATCAGGGGGAGCAAGATCAAGTGCCTTGGTGGCCCGGCTTCGGTGTTGGGCGCGGCCTCGGCGTGTCGGCTGGCGAAGCTGCGGGCGCTGCGGGCGACCTACAAGGAGGAGCGATGAAGTTCGATGTGATGGAGGTGGAGGCCAAAGAGGCCGAGGTGGAGCTTCTTAGCTTCAACTACGGCGACAAGATCGTGCTGAAGCTCGAGGCGGACTGCTGTTCTGAGTCCTACTTCACGCCGGAGTCGATGGAGCTTCTCCGATCGCTCGAGGGCGAGACAATCACCAGCCTCGAGCGGGTCGCATCGGAACGACCCGGAGGAGGCATCGGTGGGCGACAGGAGTCCACGTGTTGGCATGCGCTCCTGGTTCGCACCAACAAGAGATCATTCACCGTTGATTGGAGGAACGACTCCAACGGGTACTACGACGGGTCGTTGACGATCACCACTATCGAGAAGGGCGAATAGGGAGGGGCGATGAGCAGGAACGAACGAGCGGACTTCATCGAGCAACGCTCCAAAGAACGCAGGCCGAGCAAGTGCGCCAGCGAGTCCGATGCGGCGCTGGTGGCGAGGCTGCGGGACAGCGCGAACAACTTCAACGACCTGGTTTTGGCGCCGCCTGATGCGCTGGAGATCACCGACCCCCAAACGGGCGAGGTGTTGGACACGGTGGACAAGATGCTCGAGGCGCACCAGCGGTGGGATGGCGTGGCGAAGATGGCCAACGCGACCAAGCAGATCATCGCCAGCGAGCTCGGCGCCCGCGCCCCGGGGGACAGCCGCACGCGCCGGCTGCGGGGTGAGCAGTACCGGGCGCGGCTCGAGTTCCCTGCTCCGGTGGATGACCAGACGGCGCTTCGGGCGGTGCTGGCGAAGTGGCCGGACCTGGCGCGGACGTACCTCACGCACACCGGGCTCCGTCCGGTGGCGAAGGAGGTGAAGAAGCTGGAGAAGGAGAGCGGCCCGCCGAGGTTTGAGGAGTTCAAGGCCGCGCTCCTTGCCGCGAAGAAGCCGAGCCACGCGCCGCCGAAGGTGGTGATCGAGGAGGAGGCGGGCGAGTTGCCGGCGATGGGCGAGATGCGGATCGTGTCGGTCGAGGAGGAGGGGTGATGGACAACCTGGGTGAAAACGAAGTCCTACGTGAAAACGAAGTCCTACGGTCGAACTGTGACCACCTCAGCTCGGAGAACGCGTCGCTGTCCCGCCAGGTCGAATCGATGGGACTCCGCATCGAGAGTCTCGCCGACGAGTTGGCCAAGCCTGAGGACGTGAGGCTGCGTGAAGTGGTCGATGCGCTGGACGGGCGCGCGGTCATCTTCGACGGGCTTGGGGCACGCGTCGGACATCTACTCGACGAGATGGACGAGTGGATCGGAAGGGCGGGAGAGGCCGAGAGGCAGCGAAACAAGGCCGTGGAGATCCTGCATGCTGTTGCGGACCAAATGACCGAGCATGCCTACCAAGAGCTCGCCTCGGCGCTCGAGTGCTGAGAATAGTTCGCAACGCGGAGGAGGGGAAACGGTGAGCGAAGACAAAGACAACGTGCATCACTTGAGTGAGCGGAGGGTGCCCGAGAACCGGGAAGACCTCGCGTTGTTGCACTTTCTGAAGCCGATGGGGATTCGGGCCCAAGTGGCAAAGGAGGGCGACGAGATCGTGACGAGGTGGCCCGCAGACGACAACAAGTACCTCATATTCCGCCTTCAAGGAGCTGAGCAGATACGCCAAGAGCTGCGCAGCCGGACAGACGTCGAAGGCTTTCTTCGGCTGGCCTCGGCGGGTGGCAAGATAGTGTCCACCGCGTGCATGGATCAGCTGGAGATAGCCGTAGCGCGCGATCAGGATAGGTTGCTGGTGCTTTCTGATGGGTACGGGTTTGTGTGGGTGCCGCCAACGGTCGGGACTGAGAAGGAGTGATTCGCAACATGGAAGACAAAGAGATGGAGGCTAGAATCGACGCAATCGGCTCCCGCCTCAGTCTCGCCGAGGATGAGGCCGAATTGCTGCGGTTGGTTAGGCTTCACACCCACGACCAGCCCGCGAGTTGCGGGTATGTTACCGAGGCGGACATCCTGGCTCACTACCGCAAGGCGAAGACGCACGAGGCTTACCGTCAAGGGTGGGCGGACGCGATAATGTATGCATCGGCAATACTGCCCAACTACCGGACCCCGCCACGGCGTTGAGAAGTGAGGAGTGATTCGCAACATGGAAGAGGACAACAACGAAGCCAAGTCTGGCCTGAGCAAAGCCCAGAGCGACCACATCCGCGGACTGCTGCGCAAGAACGAGGCCGAGATCCTGGAGTACTTCAGGCTCTACATGGCCGACGCCTGGTGTCGCGGGGTGGACGATGCGCTTGAAGGCGTCCCTGGTGGCGATGAGTACGCTTCGGCGATCGCCGCCCACGCTGGCAGCCTAGAAAACCCGTTCCTGAAGATTCGCAACATGGGAGAGCAGAAGGTCTATACCGACAGCGACGGCAGCGTCTGGATCGAGGACCCAGAGGGAACGCACGGTTGGGCGAGCACCGAAGCCGGAGGTTCTGATGTAGCCGCCCACCCTTTCCGTCCTTGGCCCAGGATCGGGGGCGAATACCGGCACGGCGCCGTTCTACCGGGCGGCACCGAGGTCGTTCGCTACTACAGCACCGCAGGAGACCCGTCTCACGCGGCCTACCGTCAGGGTTGGGCAGACGCGATGGCGCATGCAGCGGTGGTGCTGCCGACGCACTACCGAACCCCGCCCAAGCGGCGTTGAGAAGTGAGGAGTGATTCGCAACATGGAAGAGGAC